>ENA-UOTX01000231-UOTX01000231.1-compost-metagenome-genome-assembly--contig:-NODE-231-length-62551-cov-28.659474_pt1 | contig 62551 bp, 62 predicted proteins | sample MGYA00238143_ERZ746982 | MGnify/ENA primary metagenome ERZ746982 (study PRJEB28758, sample SAMN06268862) | compost metagenome | isolation source: single cell | place: USA: California, Emeryville, Joint... | reverse complement strand
AAACAAGTTCATTTTCCGCTGAGAAAAGATGATAAAGAGTATGGAGGGCTTTATTCATCACCGGGTCGTACTCAATTATCTTTCTACAGAGACCTGAAAATAGAGAAATTCGTAATGAGACCAATGAGCGAGAATTCGAATACAGGATACTATCATCTACTTGGACTTGATTGCTGTATGTGTGGGTTGAGCGTGTGTATTTCAAGAAATTGTTACCAGGTTGGACACATACGAAGAATAAACAAAAGATTCCTTGTGCTGAAAGCTATGAAAGAAAGAATTGGGAAAGTATATAATTATTACGTGTTGAAACACGCGTTTGAGTTCTTATTTCCCTCGGAAAATAAATAATGGAGAAGGAAATAATTTAAACTAGAGTGGTTTTTGTTCAAATAGTACTCTTAGATGCTATATTGCTCAGACTTAATGTCAGAGCTTTTCAATTTGAATATCTTTGCTGTAATGTTAATAATTTTTTAGGTGTTCTTCCTGTGTATTGTATTAATGAGAGAGGCAGTCCCAAGGGAATGCTCATAAATTTTTTTCAATCTAGTTGAAAACCAGATTTTAAGGGAAGATAGAACGTTTAACTGAGCGCTGACTATATCAAAGAGATCGCCCAGAGATTGAGAAGATTGGACCGGCTGAACATCTTGATAATAATTCTAATTAATCTGCAAGATGTTTATCATTATTTCATTCATGTATCTGCAGATTGTTGAGCTGATCCAACTGAAAATACTCAGCAAGTATTAGCAGAGTGAACTGCATATCAGTTTTACTGGAACCAATCAACGCAGTCCTGGATATTTTATTGAAGACACACATAACTATCGTTCTCAAATTTTTGGGAGTCTTCAAATCTTTTGAAAATGTTCGCGAAACCAAAGACCACACGCAGTAAATAATTAAAATGTTAAGTCTATAACTCAGGCACTGCAAGCCTGGCATAGAATGTAAAAGAATCACAAACCACAAAACGAATATTTCCAAGATGTTCTATACCTACAGCAGAAGCTAAAATTTCCTCCATGGCGAGAAAAAATTCGTGAGATATTCGACATTGGCAACGATTCTCTTTTAGCGTTGACACAAAATAACAATTTAATTTTCATTGATCCTGATAAAGATATCCATGTGGAACAGTTAGCAATGAAACCAATAAGTGAGATCTCCAATACCTCTTACTATCAATTGGTTGAAAGCTATAGATTCATTAGTGTGTATCCGAATGGATTCTAGTCAAGAAATTGTTCCCAGATTGGGCTCCTCCGAAGAATAAATAAAAGGTTCCTTGTGTTGAAAGCTATGAAACAGAGAATTGGAAAGCTCCATAATTCTTATGTTCTGAAAAATGCTTTTGAGTTTTTATTTCCCCAACGAAATGACTAATTAATAATGCGCAATGAATCGAAATTCAGATAAATGTGTGTGTGTGAACTTTTGCTAATATTTCTCTTTATTCATAGCCTCCAAAATCCATATAACCAAATACATGAAAATGGCACAAATATTCCTAACATTTTTCACTTCTAAACTTTATACAGAAGAATATGAACTACTAATCGGCCTTCTAACGCCTTTTAGATTGACGCTTGCTCTTCTTAATTTTCTTGCTTCCCCCATGCAATTTTCCCTTCCTTTCCAGGGCTCTCTTATCCTTTTTCAATCTGTTATCGACGAGTCTCGTGTTACGGCCAATCTTTCTTCGTTTCTTATCCATATCATTGAACTTTCTCGTGACTCTGTAATTCTTTTCCTGCTTAAGCCCAGCTTGTTCTTTCTTTAAAATCTTTTGCACCTGTCTCATCTTCACTCCTTCACTCAATCCTTCTTGATTAATGATCTGATTAGCTTTGGCGCGAGCCTTCACCATCTTTTTCGCCATTCTAATCCTGTTTCTGATCTTAGCTTCTTGTACCTATACACCCATCCTTTGATCAGCAATCGAATCTAATTAATGTTTTTACCTTTTTTGGTGGTTTAGCATCAAGAGCACGGAGTTTCGCCATCTCTGCTTGGTATTCTTCCTTTGTGATTGGAAGAGTCTTGAAGTTATGTCTTCTTTCGTCCTCCACGAACCAGTCAGGAAGATCCTCTTCATCCTCTGGCTTCGAGTAGCGGTTATACGAGCTTTCGATCAAGTCTTCACGATCCTTAAGACGAAGCATTTTCTTGGCCAACGCTCTTGTCGTTGCGAGCTCATCTTCATCATAATCCTCGAAGTTGGGTCGAGGAACGATTTGAATGTCGCCTTGGCTCTTTGGGCCAGCCTTTTTCTTTTTCTCCGTCTTCTTTTTGTTGGCAGCAGCGTTTTTGATCGTTTCTAATTCAGAATCATCACTATCATCGTCATCGAAGCTGTCTTCTTCGATCATTCGTTTGCTGCTTGGGACTTTTTCCTCTTCTATCTCGTCCTTCTTGTTGGTTCTTAAAGGATTCACAAACGTTGGTAGGCTTGTAGAGGATTGGTGGGAGATAGCTTGTTTAAAGATGTCTTTGTCAAACCATCTACTATTGAGAACGCCTTAAAGAAAATTTAGCTTTGATGACCAAGAAACTGCTTACTTTCAGGAATATTAGTCTCTTGGGTTTTGTTAGCCTTAGCTTTAGTCTGGTTAGGAGCCATTTCTTCTTCTTCCTCTTCATCAAAGTTCTCAAGTTGGCCGTCTTCTTCATCCTCTTCTTCTTCGATGTCCTGTCCCTTCTTCTTCATCAGTTTCTTTTGTCTCTGCTTTTCCAAGATTTTTTTCTATTTGTGATCAGTAAGCTTTGCTTGAATTACAGAAGTCAACTAACCTTTTTGAGTTGATTCACTTCCCACAAAAATTCCAGATTCTCTTCCATCTCCTTTTTGCTATTTGGAGCGAATTTCTTTCCTTTATTAGCCTATTATCTCTTATGAGAAAGATCCTTACAGCATAATTTTACCTGTTCAGCTGCTTTTTTGTTCTCCTCTTCCTCATCAAGATCGACGTAGCCGAGCTTGTTTAAGTCGAAGCCGTGAGTGATTTCCTCAAAGTCTTCAGCATCCTATTTCAAATGAATCGTCCGTCATTCAACAATGCAAAAAGTTAAGTTTTGTTACCTCATGGAACATTTGATTTCCACGGGCAGGATCAGATTGTTTCGCGATCCTATGAAGAAGAACTTCTCTTTCTTTTCTCTTTTCTCTGATCTCCTTAAGTTGGGCCTTTCGAAGTTGCTCTTCAATTTCGGAGTCTGTGTCGTTGTCTTTTTCTTCAATCTGCATATCCTTCGCCTCCTTCCTGGATTTCTCGGCGCTTTCCTTAGTTTTCTTTGCCAAAGCTCTGTGGATCTTTGTTCTCCACTTCATCAAGGAACCAAGTTCACGTTTTCCTTGAAGGCGCAAGTCCTCCATGATCTCCAAGAAATCTTCTGGAGGCTTGGTGATTGGGAGGTATTTCTCTTTGTCCTGCTCCGTCCAAAGAATCTAATCGATATACTTAGTCTCACCGCTGCATAGAACTTAATTTACCTTATTATACTCTCCGAAAATGCTAATAACATTCTCTGCGTTGAGGAACTCTTCGAAAGAGCATTCCTTATAGACCACACCACCGACGTCATCACTGTAACCCTGTCTGTTTCTCTTTTTTGCGAGAAGAGCATCCAAAGACTCGTATTGTTTGGCTGCGTGGGGGTTGAGGAGGTCTGCCTCGGTGTTTTTAAATACGTACTTAGCGTCGAAGAGTTTTGGATCAGTGTACTCCGGAGCGGCGAAATCCAAGCAAACCACGAAAATTTCAGCAGATTGGGAACGAGAGGCTTGGGGCTTGGTCGATTCAACCTTGGCGAAAAATTTGTTGAAGACCCAGATCAAGGAGTTGTAATCAGTCGAACGGAAAACTTTGGTCACGAAGACGCCTCCTTTTCTCAAAACCATGCAAGCCAGCTTAAGCGCGGCCAGAGTAAGCTCATTTTGCATGTAGGCATCCTTGCTCCATTCAGCACCGACGTTCGGTGCACCGTCATGAAGTACGACATCGACCTTCTTGCCAGAAGTCTCACGCTTGATCTAGAGGATTAATCGTTATATAAGCAACTATCATGGGTGTCTTTTTCTTACAAGACTGACGCATTTTTGTGTTGTGATATCCTCTTGGAAAGTCTTGCATCCCGGAATAGGTTTTATTGGGTCAAGATCGATACCGATCTTGAGACTTGAAATAGGCATGAATTTTGTACAAACTTGGAGCCTAGTGAGGAAATTATTAAGAAAAAGGATGTACATTTTTGTTTACCAGCCTCCAGGCGCTGCGCACAAATCGACAACTGAGGTAGCACTGTTGAGGAAGTTGTATTTTTTGTTGAGTTGGACCAATTTGAAGGCGGCACGAGAACGGAAACCTTGCTGCTTGGCGAGGTCGTAGTATTTATCAAGTCTTGCCTTTGATTTCTGATGCTTTCCCATTTTTGCTCCGGTTAAATAAAAAATATCAAAGATCCTTAATTTGGCAGTGTTAAATAGCCAAGCAGCCGAATTATTTTCAAGACTTCTGAAGAAGGCTCGAAGCTCTTCGATCTCGAAAGTTACAATCTATGGTCAATCTAAGTTAGAAATAATTCTTGTGAAAAATCTCATGGAATTGAACTCATATTCTCTCAAAACTCCTTTTTTGAGAGATACTTTCTAGATTAGCCACTTATCGCCATCACTGTCTAGATCAATGATGATTTTTATTCAAATATCGATTTTGTAATATTGATGAAGAGATTCATGAATCTTTCAACGAACGAGGTGATATATCAACTAGCAATTTAGATAACTCTAATAGATTCCTCAATTCGTGAAGAAAATTCAACAGCAACAAGAATGGTAAGTCATTCATGAAGGAATTCAATACTAGATTTTGTGATTTTAATGGAGAACAAAAAACTTGAGAATTTCGACAAAGTGATACTTTTGTCTTGGAATTTTTGACATATATTGACTTGCTTATTAAAACTATTAACATTTAACAATTGATAGTGCAAAGCACAATTAACTACCAAAAAGTGAATTACTTTTTCATAGTTTAAACTATTAATTCCAAAGGAATTCGTAGAAATTAGTTGTAACAACAATTAATTTACAATTCTAAAGTATAGTTTGCTGAGGATTAAATCTTGTTTTAACTGATAATGAATGAGATCTGAATTGAGAAATGTACTACTAGCACCCAAATTAAGGTCTTATCACTATTATTAGTAATATTGTTGTTTGGATTCATATTTTGAATGTCAAATTCAATTCTAGAAGCAAGCCACTCTATGTCTAACAGAAGTTGTAACCATTAATTGAGAATTAAAGGGAATTTCACAGACTTTATACCAGCAATAGTATTTACCTTAGATTGAGAGAAAAATTGTTATGACATTTGTATCATTCTAAGTTTTATATACCTTTTACACTTTGAAGCGTTCTCTATCTAATTACCTTTATAACATCTTACCTCAATATTACACCTCAAGCAGCTCAATCAGAACTAATTTGGAAACTCTCAAGTTTCTCTCATCATACATGCATTAATTTGAATTCATAAAAAATAAAATTATTAATTTTTTTGAGATTAGGAAGGTATTATGAAAATTTCAAAACTTTCTTCCTCTTTAATTCACCAAATGGTTACTAATAATCATTTTTCGTGTGGGAAAGAAATGGAAACGTGGATTTAGCGTAGAGCACCAACAAATAGTTATAACGGTTTTTCATTGGTCAGCTCAACTGGAATTACTCTAAAGTTATTCTTATTGGTAATCCTCTATTTTCATGGAGTTATTACATGCAACTCTCCTACATTTCGAACAGCACGTTATGTGTGTATATGTATGTATAGGTCTGTTTGTCTATTCATACTCAAGTATATATTTCTTTCTTTTGTTTTTTTATAGATTAAGAAGAAATTCATGAAATATCGATACTCGACTGTATCGGATCATTGCACATTTAAAATATTCAAAAAGCCTTGAGTTTAGCAAGTTTCTGGTTTACTTTTGCTGTAAGTGTTTCAAGATCAATCTGTTCAATTTCTTCATAAAATTTAGTGAAATCGAACTGTTCGCCTTTTTTATTCTCGAAAGCGAAAGCCGCTTCCAATTGTAATGAATTAAGGACGTTATCCGCGTGCTGCCACATGAACCTCAGTTCTTCCTCGTCCCTTTTCCTTTCCGACTTGGCCTCATTCACCACAGCACCCAAATACATGCTCAGGACCTTAATAAACATCTCTTCGAAATTACCTTTTTTCTCCTCATTCAAATCCAAATTCAATATCTCTTTGAACCCAGGGATTAGATCGATGCTAGAGCTATCTCCCTCTTGGGATTTCTCGAGAATAGCTTTTAAATACCCCCTAAAGACCTCTTCCTCTTCCGAGAGATGCTTTAGTATGTTCGCATATTCTTTACTCTGCATCCAAGTTTCCCACTGCTCAATCGAATAAAGCTTAAGGAATAATTTATCTCCTTTTTGCAGCGTTCGTTTGAGGTTGCTTATCATATAATTCAACTTCTTGAGAAGCACGAAACTCGCGTGATTGGAGAGCTTTAACTCCAGAGTAGAAGCCTCGTCAGCCGTACTACCCAAGAAAGCGCATTTGTTTCTTTCATGCAGTGTCCGGTTCGAATTTCGCTGGATAATTTTGGTTCTGAGCTCCAAAGCCGCGATTACGTTGCCGTTCTTATCAGCTTCTATTTCATTGATTTCAATGGTGGAGGACTTCAATGAGTCATCAGCTTTCTTTTCTTCTTCTCCTCCTATGAATCAAAGATACATTAGATATTATAATTTTCAAATCATGATTTTACCATACTCCTCCTCTTGGTCCGTATTTTCTTCAGTATTTTGAATTATTGGACCATTGTACCCTGCAGTTTTGTCGGCCTCGCCTTTGGCGGCCTTCTTTACGTAATTATTTATTTGAGATTTTTTATTGTAATCCCGCAGATTATTCACCACTTGGTTCGTGCGGATGTAGAATTTGCTCATGTTTTCTAGAATGGTTTTATCCGTTGAATTATTTAAGCTCGTATTCAATTCCTTAAGGGTTTTCTCCTCGCGATACGTGTTAATACTATGTCCGAAAAGCTCCTCCCAAGTTATTCTTTTCGCTGGGTCATAGGTCAGCATTCTTTTGAGAACGTCCTCAACAACTTTTGAAATTTTATAGCCTGGTTTGGGTATCTTGATTTCCGGGTAAGTTTCAACTAATGCAGTAAGAGTTTTGACGTCAGGAACAGGGATATTGTATATAGGTGTTCCAAAGAGCAATTCATAGATAATCGTCCCTATTGACCAGATATCAGCAGCGCTCGTGTAAGACTTATTATCTTTCTCAGCAAGCAGTACTTCAGGTGCCATGTTTAAGGGTGATCCAAGAATCGTTCCAGTTTTTCCTGATTCATCGAGCCATTTACAGAAGCCGAAATCAGCTATCTTAATGACGCCATTATGCATCAAAATATTTGCTGGTTTGAGATCACGATGCATAATGTTGTGCTTCACTAATGTTTTATACCCATTCAATATCTGTATCAAAATATCGACGGCCTCAGATTCTGCGAGTTTGCCCTTTTTCTTGAGATAATTCTTCAAGTCTCCTTCGTTGCAATACTCTAAAATCATATATATGTTCTTTTCGGTCTTTTTTGTTTCGATCAGTTTGATTATGTTTGAATTCTTGCAAGTTTTGAGGACTTTCTGCTCACTTTCAAAGAGCTCCTTGACTTTGCCCACAAACTTAGACCTCGGCATGGATTTAATCGCTACTTCTTGCTTTGTAGTTTGGTGGTACCCTCTGTAGACCTCTCCGAACTGGCCCCTCCCTATCAGGTCCTCCATCACGTAGTCGCCTACTTTCCTTCGCATCGATGACAGAAAAAATTTGCTTTTTTAAAGATTGATTTAAATATAACTTACTTAAGTTATTCTGTGAAAATCGAACTTTAAACACCTGTGATGATGATAGAGGAAATTAATGTTGTGCTCAGGTTTGACTTGCAAAGGTTTTTGTGGCTTCTTTTCTTCATCGAAAATGATTTTTTTGGCACAAAAACAAAATACCAAAGTGCTGTTTTCCATAGAATATAATCAAAATCAAGATTTTTTCACTAGTTTACTTTGGAAAAATGAGATATTTAGTATGGGATAAGTGTTGAAAGTGTTTTTTCCGTAGACATTTCGTCGTTTCCAGTAGTTGTTGGTGGCAGACAGAAGCTTAATATTAAAATTTGACCCAAATGAAATTGGTCGGATTTTTCTGATCAATTATTTCCCATGTATCCGCAAAAAACCTGATAGAAACTTGTTAATGAGCTATCTTACGGCTGAATCGAACTCCGTAGAAACGAAAGTAAAGCAAACGAAAATTACATAAATTAAAACAGAAAATAGATTATCAATTCTTTGCAGATAGTCAGCTACTTAAAGTCACGCTATGAACCTGAGCTTTATTATTGCTAATGAAGTCCTTTTCGATAGAAGCAAACAAAAAAATCTGATTAGTCAATGAGTCGCAATCATTTTGTGATAACTTTTTACCATGTATACGAAGTTATACCTCCATCACAAATTTTGAATTCTAATGCTCAGATTATTTTGAATAAAACAAAATCTCATTTATTTTATTCAGATATCAGGTTCACCGATGTCCGAACTTCGCATTATTATTACAGACCCTTCTCAACTTCCTTTCTTAAGTTATAAGGGTACTTTCTATTCTCCAAAAGAACAACACACCGGTATTGTTACATTATTTTTGAATGGCACTAATCCGAACAAATTTGAATTCGCAGCTTCTGAGGCTAAAGAAGAACTCATTTTGAAACTCCAGATACTGAAAGAAGCAGCTGAGCAGAAGGAGTTAGAGCAACTTGCCGAAATGGAGAAAGCGAAAAATTCTAAAGTGAAATTTCAATTTGAAACCCCTGAAAGAGACAGCGAATGCTTTACAACAGCAACCTCGAGGTCTCAGAAGACAACAACGAGGACCAATTTCAGGAGCACAACATCCTTTGATCCGTTTTCTAGCCCCGACACCAAAATGAGCACCTCACGTACGAAATTGGTTACCTCTGAAAAAGCTGTAACGGCGCATCAATCCCCTCAACGCAGGATATTATCCGCGATAATCCAAAATAGACCCACGGATACTGGAATGAAGCCGAATACTCCTGTGAAAAGGCACAAATTCATAATGGAATACTTGAGAAACAAAACCAGGAATTCTTATGTCGATCTTAAACATTCTCAGATTCGAGTGACGTGTGCGAATCAACAAAATAAACATTCTACAACCTCGTTTCCAGAGAAGTTTGATGTTCTCAATCGTTCTATGAAACAAAATTCGCCGTTGACCTACCAACAAAAATTACAAATTTTAAATTCTGTCTCAATTAACAAAAGTATGAAAATTACGGACAATCCGAGCTTGTTGCGGATATATGAAAAAATCAAGGGAACGCAACATAACGCTGAGATGAACTAACTTAAGAATAACAACGTATTGTAGCTTATTCGTATTACATTAGCTTTTTTATATTTTTTCAAAGTTTTTCCGTGATTTCAAAGTGCTTACTTCGAGTTTTTATGTATATATTAAAGAAATCGCAATAAGGAGATTACGAACGGTGAAAGCTTCAGGTTGTTTGGAAAATTGCAAAAGATAAAGCGCTCTATTAAAAATGTCGCGCTTGAAAAGCTAATGCTGCTTTGATTTTGCAATTGAATCTTCTAAATGTTCTGTTAAAACGCCAGGAAGGTAATATACGGGCGTATTTTTATTTGTTATTTGCTTTACCAGTGACATGCGATAGTACTGGTGATTTCTCAGCACTGGAAGCTCATTGCGTTTAATAAAAATTCGATTTCGTTCTACTGAAAATAATCTAATCGAACAATACTGGTAAATATTTCACATTAAATTTTCTACCAGTCACGAACTGCCAAATTACCCCAACCAAAAAGACACCATAAATTCTATTTCTAAAGCAAGAATACTTCATTTTAGAGGAAGAAAAACGCGATATAGGTCTCTAAGAATGCTTGCTCTTGTAGTAATAGAACGACCTTTGGCATTCATATGGATTAACAAATTCCTTCCCATTCTTAAAAATTGAAAGCTATTGAGAAGATTGAGTTAAACCCTAACAAAACAGTGATTTCGCAGTAGATAGAAACCTGTGACCTAGTCTGGGGCTTTGGAATGACAGTTTTAGTGAGTTACTTTCTCAATTTGGAATTACAACTCACCAAAAAAAATCAAATAGTAAAAACTGGCACAAAAAAAAGTCAAAATTATATCCTGGTTTGTCGATTGAAGTTTGGAATTTTCGAGAGTTTGAAAGGAAGGAATTCATCAGTATAATTATTTTAATTTAATCTTTGACTCGCGCGATAAAAATATTGCACTGAGAGACATTCGCATGGCGTCCTATAAGAGAGAAATTTTTAATAATCAATTCAATTTAAAGCTTTTCAAGAAATCAATCAACGGCGAAAACCATACATCAAAGCACTAGCATTTTTCTGACAAATGAACTTCGAACATATATACGGCGATTTTAATGAGCAGGCCGAGGTTGATCTTTCATATTTGGAAGGTGAACAAAGTCAAGAAGGTAAATTGCACTCTCAATACCAATTGACCTTACATCTCGACCTAGTGAAAGTAGAAGTCAGCCAAAAAGACCACCTCAAAATGGAGGAAAGCCGACAATTCGACGAATCTGAAGACGCTTCAGTAAAAATGACGCGTACAGGCAACGAGAACAACCGACAATGGCGAAAGAAAAGGCAAACTGAGCTCAAAGCTCAGATTAAAGGCCGTTTCTATTCGCTATATACTGAGCTTAAAAGAGGTCCTCCTGTATCAGAGAAACTCTGCCAAGAGATTTTGAATGAAGTCTCTTTACGAGGCTTATCGGTTCTTGGTTTGGAAGAACTAGCACGATACTTTGAAAAACTCCTGACGAAATCCGTTGTGAACCCGCGTTACGGGAAAAAGAACTGGACCGAAGAAGAAACTGAGTTTTTAATCTCCTTAGTTGCTTACTATACGCACATCAGAGGCCTTGACTATCGATCTATTGTAATTTTTTTTTTTCATTGTGACTGATTTTAACGAAATGATTTTTCAATAGGAAGAAGACACTTGGGAATTCTTGGGAAGTGTTTTCCCTACGAAAGGGTACAATTTAGTCCGCAAGAAATGGATGTCGATGCTGAAAGCAAACCTCTCAAAACACCCTTGGAGCCAGCGTGAAGACGAGCTGTTAACGAGAGTGATCGGAACTTATGGCACTGACAGTAAATGGAAGAAGATCGCTGAAGAGTTCAATAAGTTGAGTGACACGAGCGTTTACCGTCATTCAAAGCAGTGTCGTGAGCGGTGGATAAACCACCTCGACCCCTCAATCAAACGAGGCGAGTGGAACGATGAAGATGATGTGAAGCTTCTCATGGGTGTTGTTCAAATCGGGAGAAAATGGTCCGAAATTGCCAAACTCTTGGGTGATCGTACAGAAAACGCCGTGAAAAACCGGTGGCACAGTCTCACGAAGATGTATCGATCTCTTCGAAACCCCAACGATTCTGAAGACGGCAGCGTTGAGACAGTCGAACAAGAGTTTGCGTTCGCTGTTCTAGAAGAAATTAGAAGAACGAAAAAGATAGAGTTGCCAGTCTTAATTAAGGAAGAAAATAAGAGCAGTATCACGAGCCTAACAAAATCCCAAAAAGAAGATTCAAGCAAGTCTCCACTCAAATCAACCTCATCGATGTCCAAAATGAAAAGCATGGCCGCTGGCCGAAAGAACTTGCTGGAACAAAACCTGGCTCTGGACGAACAAAAAGTCAAGAAAGAGGAAAATTCGTTGAAGAAAGCGACCTCAATTCTGAATCCTGCTTTGAACGTCCAAACCTCGGATTCTCAAAATAAACCCAATCCAATTCAGCCAGGATTGCTGAGTCAGACACTCGCTCCAATAAAGACCACAAGACACTCGCATTCAGCCCTCGAAGGCCTCTACCCTCAAAATTTGCCATACCCAACGAATCAAAACTTCCCCTTCGAAGGTGCTCCACTGGATCCGTTGAAATCTAACCTCATGCAGGCCACTAATCCTCTCCAACTGCCGTTTCTTCCTCGACATCAACATACTTCGAGCTTCTCTTACAGCACCGTTCAGGGCTCTCAGACCCAGAGCGCCTTGTTCCCGATGATCAATGGCCTTCCATACTACGGAAACAACCCTCAACCACAAATCTCGAACCCCGCCTTCTTCCCTCAACCAATGTTTCAAGACAAAACCGTGGTTAATAATCCAATGGCTGGACCTCTTGATACGACCTCCGAATCTTTTTCAAGCACTCAAAGCGGTCCCACAGGCGCAAAGAATCTCAGAGAAGCCTTTAACAATCGTAAATGGGAGCTCTCTACAAAAAAAGTGGATATTAACGCCTTACGATTCCAGATCACGAGCCCTGACAGTCAAGTCTATTTCGCTTTAATTGATTTTAAAGAAAGCGAAATTCATTTGCTTGACAGAGCTACGCTGAATAATTATCAGCAATCATTGGATATATACAATAAGAGCAAAAAGCCTACAAAGGATGATCAACCAATGATAAATAATCTCGGAGTCCCAGTGAGAGAGAGCGTGAATCAATTCAACACTCAACACAACACTTTTTCCAGCGTTTTCAGCCAAAATAATCTCGTTGTGAACCCGTTCATTCCCAATTTACTCAAGAATCAACCAAATTACCCATACCCGCTCAATCAAAATAACCGACCGCCGAGCACTCCTATGTATCCAAGACAAGAGTTTGAGCAAGTAAACAACGCGGTTTATCCGGCGCAATTTAACTTGATGGCCTCATCGATGGAAGGGCGAGAGATTTATCCACAGGAAGGGTGGCAACAAAATCTCGAATAAAGGAAAAATCAATTCATTTACATCTCCCACGTATGAATAAGTCGTAGGTAAGTCAATTAGAGTCATCAGACTAGGTTTCTTGTATTAATAAGTTTTTCGATCGCTTATGATGTATAATAATATTAATGGTACAATTGTCTTTGGCAGTAACTTTCTAGTGATTAAATTTCATTATACAGGTTTGTGATCATTGTAAACTGAATTAAAGTTCATTATGCTATTCCAAGCCCCATTGTAATTTTTCCTGCCAGTTAATTTACCAAGCATTAAAACATTCTCTCTTTCAAAGTTGAGTGCTTTTTCTTTAACAACTCTTGCGGTTCATGTGCAAGACAATGTAATATGTATTAATTTTTCATTTATAGTTTCCCATATTCTTCTCAATGTAACACCTTGAGTCATGTCTTCTGAACCAAATGAAGAGATAATTCCGTATTTCATAATCACAAGAATCAATTAGTCTAACTGGTTTGAGTAATTTTTCGCATCAAACAGATTTCAATAATATCAAACTGATATTAAACGAAATAAATCGTCCACTGTTTGAAAAATGCTAAAAAATTCTACTGCGAAAGCAACTACCTCTATCCTAAAGCATTTGCAAAATTCCTCCGCCTATGAATTTTACAACAGCATAGGGGCTCCAAAATTCGTCCTCGCACCAATGGTAGAGCAATCCGAACTTGCTTTCAGAATGCTGACTCGAAAATATGGAACACAGCTATGCTATTCACCCATGCTATACAGCAAGTAACTTTTCACCTGATAATTCAGTAAAAAGCTGATTGCAGGATAATGGTCAAAGATAAAAGCTACAAGCAGGATAACTTTTCAACCTGTCTTGAAGATCGTCCATTGATCGTGCAGTTTTGCGGTAACGATCCGGACATTATGCTGGATGCCGCTCAAATGGTTGAGAATGAATGTGATGCTGTAGATATTAACCTCGGCTGCCCTCAAGGGATCGCTCGCAGAGGACAATACGGCTCTTTTTTACTGGAAAATCCGGAGTTAATTTGGTATAACTAGCATCATCGGTATTGTTCATAAATAAAATGCTTTGACCTAGTAAGATGGTGGACAAGCTTGCGAAGGGACTGAAAGTGCCTGTGAGTTGCAAAATCCGAATACTTCCCAAGGAAGAAGATACAATAGATCTTGTGAAAAAAATTGAAGGTGCTGGTTGTAGTCTGCTAACTGTGCATGGGAGAACGAGAAAGCAAAATAAACATCTTTCGGGAACTTGTAATTGGGATATTATCAAAAAGATCAAAGAAACAGTGAAGATTCCTGTTCTTGCAAACGGCGGCATCCATACTTTCGAGGATGTGGAACACTGTATGGAATATACAGGGGTAGATGGAGTGATGAGTGCGGAAAGTATTTTGGAGAATCCCGCTCTGTTTAGTGGCAAGTTATACAATCTTGATGAATTGGCTCTCGAGTATATTGAGTTGACCAAGCAGTATCCAACAAAAACAACATTTATAAAGCAGCATTTGTTTAAGATGCTCCACACAGGACTTCAAGTAATCTCACAAAGTGCTTACTTTTTCTTAATAATGATATTTAGAAGCATACTTATCTCAGGGATAAATTGGCAAAGGAGACGAAAATCTCCGAACTGACGGCAATAGCAGCGGAACTGAAGCAATTAAGAGAAAATGAGGACCCTGCTTCGAAACTTGGATGGTACCAAAGACATCGAGGGAAAAATCTGCAAGATGGCAGTGCCCAGCTCCGGTCGGAGACAAAACAAGTGGAAAATATTGGTGTAGATATGAATGAAATTTGATTGTAATTCTAGGGGATAAGAAATATATTATTTGCGTTCATCTTAGGTAGGAGGAGTTGTTGAAAGTGAAATTCAAGAAAAAGCTGTCAAAAAAACCATAAGACCTTGCGTTGCTTTTGATTTTTTTTTTTTATTTTTCCTGGAGAGTTTCGGTGTTATCGTAATTGTTTCAACAGAAAAACATCATTTCAAACATATCGCACTCTTAATCAATCAGGAAGTCATATCGAGTTCAGCTGAGAGCTTTAACTGTTATCTCGATGAAAGCAGATATTAAATGATTTATTTTTTTCTCAGACAACCGAACCTTACATAACCTTCTGACAACCTCCTTCTGAATTATTGAAACATGAGGATGAGAGGATTCTGAGACATAGGAAGTTATTATTCATAGCATCTCACACGACATGAAAGACAGATAATAAAATATAAATTGCTTTTTGTATATTGCTAAAGGTCCAAAAGATTGACTGTTTCTTGTTTCTTCGGTTGGTTGCTGGCCGTAGTATTAGTGTTGGTAGTAGACGTACCAAATCCAAAAGGGTCATTAGACTGTTTTGTGGGTTGCGAGGTCCCTCCAAAGGAAAAACCGCTGAAAGGATCATTTTGCTGTTGTGTTTGCTGGGGCTTGCTGCCTCCGAAGTCCCAACTGTCGAAACCTCCGCTGTTTGTGTTGGTCTTTGTGGAGGTGTTAGTTGTTGGAGTGGTCCATGAATCAAATCCCCAGTCACTGCCTCCGCCTGAAGGCTTCGTTTCTGTTGGCTTGCTCTGAAAAGTCGTGGTTGTAGTAGTCTTCGTGGAAGTATTGCTGCCTGGTGGAGGTGCCAATCCGAACCTAGAATCATTAACAAAACAGAAAAATTAAAAGGTATTACCCTCCTCCGGAAGTAGTTTTTTTCTGTGTGCTTCCCTCTTGCGACCCGAATGCAAGTTTGATTTTTTCACCTTTTTGAAGCGAGAAGTCTTGAGTAGGTTTGAACTCATCTTTGAATTTGGTCGGATTTTTCTCCAGCTCCAGATTTTTTTGGAAGTCCATGATACAGGCAAAGAAATCAAATCCATCATTTCTATCGTTGAATTTCAAACCGAGCCACAGGTACCCTCCTTTCGGATTTTGAACTCTCAAGACATAGCCTCTTGAAGAATTGGTGCACTTATACACTGCCTCACGGTAATCATCAGGAATTGGAGTCGTAACGAATAAGCTTTCGTCTCCGTTGAGAAGGTCAACTCGAATTTTTTCTCCCTTGGCAACGACCTTACAATTTACTATGGAAAGAAAAATTTTTTAAATGCTCCAGTGTTTCTCAAGGGTTACCAACAGCCATTCTGCCCTCTTTCCACGTAGCTGTGGAGTAATCGCCTGCAGGAGGATCGACCTTATAAACCGAAACTAGTTTCTTGAAGACTAAGGTGTATTCGAAATCCATTTCAAAAAATGAGAATTTCTATATATCGTTTTTTTAATTGTTTATCAAAATCGAATTAAAGAAAGCTCCCACGACGTAGAATTTTGGCAAACAACGTATTAATGCAAAAAGATTTTTCCCAGATGCATCTGTATGAAATCTCTTCGTATTAATCTCGTATTTGAACTTTAACTTTGCTATCTAATTCCCCTGGGAGTAATCTCATGTTAATCTTTTAGTATAATTATCGATTGTCAATTAACAGCAGCGAGCTGACCCATTTCATCGATTCAAAAGCTTTAAGATTGAAGGTTTTTCAATTTTCATTGCCAATTTTTTTAGCTTTTGGATATTACTTTATACTATTGGTCCTTTAAGATAGCCTTGACCGTAATCGGCATTCCACGGAAAATTCGGGAAAGCTCTTGTTTTTCTTCAGGACATCTCAGCAGCGAAATTTGAAGGTAGTCTTTGTGTTGGCAGAAGCAGCAGTTACAAATTCATGCACTGTATACATTTATTTTTTAAATTGCAAATAGCAATTGTAATCGAAAAAAATATTTAAGCAGATATGAATTTTACGTTTATCAACCATCAAACTACAGCAAACAAGAAGAAGGACGGCAAAGATAAGCCTTCTGTCGTAGCTTCAGTCATCAATAATGAAATGATTCGGTATCAATCACTTCCTTCCTTTCATTAACAGCCAAACTTCTTGGACAGAGCTGCAGTTAAGAAGTACAATCAAGAAAACAAGATTCTAATGCAGGACGATAAGCCTTTCAATCAAGTGAAAGTACTGAGCCTTTCATTTCACAGTAATATGACTTTCCTGAGGCTCACATCTAATCTAATGAATTCAGATATCATGCATATTAACAATTTGCAAGGCCTGGACTCGTTGGAAAGGCTTCAACTCGATAATAATCTCATTGCAAAGATGGAAAATATTGAGATGCTGGTCAATATCCGATGGCTAGGTAATCCATCCCCATTAGATCAATTAAATTATAAATTTTGCGAAGATCTCTCTTTCAATGTCATTACCGAAATCACTGGCCTTGATACGCTTCGAAAGCTCGAGGATCTCAGCTTGTACAGCAATAAAATCACAAAACTCCAAGGCTTGGATAACTGCACGAAGCTGAATGTACTCTCAATCGGCAGAAACGAGCTGAAGGAAATGGATCACGTATGAGAATTGTCAGCTCCATGGTCTAATTTAGCTCTATAGACGATCGATTACCTTAGAAAATTCCGATTTTTAAACGTTGTAAACATTGCAAAGAACCCATTCACTGAAAAAGATCAAGAATACAAGCCAAAAATGATCGTTATGCTATCCGCACTCAAGTATTTGGATTATCAGTTCATCGACGAAGAGCAGAGAAAGAAGCTGAAGGACGATGATAAATACAAAGACGCCCTTGAAGATAAGAAGGAGCTTTCAGAGGAGCAAGAAAAGGAAAGACTTCTCCGCATCGAGAAACTCAAAGTGAGGACTAATACCTATTTTTGAGGACGAACTAACTAACTTTGATGACAATTTAGAGAGCGAAGGTGGATGTCCTGGAGACTTTACCTGAAGAACTCACTCACGACGCTGAGCTTGAGAGAATGAAGACGCTTTTCCCTGGCGTGGATGAGGAAATAATAACGTAATCAATCATTTTTTCATCGGTATGGAATTCTCATATCATCTGGATAGCTTTATTTCCAAAATGCGAGAACATTTTGTGAATCTGCAAGAGGAAGTGGTCAAGATTAACGAGCAGAGATTAAAGTTGATTCAAGTAAGTAAAATGATCAGTTCTGGGATCTGAACTTCGCGAATAGAACTTTATGGACGAGTTGCAAAGTCTTGAGAAAGAGAGTGAAGGAAAGAATCAAGAATTGCTGCATGATTTCAATAAACTCATGAAACAAGTATGATTTCTGTGCTTTGCGAACTGAGTGCGAGTGATAATATTTTAATTAGATTGTAAGAAAGCATGAGCAGATCCGAGCCCACGAAGAGATGGTTGAATCGAAAAAACTGATGGAGAAAGAAGACTTTGAGAAACTGGTCGAGCAGAACAAAGAGGAAGAGCTCAAAGATTTTAACATACTTCAAGACAAGCTGAGAGAAATGGAGGACGCTCTTTTAGTCATCGAAATGGACTACAACAGTCTCAAAGAGGTAGCATTCGCTTCCTTTTGTTGAGATAATAACCGTTTTCTTTAGAACTCGATCAATAATGTCGACAGTAAGTTCAAAATACAACTCGATGAGTACCAACAAATGATGGTAAAGGTTGTGACTGATGAAGAAAAGTACATCCTATTATTCAATGCTGGGTGATGGTTAACTTTGCTTTTTAGTCTTAACATCAACGATCAAAACATTGCTAATTTCACAAATCAAGTTCAAGATATTGTGAAAAATGAAGTCGAAAGAATCGATGCTGAAAATGCCGGAAAGGATGATTTTGATGACGATGTATTGCTTTTTTACCAAGAATTTTGTTGTTAAAGCTTTTGATTAGTACTACGAATACAGAAACGAGCTGCCTACTATTATTGAGAACGTTCGCAATCATGTGAAAGAGTTGGCTTTCAAGAAGTTTGGAGATATCGCTGCTGCGATTAGAGAAGACAACACCAATCTCAAGAACAAATTACAACTTCGTCTGTACGAAAGCAACAGACAGAATGTCCAGAACATCAAGAAACTAGTCGCCGATCTATATAACAAAATACTCAAAGAGCTCGATCTCGACCTCGAGGATATGTAGTGGCTCTTCGGCTTACTCAAAGAATTTTATCGTTGATATCCGCTTTTGAGAGCAGTCTTCTACATAACTATATCAATTGTAAAACGCTTATCCATTGACGAATATGCACTCAAAAGTGCTTCAATCACTGAGCTAAATATCATTTGAAAGCTTCTTTAACATTCTTAATGGAGTGAGATTAATATAAAAAAGAAGGCAATACGAAAAAAACTCAATTTTCATGTAGTGACATTTCAAAAGCTTCTCTCTTCACTAAACTAAAATTGAAATACCTTCAAGAAGGGTTGTTTTTACCTTTTGAAAATAACCCCTCTAAAAGCTATTTCAAATATCAATTTCCCTTAGACCAAGAAAAGAGTAGCTTAAAGCCTAGATTCCTTCATTTAACTGCATAAACATGCGGCACTTTAAGCTCTGGCTAAAACAAATCCTCTAATGGAAGCAATAGAAGTCCAATTTGGTAAGATCATTAATACAGAGAAAAAGTCGAATAAATCATCTATCAATGCAGATACTGAGAATTGTGAATATTCAGCATCGAACTTTGAGAACTAGACATATGATCAACTAAATTCGATAAACGGTATTCTCTGTGAATGTAATTTGTTCTTTATTTTAAGATCTTTTAAGTAGAATCTGCTGAAAATCTGAGGGAAGGTTCCTGCATTGTACCCCACTTCTTTGTCTTTGAGTTTTTGTTTTGAGATTTATCTGCCAATTTCTTCTGTTCTTCAGGAAAAGCAGCCTCATCGAGTGACTTAATCAAGAATCCTTTAAAATCCTCAATTTTGTGGACGGCATTCTGGAAGGTCTTGTTGTGCGTGAGGAATTCTGTCAGTTCAGGGTGATGTTGAGTGTTCTTAACCTCTTTGAATAATCCGAACAATCCTTTAAAGCGATTCATTTTTTCTTCTTGTTTTTCCTTGATTTTAATTTGAGGTGCAAACTTCAGAGATACCCGACTTATATACCACCCAAAATAGTTGTTTCAAATAAAATACGGTATCAACACCTCTTTCATCGTCTTACAAGGTCCATAAAGGCCGCTAACCAATCGTTGCCTGCCTTACTAATGATTTATTAATCATTTGATGAGCAAACCATAGAATTCTAGTCTATTAATGATCGCCTAAGTAAAGAGCAATGAAAATTATTTAGTTAGCAGTCAAGCGAAAAATAAATAGCCATTTCAAATTGCAGTTGTTTCTTCGTTCAATAACAAGAAGACAAATACTTTTTGAGTTAATAAAAACAAAAAATTATCAGGTTTTAACGAATTTGTTTGATATATAGTTTCTCTCCCTTATGGTTCTTATCAATAATGCATATACGTAACAATCGAATTTAGATATTCGCGAAATAAAGCACTCCAAAATAAAAAAAAAAATAGATTGAAACCATTCCTTCGCAAAGAAAGGACTGATTTAAACGGTTTAGAGTTATAGAGAGTTGTTGTTGTTTTAAATCATTTCACCATTGAGAATAGTCAACGCTTAATTCAAAAGTTTTTCGAGGAGCTTGTCTGAGTTCCCGAATTGCGTATAAAGGTGGAATTTGAATGTCTGCTTGTTCATTTCACGCATGTCTTTCGTGTACGCAAACTGCTTCAGGTAGGGAATCAGACTCAATAGCTCTTGATCTTCTTTATTGTTATAAAAGGGAATAATTGGAATGCCGTTCTCGATTTGGAATCCGAACGAATACGCTGCATTATCGACTAATACAACGTCGTTTAAGTCCCTATTGGCCAGAATGCGCAGGTCTTTCACATGAATTCCTTCGTCTGTCTGGATGCAGCTCTCTCTGAACAGCCTATGGTGGATATACTGGCCGGTGGGGTCAAGATAATTCAGCACAACATTAGCGTAGCAGCTATGTGAGGCCGTAAACACAATGATTTCAAAGTATTGGCTCAATTCTTTAAGGCATTCGACTGCATAAGGTCTAATATTTATGCCAGCCTATTAGAAAGAATTAAGGTCGGTTAGGCGCGCATATCATATATAATCTCATTACTTCTATCACTTCTCCATGAGGGAACTTTATCGGTAATTTCACGTCGTAAGGAAGGCCCAAATTCTCATTGCAGTGGATCAGCGTTTCATCCATATCGAAAATAATGGTTTTTTTATCTAATTTATTGTAATACGTTGCTTTTAACTGGAGTGTTGGATAGAGTTACCTTGATATCCAGGACGTCGACTCAAGAAAACTCTTTTCGCTTGGAGGGTGCGCGCAGGAACTGGTTTCGTGCGCTTGACGAATTGTAGTGCTTGGTAGGACTGATTGAAGTGTTCTCTATAGATTTGATTGAAGTAGTCCTTCGGGTTGGGATTCTTTAAGTATTTTTGGAAATTTGACATATAATATGCCGTCGTAGTCGCAGAGGCAATATCAGTTGGAGTCGGCAGAGTAGTTGATTCGTTTGAGTCTTGAAATTCTTTCTTTTGAGAAGAGAAAACGAGCTTCGAAGCCTTGATGTTCCTGGATTCTAAAGGAGTTTTTGGTTTTTCCTGAATTTGGTACTCCGTAGAAATACTTTGCGATGAAGGGATTCTGTTTTGTTCTTGAATTGGCTCTTGCTTTTTAACTTCTTGAGTAATAGTAGTAGGCTGTAATTGATAAGACTTTTTCCAAGCAAACTCGCCAGGATTGACTCGGGTTACGAGAGCATCTAGCGTCTCACTCTTTCCGTTTGTCGTGGGTTTAGGGTCTTGGGCAGAGAAGATCGGCTTGATTTTTTCCTGTTTTGGTGTCTGGTTCCCTGAAGGCCGGTTTACTGTCGCTTCCTGCATATTTGTGGAGTAATCAAGAGATGCGCGAGTAGCTTCATTTCTCCCAAGAATTTGCTTGTATCGCTCATCTTGGAAAAGCTTCGATCTGCTTAGGAGAGATTCAGAGGACTTAATGGGTTCTTCTTCTTCGGGTTTATTGCCTGTTAGGTAAAATGTTCATAAGTCTGCTCAAAAAAATTATCATATACTGCTGATAAAATAGTTGTTTGTTTTTGTCTTTAAGGGCGAGTCTTTTGCTGGCGTTAGCAAGTCTGCCGAGTCTCTGACAGAAATATCTGCACCTAGGATAACCAGATAGAGTTTAGGTTACCAATGAAAAATTAATACCATTTCGAATGAATTTAGTCCTTGGTGAAATCTTCGTTTCAGAAGCCTGAGTTAGATACTTGCTGTAGAAATTCCCTTCGTTTTGACTTCCAGGAGTTGTTTCTAGCCTCTCAGCTCCTTTGGTTCCAGTTTTCTCAGCTGAGCTCTTAAAAACTCCTCCCAATTTGTCCGCGTACCCAAAAGAATAGGTTGGTTGTCCGACGACTTTAACAGTTACTTCACCAAGCTTCCCTTTCTTGTCGTCAGCATTTTTTGTGCTTGATGGTCGAGATTGTTTCAGCGTGCGTGCGCTGCTGGTTGATGCAAGCGGATCAACAGTTATCTCCAACTTTTTTCTGAATTTCGCTGACGAGGCCCCACCGTTAGAGCCACTATTTGAAGTCTCATACGCCCTTAGACCAAGAGAATCGTACTCTGTATGGTAATGAGCCGCACGGATGTCTGGCTCGGAAGCGCGATATTTATCGAAAGGTAGTCGTTTATCTTCCGTTTTTTGCTTCGTTGGAGTCTTATAGATGTCTACAGTATTTTGATTCTGGTAAATGTAACTCGAGGTTTGTTTCAGATCTAATCCTCCCGATCCTTTCCTTGATAGAAGGTAGCTTTTCTCTTTTTCCTGAAGTTCAAGTCGATAGCTTTTAATGGTGGAGTCTCCATCTGAAGAGCCGTGTCTTGCTGGGAACATGAACCCTTTTTGAGGTAAGCCCTTTGGTGAATTGAAGTTTGTATTTTTGGAGCGTTGACTCGTTGTTGTGGTTGATGAGGGAGTAACGGACAAAACCCCTTTCTTCTGAAGGTAGCTGTGAATTTCAGGGGAGTTATTGTCCAGAGGGTTGTAAACTTTTCTATTTTGAAGAGAGAGGACCATTTTTCGGTAGTAGTTAGCGCGATGTACGCAATATTAATTGATATTAAATTTAAAGCCGAGCTTTTGATGGGTTGGCAATTTGATAGTTGCGGTGAGAGACAAAATCTAAAATAATATCATTTCTTCCCTAAAAAATGCATCAAATTGTGAGAATCTCTTAATCAGTGGTCGGTTAGCTCGTCAGGTAAGGTCCTGAAGAAACAAGATTTTTGTTTTTTGCTCCGAAGAGCATTCAAAATTGGATAAAGTAAAACTTGCTCAGTCGTTTGTGCTCTGGCACTCATTTTAAGTGATATCGAACGGAATAGAATCTGTGTAGAGGTAAACCTCTTGTTATGCTTTTTTGGATTTTTCATCAATAGTTAGGGTGTTTCAGGTATTAATTTATTATATATATTAATCGCGACTTTAAAATCGGAATTCTTATCGTATATTATAGTGCTGTAATATGATTTCGAAATAAATGAATATCGAAGCGATATAGAGCTTTCTGTACCATTAAGTGCAAGAGAGGCTTAGTTTAATCCATTACCAATTTTTCAAAATAGGGTTTGTGATGATTTAAACAAAGTTCCCACTAAGATATATGGTTGATTTAATCCTTGATGAAATACATTTTACTGAAATATTTTTCGAGACTAAACTTCTGTTTCTTGGCAATTTTTTTTTCAGAAACAAGTGTGCATGGAGCGGCAGGGACAAATTTATTAGAAATCTATAATGTAAAAAGTCATGCGTGAATATTTCGAGAAATGTCGAATTTCATAAAAAGTTACATCTCATTCATTCTAACAAAAATTCTCAGAGAAATTTGTTCAGCTCCCTTTTCATCTCATTGTTTGATGATTTTGAAATTCTTGTCTCTTATTTAATAGACTCATAAAGCAGCCTTAGTTTTTATCGAATCTGATGAATAAAAATTAGTCCTAACCCTCTCTCCAAGATCTTGAAAATTCTTTTTTGCGAAACCCTGGTAATTCCACTGATAGCACTCAATATTCTTACTCTGACTGAATATCTCATTCAAGTCTTCAAATTTCGCAAATTTGCCTTTCAGTTCCTTCAAATAAAATCAGAAGGACCAAGAATGTTTCAGGGTTCAATTTTACGGACCTTAAATGGAGAGAGCTGGATTTTACGTTAGCAAAGAATAGAAATGGATTCTTATCCACATTGAAGATGGGAGAGCATATCATAATATGCTCGACTCAGAATTAAGAACTTGCCTTGCAAAATTTGTTGATTATTTCCACAATGATCTAAACTCTAAATCTGATTCTTCTTTAAAGACACACTATCACATTGAGAGGTTTCATATTTTGGTGGGAGTCAGCTACTAAATGATTTCCATGCGCAAACTTTCGCTTTCTCTAGTTGTTTTACATTTGCGTCTTGGTTCAGGATATTAATATACTCTCAACTAAGCACGCTTGAGTTGACCTTTATGAACCCACAAGGACGTTTTAGTTTAGCCTTAAAGCATCTACAGCTGTCATTCTTGCCAAAATAAGTAGGGTTTTTCTTAGTTGCTATATATTTTTCAAATCTTGGGCTCATCTGATGAAGAAATATAAATTAAACGCCGTTGTTTCGCGATGAGATAATTTTTGAAAAGAAATTTTTCGATATTAGTCTATTAATTTTAGATTAGAAAGCAACTTAAAACCAAAAAGGACAAGGAAGGAAAATGTCTATCCTTGAGCAAGCCAAAAAGGCCGCCTTGAGTCTGTAAGCATCTTGACCTCCTTCCGACTCCACCTAAACTATCAAAATTCTCCAGGAAAGACAAAGTGACGCTCTCTCAGTTCGAAAGAACTCTTGAAGAAGCGACAAGCGACGAGAACTGGAATGCTCCCACCAGAGTTCTTCAAGAAATCGCCGATCATACATATAATTTGTACGCTCAACCCCTTAATGTCATTTTCTTATAACAATCCTCCCAACAGCAATGATTTTAACACTATAATGAAACATGTGTGGGATAAAATGAGCTCTGAAAAAAAGAAATGGAGAAAAATTATAAAGGTGAGATTTCCTGCCTCTCAACTCTTGCTTTCTGCTTCGTTTTTTCTAACGTTATCAAACCATTGCTAACTGTTCCTCTTTTTTTAAATAGTCATTGACTCTGCTCGAATATTTGCTAAAGAATGGCTCCCCTCGCTGCATTCAAGAAGCTAAAGACGAAATCTACCAGATTAGAAGATTACAAGATTTCGCTTACAGCGAAGAGGGCGTGGATAGAGGAATAGGAAGTAAAAAACTCTGACAATTAGAGCCTCAACTCAACTGGATTTTTTTTAGTCCGAGAGAAAGCGAAAATTGTTGTTGAGCTTATCTCTGATGAGGGCAAGCTCGAAGAAGAAAGAGAGAATGCCAAGAAGCTTCGTGAGAAAATCGGTGGCGGTCAAATGCAGGCAATAAGCAGTGATTCCGCCAAAGGAGGATTCGGTGGATACGGCGGCTCAACCGGCGGTTTTGGAAGTAGCACAACGACTTAATCTATTCGGTTAAATGATTTTGTTAGAAAAAATGGAAGGCTTTGGTTCAGGCAGCGCAGGAAGCAAAGGCGGTAGCTACGGTGGATATAGCAGTAAAGACGTCACTTCTGGCGGATTTGGAACTGGCTCCACAGGTGGTGGATACGATGATGCCAAGAGAGTTTCTTCATGGAGAACCGCGGGTTCTAAGCATGAAGAGGTAGTTATTGACTCGATTTCTATTTGTAAACTTCATTTATTAGAAAACTACACCTACTTCTACAACTACGACAACGAAGACAAAAGAACCTGAAGGTAACTCTCCTCAACACAAAAATCGTTATTAAGCAACGGAATTGAAGTAGAAAAGAAACCAAAGTCAACAGGAAATGGCTTGAAGCCAATCCGCTCTCCTGACGAGACCAAGAAAGAAACACAAAAGCAGCCAATAGATCTGATCGACGGCGATGACGAAGGTGGTGATGATTTTGATTGGGATAAAGCCCCTACGACTAACACTACCACTACTACCACCACTAAGCAGCAAAACGACGATGAATGTAAATTGTCTTTAATATCCCGCAGGAAGCACAACGTTTTTTTGCTTTAGGGGGATGGGATAACGCTCAAACAATTACTCCAAGTGGCAATCAGCAGCAACAACAATCTACAGGACAACAACTTGGGTCACTCAGCTGGGGAGAACCACAAAAGCAACAGACTCCAACTCCAAACATAACTAATATTAAAGATCTCTACCAAATGCCAGGCACTCAGCCACTGCAGCAAGGCTCCCAAGGATCAAGACTTGATGCACTCGATAGTGCATTCAACCCTCAACCTCAGTTCCAACAACCATGGGGAGGACAACCACAGCCACAATGGGGAGGCCAGCCACAACCTACCTGGGGCGGACAACAACCACAGTACCCTGTGAACCAGTTCCAAAATCTCAATATAAAGCCTACAACTCAACCCCAGTTTACTCCTCAACCTAACTTAACTACTGGTGGTGGATTCACCATGACCCAAACCACATCAACCAACCTCGGTGGATTTGATTTCGGTACAAAGCCTGTTAACCAAACGACTACAGTTAAGAGCACACCAACTACCCAGAAGCAGCCTGTGAATCAAGATGACGGTTTTGATGATTTCCAAACAGCTGAAGCCAAAAAGAAATCGGTACTTTTTTTATTAAGAGAACAATCAATCTAATATATAACTCTTCGGCTAGATGTTCACTGGTTTGGAGTCAGGATTGGTTGATCTTGGAGACCTTAGCAAGGAAGCTCTAGAGAAAGAAAAAGCGAACAGCAAACAGCAAATCAACCAAGATTTCGCAGGCTCAAATACATTCCAACTCTACTCCACTAAGGAAGACCTCGATTTCTTTGATAGCCCAGGGAAAGGAACCGGTTTCGGAGGAGCTGGTCTCGGCGCTGGCTTTGGAACTCAGCCTGGAGCTGGCTTCGGCCCAACTACTGGGTTCGGTGGTGGTAACCCAGGTTTCGGAACCAATGTGGGTATGAACGTTAATGCCGGCTTCGGAGGCAATATGGGAATGAACGTGAACGTGAATGCAGGTTTTGGAGGAGGCGTTAATGCAGGTTTCGGTGTAGGAGGAGGAGTTAACCCAGGATTTGGTGGAAATCCAGGGTACGGTATGAACGCAGGTTTCGGCCAACCAACAAACATCGGTACCAATCAAGGCTTCCAAGGATATGGAGCAGGTTATGGTAAGTCTTCAATGTCTTTGAAAAGTTTTTGATTTGATTATTTAGGCAACACTGGGTTCAACCAAGGAGGCTTTGGTTACAAATAAAGAGAGAATTTGAGGGTTGCCATTGCGTTGGAGATGACAAAATGGTAAATCAATCACAATTGCACCAAAGCATTCTGGAATAGTCTTTTTTCGAAAAATAACTTCCTACCCGTGCTTTCTTTCACAAAAGAACAATTATCAATGCATATTTCATGTAGCTGTATAGTCATCTCATGTGGTTTATCAATAAATAAAAAATGGTTAAGTCAAATAACGCAAAAATTATCATTATAAACAAATCAATGCTTTCAATAAGCGCTAGGAACTTGAACTCTCCATCCCGAAAAAAGCAAACCTATTCACATTCAACAAGGGAATCCGAGAGGGGATCAGCTATTTTGGAACAGGTTTTTTAATAGAGGGAGTTCTTGTCTTCGTTAGTGAGGCTAGGGTTAGAATATCGATATCAGCTTCGAATATTATTTGAGCACTGATTCTATTAAAAATATACAAAAAAGCAGTTTTATCTATTCATGATCTCGCAATTTTTCATCTTATCTGCTCGTGGTGATACCATCATCAACAGGGACTTCCGCTCTGATCTCATTCGCACAACTCCTGAAATCTTTTTTCGAAAGGTCAAAACCGAAAAAGGCGATTCGCCTCCTATATTCAACATAGATGGTATCAATTATGTTTACCTCAAAGCTTCCGGATTATACATCGTCGCTACAACCCGTCATAACGTGGCTCCTTCGCTATTACTCGAGCTATTGCGCAGAATCTCTAAACTCATAAAAGATTTCTGCGGGGTGCTGACGGAAGAAGCAATCCGTAAGAATTTCGTCCTGATCTACGAGATCATCGATGAAGCAATTGACTTTGGTTATCCGCAGCTCACTTCGACTGAGCTCGTGAAGCCGTTCATCGTGAGTGAGCCGGTACCGGTTGACTCAGTGAAAAACATCTCTAGTGTCTCCAGTATCTTTAATCCAAGAAACACGATCTCGTCCGTCGCTGTCCAGCGTCCTGTCTGGATGAAAGACGACAAAACTCATAAAAACGAAATTTTCGTTGATATTTTCGAAAAAATGACCGTGCTTTTTAACGCAAGCGGGTATATCCTTAACAGCTCGATTGAGGGCTTCATTCAAATGAAAAGCTATCTCCTTGGAGATCCAGAACTGAAACTTGGCTTAAACGAGGATTTGGTAATAGGAAAGCAGGGTGGGGGTGGAGTGCTTTCAGGCAGCGCAATCGAAGATTGCAACTTTAATGAATGCGTAAATACGAACGAATTTGACTTGACTCGGGTCTTGCGAATCAAACCACCGACAGGTGAATTCACTGTTATGAATTACCGAGTTACAGGAGAATTCCCTACGCCCTTTAGGATTTACCCGTTCATTGATGAGGTCTCTACCTACAAACTCGAGCTCCAACTCAAGATTAGAGCCACTTTTCCAAAGGAAATGTGTGCTACCTACGTCACCGCCAAGTTCACAGTACCGAAGAGCGTTTCAAATGTTTTCAATGAACTTGGAAAAACTGCGCGGAATCAGAAAGTGGATTATAATGAGTCAACCAGGACAGTTGAATGGACTATTCAGAAAATGCAAGGAGGAACCGACGAGACGCTCATCACGAAGATCTCGCTCCTGACCAACTCAAATACGTTTGCATGTAAGAGAGAGATCGGGCCGATCATTTTGAATTTTGAGGTTCCGATGTACAACCCATCTGGCCTTGCTATCCGATACTTGAAGATAGAAAGCAGAGAAAAGGATTATAATCCATCGAAATGGGTTAGATTTGTAACGCAAAGCAGTTCTTATGTATGCAGAATCTAAGGAAGCTTACATAATTCATTAATACATGTTTGTTATACAAGCATCAGGGATTTAGATTCTATATTTCCTTTGAAATTAACCAAAAAAATGTGGCGTGGAGAAATAATACATTAATATTACATTGATTTCCAATTCAATTCATTTGCAATAGCTCGTACAAAGATCAGTAAGAGCCAAGGATATTAATTTTTGTCTCTGTTTAGCACATCTTTGGAAAATTTGTTATTCTATAGAGCGAGCTGCCGCTAGGACTTTCTGATTTTGGGTTCAATAGAGAATCATTTTTGTAAATAACGCAAATTTACGATAAATTGTATTTAATGCAACTTCTTTGAGAATATGGAATCCAACATAAATGCTCGAATATAATCAAGATATGAAATGATCAAGTAATTTGTACTGAGCATCAAGTAGCATAATGGATACTGATGATATGCATTCAATAGATATGGTTTGATTATAGCTTTTGCTTCCAACCAATATATTTAACTTATCGATGTAAAGGATTATTGACGATTCCAGCTGTGAAGATTATGCCGACGCAAGCTCCGCAGCATAAGCAACCAACAAAAACTACTGGCAATAGTACATATAATATGACCCAGACCCATACTAATGATGTTAGGAGTTGTCCTGCACACTGCTCTCGATCTATCAGAGCTAAAATAGAATATATCCATAGCAGCAAGCAAGCGCCATAGTAAATCGCTGTGAAAATATTCACGAGGAGAGGCAGTTTATTATAAAGAGATTGGAAACATCTCATCAAAGTTGCTTGAATGAGATCCCACACGAAAAATGATAAGGTGCACCACTTGGCTAAGACCCCGAATTGGTAGAGAGGTCCTGTACAGGTGGTAGGGTCGGTCTTTGCAAGCACAAGCCAGAAGGAGATTGCCCAAATAAGATCACTGAAAAGTCGAAAGCTCCCGAAAACTAGGCCTATGGTCAATGTCTGGTTCTTATCGAGCATAGAATGAGGTCTTCGGCCTCTACTCTGGCTAGGAGAAGCTTGAGCACCGGCATTTAGTTGGGTCCGAGTTGGAAGCTGGTCTACTGAAGTTCGAGCCTCAGAGCGTTGAGAGAGAAGGGGTTTGCTTTCATCTTCCATGTTTCTTATTTTTTTTTAAATCCGTTTTTTATTGTCAACGAATTTAATATTCCACTACACGTTTTTTCATTTAACTGGAAGTCTTCTCACAAATTTGAAAATTACTTGTCGGTACTTTGTGACGGTGATAATACTTAAGCGATGTATCAACAATTTGTGCTATTTGTTCTTAAACGCTATCTAAAACTTGAAGTTATCAGCTTTTTTTGAATCACAAAAGTTCGATACTTCAGTGGTTTTGAGATCAAAATAAGCTTTCAAGGTGTTAGGACTTCTACATCCACTCTCTCCGAGCAAGAAACTCCATTGTAGAAGAAGGGAAAAAAGTAATAGACTTAGCAAACTATGCAGACAGGCTGCAGACAGAATGTAATAAATTCAATTTCATTCCACTTTCTCGACTTGGATCGCATATTGCTTATCGATTATCCAGAGCACCTTGTTTTTGAAAAGTTACTTTCGTTAAATGCTTCAAAATACAGTTTGAACGGAAAATTCCCCCTTATTATGATCACAAAAAAATTGTGAGGTCTATACAATCATATGAAATAATATTTCCATGGAAATCCAAAGGAGTTAGTTTTCGCGAAAGCACAATATGTCATATCTGATTTCTAGAGACACCAAAAAAAAAACAACCTAAATAACATAGTGTCATATAACAAACTGCTGGAGTAGACAGACTCAAATAAACGAGGAATAAATTAATATTAAACTCTCTTTAACAATCAATCACATTCGATCCGATTTCAGAGAAGTTATCTTATAAGGTTTTGTTCGAATTAACTTCTCTAATTTATGCTCGATCAAATTGTATTTATTTTCAAAGAGCTATCAAATTTGCCTCAAGGAACCAAGAATCAATAAATCACCTTATCTAACCAAAAAACATTCGAAAAAGCCTCTCAAAAAACTTTTCAAAGCCATGAAACATGCAGTCGTTATCTTTGGAGCATTTACTCTCCTAATGTTCAGCTACCAGGTCCAGCCAGCCAGCCTATCTGCCATCTCATCCTCTGTTTTCTTAGATCATCTCAGATGATAACGCCGGACTCACGAAGCCCGCAATTACCACAGCCATAGGCGCATTAGATTATCTTCTAGATTCTTCGCATCTTGACTTCCTCGGCTTCAATCCTTCTCAAACTCAGCTAAATGACGTCAGAATAAATCTACTTAATGATCAAAACATTAATTTTGAGCTCGAGTATTTCGGAAAATGGCGCACATCTGACGCACAAGTAAAACACCTTCATCGCGTATCATTGGCTTACTAATAGCCGTGTTCTAGATCCCAAATTTCACACGAAATGACGGAGATTCGTCATTTATCATCAATATCAGAAACAAGCAAATCATAATTACCTTAGTCGATGGGGGTTACATTGACGAGCGGCAACTGTTGATAGTGATAGACCTACAGTCCCTCAACTTAACCCAAAAGTACTCAAATTTCACGCTGCTCGGTCCTAAAATTTTGCAAAGAGTTTTTGTGAGCAACAGCTCCAACATAAAAACTAACTTCAAGAAGGGATTCAGTTCAGTTGCTATTCAGAGTAACTTAATCCCCCATTACTTTTCATAATATTTCTCATATTCTGATTAGATGGACTGGCTGCGTATAATCTCACGCTAGTAGAGATCAAGAGTGGTGGAGCAAACAATAGAAGCGAACTTGTTAATGCGACTTTGACGTTAAACTCGACCGCGTTGGGTTTGAATTTTACATCGAAATTTTCTACAAGCAATGAGGTAATGAATGTAGTTAAAGCTTGCTAACAAGGAGTATGCTTCAGAGACTTCAGTCAAGAGCGATGAATTATTCTATTCTCGTGACTCTGCTCTGCTGCGGCCATCTATACGCTTGTGTTCAATTGATTAAATATCTCGCAGAGAACCATTCAGAAGCAAATAGGGTAAAACTAATTTAAAAGAACTATGCGCTAACAGCAATGATTATTCTAGATTTCGATGTTAACCATCGGATTTTTGACCTGTTGGGATCTGCTGCTCAGTCTCTTCCATCTCTACGGAGCATTGACGAAAAATCAATATTTTCATTTTTTTATCACGCCGTCGTTTTGGTATTTTATCCTCGCGTCTATTTTCGAAACGAGGCTGTTGTTGCTTATTTGGAGAATCAGATACATTGACATACTGCTGGTAAATTCTTCTTTCCAAACCGTCTAACTCTAAACTTTATCTCAGAACCAACTAGACTTGAGAAGAGGCCTTTTTATTTTCTACCTGAAGTTTTGTAATTCTCTCATTCTATTCTGCTCTGATTCGATTTATTCGTTAGATGGAGGACTTATCACCATGACTCTCTTGGCGAATTTTTTCCTATATCAATCCTGGTTTCTTTTCATTTGTTCATGGTTTTTCGTCCCGCAGATTGTCCATACCGCCATGCAAGGCCAGAGGTTCAAACCGCAGTCATTTTACATCTTCGGTCTTGGAATTTTGCGTGGTGTGATCCCGGTAACGCTCAAGATTCGCTTTGAAAAATTCTGATAATTTTTTCTAGCTTTACGTGAAGGGTTGTCCAGCAAACGTATTCCAGATATCTCCATCGCCCACTTTTTGCATTGCTCTTGGGGTTAGTTTATCAGTTCAGACCTTGGTTCTGCTGCTTCAAGGATCACTTGGCTCGAGATTTTTCGTCCCTAGGTGCTTCCTTCCTCCAAAATATAATTACTATGTCAAAGAGTCTGTTGATCAAACGACCTCTGAAGAAGTGGTAAAAAGCCACTTATATCTCTCGAATTCGTTCCTATTTTTTTTTTTAAATTAGGATTGTGCAATCTGCATGGAGAGCCTTCATCATGAACCAGATGACAAAGAAACTCCTCTGCTCATTAAAAAGACCTCTGCATCAAAATACGTGGTTCTCATGCAAACTCCTTGCAGACACAAATTCCATTCCAAATGTCTCATAAATTGGATGAATATTAAATTAGAATGTCCTTTATGCAAGAGTCCCATCCCTTCTCTTGAGTAATCACTGCTCGCATGACTTCACAAGAGCTGGACCTACTAAACTGGTCTGTTTAATAAGTTTATTTTGTAAGTCATTCTCTTAAGGCCGTATTTAGACTCTCATTGTCGAGTTCATACGAATATATATTTTTTTAAATTCGGGCCCTTAAGAATTACTGTACCGTTACACTAAGCAAGGTGAATATTAAAAATAAACGTCGAGCAAGAACCCCTTCTCTGAGGTTGTGTGGAAGACAGCTTCCAGGAAGTATATTAGAGACTGATGTAGTATTGCTAGCTATTTTCGGTTTAGGAGTGAAAATCATAGCATATTAACTTTGTCAACTTTTATGTGTTTCTGATCAGAGTTGGATTTTAATTGCCTGCGTAAAGAGTTAATAATAATTAAATCTTTCGAACCCTTTTGATAGAGTGACGACACATGTCATCTCCAGGACAACCCCAAGACGCACAGATTACCACTGAAAAACCTGATGTGAAGAAACCCAAAAATAAAGGAAAGTACGAGCTATCGGAATACTTAATCAAGGGCGCATATATCGATGCTAAAGATACCACCGGAAAATGGTGTCTTTCTCAAGTTGTCGAGCGCGATGATAGCGATGACACCATCAAACTCAACTTTGATGGTTGGTCTCACAAGTGGGACGAGGTAAGATACCAAGCTCACGCCTTTTAAAGCTCTTTCCGCTGGTTTTTCCTCTTTTTTCTATACTTTTTCAATGAAATAAATGTAACATCAATTTCTTTCTCCTAGTGGGCGAAATTCGCATCATCTAAGATCGCTCCCTTCAGGAAATACTCCCAAGGTAGCAGCATAACCTCATTCTATTGGTTTAAAGGCTCCTTAATTGATAAATAGGTTACACAGGTCAACAGAGATTTGCCATTCGAGACTGGAAATACAATATAGAAGAAGTTGAAGAGGTAAATACATGCCAGAGATGCCTTCCGAGCTCAGCATTTACCTGTCTAGGCGATCAAGCGAATTGATGGCTATCTGTCCAAGGGCCTCTTGAATTCGTTTAAGAGTTGCCACGAAATCACTCAAACTCTCCGAGGAACAGAATTTATCTTCCTCGACGCCTTGCTTCAGCATGAATACCGCAATCCAAAAGAAGAATTCCCGACCTCAGTCCAATATTTCATTAAATATCTCAGCCTTTACGTTCATCTCCTCAAGATGATCCCAGAGTTCCTTCCTGAGGTACTATTTTCTTACAATTCAGCTTTATACCTAACTCTCTGATGCAAAGTACAACGAGGGGATTACAAACCTAGACGCGTTCCTCACGAATGAGCGAGTGGCAGTTATCCACAGCTTCTACGAGATCAGTGATTCCGTAAATAAGATATTCGGTGCTTGCCATAGAACTTGGTCGACGTTATCGGTAATCATCCTTTGTAACTCAACCAAATCTGACTAAAATTGTTAGATGTATGACCGCAAAGACCTCCCACTTAAAGTCAGCAAAGGCCGCGAATACGCAGGCAAAGAGTATGAAACTGTCTACTTTGGAAGGATGAGTGAAGATGATGTTCCTCCTTACCGCTCAGACGACGAAACGAAGCATTCGAACTTCATTGTAGAGTTAATCAACGTGTTTGGAGAACTTGGAGGCTTCGATGAGTGGCTCCGAGTGTTCACTTACAAGGCGATAGACCCAAAAACCAACGAGCAGACTGTCCTGCCTTTTAAGTTGATGACTATTATGCTCTCTAATATCACAGCGATCTACCATCATCTGAACCAGGATTTGGTCGCAAAACTCGTTCCAAGCATCAAGGAAGCGATTTCGCTGAGATTCAAGGTGATAAGCAACCGCGACATTAAAGACCTCGATAAAGAAATAGCGATGAAGTTCCTTCAAAAAGCGCAAGAACTCCTTTGCCAATACTATAAAGCCCAAGAAATCTACGAATTCCTGGAAGTTGCTGAACTCGAACTCGCTTTCAAGTTCCTCACTTGCCAGTATCTGGAGAAGAGACTGAAGGGTATCAATGAGATCAAAGAAATTTCCGAGAAAATTGAATTCCACGAGCATCTTGCTCGAACTGGAAACACTCAAGTGCTCTTAACTTCCACTAAATGCACGAAATACCTGAACGCGAAGCTCTTCATCAAATGGTTGGTTGACAACAAATTCTTCGAGCTGATTTTGGGAGATTCGATCCACATTGAGATCATTAAAAGATGCAGCGACATATTGAAATTCATGGCAAAATACGAAACGATCCCATTGCAAATCATCGATTTGCTGTGGTCAGCCTGCGAAGGAAAGCACGAGGCGATTTTGAGAGCTCTCGTTGGGATGATAGTCGATATTTCTTCTTCTCTCACAAAGGAAGGCGCGAACCGTCTCCATGCCAAGATTTTATCTCTCCCTCAAGAAGAGTTGAATGAAATTCACCTTGATTTGATCAAAGGTTTCGCCATGTACACTTTACCTCAAGAAGAAGAAACAATCTCCTTTCACAGCAGCGGCTCGACCGCTGATTCAGGTAAATCCAATTATTTTCGAAGCAAAGTAAATAACGTTAATTCATCGCTAGAGGGAGACAAAGACCCCAGCAAAGAAGTTGACGAGAAGAACTTTTTCTGTGTGCCTTTGCTCTGGAACCTGATGCAGGATAGCAGCCACGTGAATTCGCATCTCGCCGAGGTGGCATTGGTGGCGCTTTCTTCGATCCTCAAAGAAAGGCCATGTCAAAAACTGAGACGTCTTTATCTTCACAAGGCGCTTGAAAATGTGAAGAAGCACGAATCAGCCTCGCAGTGCCTGACGCTTATCTACGCGATCCTCAAGGATTCATACTACGACACACAATTTGAATACGAAAACTCCTTGAAGAGCATTTTGAAGGAGTTGGATACAAAGTTTGGTCTCTTAGAGCTCTTGATCGCCGAGATCGAAAGCTACCACGCTAGAGCAAAGAAGGCGTTGGAAAGCAGCAAGGACTACAACAAAGCAAACACCGCATTGAGAGACACCGCCTTGGTCGGTAAATACACTTACCATGTTAACTTCAGCAATCACCTCGAATTCCTCGAGTTTTTGATATCTTACGAGAATTACAGTCTCGATCTCAGTGAGAAGTTGGTCGAGAGACTGTGGGACGTCTTCATAGTCGATGCTCTGTTTAACGAGGACCAGAAGTTATTCCTCAAATGGATTTCGCCTCGCTACAACGCGCGAACAGGAGAGACTAACTTTATTCTCCCAAAGAACGAAGCACAAACCTTCTTTATCAATATTCTCAGCAACAAAAACAAGCTCGACCCTGAAAACCTCTCTCCTGAAGGTTTCTCATGCTTCAACTCATACTTCAAGGTGATCAACGAGCTCGAAGGCAACATAAGAACCGGAAAGAACGCTGCCTTCAAGGTCCTTAACCTCAATTATCTCGGCAAACAGCAGCTTTGGGACTTATTCCTAACATGCAAAAACAGGGAAACTTTGGAACAAATAGTCCGACTTATCGTCGAGTGCCATCTGAAGTTGGATGACAGCCTTGAGGCTCAGAAAAACGTCCTTTGGGAGGAGCTGGTCTCCAAGTGCATGGGGTATTTGAAAGAGGGTTATAATAACAAGAACGAGTTGCTGATAAATAGAGGCGTGCTTTTGTTAATGAAGTTTTTCGATAAATTTGAAGGAAAGAGTGACAACACTGAGAAAAAGCCTGAAGAAGGTCGCATCAGCTCCTACTCCTTCAACATCGCGGTGGTCCTACGACCAGCAAATATCTCGAAGACTGTTCAGATAAGTCTGAATCAAACCATCGGAACGCTCAGGAGAAAAATCTCAGAAGCGTTCGAGCTGAACATCAACGAGTTCAAATTGTTCGGAAAAAGCAATTTGATTGATCGCGAGGACGATGATAAAATTTTCCATCACGTCGGATTCACTGGTCCTTACAGTATTCAGAAAATACAGCCAGTGACTGGCTCTGAAGGCGGAGCTGCTCATCCGAAGAATATCGTTGCGTCGAATCCAGAATATATCGATCTCCTGTTTGCGCTCCTTAGTTCTGATAACTCAGGTATGAGATAATCAATGTTATGACCGCTTGACTAATTCCCCTCTTTATGTACTTTGTAGACACGGTTAAGCTGATTTGGGACGTGCTTATGAGACTGCCAACAAACGAGTCCATTAAGCGGAAGATCTATAAGATGGAGGAGCCATGTGAAAATATATTCGATCAAAAGAATATTTACAGAATGCTCTATTGCCTCCATATCGCTGAAGACTTCATTTATGATCGTGAAAAAGAGAGAACCAAGTAACCCTTAAAGTTATTTAAAAAATTTCACTCATTTTATATTTGTTACTCAAGTCCTTATGACTTTACTCAACAACCAACCATTGAGTTTAAAGACCGCGAATGGACAATGAGATTCATCGAAAAGGGTGGCTTGAAATATCTTCTTTCCTGTTTAGCTTCAGGTCTATCAGTCAAAGGCCGCCACTCCCTAATGGCTACAGCTATCTTGTTGAAGCTTATCTGCTACCTTCAAACGGAATGCTCGCTTGAGCAACTCTATGAGAAGGAACTCGACTCAGTTGCCGTTCAACTCGTCTCCAATCTGCTCGATGCGATGTATAACGTATGCGAATACTCGTTATCTCGAGAAAAACTTGAGCAAGAATCGGGTAAATCCGATAGCGATATGATCCGCACAGCGTCTGGCAACATTCCCGTCACTCATTACTACGAAGCTGAGGCAATCCTCTATGCTCAAACGCTATTTTTGTGCGTCACTTACTTTAACCCTGAACTAGTGGAACTTTTGTATGCTTTTGGAAGCCTCAAACAACTACTCAGCATCGGCTTGGTTGAGTCAAACAACCACCACATGAAGGAGAAGCTCTCAAATGGTCTCCTGAGCCTGTTTACGAAATTCAGCGAATCTGATCTTCCGCATAAGCCTCACTCATTTTTCATTCCAATTCTTCTCCAGGATGTTCTCGACAAAGCATTAATGAGGGAAGAACGATCGGATGTCTTCTTCAGACTCATTTCTAATACTATCAGCACATTAGAAATGGGAGACATGTCTAAGGAAGGACTGAACGTTGAGGGTCTTCTTGATAAATTCACCACTTTTGTTGAAACGAGAAAGCCTGTTGAAAAGTCCGCGAAGGAAACCGACATAGTGCTCACGGGCATTCTTCAAGTACTTAGAGCTCTCTTCCATAAATTCCCAGAAAAAGCAAAGTATTATGGACAAGAACGAGGTTTGGTTCGCCATCTTCTTCATGATTGCCTCTTTGAAATGCCGAAACATAATAATGACAAAAGTGTGATCCCGCCACCAAAGTGCAAATCTCAAAATTCTCGCAACGCTGCGTTTAAACTGCTGCTGGCTCTCGCTTCGCAAAGCAATGAGAATCTTAGTGAAATTCTGCAGTTTATTACTCCTATTCACGTTGGGGGTCAATGGAGAACAAAGCGCTATCTCGACTGGCACATCACGGCCAAAGAAAACGAAAAATCGCTGACAGGTTACGTCGGTATCAAGAACCTTGGCTGCAGTAAGAAGAGCCTATTTTCTTATTTTGTACTAATAACTTCTCTCCTAGTTTGCTATATGAACTCCCAAATGCAGCAGCTGTACATGATCCCAGGATTCAGAAAAGCCGTCATGGAAGTCGACGACCTCCACTACACAAGTACTCCAAAGGAGGATAACATTCTCTATCAGCTTAAGGTTTGCTTCATTATCGAAAAAAACACGACTTACTAATAAATTCCTTTGAATAGTGCATTTTCTACGGGCTGGCTAACAGCGAGAAGCAGTACATCAACCCAAAAGGCTTCTGCCACGCTTTCAAAGACTGGGACGGCAATCCAACCAACGTATTCGAGCAGATGGATGCCGAAGAATTCTTTAACATCTTTATGGATCGCCTTGAGAACCTGACAAAAGGAACGAAAGAATCCAATTTCATCAAAGACACTTTCGGAGGTGTGCTTTCAAACGAACTCATCGCTGAGGCTGACGGCCAACAGCTGTACGGAGAACGCGAGGAGCCTTTCCTTACTATTGGCCTCCAAGTGAAAAACAAGAAAAACATCGAACAGTCACTAAAGGCTTTCGTCGAAGGAGAAATGCTCGAAGGAGAGAACGCATGCATGTGGGAACAAATCAACAAAAAGGTCAATACTCTCCGAAGAGCCTGCCTGAAACGACTGCCAAACTACATGATCTTCATGCTTAAGCGCTTTGAGTTCGATTACGACACGATGCAGAGACACAAGATTAACGACTATTTCGAGTTCCCGAACAGACTAAACCTTGAGCCTTACACTCAACAAGGCCTCAGAAAGGCAGAACTTGCTAAGAAGAAAGCGAAGCAAGGAGATAAGCCAGAGGACGAGAGCAGCAATAAGGAAGAGACCATAGAAGACGAGCTTCCACCAGAATACTTTGACTACAAGCTCACTGGAATCGTCATACATTTAGGAACAGCTGATTCCGGTCATTACTATTCTCTCATTCAGAACAGAGAGGCTGACCCAAGCGTTCCTGAAGAAAAGCGATGGATTGAGTTTAACGATACGTTGGTGACGCCATTTGACCCAAAGGACATCCCCAATGAAGCGTTTGGTGGAGAAGAAAAGTAAAATTAGCTTTATTTATAACTTATTAAGTCCTAATAAAAAATCTTTCTTAGGTGGAAATATTACTCTGCTGCTGGCGACGGAGCCACCTCTATGCATGGAAAGATCAAGAACGCTTACATCCTGTTCTATGAAAGAGTTACCCCAATTAAAGAATCCGATTTGAAAAAGCCTACCGCTGAGAAAACTGAAGAAAATAAGGAAGCCAAGGAGACTGAAAAGGAGGCCAAGATTGTGAAGGGCGAGAGCTCTGATAAGAAAAATATGCAAAAGGACACAGACAGTCCCTCGGAGCAGGTGTCTGCGCCTAAGCATGCTGTTCCTGAGGACTACCTCCAGCAGCTCAACGAAAACAACAACAAATTCCATGTTCATAAGCATATTTTCAGCCGTGAATACTTTGATTTCGTCACCGAACTCACATTCCAAAGAGACCTCTCTCATAACATGGGACTACTCAAAAGCTTCAGCGAAGTCGAGAAGCAGCTGGCACCTAACGATCTTACTGCCTATGAAACTCTTAAGACCGGTATCATATTCTTCCTCACCGCAATCGTCAGAGATAAACGCCGTACGAATATCGCTCATTTCCTTCCAAGACTCAAACAAGCACTCGCCGAAGTAATCTAATGACTTTCGAAATTGTATTCTGAACTCTTTTATTCAATTATAGAACGTCCCAGTCTGTCAATGGCTCATTCATAACTTTACAAATAAGCGAATTCTGACCGAATTCTTGCTTGATAATCCGATTCCAGTAATTTTTTGGTTTCCAGAATTAAGCATAATCTTGGCTTTTCTGCTCTTACTAGGATATGAGAAGATTCATCGTAGGATTGGTTGCTGCCGCATTCAATACCCTCTATCAAAGCGAGATGAAATCTGATCCAAAGAGATTGGGTGAAAGAGATCCTAAGACTGGTGCGCCAACCACTCTGTCAACGAATTTCATCAACTGCCTCATCAGTCATACCTTCGACGCGAAATACAACACTCGAGACTACTCCGACTATTTCAAGCTTATCTACCTGATTGCGAGAACAAGTCCCGACATCGTGGGTTATTTGATCAAGCACCGATATATCGGAAGACTCCTCGACTTCTTCTTCGAGAAGGCGTCTCCACATAACCAACTCTTCAGAGACATGTCAGATGTGCCTTACGCTGAGACTGAGAAGCCGTCACTCGGACTGATGACTGAAGAGAAGCAGAAGATTCGCACGGCTCTCGACGAGTTGCTCGCAAGACGCAAAGGCCGTCAATTCAATGAATCCTATGGCTCTCATCGCGCTTATCTGTGGCAAGCGTTGTGCTATTTGATCCGTCACTGCAAATTCAAATCTGGAGCCAAGCGCAGTGCGTGGCAGATTGGAGAACTCGATCTCGACGTAAGCACCGAAGAAAAGACGTTGTTGACTCCTGAAGCTTTCTTTATTCTCCGTGTGCTTGAAGATGCCTCGAGCAAACTTGCCATGAGAAGCGTCAGCATGATGTATGCTTATCTCAGCTACGAAGATAGCAAATTCACCGAAAATTTCCACGATGCTATCAAAAAGGGACTGGATAAGGAAGTTTCAGAGCTCAGAGTTTATTTCCGAGCGCTGTATCAATTACTGCTGCTTGAGGATTCTCTCTCGAATCAAAGAGTAAGCATTATTACTTCTAACAACGACCTACCTTAATTTCTTGTAGTGCAACACCTTGTGCCAATCATACTGCAAGCAAGCAAAGGATAACATCAATTACTACTTAGAGACGGATGCATTCACATCGTTCGCTCTTAAGGTATGATATTTATTTAATTTTTTTGTGCTTTTAATTAATAACGACCACGTATCTTCCAATAGATGGCAAGCCGTATCAGCCGAGTGAGAGAGTGGTTCCTTGCAAACGTCGAACAATGGCATTGGATGCTGCAATGGCTACAAATGCACACGAACCCTCCTGCAGGAATCATGCAGACAGGAGTAACCAGAAAATTTTTTCCTCCGCCGAATTAACTTTACTTATAATAGATTAAAATCAATAAGAGACGCCTTGATTTACCAGAAATCAACGCACATAATCAGATCAAAACCCAGAAGTTTGCTGCTTTGGCAGAGAAGAAGCTAGAGAGTGCACAAGATCAATGGGATTCTGATGACGATATTGCTGAAGCGGAGCTTCAAGTGGGAGACAAAGTTGATTATCTGTAAAATCCTTAATATGTGAATGTATTAAAGAGGTGTTTTTCTCTTTGTAGGGATCTATCAAAGAATAAATGGGTGAGTGCGACAGTGCAGACTATGTTAGAGGAGATGGTAGAAGTTGCCTTCAATGGTGATTCATCGTGGATCAGTCGAGATGATGAATTGCTTGCTCCTCATGACACGATGCGAAATCGACAAGAAGTGCTGCAGAAACTGAGCAAGGAGCAAGCTCCTCAGCCGAGACAGAAAGGCACGCAAAATGATACTGATTCCGATGAAAACTAGAGACTGCTAAATAATAAATACATTCTAGTCATTATAAGAAACATGAGAAAACTTTAACAGTATTAATAGAGTCTTATTTTCAAAAGAGATAATAACGACAACTGGCTAGAGCTAGAATTAATCAATAAATTCTAACATGAATAAATGACTTCTTTGAACTACGGAGAAAAATCAAAATAGTTAACTTTGAATTTGTTACACTCGATCAGGCAAATAGACGACATAGTAGCTGGATGTAAGAGAGATTGGGAGAGTGGAATATGGGTTGTTATTTATTCAATTACTCAGCTCGTCTTGACTTTCTCAATAAAAAATCTTATAAAGAAACAAATTACAAGAAATCGTATCATAGGAGTAGAATTAGTATTCTTTGAAAACTTTAATAAAGAAGAGATATAGGGTAAATAGTACTGACATACTGGCAATCTGATCTAAGCAAACTCCTTTTCTTGATCTCTTGAGGAGCATAAATAATAAACTCTATTATAAAATGTCAGCAACCAATAATATAATAGAGCACTCCTCTGCTTTCAATCAGGCTAGCTTATGAAAAACATTAGACTCTGGGAAATTTAAAGAATACAATGATTAACATTGCGGAGCATCTGCCTAAGTTCTTTAGCTGTCTTCCCTTTCAAAAAGGTGATTTAGTATCAAGGAGATTCTTATTTTTAAAAAAACAAAATCCGAAGTTATAGACGGATTCATTGTCTTTGAAATTTTCGGCTGATGTGTAAAGAGCTTTGTGTGGCTGATACCGATAGTGCAGTTCACGCCTCTCTCTTTCTCTGATTTACGCTTTGTTTTTCATATTGCATTTTCCTCGTTCTTTATTGAATCTCATCACGAAAAAAATTTTAAAACAGTACACTTGGTATCTTAAGGTCAGGTATTTCCAACAGGGAATTTATTCTTGTCTCTCATTACTAGCCTACAACATTTTTCTATAGATAGGGGTATATTTGCTCTTTGCATTTTTCTGTTCCTTTTTTTTGGATGCAGTCTCCCTCTCAACGAATATTTCACTTATTCTCTATCACCTATTTTGGCAGGTTCTAAATTTTTCATTCAATGCATTCAAATAATTTGATGTTAGGGATTCTTTGCTGTCACTTTAATCTTGCATGATCTTTCCAGCAGAGTTCTTCCTTCATTCAGCACAATGTGGTGAGTCCCTCCCATTCCTTTTTCTATTCATTTGACTACTACTATTGCACATGATTGCGCTCCTTGCTTCAGGGAATACTTCACTATAAATAATAATAGAAACGATCCCTGATCGACTACTAGCAACCCTTTTATTCTGACTCTTTATTCTTATTTTGATACAATTTGTAGGATCTCCAGTTTACTATTTTAACAAGAGATATTAAAGTATATTCCAATTAATTCGAATTTTGAAATGGTCACCAAACCCTCTGAGATACCCATAAAGCACTATCAAGACGAGCTCTCAACGCACATCTTCACGAACATCAACCAAGAAATTATCAAAAAGGAAAAGGATGACAAAAAAGAAGAAGTCGTGAACCAAAGGATCTTGGATTTAGTTTCGCAGCACTTCAAAGAATGGAATTCCGATGCCGCGTAATTCACCTCACCAATTTTATACATAACAACCCTATCTAGATACCAAAAGCGTTTCTTCATCGTCCGAAACCAGCAAAAGCCAGAAGCTTTGCGCCTGACGATCTCTTATAAGCTATATAAAGATTTCCTCTTCGAATTGATCACAAATGTGTACATTCAGAAGTACGGAGGAATCGACACCTCTGTTGTGAGGACCGACCGCATTGAAAATCTCGAAGCAGATATCCATCAATACTACCCAGAGCTATACAGGGACCTCTGGGGCTCTCAGCCAATCGTCGCAACGATTTCCCTCGCAGAACTCATCGACAAAGTCACTGACGGCGAGATTGTCAATACTTTCTGCATGATGTTCTTGGCTTACAGATACCAGCTCAACCTCAAACTATCTCCGCTGTCGATCGCAATTTCTTTCTTTAATTACAAGCAACTTCAAATCAAGAAGCCTGGTTCTGTTGACGAGACCCTCTACAATAAATCAACGTTGCCCAGACTGACCTATATCTGTTTCAGTGGATATTTCTCAGAGCTTGATATTGATGTACTCACAGAATTTTCAGAAAATGTCCAGATTATCATGATCTACGACAATCAAACAGGCGGCCCTACCTTCTGGGATAATAAAATGAGCGATGTCTATGAAGATGACGCCAGGAAGCATAAAAAAGCCTTTGATATGATCAGCGATAAGATTTTGCTGCTGCCTTTGGACTCGTCTGGCGGGAAAATAAACTCAAGGAATTTGTATGATCTATTCGAGTACACAGTATATCGATCGATCAGAAAATTCAGACCTGATATGGTCATTATCAATCACCCCTTCAACTTCACTCCTGAGAACGCTGAAGGTCCCAAATCGCCTCCTTTCATTCTAAAGCCAAAGACCTGGAGCAAAATTCTGTTCGAGATATGTGTCGCCGCGAACTATAAGGTCATGATTCTGCCTCATAAGCTCTTGAACGCAGACCAGTACTATGAAAAAGTCAATTTTTCCAGTCAAAATCCTCATATGAAAGATTTTGTCAAGAGAGTTTTACCGATGTTCAGCCAGCCTCTGACATCAAAATCACTGGAGGATTACTTTGTGAGCTCTGTTGAAGTGATGTCAAGTAAAACAAGAGTTTCTTCATTGAATTAACGCTTTTAGGATACAAGTTGTACCGTAATCGCAGAAAGAAACGCGCCCGTTACGACGATCTGAACTACGAATATGAAACGAGTCTGAACAAAGTGCTGAACTTTTATAAGGATCACCCTTATTACAATCACGTGGCTCCACAATACTATGAAACCGTGATTAATTCAAAGCTGGAGTCGCACTATGCTTACGCGCAGGAGGCTTACGAGAAAATAATGGATAACTTGTCAATTGAATGTAAATCCCTTCTTTACCATAGGATCTCATATTTTTCAATGATAATAGTAAAGGATAAGATCACATTGAAAGAAACCGAGCCTCGGGAAGTCGCAAATGAAGACCGCAGAAAAGGTAGACCGCTCTCGAAAGGAATAAAGGCGTTACACGCTCAGCATGTTAACAATCGAGTCTTGCTGTTCAATAAGGACAGAAACGAGAAACTCACGGTCCAAAACAAATCGAAATTTCTAGAAAACCTCAAAGAGTGTTCATTGGTCGTATCAGGAGGAGTTCCTCTCTATCCCTTCAAAAATTCTCAATACATCGTCGACTATACGAGGACGATGAAATTATACTATTTTAATCTTTTGTACAATGGAAAAAGAAGCCATTTCGAGTTTCCTCTCACCACATCAAAGAACGAGCTTGAGGGTTGGGCCCCCGAGAGATTAAATAGAGTACCTTGGAATGGGCTCTTGACGAAAATGGGGTTATGCATAGGATTTGACAAAATTTTCGTTGTGTACGGCCAATTCGTGGAGAATGATGGGACATGCAGAAACTCCGACAACATATACGTCTATGACCTCAATCTAGAGAAATGGCTGCAGACAAAATCCAAACCCAAAGGTATTATCAGCAGACACAGCGTTACTTGCTGCACTTTCTTTGATGTAAAGACCAAAGAGAACTTCCTGTATGTGTTTGGAGGAGATTCTGACGAAGAATCTGTTGAGCGACTGAACATTTATAATATCGTCGAATACTACAAAATCAACTATCGAGATGGCTCTCAAGAGATAGAACTTGAGCACAGCATGGTCGACAAACGTGACTTGTATTACGATAAAGTCTCGTATATCCCATACGTCTATAGTTACGCCTTCCAGATCAAAAACAGCAGCGACATCCTCATCTTAGGAGGAAAAAAGCATTCGATCTCTTCCTATGAAACGAAATCACTGCGATTCTTCAATTATAAGTAATAATTCAAATTTTGTTAGCAATACTTACCATTATTTAGTCATACCTTTCAGAGATTCTTGCCACAGAATGTCGAAGTCACTGAGGACCGAACCGCGGTGTCATCCAAGCGTGATGCTGACGAAAAATTAGTCATCGCAGACCAGTCGAGAAATATGCTTGATATGTCTAGTGAGGACTGTGTGTGTATTCTCTCTCAAAACGGAGCCAGAGATTATTGTGTCACACAGTTCACGCGCACCGAAAAACTGGTTGTCTGCTCTGTGGCGCATAAAATTGAGAAAGAGCCTCTAATTAAGACAGAGAAAGCAGACAAACGCAACCAACAGCTATTCCAAACCGAAGACCAGAACAGGATAGGAACAAATATTAGAACGGAGTTTAGCCAAGACATGATCAATTTCTTGAGGCAGGAAACGCCTGAAGCAATTCTATTTTTACAAATGATTGTGGGCTGTTTCGAAAACATACGTGCTAAGGAATCATCATTGAATGAAAGTTTGGCTATCGCTCTTTGCGCGAAAATATTATCCGATGAGATGTTCCGATGGAAAAACTCAAAGCAGTTGGGCCGGGCTGCGTTAGCCTTCTTTGATATTGTCGAATCATTTTCGAAAGACTCCAGGATTAATAACTCAATCCAAGCGATCAGAGTCGCTTTTGCCAGCATGGAGGATTCTCTAAGGGCACAGAACGGAAAGGATGAATTCCGAAAGTTGATCTTGCAGAATAAATCGAAGAAAAGTTTCATCGAACTGCTGAACTCTGAAGTCGGAGATGCTATGGCCATTGGTGCGCTGAGTAAAGAGTCTGTGTTGAAGCTAGACAGAGTGTTCCAAAGGGCTCTGCGCTCGCAGGAGTATCATCAACCGCTTTACACTGAACATTTCCATCGATGGTTTACTTTCGATTTATTCGAGCTTATCAACCGTTCAGAAGAGCAATTAATAAAATTTGCCAGAGAAGAAGACACAGGCGTGCTTCGGGATTTAATTATGAGCCTTGGTAAGCTGTGGATCATTAGAAAGAGGGCGGACAGCCTGAAGTCTGTGAGTGTTGCGGATTTGATGAAGGAAAAGGAGCAATTTTGGGCAGATACACAGATTGATAAGCTCAGCCCATCTGCAAAATTTGATACCGCTGAACCTATAATCGAGTTGGATTTCCTCGCGGATAGCTCCCAGCATCAGAAGCTCCTGACGGCTTTGAGTGTGCTATTGTTTGAACTTGCGAAAAGAGAAAAAGTAAATCCTGAAAATCTCGAGAAAAATGCACTGTTGGACGAAAAGCTTGAAAAATGGGTTAAAATTAGAGAATATTTTGAGATATACAACAAATTGAAAGACCTCAATGAGACGAGACCTGTGAATGGCGAGAAAACTCACAAAATGGACATCGAGCGAGAAGAGCCAAAGGTATCTCTTAGAATGGAGGAAGATGTAACTGTCGTCAGAAGTACCGAGCTGAACGTCGATAAAATTCCTTCTAAAAAGGAAATTTCTCAAATTTCGAGAGCCGAAGTTGAAGAGTCGAAAGACCAAGAGGGCTTCGTTTCAAGAGAGGAGCCTTCTCTTATCAAGGAGAATAAGGAGGTCTTACAGCAAGACTCAATAGCCAAAAAAGAAGGCCGGCGAAGAGGAAATAAACTTCAAAGAGAAAGCGCAATGGTGGAAATCCAGAACGCACCTGTAGAGAGGGGGTTAAATCCTAAACCAAAAGAAATCGTAAAGTATCACTCAATTGCCAATCTTCGTGAGTGTCATTCATCTGACGCGTTGAATGGCTTTAAGTTCTATCTCCCACCAGGCGGAAATGAAATTCACGCGGTTTCTGAAGATAAATCCTTGCGGGCAATATTATCCATTTACGATGCGAACGAAAGAGTTCAGCTGCTTTACCTGGACTCAGCGCTTAATTCTAGCATAGCGATATGGAACTCAGCGATCTTCCTATACTTCGATCGAAACCTGGCTGATCGCTACCCTACAGTGAGTCGACAGATGAGAGACTGCATTCTGTATGCTGATTTGAGGGAGAGCTTCACAGATAACGGCAAAACCAAGGGAATGGTTGTCTTTTCTTCAGTGGTGAAAAATGACGATGGTTTAGTAAATCGAGCGATCATCGTAGACGAAGAAGGCATCTACCTGATTGGAGGCTCGAGGGTGACTGGTGCAAAGAAGAACCCAGTTACCTACAGCAACGTTTGCAGCTACTATCATCTTGAGGATCTAGAGACTGTCTCAACTGACTCAGTAAAATGCGTGGCTTCAACCATGCAAATGAAAAGAGACAATTTAGTTGTGACTCAAAATGAAAATTATATTTTTGTGGCCTCCAGAGACAACTGGAATGCAGACAAGGCGAGCTTTGGAGATAAAAATATCGTTGAAGTGTATTCCAAGGACGACCAGGAATGGACGGCAAAGTTTGAAGTGCCATATGAGCCAAATACGCTGAATTATACACTATTTAGAGCAGAGGAAAAGAAGCAAGTTCTTCTTTTCGTAGGGAATCGACAAAGCAAGCACTCAGAAGGATTTATGATCGGTATGGACGAGATTACGAATTCTCGAGGAGAAGAAGATGAAAATATTGAGTCACGAGTGAAAAAGATCTCGAAATTCGTTGATAGTTCAGGAGGAACACTTTCTCAACCAGGCTACGAAGCTTTCGCGATGCAAAACAGCTATGAGAACGTGAAATCGCTGTCAGTCAGGCAATTTAAGAGAGAACCTCCCGAAACTGAAGAATACACTCCGGTTTTTGAATAAGAACATGAACGTGCATATGCAGGACCAATACTTGAATAAATTGAAGTAAATTCGATAATGTTTGCCTGAGGAAAGTTTCGTGATGATTGCTAATGAATTCATGTAAAAAACAATCTGGAGCAAAAAGAAATTTGTGTGGAATACATTTTTATCCTGAGCCTATGTGTGACGATTTTATGAGAACTCCATGTTGTTGGGAAAATAATCGTTAAAGTCCAGAAACCTATCTCCAAATGTGTAGATTATTCAAAAAAATCATGATAAATTTTTAAGTGAAATTTAACAGTTTTCAATAAGTCTGGAATGCAGCGAAATTATTTGATTCGTAAAACTCACTTAAAAGCATCTCTGAGTTTCAAATTAAAAAGCGGATACTGACTCTTTCTGCTCGAGATATAACCTATAGAAAATTAATTTCTGAATGGAGTTATCAGAATGACTTCACAGAGATATTTTATCTATCTCTGGCTTTTCAGCTTACAACTTTTGATTCTTTTGCTGATTATGTAAGATTAATGAGTGACATTCAATATTCAAATATGAAGAGCACTTTTAATGCTCATGTCACCTATCTGAAATATAATCAGTTGTGATAAACTTCTTGGCCAAAATATCTATTTAGCATCATTGTCAAGTTTAATGATGCTCTCTCTTGGCGCTCCTGTCCCAACCCAAGTAATTGGGATTCCAAGGAGCTCTTCGACTCTCTTAATGTAACTTTGGGCATTCTTTGGGAGTTCCTCAAACTTCTTCACTTTGGATATATCTTCCTTCCAACTAGACACCAATAATAAATTTCATACTCAAAACTATTGCTAATTACCCTGGGAGCGCCTCATACTTGACTTTCGCCGTCGCCAACTCTTCAATTGTGGAGGGCATGTGGTCAATCTTCTTCCCGTTGATAGTGTAGTGTACACCGATCTTTATTTCAGAGAGGCCTGAAAGGACATCGAGCTTTGTCAGATTCAACGAAGTATAGTCATTAAGCATGTTCGAGTATTTAACGACTTGGAGGTCTAACCAGCCGCATCTTCTTTTTCTTCCCGTTGTCGCCCCAAACTCATGGCCCACTGTCTGAAGGTGCTCTCCGATATTGTCCTTGAGTTCTGTTGGGAAAGGACCCTCTCCAACTCGAGTCGTATAAGCCTAACAAGCTAAGCACAAAAGGTGTTGCCTTCTATATACCTTCATTATTCCGATAGTAGTTTCGATTTTGCTAGGAGGGATTCCAACACCAGTGCAAACACCCCCGATCGTCGTACTTGAAGACGTGACGTAAGGATAAGTGCCGTAATCAAGGTCAAGCATGGTTGTATTGGCGCCTTGGGAAAAAAATTTAAGGTTTTATGAAGAATGAAAGGATGTCATACCCTCAACGAGAATCCTTTTTCCGTCTTTGAGGTACTGATTGATGAGCAAAACGCCATCAACAATCATCTTATTATCTATCAAATAGTCTCGATAGTTCTTGATTTCAGCTAATTCAGCCTCTTTGTTGATTTTGATGCCATGCGACTCAGAGAACTTAGTTGCGAGGTGATTGTATTTCTCTTGGAAGTTATCCCAGTAGAGCAAATCACCCACTCTAATTCCGTATCTGCTAGCTTTAGCAGAATAAGTTGGGCCGATACCTCTCTTCGTTGTTCCTAGCATTTTTCCTATTATGATGTAAGGGACTTATCTCAAGGGAAAGTTACCTGGCTGAGCTTTTGACTCGCTTGCGGCATCTGCTTCTAGTTCAGCGTTTAAGACTAGATGAGCGCGGTTTGAGATCAGGAGTCTTCCTTTGTAATCAATATTATCTCGGTCAAGTTGTTTCAGCTCGTCGAGCATTGTGGGAATATGCACGACGACACCGTTTCCGAGGAGATTAACACAGGAGTCGTAAAGGATGCCGCAAGGCAGAAGATGGAACGCGTACTTGTTTCCTTTAACGACAACAGTATGACCTAAGTTTTGTGTTATTTAAACAGTTACAATGCTTGTTACCAGCATTAGCTCCTCCATTAAATCTGCCACAGATGTCATATTTCTCTGCGAGAATATCAACAAGCTTCCCTTTACCTTGAAGTTTTGAAGATGAAGCTGAGGATTGAGGAGGACTTTACCTTCATCACCCCATTGAGATCCGAGGATAGCAGTGACTTTGGATGAAAGTCCTGTGATACAGCGCTTTGTTAGTTGTGTCATTTAGATTGATACAAATTGGATCAGTTTGATTAATTATTAATTCGGCTCAGTTAAATAGGCAACCGGCTCTTTGTAAAAGCCGGTAGAGAAGATCGTCGGCTTGCAATGCGCAGTTTATGACCAGGAATATACTGTTGCAGTTAGACTGCTTAAAAGGTGTATTATCTACTCGATTTGATAGACCTTTCATTGGAGTGCTAACATCATTTCAAGATAATGAACAGTTTTTATGAGTGAATGTGAATAATTAGATCTATCGGCCGTGAGGCAGGAAGTCTTCATGATGAAAAGCAAGTGTATTCTCGAAGTTAGGTCTGTTAGAGCCGAGAGTAGTAACCAAAAAAGAGCAAGGTGGGCAATTTAAAGATCAGAAACTGACTTGAAAGAAGATCAGAATGCATCAGAATTACTGTATCTTATGTCATATTCAAACGGTAAACTTGTCAGAAAGGTCCTCTTTCAAACTGCCTGATCTCGAAGTAAAACACCTTATTTGCTTGCAAGAGAACGAAATGAAAGCCTCTATGATTGTGTTTACTTTCTTAGATTTTTTTATCGAGCTTCGAAAGTGCATTATTTTGGTTCGGATTGGGAGTATCAAATTTGAAGTGCGATGGAAAGGACAACAGACTTCTCAAGTTATCAGCTTATTTTCAACAATAGTATCAACCTTCAGCTAGTGATTCCTCGTTCAGAGTGGTTTGGTTCCTGTGAAATCTTTGCTTAAGGTGATTGATTCTTGAAAAAAGAAGTGTAGTTCAAGTGCTTCGCTAAATCAATGACAAATTATTGGTTAGTATAGTCTTTTAAATATCAGCTTTGTTGCAAAATATGTCTCGGAACTATTGCTTTCAAGTTTTTACGAACATCAGAGAGAGAGGCTTTAGATAGGCTCAATCGTACTTTTCGAAACAAGAGTGTTTCTCTCTTTCGCACCTCTAGTCAATTGCTTTCCTTGGGTATTGCAATTTTCAATCTTGAAAAATGGTGATGTTGCCAGACGCATTATTTTTGCACTTAACAAATTTCATTTAAAAAGTTGAAGAGAGGAAACGACCAATCCGTTTATGAACGGAGGGTCTTCCCCATAGGGTACAATGTTCGACACTGAAATTTGCAATAAGAAAGCATGAACTAAATGTTCTGAAGTTGTATTAAAGTAATTAAGGTCACATCAAAATAAATAAATTTCACGTCTTACATTTCCCTCACAATCGATTATTTAGTTACCTATGCCACTGGATCACCTCTACTCCTAACTTCAGCGGTGTAGTTTTCTCATTTTCCACCATACAAAAAGAAAACGTCTCCAAATAAATTTTATTCTCGCTAATATACTAATTTTTTGGCTAAATTCCTTATCAGTGAGTGAAAAACAGCAATTTCCACTTTTTCATTTTTTGTCAGCGGTTTCTAAAATCATAACAAACTGGTTTACGGCTTATCGGTTATTTCACGAAATGCTCATAAATTTTTCTATATATGAAACATCGATTCTTTGTTTACACCTGGGAGTTGCTCTCAAACTGATATTTTGTGTTCTTCAACCATTCCTCGTATTCTTGTTTCGTTAACACCTCTAAGAACAAACTTCTTTCCTTGTAAGCTTTCGGGAATTGCAAATATCTCGATTTCAAATGGCCCAAGTACGTAGGGTCGTCTGCATCATTTGTTCCATTAGCATCATTAAATGACATAATCATTTACCCTTTAACACGAGATCTCTTCTTATTGGAACCGTATTTTCAAGTCCGGAATCAATACCATAGTCAGAGACAATCATAAACCCAGCCATTGTAAGAGCGAGATCCGACAACATACGTGTGAAGGATAGCTCACCAAATGTTTGAGGAGCATATCTTCGAAGACTCACAGCCAAAGAAAATCCAAGGCAGCAACCTGAGTAGCTTATTGTAGTAGACTGGAGAAATGAAAAGTACCTGCAATAGAGAATTTGTGTAATGAATTCCTATTGATAATTATGAGTGTAAAGTTAGAAGTATGGACAATACTGGGTCGTGTCGATTAACTTCTTTTCATCTTCATCGCGTGGTTGATGTCGAGTAAGTATATAATCAAGCTCGTCGCCTCTGCTGGAAAGTCTTTGTATAGCAGGATATTGGCCCAACCAGTCCAGTACACTTTGCATCTTGGCTTCCTCTCCTTGAATTAAAAAATTAAATTTATTCAAACTTTGGCTTGGATATGAATTAGACTCTATGAAAGCGGTAGATGAAAATAGGCTTAGGCCGTAAAAGTCAAATAGATGCAGGCTATTTGCTCATAGATAAAGTGGTTGTCCTGTATGACAACATGGCAGCAAATAAAAAAACTGTTGTTATGATTTGTTCTCTTATTTAGATATGAAGATGTGTAAACTGTGATGAGTAGTCAATAATTTACAAGGCAATAAATCAATGCTCCTGAAGATCCACTTGAAGCTTTACGGAACAACGGATAAGAAAACTTAAAAAGCAAAAACTATGTAATTGCAAAAATTCGTGCTATTTTAATGTCGAATGACTTGGTAATTCTAATTTGCGATTAACTAAAATGGGTGAATTCAGGTTGCGATGAGAAAGGGAATTACCTTCAAGAATTCTTCGTAGTTTAGTTTGCCGTCACGGTCTGCATCATGCTCTGCGATGGTTTTAGCAACGATCTCGTGAATTTGAGAATCCTCCAAATCGTCTCCAACGAGTTTTTTCATAATAATATACAGATCGCCATGATCAACGTATTTATCATTGTTCACATCATAAATCCGGAACATAACTGCCCAAAATGTTTAATGCGAATTAAATGAGGCTTCTTCTTACTTTGATGCTTCAATTTCTCATCATTTTTATGAAAAGCTCCAAGACCCTAACAAGAGTAGATCGATGATGTGAGTAAGAAGTGGAAGGTCCATAATACTTTGATAAATTCCATAAAATCAATTGATTTTCCGTCGTTTGTCGAGAATATGGCTGTGATACGCTCTCCTGCACATGTAATAGGGTTACAAATAGCTCAATAAGAATAGCTGCACCAAGAGGATCTTTATTTATATCTGGAATGCGAGAAAATTCGTAAGGAGTCACCTCTCCTTTCTCCATGCGATCCAATTTTTTGAATCTTTTATGAACTCTCTTGATTTCTTTTTGAGTGACTAGGAAAAGTTGGTTTATTGGAAATAGCCAAGTGCAATTTATACATTTTGTTTCTTGCTGTAATTCGGAAATTTCCTTTTGGTTCAATGAAGTGCCGTTTCCCATGTGTTTAGTGTCAATATACAAAGTAGTGATTATCAAATTTATAAAAATGCTATATCATACTCGGTAGTTTGTTCAAAATAAACGTTAAATTTTTCAAAAATTTGAGAACTTGTATGTCCGCTAATACTTAATAGAAGGACCGAGCCACGCTCATTCATTAGTTAATATGGAACCTCAGGCAGATCGACTATACTATCCAAGATGAAGAATGCAATTTTCTCAGAATCGGAAAAGTTCACTTAATTGAAGACCTTATTGTTAGACTGAGGATGAAGAATCTATCTTCCGAGCTTCAGAATCTACCAGAGTAGTTCATCAGTATTCAATGGTAATTTTAAAAAGATTCCTTAGCTACTTATGGGAAGAAACTCAAGTTTGATTGAAGATTAAGAGATTCTGTTTAACTGATATTAAATTGGGAATTCTGAGGAGTTTTCGTGCAAGAATAATTTAATAATAGCAAAATAATTGAACGCCTTGCATAATATAAATTGTGAACCTAACTCTAATTTTCTACTCTTAGGCTACTTTACTGATTCCACTGGTAGGCTCACTTCTTTTTTTTTTTGCAATTTAACCTGAACCATCGTATGGCTCATAGGTAGCTGGATATTCTTGACTCGTAACAATAGGGACAGCCCAATCGCAATCAGTTTCGATTGCAAGGTTGTCACTATGCATCTTAATTCTGAAGTATCCGTCTTCTCCCCAGTAAGTTCCCCATGAATTTCTTCCAATCCAATATTCAACTCCATTTTCTACACCCCATCCGACAAGAGCAAGCTCGTGATTAATCCATGGGAATGCTGATGACTCGCTGTAGATCCCACCTGTGTACGCAACAAAGCCGTCAGTGACTGCAATACCACAGCCAATCGGACCTCTCGCAAAGATTTCAGCTTTCATCTTATTCACACCGGAGACAGAACCGTACTCTGAGGCTCGCCATCTTGTAAAGTTTTTAGTAGCCCAGCAGTTCTTGTCGCCCGATTCACCGGCTGGAGGTGGAGATCCATTGCAGTTTTTACATACCTGCATAGGCGTGCAATCTTCGCGCTCAGGGTTCACTGCGACGTAGTTTTGGCATGACTCTTCAGGGATACCTTCTTGGTGAGCGAAGTCGTATACTGCCATTGGATCGCCGCCATTGCAGTCACCTCCGGCACCACAATTGACAATAGTTTGAGGTGAGAGTGTTATTTGAGGCCATGCGCCCTTTCTTGCGATGTTGATACGGTCGGCGAAAGAGGAAGTGGTGCCGTGAGCCCAGCATGAGCCACACCACACTGGAATATGTTGGTTTCTGGTCTGAGAAAGATAGTTAACGCCATTTACGTTTCTCCAGTCAAATGACTCAGGAAGCTCGTGAGGAGCGATATATTCATGAGGTCTTGGAGTCTTAATAAGTTCTTTGTTACTCTTTTGTCTCACGCAGCTCTGTCCAAAGAAGAAATCAGAAAGAGTAGAGAATAAGGTTGACGCTGGCTTCGACAATGCATGGGAGCTTGAGTTTTGTTTACGCTCAGTCCAAGTGTCCACTGGGACCGCGAAAGTACAGTCCTCTTCAATTCCGAGGTGATTGATGCCTCTGACGATCTTGAAGAAGCCTGCGTTACCCCAGTAAGTGCCCCAAGAATTACGCACCCACCAGTATTTGACTCCGTCTTCAACTCCCCATCCGACAATCGAGACCAGATGATCGATATCGAAGTCGGTTGTGTTTGCATGGAGAATTCCTCCATTGTATTCAAGAATGTAATTAGCGTCGATCCCGCAGGTTACTGGGCCTCGTTGATGCACTTCATTCATAATGGCTAACTCGTCACGGCTTGGAATGCTGCCAAACTCATCGACGGTGTAGTAGTCCCATCTTTCTGGCACCCAGCAGCCTTTACTGCGGTCGCAGTTACGGCAATAAATGTCTTCAGAGCAGCCGAGGCCGTTTGTGTGACCACGAGCTTGGTAAGGAGAGCAAGTCTCATCAGAGATGCCGTAGTCTTTAATGTATTGATACGCGGTGAGGGAGTTACCTCCGTTGCAGCCGAGGTCAGGGTGTTCGCAGGAAACCAGCACCTGAGGAGCTAGAAGAATGTCTGGAAAAGCAGCCTTTCTCATGATTTTGATACGATCTGAGAGAGCTGAAGTCGCTGCGAAGGCCCAGCATGATCCGCAGTAGTTCGGAATGTGCTGGTTCTTTCCAACGGTGAGGTAATTAACTCCATCCACATCGCCCCAGAAGAAATTTTCAGGCAGTTCTTCTGCACCAAATCGGCGCAAGGGCTTTTTGATGTGAGATGGAGGATTAGGATGTCGTCTGTAGCACGGCTCGCCTCTTTCGGCAAGGGCGATGGTGAAGCTCAAGCAAAGAGCAATGATAATGGAGGTTTTCATTCGGTTTTAATATGAATTATATGAATAGCTACAAAACTTTGCTGTTTAAATAATCAACGTACCATAAATAAATGACCAGCGCAAAACTGGTTCTAAATCGAAGAATCCAAAATTGTTGTAGCTTCAATGGAAGCTTTGAAGCGCATGAATTACAAACAAAGCTGCCGTTTCCCAATTTGTTGCTCTATTGGGGAAGATCGAGGTGATATTCGGTACTTTCAGTGATTTATAGGATAAAAAATGACAAAATATGAGGAATATTTTTAAATATGCCGTATCTTTCTGGACTACTGACTTCTTTTTGTAAGCTGGACGGTTTTGTAATAATCCTATTTTTGTATCTCAGCTTAAAGGAGTGCTCTGCTTTGATGTTATTGGTTGGGAGCAGAAATGAGAAAATATGTAACAAAAACTAAAAAGTAACTTTTCCTCCTTTGTGTACTGGCGCAAAAAATTGAAATCTTTCGAAATTGTAAAATTCGAAAATTCAAATTTGCGAGTGTCTTATGAAATCCAGTAGTTGCTTAAAAGGAATTGTGTCACTTTCTATCAATTTTTATAGGGTTTATTCATAGCTCTCTCACTTTTCCTGAATTGACTAAATCACTTTAGAAAGCAGATGGATCTAGGACTGAAAACTCGATTTTATCTCTGACGCCATTTGTAACCGGCTTACACAAAGTTGCTTGGTATTTCCTAGACAAAATTTTGAGAATCCTTTGTAGGTTAGATTACCAGGAATGATCTTACGCGTTTAGGGAAGCGATAATTTTATATTACAAAACATTAGGGGTATAAAAACAAAGCCAATCTAATAAAAAATGCTGATCGAGTTTGTTGATTTTCAGTAAATCTTTGTTCCTAAACTTGTACACACCGAAGAGTAGCCTGCTATTTCAGCCCTGAAGATAGAAAAAGTGTTCCTGTTCAATTTGACTTAGATATATGGAGATTGGCTCGTTACAGATGATATATATATTATAGAAGAAACCGTCACATAACTGTGAGTCATTTAGGAGTGTATTTTCAACCCCTTTCTATAACTGCATTACCACTGCAAGATATCTCGAAAACTCCTCAAAATTCAAATTGTTAGACTGGAATTTGCTGAATATTTTTCTTATTCGTCCCATTTGATGTGTATCAGGCGAAATTAAAATTTTCAGCAGAAACGCGAATTTCAATAATCGAAAATTCGAAAGTGTTGGATCAATACCTCCAATGACCTTCGATTATTGGTTCATTTTAATCATATTTGATGATAAAGCTTAATGAAATTAGACATGATAATTCTAACAATATACACATTACTACTTTGTATGCACAATAAGGATTCCATGCCACAGGACAGATAATTACAAATTTAGCACGCTTTATTTCAAACAAATCTACCAACATACATATTAATATTATTGAAAAGAGATTTGTGTCATCGAGAAAGAGAGAGAGAAGATAAAACAATAATCATCAGTAAAGGTATAAGCTGGTCCAGAACCGAGGACGCAAACACCTCAAAGGCTGCGATTCCTCATTTAACCTCAATCAATAATACGTCATCCTACCTCCCTCTCTCACTTTCTCAGTTATTCCTTAATATTTAGAAGAATGATGTCTTATATTCTCCTTTCTGTATATCGTTCAACGTCTGCAGGGAGACCTCTGATATTCTCTTCTTATCTAATTTCTTAAAACCGTTCAGAATGAACCATAAGAAAATAGTGTTATACCTCATAGAGTGCTTCACAATATTCTGAATATTGTTTCATCACCCTCTTCAAATAGGATTGACTCTGGAAAATAAGTAGACATTGTGAGAGCTATCGAATGTTAACTCCTTTTCATATGGGGATAATTTTACTCCATTTTCCAAAGAACTGCCTTCATAATTGATTGCAATGTGCAAACAAACGATATGTATTAATTCTGCTGGAAGAACTTCTGAGAGCCCACTTCCTCTCCTAGTAATAAATATTTAGCCATTAATCTGGGAAGAAATAGTACCTCCAATATTTGAGATAAATGCTAAGTTTGTTGAAGAACGGACGTCGGGATTCATATTTTCTCAGAGTATTGTCGATTTGAGCGATAAGCACTAATCTCTGATCATATTTTTTCGCGACTTTGGCGAGAGATTCTTGCTGCTTCGTAAATTCAGAGCAAGCTACCAGCAAGCGGAAGCTTATACCACTGGCGTGATCATAAAACTCGAGATATTCAGGCTTTGTGTCCATTCTTTGCTCCAGTTTCCCATATTTGATTTCGAAAGATTGATTTTTATTTCCACCACGGAGCACACCGGCAAGTGTTTCCAAAATAACTCTTGGAGTGATATCAACGAGGTATTCTTCTTTCGTCAATTCATAAACAAGCAAAAAATCAATGGTTTTGTGAGTATTGCGCATATGTCCCAGAGCATATGAGCCAAGTGGGAAGAAATTCAAACATTTGATCCTTTGAGCTATTGAGAGTATTGTCAGATTTTCCTTCGTACATTTCTCGCTCAAATATTTGCAATCGAGGCATTTTTTGATTAAATCAATCATATTTTGAACAAATTTTGACATCTCTTCGTACTCATCGTTGCTAAGTTCGAGCTTCTGTCTCCACAAATAGTCCTCGAATGAAATCGCTGTCTGTTGAAAAAATTAAAATAAGCCCCCCTCGAATTCTAAAGATACGTTTCGATTGGTTCTAGGAACCTTGCTTCTTAAGTCTTCAAAGTAGCTCGATTGCAAATACTCGTCCAAAATATTCCTTGGTGTCAAGGACCGACTGAAAACGCTGTTAGCTTGAGTAGAACGACTAACAGTCGATGAGATCACGCTCTCTCTACCTTCGGGTATTTTGGTGTTTTCTGATGCAAGTCAATATTGTGTGATTTAACGAATCTTCACAAATTCTCACCTTCCAGATGCCCGAGAGATTTCCTTGAAGGAGCGTCTATCTTTGCTTTTTGTTTAGATTTTTGCTTCGCTGAATTATTTTAAGTTGATGGCTCACGAAAGTGAAAATTACTTCGAAAGAGAATCATTTTGAGAGAACTCTCCGCAAGATGATCATTTTGGATGAGCTCTTTCAGAATTTCAAAACACGCCGCGTTTTTGGCATCTTGTTTTGAGCGGCCTTCGCCAGTTGAGGAATAATGTTCCAAAGTCATTGTGGCAATAAAACCCGCCTGTTTCTCACCGGTTATGTCATTAATGATGCAGTTTGGCTTTTCTTTTCCGATCTGCTCGCAGACTTCGTAGAGGAATTTACTGGCACCATGCGCAGATTGAGATACCGATTCCATAATCTCTTCAATACTGTTCTGTCTCCCAAATTTGGCTGAATTGCTTTCCCATTTGTGTGGAGATAAGGAATCTTCAAATTTGCTTTCATTTTTCCTCATGAGTGGAGCAGAATGCCTATTATTAACTGGAGCTTGAAAAATAAACGCCTCTTCAGTCTTCTCTTCTAAACTGTGTGGAAACTGATGCTTATTGGCTGTCTGTTGAATTGGAAAGTGATTCGCTTGAGTCAGGTGTGGTGTTTCTTTTTGAGAATTTGATGAACTGAATGCGTTGAAAAGAAAAATATCGTCTTTGTCATCAGTAAAAAAATAAGGAATTGGATTTATACTAGTCCCTGAAGTTTGTAGCTTTTGGGGTGAGGAAATATTTTCTGAGGGGAAATCCCAAGGGTCGGTTATCACTGGATTGTGAGCCTGGAATTGATCTTTTGCATTTAGGTTTATATCACGCAACATAGGGTAAAGTTGGGTTCTTGGCGCATTTTGCTTCCCAATAGGAGGGTTTTCGAATTGATGTCTTTCTCCATTACTCATATTCGGCATTGCGGTACAGATGTTGACTGATGTATAATTTTGAGATTTTTTTGAAGGAGAGAACTTCGATGTCTGGAGTTCGAAGGGGTGAGCAGCCGCCTTCATAGTATTAGACATTGTGGGTGATTAAAAAAAAAATGACGATAATATCACTTAGCGCTCAGAAGAACTTTTATTTGATAGAATCGATTAATTTTTGGAATATCGCCAGATACGAGATGACAAAGTTTGGTACAGTATGATAAAAAAGTTGACAATACTGTTTTAAGGCGATATTGTTTCGGTTAGCAATTTCGTTTTCAGCGTTTATAGCCTTTAAGCTCTTGGATTTTTCATGGAAATAGTAACTAGGATGGGAGCTTAGCTGCTTTCAGATTCAACAATATTGAGGCATCTTCCGAAACAGTCAATGCAATAGTGTCCCTTTGTATAAGGCTGGTTATCTTCATGAGACAACTTTCAGCAGCTTTATTCCATGAACTTAATCAGCTCCAAGAGACCATTGATCACTCATTCCAATGAACCAATAAGCCCAACCAAAAAAAAAGCCATTAAAGCGCTAATTTCTCAACTCTTCACACACCTGATAGCTCTTCGATGACATGATGAGACAGCTACTTGAGCAAAAAATATTGTTTTGTGAATTAAGATGAACCAAATGAAACCTTTCTGTAAATATTATGATGGTGTAACAGATCGTCTATCTGAATTTTCCTTAAAACGTCCGCAGAGATCTTTCTAACAACTCGTCTGGTGGAATTGATTATGCTGTAATTACTGTTTTGACTATGAAAAATACCTGGTTCGACACAGTAGTAAGAACAAAATTATTATTGGCAGAGTTTTTCTCCAATTTTATTTTAAAGTTTTGCCAGTTGTATTCTGCGCACAACCCATCAAACAAACTCATTGACCTCAAGAACCTATTCAACCACCTATCCCAACTAACTCTATACTCTCATATAAGCAACCATATCTCTCAATGACAACAGCAATCGCAAGTCTTTTCAGCAAAAAAGCAGCAAATCGATCCCTTGAAACCGGCATTCACAACAAGAACAGCGCCACATCACCTAAGAGCAACTTTAACAACCTTTCTAACTTCACTGGAACTCATGAAGTAGTAGACAAACGCTCTATTCACTTTAGTGAATTTCAAGAGGCTCCAAGTCCGTTACGGAAAGGATTATCTATTCTGAATTTACAAAGCCCAAGGCTCAACTCGGAACTTCGTATTAAAAAACCTGAAGATTTCGCCATAACTTTGCAGAGAGTCAATGCCAACCCAAGTACAATGCAGCCAAAAGAGATCAATGGAAGTGGTCATGACTCTATGCGCGTTAGTAGCCCAAGCAGTCAGTTGCATTTAACAAAGCCTCAAATGAAAGGCACTAAATCTGGAGTAACGACTCAGGACCCTTCACCCGCGCAATCAGGACTGATGAGGCCGCAAATCTGGTCAAGAAAATCATCTGCTCCTACTATCGGCCTTTCTGACAGCAAAACCGAGAGATCTGTGTCTCTAAGAACGCCAATGAATGAATACGTCAAGCCAAAGTACAAATCTCCTGCGAAATTAGAAGAAGAGCTTGAGAAAAAACCTGTGGATGCTCATTATCAAGACCGAGAAGCCGTTGAAAGTCTCGATCAATGGAATAATGAATATAAGCAGTCGCTATGTAACTCATTGTCTTGTTTTGAGAGTCATAATTTGCCTGAAAAAATTTAGTAAGCATGCAGAAAAAGGACCTCGTGAGCAACGGACAGATTGAATCACACACAGAAATGACGAAAAAATCGTCTCCATTCACCCCGGATATAAATATCCCGATAGTCAACCTAGTCAACACAGTTGACCGTAACACCTTCCTTTTTTTCTTTCACTAACATCCGCCCTTTTTTAGTGAAAATGATTGATGCACGGTTCAAGAAGCAAGATAATGACCAGAAGAAGACCAATCAGCCTCA
>ENA-UOTX01000230-UOTX01000230.1-compost-metagenome-genome-assembly--contig:-NODE-230-length-62848-cov-9.318714_pt1 | contig 62848 bp, 31 predicted proteins | sample MGYA00238143_ERZ746982 | MGnify/ENA primary metagenome ERZ746982 (study PRJEB28758, sample SAMN06268862) | compost metagenome | isolation source: single cell | place: USA: California, Emeryville, Joint... | reverse complement strand
GTTATTTTTGATGTTGAGCTCAAGGAAATCGACTTCTACGAATTCGATTGCAGCTGCCTGATCTACAGAATAATTATCTCTGAATGTATTGTTATCAAGGGTCAGTCTCAGTCCCGTGTACTCTACGTAAAGCACGCCTCCTCTTTTTAGCGCTGAATTAAAATTGAAGGTGCTGTTAGTGATCGAAAGGGCTATTGCATCAACTTTAAAGGATCTATCATAATCAACATACAGCACTCCTCCTATTACGTCATCATATCCGTGGTTTTCAATGAACTCAGAATTAATGATTGTAATGTTGGGAGATAGGAGGTAAATGGAACCTTGCAGTCCATTTGTCGATATGTTTTGGAACCTCACATTACTCATCAGAACTGCGCCAGCAGTTATAGTGATGTAACTTCCTTCATTGCGGACGAATGTGTGACCAAAGGTGCAGTTGATGATCTCAAGATATGAGCTGCCAACCGCCACCGAAATTAATGAATTTTCATAGTTTCCTTTGAGATAGGGGTCTCTCTTATCGAATTGTATATTTTGAAACACATTCTCGAGAAAACTTACTTTGCTTCCTTCAGCAATCAGCTGAACTTGGATTAAGATCAGGTTTATCCTGAATGAACTCACGCTGGAAGAATACACTGTTACATCTCTGAAAGTGTTTCTCTGTATCAGGATTAGTTTTCGATTGGTTGTCGGGATCACTTGAAGGAAAGTGAAATTGAGCACCGAGTCCGACAGCGTGTTATCTTGAAAAACAAAAGTCTTGATGGACTCAGGACGATGCACAAAGAACCCAGCCGCGCTATGCCGTGAGATTGAATTATTAGAAACATTGACGAATAACGGATCAACCATTGCTTCAATTGCGATCATGTATCCCGTTCCAGCACAATCCACAAATGCATTGTTCTTAATTTCGATATGCCCATCGAAAATAAACCAGAGGAAGTTAACTCCAAGCTCTTTGCCGAGATCAGCGTGAATAAAAGTGTTCCCTTCGATCATAATCCCACTAGTTTTGTGAGTTAGGCCTTGAATTCGAATAGGACTATGAGTTGAAACGATGAAGTTGTCTTTGAAGGTATTGTTACGGAAATGATATTGATAGGCAATCCCCAAGCCAGAGTCGTCCACATCGTAGGTTGAATTGTCAAAGAGTTCCAACACTTGTGGATGATGAGGGAAAAAATGCTTTTCCATCGTGGTGTTTCGTACGTAAGTCGAATAAACATCATCCGTTGGGATGGGACTGAAAAGCCCGATGTCGATGATCCTGCCTGTGTGCGATGTGATGTTTTCAAAGGTACTTCCTTCGATAAAAACGAAGGGAGACGCAGCTGAAATTATTGCGCTTGTTCTAGCGTCCTCATTCATTCGTAGGTCGCTCACTCTGCAGTTCGAGAAGTATAGGATGATATATTGAGGGTAAATCGTTTTATCCGCCACGTTAAAGTAGGCGAATGTGATAAGCGGGACTTGCAACCCAGCAAAATTCAACATCAGAAAAATTGAGCTTTGAAGGCTATTGTTCGTGAAGACGCTATCGGTGATGAGAATACTCGCGAGTCTGTCGGAAACATAGAATAGTGTATATTGATAGAGGTCATTATGTGAGAATGTGAAGTTTTCAATCTCGAACTGATAGCCAGAGCTGCTGATTAGATAGGAGTAGTAGGTGACGGTTCCTTCGTCGTCTTTGGAGAAGAGGCTGTTAGTAATCGAGATATTTGAAAACATCACGACGTCTGGCTGTCCAATAACCAATACAGCTTGCAGTCTGCTGTCAGAAATATAAGCATAGTACAGGAATCTTCCATCCATAAACGTACAATTATCCATATGGAAATTGCTAGAATTCCAATACATTGACTCGACGTACTCGTACTTCATACTGTCGAAAAGATAGGTCTTAAAGAACATAAACGTTCGGTATCTGAACGTTGAATTCCTTGCCTCGATCATGTCCAAGTTAAAATTGCTGAAATTCCCAACAACTTGGAGCACAGTGATATATGCAAGATCTGAGTCTCTTATTGTGATATTGGTTAAGCTTGAGTTACCGATAGCTGTATCGAAGTCGTTGATGAGGAAGATGAAGAGATCTGTGGCTTCGATGCCCCACAATTGAATAAATGCGAGGTCAAAAAGAGAAATCACATTGGATATTAGGACGTTGTGAGTTGAAATAAACGAAATTTTGCTAAAGTCAAACAAAGAAAGACCTTTAGAGTTGATCTTAAGATTTGATAGCGTGAAATCTGAAATTGAAACTGTTTGGACGCTTTGAATTTGGAACATGTTGGTGGTGATATTGAGAAAGCTGTCTGTCAATGAAAAGTTGTTCAGTGTTAAGGAGTAATATTTGCTGAGATTCAGTATTTGAAGTTGATAGGTCGCTATGGGTTGTGACTCGCTTTGGATGATCATTTGACTGAGGGTCAAATTCGATGACGAATTGGTCGCGCTGAATGAGAGAATAGGCGTACTGAAATCAGTTATGCTGTTATCCAAAGCCTGCATGACTTGGATAGCTTGAAGGTTGACTAGTTGCGCATCGGAGCTGATAAAAGTCGAAGGAAAAACTTTTGAAAAAAATATTGATCCCATCGTTACCATATTGACTCCTATTGCTGAAATTATTGTTGGAAAAGGCAAAGTAGTGTCATCTTCCAGAATGCATACATTGTTGAGAGTCAATTGACTCATGTCAGTAAGTGTCATGTAAGTACTTCCAGTTGAAGCAAGTGGCCGAAGAGATACTCCATGTATTGTTAACGAGCCTATCTTGGATATTGAAATGAGATTTGAGGTAGTGATTTGGACTGTTGGGAGGACACTACACTCTGCTTTTGTGAAATCTGGTCCAATTGTGATGGATGATATTGAAGAAATAGTTAGCGATGATGTTAATGGGCCGTTAAGTGTGGCACTAGGAAAGACAAGAGGTTTTGTTGATGGGGTAATTGAAATGTATGGATTTGTATATTGCAAAGTACCGGGAGAACCGGTGGTTATTTGTAAGAAGGCACTGCTGAGAGTGTTAAAAGGTAAATTTTGACTTCCGTCACCAGAAACAGTTGCACTGGCGTCCACATAGATGATCATATCTGGGTCAGACAGACATAGTGGCGCGAATTGCAAGAAAAGGAGTAGGACTAAGAAACTTGTCTTGCTATGTGAGTTGCAGCTTCCAGTGGATATTTGTTTCATGTTTGTCGCTTATTGTAGTTTCTTAAATTTATTACTTTTATTGGGCTAAGGAGTACTTTTTGCTCATTTCTGAATGTCCTCTGTTCTTTTTTCATGATATAAATCCCAAAAAAAAACACCATAATAACGAAGAATATGAGTGTTAGCTCTTGAAGATGAACTCAGGAAGAGGTTTAATGTCGGATGAGTTTCGGAACAAAATCTCTCATAAATATTAGAAAATGGTTGATCAGGATGTTAATTAAGAGTTTTTTTTGAACTAAAATAGAGCCAAGACCTCATTGGTTTATGCAAGGAAGCTACGTGGTTACTTTCGCACGACATTTCATAAAGGGGCCTATTGCACATAAATTTTTTTACGGCCATTGCTCTGAGACTTCGATGAGATTACAAATTGGGATATCCCCTCTCTCCACTTGTTTTTTTCTTTGATCGGTAGGTAATTTGGGTTCTGGTAGAGGTAGAAGTCTACGAGTCGGCACAAAATGATTCTCCCTTGAGGCTCTCGTGAGGCCTTTCAGCTCTAATGAACCATGGAACACCCATAGTGCCAAAAGAAATGGGAAAACTTTAAATGAGAATCAAATTGAAGTCTGATTTAAAGAGTTAAAATACTTTCAGTTGATTGAAGAGATGGAGAACTGATTCTTCCTTAGCATCTGTGAGTAAGGTACCTGTGTAGGCCATGTAATAAAAGCATTGTTGATAACGATCATCATGTCTTAATAATACGTTTCTCCTACTAGAACTAGTTATCAAGTGACATTGCTGTCAACCCACCAAAAATAATAGATACACCTTCTTATAGTAAATGTCAAAGATATTTTCCACACATAAAAGCAAAAGATATCGATTATATAAATCAATAAACCGGAAAAATAGATTTTCAAAATAGAAGTGGGAAATTCACATGGAGCTCGATCATACTACCGTTGAGAAATTGCACCTCAAAAAACAAGGTTGCGCTTTCCTAATGCACTAAATTTACATATTAAACAGTTGATTCAAGCCTCGCTTTTGCATGGGGCAACGGAAACGAATTGGCATTTTTCCAGGATGAGGATGTCACCGTCAAAACAAAAACCGGGCTTTCGAAAAAGCAGCATTTTGTGGAATTTTATAATTGGAATCTAGCCGAAAAGAGCGAGCTTCAAGTAACAGCATTCAATCAGGCTTCGCTAAACGATCTTTGTGCATCCATATATAGTTATATGAAGATTTCGCAAAGAATTATAGGCAATTTCATCAGGACGTCAAAGATATTTATGCCAGCGAAGGGTAATATCCTTATCCTTTCAAATAAATGAATGTGCATGGGGGATTTTCACTATTAGAGGAGAAGAAGACAGAAAATCAAAGATGTTTAAATGCGTGAGAGATGCTAACGACAAGTATCTGTTTCTGATAAAGCAAGCCAGCAAAAACGCCGTTTCTCATCAGGATCAAGTAATGAGCTTCCTTAAAAATATGGCAATTAACTAATCTTTGATAATAGGAAGGAGAATTCCTCGTAACAACATCAAAATTCCTATTTATTGACTGTGTTTCTTGCAGATTTACTATTTCACTTGGAAGCTTGCATCGATTTTCTATCTCAACGAGGCCAAGAGTATCTCAAAGACCCAAGAATTTTGCAGGTGGTCAAGACAATATGCAGGTTAGTATTGGATTTATGAACCTATAACTGACAACTCTATGTGCTTCATTAAGATGTCTTTGAGAAAGTTGAACCAGCAAAAATTGTGGACTGGAATGTTCTTTACAAGTAAACTTGCAGAAGGTGTCTCGAAAGTTTTACATATATAATATAGCTATCTGTCCTTTGGAGAATTGGACGATACGATTTTCATTCTGAAGAGCATCTTAGCGTCGAAAGAGTTGGCTGGAGCTGATGCCGTTGTCTACGAGATCATCGTAAATGAGATTATTGATAGCCCTTGCCAACACATTTTCTAGCAATATCTTTCAAACAAAATCAAATTTTATAATGGTGATAACTGCTTGATCAAAGATAAAAGCTTGTTTGAGGACTACTTCAGACAATCAAAAGAAGAAGCGTAAAATTTTATTGTTGCAATGGAATTTCTCAAGCATGGTATGCAATGATATAGAGAAAAAATCGCTACTCGATACAAAGACAGAATCAACAATCCCGGACTCGATACCTTATTGAAAATCATCTCAGGCGACCTCGAAACAATCGAGAGGGTATTTATTTCTGATGTTTTTTGTAAGTCTAAATGCTTTTTAGGTCAGCGGAGGTGATTGGAAAAAGCTTTTCAACTTGATTTTCCTCTTCCATTATCCGTTTATTAATAAAGATCTCCTGAGTGCCTCACTGAAGAGGTACCTATCTCATTACAAAAGTTAGCAACTCATCCGTGATTAGGGCTTGCCCAGAAGATAGACTTAGCGATAGCAGCAGAGCAATGATTGATATCGTCTTTCATAACCGCGCCTTCAAATTCATCGAGCAATTGAAGCTCTACTACCCATTATGGATGACTTTCCACATCTGCGATCTCTTGTTCTACTTCAAAAACGTCCCTGAGCTCGTTGGAGAAGTAATGCTTGATGGAGATGTAACCTATTAGTCGCCTTCAGACAGCCTCTAAATTGCCAAATTAGACTTTTATGCAAAAGCTACAGAAAGAATATCTGGAAGACCTTTGTAATAGCAGAGCTGAGTGTTATCTAGTGAAATATTACGTCATCTCGGATAAAAACTACAATAATCTTATGGATCTGGATGACCCTCTTACAAGAGAACTTATTGAGCGAGTCTACCTCCAAACCCTTCCCACAATCAATGAGAAATCGCTCAAACTGATCCTGCAAGACCTCGACAGCCCTCTCTTCCAAGAGGCTCCTGATCTCGCTGCAAACATACGCAAAACCGTGCTTAAGGTACAGTTTTAATATTTGGTTGGCCTGATGAATTAATTTGGCTCAATACGATAGATGCGGGCTTCCCAATTGCGAACGTATGCCCCACAAACACTGGCCGCTGTAACGGAGACACTGCAAATATTGGATCAGACCGGAGAATTCGAGATGATTGACAATTATGCAATTTTCTTGATAAAAGAGTCTGAGAGTAAACTTGACATTGCCGCCTTAGCTATAATCGTATTACTAATAGAGCAAAAAGAGTTTTTGAAGGAAGTACTGATTCCGCTTGCAAAACAGTTGAAGAAAGAAGTTTCTGTGACACTGGGCAATTCTCGAGGGCTGCATTACCTGATCAATTACTCAGAGTTTAAAGAAGTTGTTAGCGTAATTCTTTTTTTTGATCTGGACTGACAAAGAGCTGGAATGTTTGAATAGAATATTGAAAACTGCACCGTCGATGACCTCATTGAATCAAAGTCTAAACTCATTGGAGCGATCGAAGAAGAGACCGTTCAAGTTTGGATGCAGATATCGGTCTTGGAGCTTGCACTTCCTCTGTTCGATAGAAATGAGTCAGTTTTCACCGTTGACGAAGTTCATACAATCATGTCAAAATTAAATGACTTCGAAGAGCAGTTAACTTTCGAAGAAGGTAACAAACTCATGGCGATGATTTTATATTAATTTTGATTTTAAACTAGTTCCCAATCTCGCCGCCACTGTCAAAACTGTGAAAAGATTGAAATTCTCCCTCCTGAAATGCCTGAGCAAGAGCCATCTCACTGCAGAAGCTCTGAAAAATTTTACTTAGATTGAATTTGATTGATTATTCATCAGTTTGAGTGTGTTCATTGATATTTTGATCTGACTTTTTGGAGAGTAAAAATTCTAACATATAAAATGAATTGTCAGGTTCAGGAGATTATCTGCTGCAATCAATTGTGCATGTTTTAGAAAGTCCCATATATTAAATGAGATATAAAACCAAAAAAGAGTGTTTAACCCTAAAAGCCTCTCCCCGGAGTAATGGAGCAATTATTTCCTGCAATAGGAAATGAAATATCCCCTCCATTATTTTGACCCTACATTTAGAATCTTAGCTTTAATTTGAATGTTATAGAATAAGTCAACAGATTTTCTTGCAGAGTAGGAATCCATTGCTATTTAAATTGATTTTGATTCTGGAAATTTATATTTTGAGCTTAATCACTGTTTTATTTTTAATTGTCAGATTTTGTGAATGATGTTATGACTCTTTTGATATTTCACATGTTATCCAAGGATTACCGAGAGAAGACGTATACTCAAGCAATTTTACCTCGTTTTTGTTCAAATAGTTGGGGCTGATTATCAAAAATATACCTATTACTCAACCAGGCAGGATTTTCATAGACAGTTAATAAGGCAGAATATGGTTTCAATACATTTTGTGTTCGAAGTGACTACAAATTGAAAAAAATATATTCACATGATTAATTTCGAATTATTATATTTTTCAGATCAATTATCATTATATTAAAGCATTACTTAATATTTCAATAATTACTTGCTCAATGTAAATTAGTTCTCATTCTGAGTTCATTCGGTTGGGCCTTCCAAATATAATATTTACTTAATAAATCTACCAGAAGCTATTTCTTAGTGTTTTACTTCTCGCTCTCTCGTCCAAAGAGAACACGAGCGGAACATGATTACTATAGCATAGTTCGTTCGATACGAAGATGCTATCATAACTTCAATTTTACTTTTTGTTTCAAAAAATACTTAGTCATGTTTTTTTATGTCTTTTTTTGCGATAACGGTAAAAAATAAATTCGTTTCATTAATTTTATTTCAATAATGGAACCTGCAAGCCGAAATTGCAACTTTCTCATTAACTCAACATGCAAATGATCGCATTCTTCACAACAATCTACTAATAGTCAATATTTCAATCCAAAATAGATTCAATTTGTGGAAATTTAGCAATTAGTTCAGAAGAAGATTAATTAGCTTCAATCTTCACATGCATCTTGAAACAGGGAAAATAAAACAACTACTGTTACATTGATGAAGGTTTATCGATTCACAGCAAAGGGATAATAAATATAGTAAATTAAATAAATTTCCAAATACCAGCTGTTTCTTTCAAATGATTTATCCTGTATAGCCTGTGTCCAGAAGCGAGATCTTAAGTCAGCATTGTATGAAACTTTTTAACTACAGTAACTGTAAATGTAGGCTGAAATACAAGAAATAATCGTTCTCTGGAAACGGCACGGTTTATAATTTTCTAAGGAAAGTCTGGCTGAGTCGATTTCTACCCACTTTTGCACGGCAATGGTTAGTCTTTTTCAATCATGTTGCATAAAATAGAACATTTCTCATAAATTTCTGGATTATTTTTATTGGAGACTGCAAAGTGCACTAAGAAGGTGTAGGAAAATTGGCAGTATTAGCTTAACGTTCGCAAAAACGGACTAAAACCTGAATCTTTGGGTGATCTTCAAGTGTCATACCGAAATAACACAGCTCAAGTTACAAAATATTCTTGTGCCTTCGAATTTTTCAAGCAATTCCTATCTTTTATAATAGAGTGTTGCATCATCTTCTTCATCTTCCTGCATATTTGTGCATTTTTGTTGGTTTTTTTCAATGATTTTCGGCATTAAAATCTTCTTTTCATCTTTCTTCTATAGAACTCCACATTTAGGATCTCGGATTAGAGTTAGTCAAATAGCTTGAGAGTCCTCAGAAACCATCTCGGTTTCATGACGTTAATTTATTTTGTCCGTTTTGTTTCGTTAACTTTTAAAAAATCATTCGAGTGCACTACCATCTCTTAATGGCTCTTGCCTCTAAAAATCGAATTTTGTTGCTGTATTGATCTAGAATTGTCTCTAACAGCCATAGTTCATTCGCTTCGAGTAGAATTTTCCCTCTAATAATGAGCCATTTTCATATCGAAACCCCACATAGCCGTTATTAAAATTTCTGAAAATGATAAAATTATTGAAACAAAATCGGAATGTTTTTCCATCCGTTTTTTTCTTGTGTTGTCTCAGTTATAAACACTCTCGACCGGACAAAAACACATAAATAACTTAATAAAAAACAATAAGAAGCTTTTTCAGCTAATAAGCATGAAAAGCATTACTCTTTATCAGCTCATTTTTGTATTGCTCGTTGTTTTGGCAAACTCTAAGAAGCCTGCTATGAAATTCAGAGGAGCAAAGGCTTCTTCATGTGTTCAAGCCCAAATGTTGGCTGAAAAGTACAACGATTGCCGTGATGAAGAATGCAGAAACATTGTTAAGAACTTTATCCGTGACGCAGTCAAAGAATCTGAAAGAAATAAAGAAAATTGTGATGTTATCGTTCCTGGTGAGCATATATGCGCAAGAGCAGCAAGATACTTGGATGGATATAAGGCAAGTCTTTATGCCAACCCTCAAGATCTTTGGTTCTTCGCTAATAAAGTAAACGGACTCAGAGAAAAAATCCGGAGGGATAGCATTCAATGTGATATTGAAATTCCTCCTATTGACCTCTGTGGTCAAGCCGAGTCCGATTTATCCTCAATTGACAGAGAATGCGGCAGTAATACCCTTTGTCAGTCCTATTATCACAAGCGAGTTGAAATGATGCTTTCTCAACTGAAGAGAAATAAACAAGCCTGTCATGTAACTCTTCCTCGTGAGGAAATTCCTGAAGAAGTTGAATATGAACAAGCTGAAGGCATCGAAACAATCGAGCCAGCTAACAAACAAAAAGAGAGCTCCTGCAAGCGGGCTGAGGACGAGTTGGCTGTCTATAACACAAATAACTGCGAAGACTTAGAATGTCAATTATATCATATAGAATTGATCAAAGAGAGTCTCAAAACTGCTGAAGCAAGCGGGGAAATTTGCTACGTTGAAGTTCCTAAAGTTAATTATTGCGCCGTGGCTTCTTCCGATCTTAATAGATCCTATCAGTGTGGAGAAAACACATTGTGTCAGAATAAATATATCTCACTCATGCAACATTCGTTGGGACAAGCCGAAATAAACGGACAGCAATGTAGAGTCAAGGTTCCCGTCCTGAAACAATTGCCGGTGATGAACTCAAGCAGAGGATATGAATATACTGGAGCTTCACATGAATATGATACGATATCAACGGACTGCGAAGACAGTCAGTATAAAAAACGTGAGGTAGCTGTTGATTATGGTTATTCTTTTTCCGTTGAGTTATGATTTTTCAAATTTTTCGTTTTTCAGATCTATCTCTTTGAACAATTCTATATGAAACTCATCAGTTTTTTGTGTCAATATTCATTAACATTACAGTTTTTCGCAAAACATCTCGTTATTAATTGTGTTTTCTATGAAAACTTAGAAGTTTTATTCAAGGTTTACAAGTAAAAGTGGTTTCTCATGCTTATTTCGTCATTAGATTCTCTTTTTTTGTTTCTCATCCTAAGATATATAGTCAATGATATTAGAAAATCGAATAAGTTGTGCTAGATTCCAGAAAATGTGTCCTGCAGGTAGGTATGAGGCAATCATCATCTGCCATAAAAAAAAAAACCTTTCCTATTTCTTCTAAGATGCTGTAATGCAGTTATATTACCCTCTTACACCTCTCTACTACTTCTCTGAACTCTTAATGTTTTTGCAATAATGAAAAAAAATTTTGATTTTTAAACTTTCTCTGGCTTTGAGCCTTTTTCTGCGATAATCGCGGACCCTTGAGCAGTTTTTTAAATTTTCTGTCTTTATCCAGCGCAGAGATTAAAATCGTCAAATTAAACTCATACCTAAAAGTAATTATATCACTCTAACCAAGAGTCCATGTCTGATCAAGACTATCAGCAATATAACGACCACGGTCGTACTGAATCAAATCCCTATGCTATGGACGCATCAAAGCAACAGCACTATGCCCTCCTGGAATCTGAAGAAAAGAGATATAGACTCTTTTATATTATGCTTTGGGTCTCCTTGGCTCTGCAGTTCATCGCTTGGATCCTCTTTCCGGTGTTTTGCCTGAATCTGATGAATAGAAATGAAGACACTGCTCCCAAGATTGCAGAATTGATCGCAGCCCTTATAATTGCCACAATTGAAGCCTGCATCGCTCTTGTCGTTATAAAAGGATTCCAATTGAAGAGAGGTAGGACGTTTGCTTGGGCAAAGTGGGCTTTCGCTGTCACCGCCATCGCAAATTTCGCTACAACGCCTTTCTTGATGTTCCTTCCAGTGATTCCTGGAATCGTCTCAGCATACCTTTCATTTATTTCATTCAAGCTCGAGACAATATTTACAGAGATGAGAAAGGTTAGAGGATGCTCCGTCGTTGTTTACAAAAAAAGAACCGAATCCGCAATGGGAACAGTGCAAGTCGCATAATTTTGTGTATCAGAAAAAAAGAGGGAAAAAAGTAAGGCATTTAATAGATATGACCTATATTTTCGTTTATAATATCAGATGATGCTTGAGGACTACATATTTTTATTGCTCATATCAAGAAAAATTCTTTTATCTTCAAAGTTTTAAGGGTTAAATTCTGAGAAAAGCAATTGTATTTGAGTTGGCGACAGTATGACCAAAAAAAGTAAGCATGATTAGTATGAATCGTCAGTGCTTATGTCCAGGCAAAGGAAACCTGTTGAGTTTCTTTGCTCGGGCATTTTTTCAGAGCTGAAGGAGAAAAGTGAAGAATAAATTGGATGTGCATTTAGAATTAGGGTCACCAGGCAAGGAGAAGCTCGCAACTGAAGTTTCCTTTGAAAAAAATTGAAGAGCAGCTAGCTAAGAAATTTTAGGTTTAATCAAGGTTTGAATTTGCCAATTTTAAAGCCTAAAAGTATAGGTCAGTTAATAATTTCATTTTGTAAAAGAAAAATTTTATCTGACTGATTAATACTCCGGTATCACAGTGATATGAAAAACAAATATGAATTTGAATCTGAAATTATTTCTTACTGTCGATCTTGAACTTGTGTCTGAAATTAAATGGATTTGCAAAGTAGTATTGGTAGAAAAAAAGCAGACTTAATTTTCAATATTGGTTTAATCAATCAACTTGAAAGACTAATGGTACACACAAATACAATTATAAATATTGATTGACACTCTACATCTGTGCTGTTTAAAACGGGATGATTTTTCAACTAAATTGAACGACCCTCTCAAAATGCTGACAGAAAGTAATCACTAATGCTACAGCTTCTTGAAAAGTAATTGCTAAATACACTGCTAAATGCTATCTTTAATAATATACTAACTAACACTAAATTACTTTTATAACTTTCTTCTTCCAAATCAAGTTGTTAGGTACTCTCTTTTTGTATATTTTTCACCGACTGTTTACTTAATAATAGCAATAAATTTTGAATGTGATTTTCGTCAGTGCAAAAGCTAGCTTTAAGATGAGATCAGTAAGAGATAAGGACCAATAGACTTGGTAAACACCGAGTTTATTTCCCTTTCAGAAAACGAAAAAGTCAAACTGGTTTTACATTATTTCTATTCAAGATCGCATTAATATCGCATTTAAAATTAAAAACCTCTGACTCTTTTTGCACAGAGTAAATTTTTATTGCAACATTATTAAACGTCTGTCCACGCTATGCAATCAGTGGATGCAAAAGTAGCCCCTCAACTCATCGATTACGTTCGGCTAATGGCACAAGGGATGGTGGACCAAAGCTGGGCTGAAAAGATGCTCAAATTTCTCGATAAATTTGAAAGCGAACTAAAAACCTTACGTGAAGAGAAGAAATTTATTGTATCGGAACACTTCCTAGACATAATGACTAAAGTAAAACTCCAACGATTCGTTTTTAATCAACTCATTAGGGCTATCAAATATATGCTCTCGCAGCTAATGAGCTTTGCGGACAAATTTTCCTGTCAGGATTTGGAAAAATGCATCTAATCGTTCGCAGAATTTCAAGGGGTTACAGTCAACTCATGAACACCATGCTCAAGTATTGCATTAAACAATTCCAGCAAAAAAGCGACCATCTTGAGGATATCGAAGTTGAAAAAAGTTGCAAATCTATTATTCTCCCATCTTAACTCTTCTGTAGGAAGTTATCAACCATTGACAAAGGAGGAAGCGCAAAAAAAAGCTGAAGAGAGTATCTTGAACGGGAATTTTTACAGCGATTTCCTGCGAATGGAGCCAAACCAGCAGAATCAAACGAACCAGAACCATGAAAATAAGCATCCGAAACTCTTAATCGAAACTGCAAAAATGGGAACAACAACAACGACACATGGAACATCTCCAGTTACAAGTTATCAAATTTCTCTACCTCTAGGCATGAATTCGCCAAGTTCACCTCAAAGTCGAAACCTCTCGATGAATAATATCACCGATATGCCGCATACTCAAACTGCGTCTCAAGGTGAGTTGAATGAAATGGATAAAGTCAGCTTCGCACTGCCTGAGAAAGTTGAAAACCAATATAATACACTTCCTGTGACTCAATTTCTAAGCCCAGACATCACGAGGGAACATCCTAAACAATCGAATATCAATTCTTCTGAGCTGATCCCTGATGAAGATGAATTAGAGCTCCAGAGAGAATTCGAGTCAATCATGAAAGAAAGGAGAAAGATCAGGAAAATTGAGCCGTCGGGAACTGAAAGACAGCTTAATCAAGTCTTAAGGAGCCTTGCGAATACTAAACGAAAAGCAAGACTTTCAGATCTTTTGGTTACCAGAGATGAGGACGATAGAGATGATCTCGATTTTCATGAGTTACAAACTGACTTGATTGACTCAATTGCGAAAAAGCAGAAAAGTGTAACAAAAAAGGCGCTAACTATTGCTGAGAAGAATGAATTAGAAAGGCTCAGGCTGAGGAAAAAGCAGCAGTCGGTTGGCACTGATGTATGATTTCTATTGATAAAATTAACTTTGTTGATTCACTCAATTCATTAGCCTGATTATAAGATCATTGAAGCAGAACGAAAGGCTTTCTTCGCCGATAGAGAAAGTGAGTACGAGAGAATCATTTCAGGTCTCAAGGAGGAGATCGCGAACCTAAAGAAGCGGCTTGAAGAGCTGAACACTAATTATAACGATTCGAAGGGAAAGTTATTGAATTTGAAGAATATTGAAGCAACGATGACAGTTGAGAAAAATAAACTGCAGAATGAGCTGAGACTCCTGAAAGAGGCAAACGGCGCGTTAAAAAAGAAAGAGAAAGAGAAACCTATTGAGCGATCCTCGAGAAATTTACTCGCGCCGAAAGTCACAGAGCAAGATAAAACCGCGTCACTCATTGAGGAAAATGTGTAAATATTATGAAAAATTCTAGCGTGAATCACAGCAATAATTTCCAGGAAGCTTACTGAGACTATTTCACTGCGGGATGCACAGATCGAAGAGATGAAAGCGCAAAACATCAAACGAGCTGATAAATTAATGGAATTAGAGCATTTAATAAAGGCAAAGGTTCAGATCATCGAGCAAAACGATAAAGACCTCTTAGAGAGAGAAGCCACTATTAAAGACCTTGGACAGCAAGTCAACGTACTAACAGAGCAGAAAAATGAACTGCAGGTGGCTGTGGAGCATCAGAAGTCGAAGCTTCAAGAACAGGCCCAGAAAATCGTGGAATTAACCAAGGTAAGGAAGGCATTAATGGATTATAAGCTTAAAGCCGAAGAAGAATGGATAAATCATAAAATGAAAGCAATGGATCAAGGCAATAATAAAGTAGAAGAAGAAACCAAGGGCCCTGAGCCTGAAACTGTCATAGAGAATGATAGCGAGATTAAAAGACAGAGAAAAGGAGTGACTTCAAAGGAAAGAACCCTTAGAGAAGTCATTGAAGCCATGACCGCGGGACCCTCTATCAAGGCTTCGAAGTACCAACAAAACGCACGAAGTCATTTGATGGAAGTTTTTCGATCCGTTTCTAATGACGTCGCACCAGATTCAAAACCTGACTCTGAGGATAAGTTTTATAATATCAACACGACTGAGAGTGGGACATCGTTAAATAATCGTCTTGATACTAATGAGAAACTTCAGACTTCAATGACAATTTATCAAAGTCCTTCAACAGATTCATTTAAAAAAGACATGCTACTGCCCAGAAATGCACTCGATACTAGTTTAAATCAAAGCTTTAACGGCCCTGATATGAACAGTAGATTCCATATTCCGAGTAACCATGCTCGAACAAGCAGTGATATCAGCTTTATCCGACAGGGAAGGCCGATAGGCCATTTCTTTGGCGGATTAACGACTGGTGAGAAGCCGATAGGCCTTTTCGGTGGCGGATTATCGACTACTGAGAAGCCGATAGCATTCGCTGGTCGAAGACATTCAATGAAATCGATCGGAATGTTCGACCCCTATCTTGCCGAAACGCCGCTAGAGGAGGGAAAGATGCTAGTTGATATGTATTATGCGCTACAAAGAAAGCTTATTGTCGCACCGAGTATTGCGCATATGTTTAGAATGGAGGTAATAAGGAGAAAAAGAAAGAAAATATCTGCAAGCTTCGATGGAGCTATGAATGATCCTCAAGATAATATCCCTGGAATACCTGGAATACTAGCATTGGGCTTGATTGACAAACAACATAAAGTTGCATTCAGTGACTTTAAAGAGTATTTTTTGAGGTTTAGAAATGCGCATTTAAGGTGCGGGAAAGAGTGTTTGCATCTTCGGCGATTTTATGAGAAGATTGGGTGGAATCCTCCAGGAACAGTGTTGAAGTATTCAATGTCGGTTCCGAAAACTGTTGTCAATAAACTCCCGGAAATAAATTCAAGATATGGTACTCCCAAAAATCTAAGTTATGGTACTCCGAAAAATCTAAGCTATGGTACTCCCAAAAATCTAAGTTATGGCACTCCCAAAAATCTGAGTTATATTATTCCGAAAAATCTTAATGAGACGACATTTTTCCCTTTCTGAGAGTCTGAGCTCTGTCTCATTTACTTTTATTTCATGAAATTACCAGTTGTAAGATGCATGGATTTGTGTTAATAAATCATTCATTTTTTAAGAGTTTAAGGTGCTTTCCCAACTTTCAATGCTTTACTGACGGTACTAGGACTAGAATCCGCTTAAATTTATCTAATCTATTAGACTTTGGCTTCTGATTAGCAACCAAGTATTAAAACAAAGAATGAAGAACTATAGTGTGAAAAAAAATTGACAATGTCCGTGTACTAGGCAAAACACAGGTGTGAATGCCTTTATGTGACTGCGATTCGCAAAATGTGAATTTACTAAAGAAATCGCAAATTCACAGGGTTTTCACAACATTAATTGAGGATTAATCCGCAGTAATTTTCTGAATTATGAGTCCAATGGTTAGATCGTATGGAAAATGTGAGCCTTTTGGTTCGATTTAGGAATCAAGAATCCTCTCATGATGAAACTGAGAAGCAAAAGCTAACCAAAACGATATGAAAAAAGGTGTTGCAACCTTCTCGCTCAAAAACTAATATCAAATCATAGTTTTAACTTCAGAGAGAGAAAGATTCTAGATAAAAAATGCTAATAATGATACAACTGAAATGAATGTCTTATCAGAGTTAAATCTGTTACCAGGAGCTACTCTTATAGGTTTGTGTGATAAAAGCAAGTTTAAAATCAAATGTGACTCCTGATTTAATGCAGACCTCAAGTCAATTAATTTATAATTGATTAGCGCGGAAATGAACTCTCTGCTGGAATGGCTCACACAAAGGATCGTGCCTATTGCTTTATTTTTTGGTGAAAGAGAGACAAAAGTAGAGCATTCTTCAGAAGCTTCTGCGGAAAGTGGATTCCGATTTAATGCGGTTTTGATAGAAAGAAACCTTGCAGCTCTATCACCTAAGGATAAGATGGTGTGTGGCATAGTGTTTGCAGTTATAGTGGTTCTGATCCTCGTTATGCTCTATATACTCTGCAAAAGGGGAAGTGTTGCCGCTCCAACCTATGCAAATTTTCAGACTAATTTATTATATGTACACTCTAAGAATGACGATGCCATTGATGATACAGAAATACTTGACGCGCTCGATTCAGCATCGTATGATAAGACCATGCTTTTACAACTCCGAAGAATCCAAGATCAGAAACAACTCAAGAAGGAGATGGAAGAGAAAGAAGAATTCATGCTGACCGATGTGGATCAATAATAATTGTTAAAGTTTTACATTGAGGACTTGCCATGGAGGCAAATCAACCAATTCCGAGATTACTCTCGTAGTTTCAAGGCTAAGTCTCAGCAATAACTCGATACTTTATAGTTTTTATTAATTCAAGATACATATTGTGGTATGCACAGTTTCTTTTTTCGAGTTGATGGTCTATTTTATATAGAACGACGAATTATCACAAAAGTTTTTCATTTCTACAGCAATCGTTAGTAAGAAATCGAGACTCAGATGGATGGACACCGAATATACGTTAAAGGTCTGACATAGATTTTTTCCAGCTCACCGCAGGCTTGTACTTTGGCTCCCCGTTATAAATCGATTCAAAGATGAGATACTAGGCTATTTATATGTTTATTACAAGGTTATCTTCAATAGACGTTGAGGGAAATTTTGATAGTTCAACGCAACATTAATTTAATATATCTATCTTTTCGAATTCAAATTTCTTATATTCCATCCAACAATGAAACCGATCGAAATCGAAGAGACTCGATCTCTCATTAAGTCACCCAAACAGAGAGGGATGTCTCCATGTCTACTTCTCCTTTCTCTCCTTGGAATTGGACTCGCATTTTGCATTGTTTTATCCCTTGCATTACCAAAGGAAATACCCGACACTTTCGAGCCTCGTCTTTCTCTTGCGGGCAAACGTAACGCCTCAAGTCGCTATAAAGTCATCACAAATTATCGTTATTCAAATAAGAGCATTGATTACATAGTTGAATACACAGGATCAGATGTTGGTTACGGATCTGATGAGAATCCAATCATTCGTTCCTTCAGAATGATGGTCACTAAAGGGGTCTATAATAATGTACGCTTGCAAATCCGAGCTGCTGAGACTTATGAGTCAAAACTGAGGGAAGAAATCGCACCATCATCAACAGCAGCTTCTACTTTTAGTAAAATTAAGCAAGAGCCAGCCCTAAACCAGACTGAAACCGATTGGAATGTTGAAATTCAAGACGAGCCTTTTTCTCTTAATGTGTTTAGAGTGTCTACAGGAGAATCGCTTTTTAATTTAGGCCTCGGGTCTTTTTTGCTTAGTGAAAGTTATAAAGAGATTGGAGTTATAGTGCCAAGAGATCAAATTTATGGAATTGGTGAACGAGACGGCAAGTTCCAGTTGTCAGATGGCAATTATACGCTTTGGGCGCGAAGTTTTCCCAGCGAACCATTGCAGAATGGGAACTCGCCGAAGAAAGGGTATGGGTATCAGCCCATCTACCTCCAAAGAGACGCTTCAAATCAATTTAGCATGGTGTTTTTGGGAGGTTCAGGCGCGATGAACATTGATTATGAGAGCGAGCAACATCAACTCACCTACAAAATCGCGAGTAATGAAGCGCTGGATTTTAATATTCTGATTGGAGATAAAGATCCAGCTAATCTGACAAAAAGCTATCATAAGATGATGGGAAGGTGGGCGACTCCTCCGTTGTGGTCGCTTGGATTGTTTTTGAGAATTAGAGGCGATTATAAAATGAGTTCTCTTGCAACGATGCTAGAAAACTTTGAAAAGCAACAACTTCCGTTAGAATCCGTAATATTTGATGAGAAAATATACTCAAGTGGAAGTTATTGCACTCTTGATGAGAAGAATTTCAAAGAGCTCAGAAATCTGCTTGAAAAGTATAGCAAGAGGTCTATCATCAGCCTCCGTACCTCAGTTCATGGTTCTTCTTCGAGTTCGAATCTGATAAAGGCGTATGGCTGCTTTATCAAGAACGCTTCGAACCCAGAGCATAAGGTGTTCAATTTAAAAGAGGAGGTGTATCAACTTGATTTCTTACACCCAAATACGACGCTGTTCATGGGCAATTCCGTCTATCCTTTGAATCAAATGCTTGGGTTTTCAGGCGTATTCCTCAATACTGAAGAATATTTCTCAACTTGGTCTCGAAATTGCAGTAAATTCTCATTTAATCCTGCTTTGTCTAATTTTTTTCATAAACTTTAAGCGCTAGAGAGCTCAGAAGAGTCAAGCGGTTCTAAGTTAGATCTAACAAAGAGATACAGCTGCCTAAGCACCTACCTCTCGGATTTGGTCGATTATGAAGATGTTCATCATTATTACGTCCATAATCATTACAGTACATACGCAGGAATTGCGGTTGGAAAATATTTAACCAAGACCACTCGAATGCCCTTTGTCTTGGCTGATAGAGCAAGCTACGGAGATGGGCAGTATTATTCCTTAGGATATAGTCTTCAGACTGGTGGACAATCGTGGGAAGGCTTAAGGAATTCGATTACGAGGGTTATGAGTTCGAACTTGTTTGGAATCCCTATGGCAGGAGCGCACCTCTGTGATCTTTCTAACATGGCCGATGAGGAGCTTTGCATCAGATGGCTCCAGGTCGGCGCGTTCTTCCCGTATTTAGAAAGCGGCTTTACGAGCTCTCCCAATAATCAAGCTTTCCCAAATCTAAACGCGAACTTCTTGAGCGCTCTTAATGCATCTATCTCTCTGCGATATTCAATTCTCAAGCATATTTATGCAGTCATTCTCCAATCAAATGGGTCAGGATCAATATTCAAGCCGATGTTTTACGAATTCCCTTCAGACTCAGTACTCTACGACAGCAATGAAAGCTTCAATGATGAGCAATTCATGTTAGGCAGTGCTTTACTAGTAGCTCCAATCTGTTATCAAGGAACAGAAAGCATGACCAGATATTTCCCTCGAACGACATGGTATGACTTCGTTACTGGAGAGCGAGTTTCAAATGGCTCAGAAAAATCAGGACATTTCCAAGTTTCCTCGAAATTGAACTCAACAGCTCCTTTGTTCTTGAGAGGAGGATACATTGTTCCTTCCCAATCAGTTTCAGGCATTAATAGTTCACAAGGCCTACCCAATAGCTATGATTTGAGAATAGGAATCAAAGATACTGGGAATAACAGCTACCAAGCTCGCGGGATGCTAATAGGAGTTAATAACTTGGCTGATTCCGAGCTTACCTACAGTCGGTGCGTGGCATCGAAATGTCTCATCGATGTGTCTCTAAACGGCAATAATGAGAATCTCATATTGAAGTTCAAAGCTGAGAACCATGCGATGCTGGAAGAGTTTCATATAAGATCTCTGATATTCTATGGATTATCTTCAAATAAGCAAGCTCTTAATATCAGTATAAACTCGGGACCGCATCAGAAGATTGAGGTGGTTAGGGGAGAGTTTAATAAAATAACTTTACTCATTAATACCACTTTGAAAGCTGACGCAGAAATTACCATTTTCCACGGTGAGAAGAAATCCGTTGAGAAAGTGGAATACACCGACTCTTCCATTGGCAATCCACAAATTTCTCTAGATTTTGTCCCAGAAGACTCATCTCAAACTGCTAGCTCCGTGAAAGATGGTAACGTAGCTTCATAAGAAAACTCTTTCTAGTAGCAATAGCGAAAACAATTTTCTTAAGCTTGTATTTGGAACAAAAGTTCGATTCACAAATAATAGTTTTTATTCTTATAGTCTTTATATGATTGTCTGATTATAGGATTATCATGGTTCGTTTTCCTCATCAGCTCTTAACCGATAGCAGAAGAGAAATGCTCATTTTTATTCTATTAGAGCTGGCCTAACAAATGCTCTACTGTCAAATAGTGATTAAGATATTAATTATCAGATTTATTTGTTTGCTGGAATCAATCATTACCTCATCTCAACAAAGTGTGATCACAGATTAAATCTAATAAATAGCCTGTTGAATCAATTCAAACTTTCTGTTTATAAAAAGCTCACAGCCGCTATGCTATCCTTGCAGAATCACCATGATCCATATATATATAGAATTTACTCTAAAAATAAAATAATAAAAAAACCTCATCAGTACAACAAAACCTCATTCATACAATAGAGACAGACACCTCTTTATCGATCAACATACCGAAATGGATTAAAAACTCTTGCTCTATCCTTAAGTTGGACATTTATAATTGCTACTGCAATAGAGATGATTCCGAGAAAGACAGCCCTGACAAATTGGAAGGTTATCCTGAATCCAAGAATTTTAAAACAATGGTTAAACTCATAGTTGTCCAGTTGAGTGATTATTCGATCAATTATCTCTTCCAGTTGCTTTAGATGCAAAACGCAGACTTCAGCAAGCCCTTCTTTTTTAAATTTATAAACTTCTCTTAAATACTTGATCCCCTCTCGTTTTAGCTCATGATCCGGTTCTATCGGTCTTTCCCCAAAATAGAGTGGCGCCATTGTCTTGAGATCAGAAATTATTCCTCGACAATTCAAAAGCAGATTTCTGTGTGCTGGGAAATAATCATTAATCATCGCGCCTCTAATAAGAAGGTGAAGAAATACTCCTAAGGCGACTATCGCCTCAAAGAGCCCGATGATAATAGTAGCCCAGTCGATCGGAATGTGAATGAGATTAAGCAGAAAAAGCACGATGATCAAAAGTTGCACTAGATACACCACCAAATAGAATGTAACATTCAGCCCTAACCGCACTTCAAATTTGTAGCCATAGTCCATGAGAACCCATCGGAAGTCCTGCCATGATCGCAGGCTTACCGCATTGAAAATATTTAAGGGTGGATGAGTTTTCTTAGGCCCATCAATCCTTTTATTAGGCAGCAAATTCGAGAGCTCAGAAAGCAAATGCAGCTTAGTCTTAGAAGCGTTTACTATCACAGTGACTATTGTTAGGTTAATCCAGAAAAAGTGGAACGTGATAATCATAATTGAGATGTTCAAATATATCTCGAGAGGGGTTAGCCCAATGATTGGGATCCCTACGATTTCACGAACAATTAGGGGCAGTGCTGCTCGCACTAGAGCTGTGATTCTTGTCGTAATATGCGGGTATTTGAAGCGACTACCTACTGCTCTAATAGCCAGTTCAACGGCCAAGGTATATCCAGAATGCATGGTTTTTTCGAGTTCGTGCTCTTTGAGCATCAATTTCTGAAAGGTTTTGAACGTCCCTTCAGGAATACTCAGATCGCGAATGTCCTCTGGGATAACGTTTCTAGATTTCGTCGCCTTTGAGAATTTTCCCGATTGTCTTCGGGCATTTTTCCTAATTTGCAGCCTTTCTTCAGTTACTTGCATCCTTCCATCGGTTACCTGTATCCTGTTTTCAGTTACTTGCAGCTCTATCTGAGTTTGAATATTTTGACTCTGTAGTTGCGGATCTTCTGCCCCTTGACTCTCCAGACGTGTTTGATGTGTTTGGTTGCTTCGGGCTTCAGTCGAGTTAGTTGTCTGAGTGCTATTACTCTTCATGAAAAATATGCTGCCCAGAGAAAAAGTCCCCTTACGCTGATCTGGTTGGCAGATTGGAGCTGAAACTGATTTCTTCGATCTTCTTTTCTTCTTGTCCCTGGAAGCCTTACTCTCATGTAGAGCTCCTTCAGCGCTCTCAAGACTGTGCCGTTTAATCGCAACAGTATTGACTTCCTGGACAGGATCATGTCCTAAGAAAGTAAAATAGAAACTCGCAGTATCAATTCCGAGTCGTAATATCGACTCTTGCACTTGCTGGTGGATGAAAGCCTCGTCTTGATACATAAACTGTGTGGTCATCATTTCATTCTTAATCTCTTCCGGAGTCAACTCCCTTGAACGAAAATGCGCCAGAAAAGTCGGAGTTGCATAGGCGTACTTAGACGATATAAATAATATCCTCAGAAGCACAATTATGATCAAACTGACCATTTCAATAGGGAAAACATTGCCCTTCCGCTCGAAAAACAGTGCCAAGCTAAAGAGTGCAATGGAGCTTACAATGAGCAACCAATGAGCAGTTTGCTTAAAGCTCTTTATACCCCAGAAAAGCTGGTTCTTAAGGATGGTCTTACCAACAATAGGCCGTAGAAGGAGCGGTATGATGGGTCCCAAAAAAAAGAAAAAGGCAATGTGATAAAGCAGAAACTCCACAAATACGCCAAACTTGAATTCGATTTCATTTAGCTCCCTCGAGGCTCGAATCTGGTACATCTTAAGAAGTGGTATTGGTTTTTCTGGCGAGGAGTTTTCAGCAAGGGACTCCTTCTTTTCGAGGTACTTGTTTTGATTCGAACCACCTTCATCTTCCTGTTGTTGAGTATCAAGAGTTTTCGATGGAAGTGTATCAATTTCGTTTCTGAGCTCCGGCATTGATTTTCCTGGGATTATATTATCAGTTTGACCTTCAGAGTCGGAAATTTTCGCGGACCTGAGATCTTCTTTGTCTCCAGCGATTTCTAACTGCGCCAAAGCTGTGACTGCTGATGATTGTGTAGGATTGATGATCACAATCTCCACAGTGTTGGGTTTGTCGAGATCGATTGAGGTTGTTCTCATTTTACTGAGATTTTCTACGTTTATTATGTCATTAATAATTTCTGATTTACTGATCAAAAATATTGAAAGTTTAACAAATTTTTACTGTTTTCTTTCGTAACGAAGTTTAGACGAATCTCCATGAATCACTATCAATAATCACACCTAAAGAAATTGATTAATCCGCTCTATTCAGTCGTAGTTCTGAGATTTACCACCACAAATAATGGAAAATATTAACTATGAAGAGGAAACACCGATTCCCATTAAATTTTATTTGGTACGTTAAACGAGTATCAATTAATAACAAGCGACCCCTTACTGATTCTTCGAATTAAAAATTATAACGCAAAACTTCTTTTATTTGTGAGAGGGCTTCGAAAATCCAAAATGTATTATTATTCGGTCCTAAAATACAAGTGAGGGAACTCACAAAAAACTGCGGTTGTAAGCGAAATCTGCCGGTATGGTTTCACAATGCTTCGATTTGTATTTTTTTCTCGATTCCTGATCTTCGTTGCCAATATGATCAGGAAGAAGGAAGTTTATCGAAAAAAATGACCTTGACCTACGCCGAGACGGTGATTTCTCGGAGAGATACTCTATCTTCCTTGAACGCTATTTAGCAGTGATATATATTAAATTCATTACCTTGTGCTTATTAAATAAACCATTTTTTCCTGTTATCATGATATGGGGGAAAAAAGACTCTTATTCATAATCTAATACATGCATACAAAAATAAATAAAATAATGCATCATCATTACTCATGAGCAAGCTTGGAAAACTTCTTCATCTTTTCCTCGAGTTTGTTTGTAAGAATTGCTGCTCCGATAGAAATCGTTACAAGAAACACTGCTTTTACTCCTTGGAAAGTAATTCTAAAGCCTAGTACTTTAAAAGCATAATTATATTCAGGATTATCCAGCTGTATCAGCATCCTATCTGTTATTTCTTCTAATAGCTTTAGATGCGATACGCAATTCTCAACAAGTCCTTCCTTTCCCTTATAAAGCTCCCTCAAATATCTAATGCCTTCTTGCTTGAGCTTGTGGTCTGGTTCAATTGGTTTTTCTCCAAAGTACAAAGACGCAAATGCTTTCAGATCTGAAATAACTCCTCGACAATCAAGAAGCTGGCTTCTGTGTATAGCGAGGTACTCGTTAATCATGGCTCCTCGGATAAGCAGCAAGAAAAAGATTACTAATGCAAGAGCTGCTTCATATAGCCCAATGATTATCATAGCCATATCCAAGTGTACATTCGTTAGATCTAGCAGATAGAGAACAATGACGAGGAGTTGCAAGAGGTAAATAATCAAATAAACGGTGATGTTGAAACCCATTCGCAGCTGAAACTTAAGACCGTAGTCCATGAGTACCACGCGCAAAGCTTGCCAGCACCGCAAGGTCACAGGGTTAAATATATTCAGAGGAGGATACTTTCGTTTGAGTCCGTAGGTCTTTTTGCTTGGTAATAAGTTTGAAAGATGCGCAAGCATATGTAGTTTCATTCGCGTGTTGTTGTTAGCAGCGGTCGCCACTCTCAGATTCAGTCGAAAATAAATTGAAGTGAGGATCATAATCGAAATCGTGAGATAAATTTCAATTGGTCTGCTCCCAACCAACGGTTTTTTTTCAATGGCTCGAACGACAAGAGGTAAAAATCCCCTTAATAACCCCCAAACATATGAAGTAATTATTGGGATCTTAGAGCGACTCTTCAACCCTAATGATGTAAGTTCAACCGCCAAAGTATAGGCAGAGTGCATCGTTTTCTGTAGTTCATGATCCTTCAGCGCCACTCGCTGGAAAACTCTGAAAGTTCCTTCAGCAAGGTCTACATTGCGAATATCCTCCGGTAGTAAATTCAGAGCAGTTGTTACTTTTGAGAATTTCCCAGATTTCGCCCTGAGAGCTTTCCTCATTTGGCTTTTCGCTTCTTCAGATAACGACACTGGTACTATCAACTTTAAGGTTTGAGAGGGGACTTTCTGAGAAGCATGGTCGTTTTTGTCAAGATCGATACTGCCCACGGACGGCACTTGACCGCTAACTGACGATTGGGTATTCACGGAAGCGTACGAGACTGGCTTTGGGTCGCTATTTGACCTCCTTGAAAGCTTTGAAGGATCATTGGTAGCTTTCTTAGGGCTTTCGGAGCATTCAAGGCAGCAAACGCCTAAGACTTGGTTCTGTTGTTTGATTGGATCGAATCCTAAGAACGTGAAATAGAAAGCGCTTGTATCCACCCCAATTCGTAGAATGGACTCCTGTATCTGATGATGCACAAATGCCTCGTCTTGAAACGAAACTTGCGTAGACATCTCTTCGTGCTTTAACTCTTGAATAGACATTTCTCTTGAGCGAAAATGAGCCAAAAATTTGGGATTTGCGTAAGCGTATTTCGAGGATACGAAAACGATTCGAATGAAGACCATAATGATCACAGCATACAGCTCAATGGGATAGATATAATGGACATTATTAGATTTCCTATCCATGATAAAGCATGCAATTGAGCTTACAATTAGACACCAGAAGATAATTTCTCCGATGCTTTTTCGGCCCCAGAAGCGTTGGTTCTGAAGGACTGTCTTCCCGACGAGTGGTCTGAGCAGTAAGGCTGCGATAGGGCCCAGAATGAGGAGGTAAACGGTGTGATAAAACATAAATTCCAAAAATACATTCAGCTTGAAAGAATGGTCGCATATGTAGACTGGTGCGGGCTTTTCATATATTTTGAGAAGAGGCATCGGTTTTTCTGTTTCAAGCTGTTCTTGAGTTGATGCAATTTTCTCTGAGGGATTGTTTATGACGGTTCCGCCTTCAGGAGGGTCGTGTGATGTTTTTGAAGGAATTGTTTCGGGTACATTGTTGATGTCAGGCAGCGATTTCTCGATGGACTGATCATATTTTGCAATGTCAAAGTCTAAATCTATTATATCTTCTTCAAAGCGCAGATTGTCTCCACTGATTTTGAAGTCCACATGTTCAGTGGTCAATTGATAGTGGAAAGAATTTGAGGTTTTATGCTCCTCAACTAAGATGGGGTCAGTCTGGTGGACAGATGTAGGGTTTACTGACATTATTTATTCTTATTTCTGAATTAATTTCTAAATAATTTTGTATTAAATTTGAAAGAATAATAATATTCAAAAGATCCTGATTTGATGATGAAATCTGACTCTACCTCTCCCTCATTCCGTTTGACAATGAAATTTGGATACCCTCGCAATTATATTGGAATAGTGTTAGGTTCCGACAAATGTTAAGGAGTTCAGCTCCACCCAATTGTGGTGCAGATGTGCAATTATAACCTAAGTAATCTTATGAAGGATGTTAGTTTGCTCGTTGCAACTCAATGGAACATTACAAAACAAACTGGCTTCCGGCGAGTCGACTCAAAGTTATGCTGATCGGCCAAATAATAAAGCCCTGTAGAAAAGATACAAACATAAAACTTTTGAGTGAGGAAAAACTTCACGAAGGAACGAATATTCTCAGGAAATGAAACGCATTGAGAAGATCAACTCGTTTGTGTTTATCTCTATTTACATTCTAGAGAGAAAGAAAAAAAAAAAGAAAATTTATTAAGGTTAAACGGCTATTTAAATTGCTTCGCAGCATCAAAAGTCAAATGGCTTCGAATAAACCTGTTGACAGAAAAATTCAAATCAACACTCATAACTTGCTGTATCTTAGCATGAAGTGAGACTTCGCTTTGGGTTTCCTAGTTATTCTCTGCATCATGCATCATTCGAAATCAAGGTACAGACTTAAAATGCTCAATCAGTTATCATTCAAAAGCCTTCCTAAACGCTCTGTTAGCTGAACAACGCGTAAAAAAATCATAGTCTTTCCTTTTTCTGTTTTCGACATTATATATGCCATTGGATACTAGTTCCTAAAGGCAATTATTGAATTATCGAATTATTGAAGGAAAATATACTTAATCAATTTAAATCTTCAAATCAAAACCAATAACTTAGAAATATGGGAAATTCCATAAGCTTTGTTCCCGAAGATAACGGTGTGGAAAAGGAAGCAGTGAAGCAATTTCCTATGTTAGTCTCTAGAACAAAAACGCTGCACCATGTCGAAGTTCTGGGCAATTCACCTCCAGAACACTTAAAAAACGTGTTGATACTGGCCTATCGCAACGAGAACCGCAATCATTGCGTCGCTCTTCTCTGCCTGAGAACCTTCAAGTTTCTTCGAGTGAAGCAGTTTTCTCAAGACGCTAGGAACGTATACTCAACCGTAAGTCCATCACTTGGATCAGTCATCAGTTTTCAAAACAAATCAATTTGGATTTGCGCTCGGTCTAAAATCAAAGTACTACGCTTCGAGACAGTCCAAGAGAGTTCCCAGATAAAAGCAATCGTCGTGCCAACCGATGAAAGTCAAAATTTCCTCACAGTTGTTGGAAATAGGATCAATGTTTGGTCTCTCATTGGAACTACCCCAATTAAAACACCAGCATCCATTGAAATTGATAAATGCGAATATATCCACTCGATTAGTCCGCTCACTCAGAACAATTTGGTCATAGCGAACGTTGTTAACATTGGATGCAACTCCTCGAGTTTTTATATTGTAGATTGGAAGAGCCAGCAAGTATTTCAGGAATTCAACTGTGAAGCGTTGTGTTTCTCGCAGAATATCATTCTCAATCCAGTCGAGAACCGAGCCTTGGTAATCTCGCTCAAGTCGTGCGATCTGTCTGTGAATCTGCTCTGCTCAGTCCAAGTGCTGAGCTGGGATGAGCAAAGCAGTTTTCAATGTGAATTCTCAGAGAATGTGTTAGTGCTGACCTCGACGTTGAAAGCTCCGACGGTTTTTTACGAGAAAGGTCAAAAGACAATCTTCTTCTTTGATTATGAGGAAGATGTGGTGTGGTACAGCGAGTTCGGATGTGAGAAGGAAATTAAAAGGCTGTTCGATGTGAACTTCAGCGTGAAAGACTTGACTTCCTGCAAAGTTATCTCACTGAATGATGATACGAAAAAGAAAGTGATTGCGGCGTCTAAACATTCAAAACGCCTAGATTTGTACTCGCTCAGAATTCTTTAAGGCATAGCCTAACGTGAGAAAAAGGTACGGTTAACTTTATAATTAATTGTCGATTGTAAATGGATCTGCAATATTTTGTATGTATGTATGATTTGCCATTTGTTAAGTAGAATGAAACTCACAGAAAAAAATAACAAATTTTTTTGACTCTACTTCCTTGAATAATAATATGTTTGTGATCGTAAAAGGTTTCATGGATGCACACGCTTCTCAAAAGTAATCAATTTATACATTATTTATTTAAACCATGAAGCTTGCTTTCGGGTTGCTATTAGCTGATAAATAAAAGACACCTATATGATTGATACAGACGACTTCTGAAATATACAATAAATCATAAAGAACCCTTTGCTGTTTAGTAGAGTTTCAATGTTATTTCATATGCTTGTGGCTTTCGAAAGAAAATTAGCATTTTCATCAAAGCAATTTTGTTGAATTATGAACTGGAATTAAATTGCCGGGAGATACCGGTAATTAAGAGAATTATAATATTTGATAACCAAGGCGTGAATCATGATTTCAGAGACAGGCTTGAGAACGATCCAAAAGACCATTTCAAGCATAAGTTTATTTGAATTCCAGTTATGCTTCGGGAACCTCACCACCATCAAGAACAAACAAGCTCTCAATAACACAATTTTCCTTAATGATCCGCATCGTTCTATCGAAGTCTCAGAAAAAGTGTTGGATCACACTTACAATCTACTCCAAAGCGTAACAAAAGCAATGAGAGCCTCTAAACCAAATGAGAAGAAGAAGCTCTATCCTATCAGCACGATCCTTTCAGCAGTTGTTCAGAATGACTATCTGCTATTCGGTCATGAAAGATATCGGGTTAAATGCTTTTTGGATGATGGCGAAGGGCGTCAACTTGGATTGAGTGAACCTGACAATGACTTTAAGTATCACATCAGCGGAGAGGTTGACCTCGCTATTTTCAGAGATATTTCACATTCAACACAAAAGCAATCCCCTGTTTTGGTAGAAATAAAGAATACGAACATATACAAAGGGATATCTCAGAATTGCTTTTATTTGTATGCTTTGTCAAGACAGCACAACCTTCCATTCACGCATGGAATATCGACGAATTTGAGTAGTTGGTTTTTTATTGAATACTCTCGTGAGAGAAATCAATTTGACCTCAGTCGTGGGGTTTATTACAAGAGAAACGACCCAGAGGGGCTCAAGGAACTGATACAAATGATAACATACTTTTGTAAATATAGCTATAATCTAACACAGGCATCAGCCTCTGTAGAAAACAATGAAAAAGGAGCACAAATAGATCTTACTAACACGAAGCAATAGCAATATAAATGTATTACATTTGCCAGTTCGTGTCTTGCGGTTCTGACCTGCATGTTTAATATACACATTTGAATGAAGGTAAATTGGCCATAGGTCATAAGTGCTTGAGAATTGATTTGCCTCTCTCTCTCCTAATCAAGCAAATTAATCAGAAATTTGAAGCTGAATCATAACATAAATTAAGGAAACACTCGCTATTTGAAATTTCCGTTCTCAAAGGAGAACAGTATTCAAAAGGGATAATTTCTGCCTCTGATATTTGCTTTGATGACCATAATAGTTTTGCAAGAATCATAAAAAACTGAGCATTTCAACTTATTGGTGATTATCTCTTAAAGCTTTTGTTAATTCTTTCAAAGACCTCACAAGATTCTACGATTTAGAAATTGCTGAGAGTCACACTACTTTCTTCTATTTTAATCAAATGAAGCTATATTGTCCGCACATCTCGCGGAGAAAACTAAATATGTATCGAAAGGATGCTCTTTCTTGATAAGAGAGGTCATATTCTGAAATATTATAATATCAACACCAAACACTCACAAGCTAAAAGGCAACTATTATACGAACATTCAAAACTATTGCTGATCTTCACTCTCGTCCATGCTCGCTTCTTGATCTTTTTCCGTTGTATTTTCGTCTTTTTGTGTTGAATCATCTCCTGGCTTCCTTTCATTTTCCATATCAATATATTTTTGCGACCGACTTCGCACCTTGCATTTCCACACAAATAGCGCTAAGCCGAAACCACAAGCAACTCCCAATCCGACCAGGAGATACATACCATACCCGCCGAAAAGAGTGAGATTCACTTCTCGTATTTCGTAGAAAATTGGGAAATCCCAAGCTGCAATATCGCCTTGCTTTCCTCTAACGACTGCGGCTACACCCACGAAATACGCATCATCTTTAATCAAATCACAAGAATGACTCATCTTTTCTTTCGAAATGCCGCTTGAATTTTCCTTGTGCTTATATAAGAAAGTGTCTGTACGAGCAATTTTGGAGAATTCCTTTGGAAGATAGGAGCACAACCCATAACTTTGTGTAAAAATAGGGTGCTTCGTGATTATCAACGAATACTCCACGGAAAAATCCGAAGAGCTGGTTTCTGCAGGATTACGATACTCAATTGGAGACCATTCAACTGTAACCTTTTTAACTGTACTGCTCTCATCGCTGAGACCTACAGACAATGTTCCGTTGTTGCCGCTTCTAAACAGTGTCACTGGGAAGCCACTACTATTGGCGGAAAATAAACTTGCTTCAAAGTTATAAAGTGCTTCTTTAGTCGGGTCTTCAGGATCATCAACAATACCTTCTATCCCTTGCACAGCAACATAAATCGTGCCTGGCTCGACAGAGGTCGAACCAAATGAGATAAAATCGGAGTTTATGTAGTTGATTTCTATGTCATACTCCCTTTCTTGAAGCTTTTTGAGGGTTGAAGCCGCGTCAAATTTGACTGCTCCGAAACAAGAGACGATTCTAACCGCGAGTTGACCAGGCTCAGGGACGTATAGCTCATACATGTCGATCTCACCAACGCCAACGCGAGACAAGTGACTAGTCCCGAGAGGAATCGCGAAGATATCAACTCGGTTAGCTATTATCGAGAAATTCATTGAGTGGCTAAACGGGTTGCGAACCTTGATAGTGTAAAGTCCCTCTTCAGCTTTCACTTTCAAGATCTGTTGACTGCGAGTCGGCTCTGTTTGACCCTGATAAATCGTCTCATTCCGGAGAAGAGGCACCTTCGTCGTCTGTTGTGCGATGCCTTTCTTTAGGTTATCTAGTATGATTTTGGCTTCAGGTACTTGCATGAGCTGCATGATGGTGAGATTCTGAGCCTGAGAGAATTGGTCATTGTATACTTTGATGTGGAATTTAAGTCGCTGGTTGGGGTAGATATTGTCCGGCGCACACTTGAATTGATAAGTTTGAGATTCGTTACTTGCGATAAAACTATACGAAAGGACTCCTTCGCTGAGCTGGACGCTGGCTTCCTCAAAAGTGGCCATGATCGAATAATTTGAGGCCTCTTTGCCATACACAGCAATATGTAGGATATTAAGATCGTCATAGCCTTTCACATCTCTTATTCTCAAGTTCATATAAGTGTCGTTGACACGCGAGATCTTCGCCCAGTTGTACTCCTCGCGAGAAGCAGGGTTATTCAATCTTACATACAGCTCTGGATTTCCGCCATAAATGGCCATATTAATGTCTACTTTCGGCATAGAATCCCAAGTCAAATACTCAAAATATTCGTAGCTGTTTTTATCAACGCCATATCTCACTGGCCTCCCGTTCTGAAGATAGATGGGTTTCCCAGGCAATGACATTATAATAAAGCCTCTTGAATGCGTGTTGGCGCTTAATCCAATCAAATAAGTGCAACCAACACAGAAATCTGCTCCTCTACTGCTCTTGCTGAATTTCATAATTTTTCTCGAGTTTGAAGACTCAGAGTGCCAAGTCCCATTGCTCCTTGGTAGTCTATCAAGAAGAGTGTCCTCGTCCAGCATGGTATTAACTCTCGTAGTCACATGACCTTCTTCCTCTGAAATTATCAACGAAAACTCGTCATCAGCAATGTTGTTCCACCTAAAGTATTGACTTTTCCCTGGTAATATATCGAAGTGGGCAGGCACGCCGCTCAGAAGCGGGATTATCTTTTCTTCTTCATACATGGCTGTAATAGTAAAGGAACAGTTTGCGTTTCCATACACTCCTATCGTCCATACACCCGCCATTGAATGCCTCGGGAGTATATCTTCATTAGAAATTTCTAACTGCTCTCCTTTGAAGGTAGATGCGAGGAATTCCGCGTTTCCAAGATGTTTTACTGGACGTATGTCCGCGCCATAAGACACATAGAGGTCTGGATCCCCATCCGTCAGGGGAGTTACTATAATGAGAAGCACGCATTCGGCTTTTGTAACTTTCACCTGGAAATATTTGTACTGAGACTTATCAACGTACCCGAGCATTGGCTTTCCCATTTCCAAAGGCACGATATTAGAGGTAACGACGGCTGTAAAAATAGGGTCGACGGACAAATCGAGAGCATTTGACGGAGTTATTTTCTGTCTGGTTGTTTCGTCAATAATACCCATATTGATTGCCGTGAGAGCAACAGCACAGCCTGTTGTCGTCCCATTTTGGATGCAATTTTTCAGCCTGTCCGCGGGGATTGTTATCTTTGCTAGATGCGAAATGCTGAAACTAGATTTGGATGAGTACGAATAGGTTGTGTTCGTTGGCCAACTCCACTCTTTGATGACCGGCTGTGCTTTTCGATCAATAACACTTGCATACATTTCTAAGTTTATTTGATCGGATGTAAATATTATTTCGATTGGAAAATCGCTCTGAGTCGGAATGAAGTAAAGATGTCTACTTTGATTTACTTCTCTCAGAGGAAACACCGTGGGAGTGCCTTCAGAGACTTGGAGATGGTCTCCTCTTGTGTAAAAAGCCAATGTAAAAAAATTGTTGCTCATAGCTTCCACCGTGACATAAATCACGCAACGGTGAACGTCTGTATCATTTACGTTTGAAATGCTACTGGATTTGCAGGTTCGATCCACAAGATCCCTCTCTAACGTTAATGTGTCCACATCTTTGTTCGTTTTGAGCTCGAAATGGTCTGAGGAAGGGAATGGGTTGCTCGAAGTGAACGAGACATATAGAGTCCTACTGCTATTCTTTGGGCCACCACTTACAATGTATACCATATCGTCATTCTCATTAATTTCAAGTCTAAAGTACATTTTGCCAAGAGCATTGATGTAATCAGAGTACTCCTCGCGCGGAAGGAGAGTTACGAAGTAGTTCGACGTTACATAAGTGACTGTGGCTTTGCAGCGAAGGTTGAATGAAGTACAATTGCTGCTATAGATTCGGATGAAATATTTCCCTGAGTTGATGAAATAAGGACTCTTCTTGGTGATAACGAGTTTATTTGTCGTGCTTTTGAATTGATAGGTATCCTTGGTCGGCAAATAGCTTCCATTTGATGCAAAGATAGTGAAATTCCCAACTAATGGTTGTAGCACAATCTGAATCTCCCTGCCGACGTCAGAGAAAAAGCCCACGTTCAGTGAGAGAATGACGCTGTTTTCGCTCTTCGAGGTGATATTTTGAGAGATTCCTTCGCTGAGTTCAATTGGAGCATCACTTGACGTATCGCCACTACCTCTTCCAGGATGGGAGCCTGTTGATTGTGCGTTTTGGAGATAAGCTACTATAGTATAAGTTGACGCATCCGCTCCATGAACAGCAATGTAGTATTTGTCGGATTGAGACCCAACGTCTTTTGGAATGAGTATTGTGTTTACTAAAGAGCTTGTAAATTCATAGTTGTTGCTGGAAGGGGACTGTGTTTGACTTGATACGTAAACATCGACCGCTCCAAATAATTCTGTCACCTGAACAACGATGTCCGAGTCCTCTGATGTTGTGAACGAATAATAATTACTTTGATTGAATTGAACAGTTCCATGTAAAACCACGCCTTCTTTGAGCGGCACAATACCGCTCGTTGTGAATGCTGTGAGAGTGTATTTTGATTTTTGGATCTTTCCAGAATTGAAAACACTAACAGCATAGTAGTCAAGGCAATCAGAAGAGGTGCCTGAGCTGCAAGTACGAGGGAGGTGGAAGTTTGAGATCGAGCCTTTTACTGAGTTCGTGGCAAGAAATATGTCTCCGTTGTTTGAAGTCTTTTTCTTGCCTGAGAAATACTCGTTGACTTCATTTATTGAAACGAGACAGTTTGATTTGCTTTCGCAATTTTTCAAGAAGACGTAGGTCGATTCAGGGGCCTCAATAGTTACGACCACGTTTTTTGATTCGTGAGATAAAACAGGAAAGAGGTAATTAGCAGTCTTATTCAGCGAGATATCTCCAAATGCTGGAACGTGATGACGAAGTTCAATCAGCCCGTTTTCCATGGGAAAAACTTTCAGCTCGAAAGTTGTTGGCTGTATCCCAGTCACAACGATGTACAGAATATCCTTTAAGCCCGCTTTAGCCCTGTCTTCTGGAGTTATAGTTAGTTGTTGAGTTCCAATAATGGAGTTATGATCCCAATAAAACGATGAATTATCAGTCGGCAACCTGTCAGGATTTGCCTTCAAACTCGCTTTTCCACTGAGAGCTATAAATTGGAGAGCTAGTCCGTTGCTTTCAGCATTCCCATTCGCAGTGAGGTTCACAATATACGTGACATTCTCACTATAATCTACAGCATCGCATCTTGATTCGCCCATCAGCATCCTGATACTGGACCCGGAGGTGTCCGCTGAAAATCTAATCACGCTATGCTGAGCTGCATGAAGAAGGATAGTGTAGGTACAGTCCGTACAAAAATAAGCATCTGTGTCATGAATAACTATCGCTTTTCCATCGAACCACGTGTCTTGGGCATACATATCATGATTAGATGAATCTGGCGGTGCTCTTCCTTGATTGGCATACAGATGAAGTGGTTCTTCCACCTGATCTGGGTTCAACAAACCTGCTGAAATAATTATCCTTGTAATTGGGCTGTCTAGCGTGGATGCAGGGACGTAGAGTCTGATAATCTTCTGAGCAGATTCAGAGAAAGTGATGTTGAGCACCTCTGAGGTGTTCATCCGACGAGATTGTACCTTATGGATGTTTAATCTGAGTTTGCAATGCCCAGAAGAGCAGGAGACCGTAATGTAGAAAGTGTCATTTACGGCAATCTTCTCTTTGGGAATTACAATGAGACTATATCCTAAAGAAGTATCATAGTAATCTGCAGAAGTCAAAGCGTTGGTTGGGATGGGCTTATTTCTCGAGACAAAGATGTCTGGATCGCTTAGACCATCGAGTGGAGTTAGGTCTATTGAAAGAGGGAGAATTTCGTTGTGAGAGTCAGATTGGTATTGAAACTTGTATTGTGCAATTTGACTCATTGTGAGACTGATTTTGATATGCTGATCTTCATTTATCTCAGTGATATTTTGTGCTGAGGGATGTAAGTTGGACTGACTAAGCCCTGTAGCAAGTAGGGCAGAGTAAACGATAAGAATAATTTGTATCGATGATTGAGGTTGCATTATGAGATGAAAATTTGAAATTTTAATAAGTTAATTCGATATCGAAGATTGATGTAAGAATGACAGAAAGAGGTATTAAGTTTATCAGAAAATATTTTGAGACTTTTACGGGACACTATTTAAATATGAAACTAAATTCTGAAAAGAGGGAAAATTATTTTCAAGTGTTACTTTTTTCCTTTTTGATTGAGGAAAGAGAAAGCTGATATGCATCCAAAAATTATACGAACGACAACTTCTTTATGAGAAAGTTGTGGGTTAATAGAAAGTCCAGAATTCAGAATAGTTGGCTGAATGATCTGATAACTGCGCGGCTCAACTCAAAACCTTCTCATTTTGTGTGCCAATTTCATAATCAGAGTAAAGTTCCTTTGCTTCGAGGTCAAGATTGCAAGACGGTTGAGTCGGATTAATTCCAAATGCTTCTTAAAAATCATAAAAATGCACACGAGAACTGATAATCATATTGGAAACTTATGGCCTGAAGAGGAGAGAGAAGAGAAAACGCTTTTCTCATGATGAGAAAAAATTCTCTGAATTTCATCCCAGACTAATAAATAGTATTTGATAGATGTTGCCATCGAAGGATCCATTCATTCTTGCTATTACGAGTTTGGTTTATTCACTTCTTTTCTTTTTTTTTTCTCTCTCTCCAAAATATTATAAATTGATTGGAGCATGAATCAATTAATCAGAGATGTTTTGACAAATTCTCGTTCCATATACTCACTCGAAGACACTCCCGCGGAAATGTAAGCCAAAAGAATTTTCCAAGAAAAAAAATCCGATTAGACACCAGGCGACGCTTTTCCATAAAAAAAATTTGTTTCTTTATCGAATCAGTTGAGCAATTTACAGCTCCTAATAAAACGACTAACTAACCAACTACTGAACTAACTATTAACACTTGATTCTCTCGATTATTTTCAACTTAATATATCAATCGCCTTTTCTCTCAAGTATACCCTATGAGTAACGTCCACAGAATTGGAGACTACGAAAGTGGTAACAACGCTCCAAGAAGACCTGGGAGAATGGCCTCAGCCATCCCATTTTTAGGTATGCTCGCCCACCTTTCAGGACCAATTTTTTGAAATTTCTCTCATATTTTTCTGTTTAGCTAATGTTGGCGGCTCCGGTGACCCTCGCAAAGAGACGATGTTTGATATGTGCAGATATACGTGCTGTCCAAAGCTCAAGCTCTGGAGTTTCATCTCAATTATCACCATGGTCGACATTGCCATGTTTATCATTGTTTTGGCAATCGGTGGCACTCCACACGGAACTCTGCTGGCTCCTCGCGCTTTCCTTGCTCCAAACACGACCACCCTCTGGTACTTCGGAGAAAAAGACCCTTATGCAATGCGATATCAGTATCAAATCTGGAGATTCCTCACTCCTGTATTCCTTCATGCAGGATTGGCACATCTTCTCACAAATTGCTTCTCACAACTGATCTTCGGATCTATGATTGAGTCAATGATCGGCTTCTGGAAGACAGCAGGGATCTATTTCGCCAGCGCCGTTGGAGGAAACCTGTTCAGCGCGTTAGTCAGCAATTCGCCATCTGTGGGAGCAAGTACAGCCATCTCTGGGCTTTTGGGAATCTATATCGGATATATTATCGTTAGCTGGAAAGCTATGGACTACCCAGGAAGCCCTAGAGCTCAAATGGTGTGCTTTGTGGCCATCATTGTTATTCTGAACGTCCTTATTGGAACTGGAAGCGGAGACGGAATCAGCTATGTTGATAACTACGGCCATCTTGGAGGTTTGATCACCGGTACAACCATTTCCATGTTCGTGGTTAAGGCTATGGGAGGGAGATATCAAGATTATGAGAAGAAAGTTGAATTGTATGGGAAAATTCTCACCGCTGTTTACTTTTTGCTAGGGTTCATTCTCTTCTACACTGTGAGAAATCCTCCTCAAATTGCTCATTAAACGTAATTTGGCTATTGATTGAGCATTATTGATTAAGTTTGATTGTATGAAGAGAATTTGATGCATGTTGGAACGCTATATACAGATTGACTTAATCTATGTTTCCAGAGAATTAGCAGTTGGAACCTTCAATGTGATTAAAATAACATATGCAGAATGTGTTTTCTTTTTAGGATAGCCATCTCTAAAGTCGTTTTTGTTAAGGAAATAAGAAATTTTAAAATTAACATACCCATTCCTTATCGAGAGTAGCTGAATCATCTTCTTCATTCTAATTACGATTGGACGACGCATAGTCTCCATCAAATATGCAATTGAAATCCAAAATGTTAATCCATGAGGAATTGTCAAGAAACATATTTTATATTTGTCGGCTGATAGAATATCTGCAGAATTGCCCTTAGAGATTCTTTCTTATTCAGTATTGTACTTTATATTATTTCTCGAGGCCTCTGACCTTGCTGGGCAATCATATTGTTTTGGAAACCCTATTTCAATCGACAAGGTGAAACAATGATTCAAGAATGATTGATTATAGTAGCAACAATAATACAATTGCGAGGGGCAGACATCGCACTGATTTTGTTTCCTTTGGTCGTTCATAATGAGTATGAAGGGAAAAAAATGTTGAGAAAAAATTAATAACTGTGCCCATTAAGATGCGTCATCTCTTATTTTAGGATAAGAAGTTTAAAATGGGGTTCAATCTTATTTTTCCCTGTGCTCTGAGAAACCTGAGAAAGAATGTTTAATATTCAGGCCACCCAGCCGTTGTTTAGGTCGCATTACTTCAGTTCAAGTGGGAGTGTAGCAAAACTATGAGGTTTAACGAATATCGCAAAGAGAAAAGCAACCTAATTTGAAAAACAAAGAAAGCGAGTGAGGTATACGTATGAAACAAAAAGCAGTTGCAACATCTTTGGACCTTATTAAACCTCCTTCATGATTACGAAAGATATCAAGCTCAAGAAACTTTTTCTACCTCGAAACCCTATTTTGCAGCATCTAGTATACTCATGCATGGCCATAACTCCCAAATCTGGGAGGGACTCGAAACTATTTTTATTTCTTGAAAACCTTGACCGAATATAATAATTGAGGAAAATCCGAAATCCAATTGCCCTTTTAGAAATCTTTAGAAAACAATATTTAGTTGGATAATGTTTTTGCGACCAGATAAGTCTGGTGATTGAAAAAAGAAATTAATTATGGAATGTTTTCTCAATCGAACAACACAATTACCCCACAACCCATTTGGTAAAAAAGTGCTCTTCCAGCAACTTTTCTTCTTACTTTAGACCATAAGTTATAATTGAAGTAATTGAACTCGCTATTTGAATAATACAATTAGCCTATTTGCGATTTATAAGCAAAATATCCATACCACAAACCCTCATGACGATCCTCAGCATCAATTTACCTTACAGAAGTGAAAATTTCAAAGAGTTCGAATGGAAAACTCAAGGAATAAAGCAATTAAATTCATGATAAAATTTATCTATAATGAGCTATTTTGGTGAGAACTGAAGCGAATTCTGAAAAAAATAAACACGATAACAATTTAAGACTAGCGAAAAACTTTGTCTGAAAATCTTCTCCACAAAAAAAAGCTGAAATGCTTGATTTCAACTTCAGTTCAGTCACTTTCATGGGTTATTCACCCAAGAAGGACAGACTTATCATCTCCGTCACCGTAAATTTCTCTATTCGCTTCATCTCAGCGTTAATGCTTATACCTCCACGTTTAGTTAGGTGACGGGACAACCAAAGAGACAGAAGCATACAACTGCAATCCGGTAACAAGTACAGCCGTGTTCAATGAGAGTTTTGAGTTTAAAACTCATGACATCATGAGAAATGCCTATTTCACAATCAAAATTTTTCAGATTGGCGCCTCTGCTCCTCATCAAAGGGAACTCATCTGCAAAAAACTCGTCTCGCTGCATGCGTCTCTTGAAGATCAAAGCAATAAACTCTCAATTCCTATCGAACGAGGCGGAAAAGCGACTGTTCACTTTAATGTCCTTATGAGCGAAGAGTTCAAACAGTCTTTTGCATTATTCGGCGATGACGAGAGGGAGGAGAATTGGGGTTCAATTTGGAGCCAGCCTCAGCTGAAACTTTTGCAAATGGGGCCTCTATATAAAAGATTCATCAAAGCAATCACTCCATTAGTGTACATCGGGGAGTTTTGGGATGACATCCGCGCTTGGAATAGTACCCCGAAAACATTGCTCTTCTCAATGGCGTTCACGTTCTTTATGTGGTATTGGCAGCATCTCGCGCTGATATTCTTCATCACATTCCTGGTATTCAGCTCCACCATCATTGGAAGCTTTGCAAAAACTCGATTTAATTTCAGGCAGCAGGCGAAGATGGAATTGTACATCAAGAATTTGAATTTCATTCATGTACTTATAAATTCGTTCTTCGGTTTAACTCAACTTTTTCTGGTAGAAATGCATGGACAATGTATGCTGGTTGAGAGAAAAGATCGATATGTTCATTGCGCATGATCGGTCCACTTCGCTCGAGTTGCTGTTGAGGTTCAAGAACCTAAATGTGATGGTCATCCTGTTTCTATGGAAATGTACGGCTACAGAACTCATTATCATCATTTACTGGGTCATTATCACTGCGCATACAAGCTTAGGACAAGCAATCTATGAGTATATCTTCTTTGGCGTAATATTGCTTCTTTTTCGCTTTATAACACAGCATGCTTATCTGCTAGGCGGAGAAGGTGGGTCAGCATCTCCATGAAATTGTGAGGAAGCAAATCAATATGCCAAGTTTCAACATTACAAATTTTACGATGATTACGCCGCCAGACAAAGCGTAAATTATTGAATTTTGATTTAAAGTCAATCCGGTTTTGATATTGATAGTGCAGCCCACAAAAACACCATGGTGATTGAGAGTAAGCGGTTCACCATTTATGAAAACCAGCGATGGTGGGTAGGGAAAGGCTGGAATTACTCTCTATTGCCCGGAGGTAACACAAAGTTTAATTAAAAATTGCCTTAACAAAATGTATTTAGAACGTCCTCCGTGGTCGGATGCGGAAGGACTTGTCGAATGTACCAAAGATCATTATAAACTGCCAAGCGAAGAGTGGGAATGGGAAGGCGATTGGGTTGTCATCAAAGACAATACCGTCGATGATGAAGGATGGGAATATGCGCTTCAATTCCGCAAAAAGTTCCACAAAGTTCAAAATGCTTTCGACTTTGCTAGAAGGAGGCGCTGGACAAGGAAATGTGTTAAAAGGGTAGTCATACCAGCATTTTCGGTATCCACGGCTGACGATCCTCGCAACTCTTTTGCAAACAGTCATCATATCTCAAGATCGATGAGCAGCGTGGACGGCCTTACGTGTGATGAGGAATTATCTTCCCGAGGAGAAAGCGGAATTAAAGTTAGGGAGACGCTTCCGATTCACACTATGAAAATGTTGAAATAACAACGCGCAGGGTGTAGTTCCACTACAAATTGGGAAAATATTTTATTTTCTACTTCTGGATTGGTTAAAGAAGGGCATTAAGAGGGATTTATTCGTAATGTGCTATGGTTTGGAGCACTTTTGTCGATTCTTACTCATTTATTTATTTTCGAGTTATCTAGATGCATTTTTTCTCATTGTTCCTCTATATTGTATTAAAATAGGTAATTCATTGAGATTATAGATATTGCCTTTTTTGTTTGGTCACATTTAAACCACTATCCACATTTCATTAATATCAAATTCATAATTGAGTCTCTAATTGCATAAAATGAATAATACCATATCCCGTGCTTCCTAATAAGTCAAAACTCTCAACATTTGAATTATTCTATTATTTTTTTGTGAGCGCTAAGGATATCTGTAATAACCAAAATAAAGCTGATAATTTTACATCAACCTTTGAAAAATTATTGGATCATGCGAAAACAAAGTCATTCCACTCATACTTTAGAAACAGAGCTTATCAAAGATAGCTGCACAATAAACTTTCCTCCTTTACAGCATTCATTTGTCACTTGTGTACTACCAATGCACTGGGACAAATTTGTCGTGTTTTTCTCATCACGTGTTTGGATGCTGTTCGATGCAAACACGCAAACTAAACTCAAGGAAGGGAAGACTCCTTTCCTAATCACAGAGGCATTCAGTGTCGGAGAGAATAAATTAATTTTTTTCATTAAAGAAGATTTTCAACTCTATCAATTGGACTTAACCAATGGTGAAATCACCGCTCCTTTTGCTGCTGCATGGGCGCAGGCTGTAATTGATATAAAGTATCCCTCGCTCCTCAAGAACAACAGCCGGGTCGATGCGTTTGTTAAAATAATGCAATTAAAGGACCATTCAAAAGTTGTTCTCCTATGGCAAAAAGACTGGAGAAGGTATAAACGCGTCGGGCTGACTGATTTGTTGTTGTTTTCTTGTGACTGGCAAGGTCCAACCTCCATTACGATGTTGACTCAGGTAGCGAAAGCTCTTGAGCTAAGCAAGATCTGCAATATTACATACAGCACAATCTTCGAAAGCACTCGAAGAGCCTGCGTTATTATGAAAAGTCGCCATGGCGAGAGCAAATACGCGGTTTTATTAATTGACATTATCCACCCGCAAGCCTCTCCAGTAAGCATCTATATTCTCCAAGCGACTGGTAACTCAACGCTTCCAACAAGTTTGCTTCCAGTTGCGGATAATTCATTTATACTCTTCAGAAAAAATCAGAAGATTGGGCAAAGGTACACATTTAAAACTGGACATAAAACTCTAGTTACAGAGGAAGAGAAAAATTTATTACTTGATTTTGATCCTCAGACAAGCTTTGATGCTCCTTTCATGCCTTATCATAGTGAAAAGCACAATCTGGTAGTTTTTGATGGCTCTAACGCTGATGCACAAAGCTTATACGTTTGCAATAAAACCACCGGAAAGTTGATTAAAGCTTACCACTATCCAAGAGACTTGTATAATATTTTGGTGGGTTTTAACCAGGACGAGGGAGAAAGCTTTGTTGTCATCAAAAATATTATCTTTCGTTCACAAACCTGGATTTCCAAGGAAGAAGACTCGAATCATCAGTCTTCCATTTCCTTCGATTGGTTTCATCCTGTTTTGACTCGTCGACAGAGAAAACTTGTCCTATTACTCTTACTCAAGCATGCAATGATGGATTTGAATGGGCCAAGCCCATTTCGGTTTACAGATCTATTTAAATGCCCACAAATAGCGAAGGATATTTATGACTGTTTTTGAATTTCTCTGCGGTGGACATAATTAACATTTAATGGATTTTAATGATGCTTTTTATATATTTTGACATTGCAACTCTCTTTACTTTATTTTAACTAACTCTGAAGTGAGTATTAACCTGGGTCTTTATAGTAATCCGAAGAGAAGTTACTTGTTTGAATCTTATAACCTTTTTATTAACCAAGGAATGCTCTAACTCAATGTTTTCCACTCAAAACTTTCTCCTTCTCAGAGGTTTTATTGCTTACGATTAACATTTTTGTTAATAGAGGAATAAGTCTTGAATAATGATATAAATTTTGAACGTTTTTTCTTTTTTTACGTACTATTAAAACGATGGAGGACAAGAAACAAAAACTTCATTTGCTGTGTATGAAATTGGTAAAATAGGTCAGAAAAACCGAGTTTAGTCTTGATTATAGGAATACGTCATCAACAAATGGCTCATTTCTTGGATTATCTCCATCGCCATCTTCTTTTTTGGATCTCAGGCATTTACAGATGAAAACTATAATTGCAATGAAGAGCAATACAGTGACTCCAATCGTCCAAATGAGAGCAAGATGAGTGCGGAAAAAGTCATTAGAAATATAAACGATGCAATCTGCCGAATAAGCTTTATTTGCAGCGTGGAGTGTGAAATTCGAATAGTCATAAATCGTATCATTCCAAGTCGCGAGAATTGTATTCCTAAACGCAAACGATCTGAACATATCTTCATAAGGGTTTATCAAATGAATTCTCACCTCAGAATTATTCCCAACGATACAGCCCGGAAAGGCTACAGGGACCTCATAATTGTATTCTGATGTTTGCAAATACCCTAATTTCGAAGGATTTTCATATACTTTAAGCGAGTGTTCCACGGTTTTATAGGTAATTTTGGTATTAGGATCCGTGATATCAGTCACATCCATAAAAGCGTTGAATCCGAATAAAGTAACCTCACCTTGGGGACTGAGTCCTATATAGATAAAGGCGTTTGATGAATAGAAGCTTTTAATCAATCTCTGCTGCTGGAGCTTTAAGAAGCAAAGCGGGACTGTAACATTTTGGATCTTCCCTTTGATGACCGTGTAGTTTAACATATAGCTCTGATAGTTGTTCCCGACGATAATCACTTGATAGAAGGATGAGGTTGCCGATCCTTTCATAACACTATTTGCATAATGCATGGCCTTAAAGCTGTTCTGGCCGTCAATATAGCCATCCTTGCTTAGTAATTTTGACAAAGAGTACGGGTTCGAGAGGTAATTATAATTCATTGGCTGAGTCGTTATTTGACAGATAACCGGTCCTTCAGAAGGGTCGAACAGGAACATATTGAGCAAGTTGCTGTCTTCTGAAGCTTTATCGAAGAAGAAATCGATGAACTTAAAGGATTTAAAACCGGAACTTGCAGAGTCGTAATAACTGTATATCTGAAGCAGAGGCACATTTTGACCGCTCAAAGCTGTTTCCAATGAAAACAATTCAACAGCTATAGCTTTAAGGTTGGGTCCGAGGAGCACAGCAAGATATTTGCCTTTAGGATCGGTTGCCATTTTGACGATCGATTTGTATGTCGAGATGGTCGCAAACTGACTTATGTTGCTTTTGTTGGCAACAATAACAGAGAATCCTTCGTCAGGAAGCGAGCAATTGAGAATGAGATAAGTCGAAGTTGCGTCTAGTATCATATTCTTACAAGAACCACTCACATTGAGTCTAGGATGAAGTTCCGTTCCTTCCTTTATAGTGTTGTTATCATACAACACCCAAGGCACATCAGCGTTTGCTCCACCATTCTCAATAGCAATGTCAATCGGTCGGGGATCAGCCGGCTGAGATGAGAAACTTGAATTTCCTAAACTTCTGAACGGAGGCGTGAAATTCAAAGGGAAATCCTCTTCTGCATTGACTCCCAGGTCCATGATCGTACCTTGGAAGAAAAATCTTAGCGGCATCTCTAAATCTGTTTTGTTTGTAGGAAGCGAGAATTGGCCGATTCCATTGTAATTGACGACTATTTGGATATTCTTCATGAGAAAAACGATGAAATTTTGTACCGTGTATTTGTGATCCTGGACAACATATGCATCAACCTTCGTGATAATTGGATCACAGATAGAATTGAAATAATTCGTGGCGTTAGCTCCAGAGGAATAGCCCTTATAACTAAGGTATGTTTTTGGATAAACGATGAAGTTGCGTGTTTCTCCTGATGCCGAGAGAAACGTCACCATGTCAGCATCGAAGCCAGAATTGCCACCGATGATTGAAACCCCCAAAAACCGGTAGCCGATTGAGAGCAAGGTGATGTCGAAAATGTATTGGAGAACCCCATTTCCTTGATATCCGGGTCGATAAACAAGCATCATCTGGCTTGAGTTCACTGTCGCGTTGAGATAGAGCAGATTTGACGCTTCAGAGTAGGTAAATATAGCATTGAGTGAATAGTTGAATAAAGGGTAATTTCTTCTCAGATGTGGACTTTCAGGCACTGTGAAATCCCATTCCTGGATAATATTTTGTGTGGGCGAGATAATCAAAAGGTGATTTTTCGCCGCAATGATGCTGAAGTTTTGAAGAAGCGAATAGTCTACTTTTTCTGGTATTTCTATAACAACTTGTGTTTTGTTCTCCTCCAGTTTCGAGATGTCGAGGAGAACAACCGTTCTATTGCACTTAATGAATAGGAAATTAGCCATTGACGGATTAGTCGCAATTGCGCTGAAATCGCAACCTTTGCACTTTACAGAATCTACTGTGATTACTGAGTATTTACTCGTCGCATTCGAGAGGATATTTCCTGCAGAGAAAGCAATGATTTGCGTGTCCTGCACGCAAAACCAATAGGGATTTGGATAAGACCACGGATCTTGGTTAAGGACTATCTTACATGGGGTTTGTGGCGTGTATTCCGAGATATATCGACCATCTTGAATGAATGTATACTTGTTAGCGGAGCTCTGCTGTTGGATGACAGCAACATCGAAAAGCGGTGTACTTGAAATCACCGAATAAGGGAGATCTAGCCCAGTCTTTGCAATGCTGCATTTTAAAGAAGTGCTCTCAGGGCTTTTTTCTGAAAGGTTCAGTCCGCAATTATATTCTATCCAGTTATTTTCGGTAGTTCGTGTGAAGACACGGTAGGTCTTGAGATTAGTGCTATATTTTGGATATATGGCTGCAAATGCGGACTCCTTGTAGTCAGGGAGAGTTGATGGAAATTCGACATTTTGGATCAGCAATTTAATTTTCGGGAAAGCTGAGCTAGAAGCATTATATCGGAGAGCTGCTCCGTAGAAGAGGCCATCGAGAGGAACTCTGTCGAAATTTGAATAGGTTAGTGATCCGGAGGGTTGCTCCACAAAAACTTGATCCATCGAATTTTTCATCGAATTGACTTTGACCGTTACGGTTTCATTGTTTGAAGTTGTGAGGTCAAAGCTCTCTGTGGGATCCAAGACACGAACTGTAATAGTTGGCTCTTCAAAGGCGAAGACGATACTCTCAGTGCTATTCGTGACGTATAGCAGCTTTCCTTCAGAATTAAACCCGCTCAGCATGACGTTTTCTTCCTCAAAGGAATGGACATAGAACACTTGGTCTAATTTCTTTTTATCAACTACCGAGAGTACATAAGAGGCGTTAGTTTCCGCTGTCAGAGGATCTTGACAGCCTGAAATCGGATCCGTTGCGCCCTGTAATCTGTACATATTATTATTGGCTCCACAGGTTATTTTAACTTGGCATAGTATAGCGATATACAGCTTGGAGTGTCTGAAAGTGCATCCCGACACGTTAGAAAGGAGCGGGCTGAGGTTCGATATGTTATTTACAGCTTTGTCCTGTACAGTCATTATAATAGGATTCATGGCGGTCATAGCAATCAGATTGAACTTCTTCTGAGCTGAATCGTAGAGCGCCCTCACTAGGGTCATCTCGTGAAATTCAGACAGCTTCTCAGCTTTGGTCGTACTTAGCTCCGCGATAGGCAGGGTGAAAACGGTTTGCTGTCCCACTAAATATACAGAATCGTCGTCAACATTAACATCTTGAAGTAGAAAGTCTTGAGTTAAATTGCTGGTATTGACCTGCGTAATGAGCGAAGCACCTTTCGTTATGTTAAAGATCTCAACTATTTTGCCCACATTAGCCTCCTGACTTATTGCTCTCTGATAACGAATAAGATAGTAGCTCTTAACCCCCTGAGAATCGATGTAGTTAAAATACTTTACAGTTCGGGACAGTGAGTAGTTTGTGTTGAGATCTGGACAGACGCTGCTTTGGTTTCTAACAGACCCTTCAGTTAGGTTGGCGATGTAAAGGATGTTTTGCCAAGAGGTTTCTTCCTCGAATAAGCAGTCAACTATGATGGCGTCTGTTGGTTCCAAGTATACGAAATCAAAGCAAGTTGTCATATTGTTAGTTTGCAAGTCAACAGAAACGTTGTGCTTGGAGTTAATTTGGTAGACAAATAAGGAATTATTGCTGTTAAGAGTGATAATTATGGGTTCCCAAGGGGCGTTTTGCATATATTTGGCATTCTTGATGGCCGAGGTAGTGTTAAAGAAGATTGTGTCTTTTATTTGGGCCTTGGTCGAGAGTGTGATGTTGGGAGCTTGGGTGGTTAGAGAAAATGTTGTGTTGTATCCAGAAAAATAGTCGTTTAAGTGGATTGTGCGCATTTCGCCTTGTGTTAAGTATATTGAGCTCGGGAGTTTGGCAGCTCTGAAAGTTGAGAGACAGGCTGCGAGGATAATGAAAAGTCCAAAGAGAATAGAGGTTGTTGTTGTTTTCATTAGGATTTAACTTGATGAATTTAACTAATTCAAGATTATCTAAGTTAAAATTAATAGTTGATGTTGGAGAGATCAACGTTTAATGTCTCAGCTCGAACAAAAGTTTTGTTAACTCTGCATCAATAAGTAGAAATAGGTTCGTGAAACTTAGATGGTTGGCAGCTCATGCTTATGTTACGTCTGTATTATTCTTGCGAAAGGTAAGGGTTGATAAAGAAGTTAGGGGTGGGATGGGAAGGGGTCGGGTAAAAATTTGCTCGAGGGTTGAAGAGTAGAGCGAGTGCATGCAAAGAGTTTTCAGTTATTCAACAGTATCATCGAGCAAAGAGAAATTTATCATTCTCAGCAATATTAGACTCAGAAGAGTTCAAAAATAATCTTACTTAACTCCATCTACACAAGTCAGGATTATTATTTACCTTCTTCTTGATCTCAATTATTCTACGATATAAAAAACTTTTTTGTTGGAAAGGAAAAGCTTTCATTGCGAATTACAGCATTAGAAAGAAACTCCGAGAAAATACGAAACCATCTAAACACTGAATTCGTTTAATTGTCTATGAAAATTAACTAACAGTTTGAAATGCGTTCTATATATTCCATATAATATTTTTAGCTGATTTGAAAAAACTCAGCTCCCTTCATCAAAATTAATGAAACGTTTATCATAGAATTATCCTCAAGGGCCATTGCTTGGCATTGGAAAACTTCAACTTTATTTCATCTCATACAGCTTGGTGCTTATTTGAAGGATAATCTCCTACAAAAATATGTGATTCGGTTTGAAATTCGCAAGGCTTTTTATTTTCGTAGGAGTATTGTTCATTGAAAAAGCAGGAATCTTCAACTTCAGCGCATCTTTCGGAAGCTCTTGTTTCTTCGGTGTGAAAAACCTCACGTCCGATTGGCTCGACTGGCTCTCTCTTAGCTCTGAGCTGACATTCGTGTCCTTTGGTTTTAATTGCCGAGCGGACACATTTGTAGATGGATTCCTATCGCTTCTAGGCGATGAGGATAACGAAGATGGCTTGTTCGGGCTCGATCGCTGAGATGTCCTCCTTGATTGGTTTCGAGAGCGGTCTTGCGATTCATATCTCGATACCGATGATAGTGCTGACTGCTCTATTTGAGAAGCGCCTTCCATTCCGACCTTCAAGAACTCCGTTCGGAATTGCTCTTGTAGTTTTTCTAGTCCAGACTGAATCTTCTTGATGTTTTGATGCACTTTTTGGACATCTTCTTTGAGGTTCGACTGAAGAGGCTCTTCCTTTTTGCCACTAACAGTTCTCTTTGAAGTGAGATGCTTATTCCTGAGTTCTTCTAAATATTGGACAAGCTGCTCATCACTGACGCTGTATCGTTTGCTATTGTTATTATATTCAGAGCCTGAATACGGCCTACGTGGACTATTCTGTCTCGTGGAGGCGGTTTTTTTGCTTTTTGATCTATCGGTGGGGGAGTTGGCTACCGAGTTGCGAGAAGCGTGCGAGGAGCGGTTAACCGCAGAGCTAACTCGGCTCTTCGAATTAAAGATTTGAGATACTTTGACACTTTCCTTTTGTTTGAGATTCTGGCTTTCTTTCTTTGCTTGTGCTTTTTTAGCATATGAAGAAGCTGTTTCAGCTTTATTGTCTCGAGTAGTCTTTTTATCTTTTGCAGATGATTTACTACTTGGTCGCGGTTGAGCGGTGAGCTGCTTTTCCAGTTTTTTAATAGTTTCTTCGTAGTTTTGCTGGTAGATTTTAAATCTTTCTAAAATATCTGGCGAGGTCTTCTCGAAAGCTTTTTTCTAATAAGAAGAGCAGTTAGAACAGGTCTTTACAATATTGGGATTTACGCTGAGTTTTTCTGTAGCGTTAGAAAGAGATTGCTTCCTCTGAGGCAAATTATTTTCTTTCGTGGCGGTGCTTTTATTATGGAGTAGGTCATTACGAGCTGCTTTCCCATGAATTAAAGGCTGTTTTTTAGGCACACTTAGATATTTTTCCGTCTGTCTTGCAGTTAGCATCATTGGTTGGAAAGTCAACTCGCAGGTCTCTTCAAGCTCCTTTTTCTTTTTCATCTGCTTTTGCAGCGCCTCGATTTCCGCTTGTTTTTTATGCTCGTACTTTGTCATGCGGTCTAAGAGCTGCGATTTGATGTTTTTATTGCGGCTATCGTTCAGCGATGGTTTGAAGGTCAGCTCTTTGGATCTATTCATCTCTGATTGCTGTTTAAGAGATTCTATCTTCGCAGACTTCCTATTTTGGAAGTCTTTCACTGATTTTTCATAAAACATTTTTTCGAATTCGCCAGGAGTGATCTTCTTTAATAGATTCTCTGTTAGTGAACATTAGAAGCGCAGCAATGTCAAATATTTACCGATATCAAGCGAATTGCTGTATCTTCGTCTCGAACTATTGGAGTCTGGAGCGTATCTCGCACTGTCGTGTGAGTCCTCTATATGTGAGTTCGAATAGCGCGAGGCAGATTTTTTTGGAGTCACCGGCGTTGATAGAGGGATTCTCTGTGCTGAATAGGAGTTTTTGGGTTTAGTCTTGTCGATTTTCTGCCTTGAGGCCTATACATGTTTGAGAATGAATTAGTAACCAAAAAACATACGCTGTTTTCCATTGATCGTTCATTTGAATTATTTCTCGTTGGGCCTGAGCGTTTGTTCTCGTGGTTCAAGTACTTGGACTGCTTTGTTCTCTCCGAGCTGGAAAATTGAGAAACATTCATGCTTTGGAAAGAGGCTTGTTCCGAATCTCGAGAAAACTCCATTTCTTTCTTCTTTTGAGCAGGAATCCGATGAACCTGATAGTTCTGATAGTAGACCTTAGATTCAGCAGTGGAGGGTGGCTTTTCGCTGCTGTTTGGTCTCGGAATTTTCTGACTTGAGTTTGAATGTTTTTGCTGTTGTACTGGCACGTCTCTGCCGCCGAATTGGCCATATTTAGAGAGTGACGTGTCAGCGTCCTGCTTTGGGACGGAAGTTGGATATGAATAAGTCTTTGAGTTGTCGCGGGATGAATGAGAGCCCGATATAAGCTTTTCTCTGGTAATACTGATCGTAGGCTCTCCACCTAAGGTAGATTTATCTCGGCGTTTATCTTGTCCTGCCTCAAAGCTCGTATTTTCGACGCTTGATTCGTGGCTGACGTCGGTGATGGCGCTTAGGAGTCTCTCGTCTGAGCGGAAATTGTTTGAGTTCTGTCCTTTGAGTTCAGGAGCGCTCTTTTTTCTTTGTCGAGGGTCATTGTTAGGTGCAGGAGAATTTTTTTGCTGTTTCGTTGTAGTTGCTTGTTTCTGCTTAATCGCCTGTTGTTCCAGCTGCTGAATTATTTGGCGCTCGAAGGTGAATAATTGGTCGCCGAAGTCGTTGTGACTGCTGTCCTCCATATCTCAATATATTTTTGATTAGTTTTATTTAGTTTTAGGTTTTAACTACTTTAGCTAACTGCTAACTTTTATTTTCGCTGACTCAACAATTTAGGCGTGTGAAAAATATAAGTTTGATCAAATAAATCAACAGCTGTTCTAAATTTAAAAGCGCGTTGTCATTGCACTCATTAAAATGCTAAACCTATGACTTCTAATCTGTTAATTGGATCGTTTTCGTTTGTATATTCTCTCATTGCTGAATATGAATAGGAATGGAGTTTTAACGTTTGTTGGGACGAAAAAGTAGCGTATTGGAATGATTGAACAGACACGATTTTCAGATAGTAGCACGAGATAACCCTAAGTCACGAAGTCCATAGACTATAATGATGATGTCTCCTGTATTTTCATTGGAAGAGTGAACAAAATAAAATGTGTGTGTATGAAAGTTAAATTACTCAACAAAGTAATTAAAGATGTTCTTAGAACCAGAAACAAAGTTTGCAACATGTACGACCGAGATTTAACATAAACAGTTTATCCTCAGCTTGCATCCAAATAAAGAATAGTAGCTCAAGAATATTCCTTTCTCTTAAATCCTGAATCATGAGATCTCTCAGAGTATTTTGTGTATCTAAAATAACTAATCAGTTTTCGCTGTTGCGTACTATTGTTTTTCAACCCATGCGTTCTTAGCTGAAACATGGCGAAGATGAGATATTAGCTTGATTTTTCAGATCCAATGCCTGTCCTGACATGAAGAAAAGTATCTCTTTCCGAGCTTAGCCAAATGTACTCAAGCAATCGTGGATTAGCTGACAACATGAATATTGCGTCCTTTCAGTTATTCTCAACGAAGCTCACTGCATTCACAGATATTATTTGAGAAAATCCCAAAAGTTCCATCATGAAATGACAATAAAGTTCTTTTCGATAGGCTGGAAAAGCATTTTTTCTGGTCATTTTAATAAGGGATCAGCATAAATTAATTCCGTTCTCGAGAGATTATAATGTAAACTTCACTATACGTAACTCAAGTAGCACGTGTTTTCCAAACGCATCAGAATAAAATTTTATGGTTAACAATTTATCTCATCATGAAACCAATAAACTTGCCAAGTAATGGCCTGGGAGATAGTTTAAATAGCCACAGAGCATATTTGGAGAACTTAACCAAATATTTACTCAACAAAACTCCCTCACAGACCTTTCCGGACGCTCAAGAAGAATTAACTGAAACTGATGACTCTTATGCAAAAAGAGAAGTAATGAGGAGAAAAATTAACCTGGAAGCTGTGAAATCAAAGCCAAAATCAAGATCTCCTCCACTCAGTGCGGACAGGAAGATAAATTATTCACAGAAGATGCCGGGAATGAAGGAGAGTTCTCCTACCATCAACACTCATCGAATCCTATCATCGTCAATTCTCCCAAAAGATGTCCGTCATAACAAGACGCCTTCTTTATCGCATCGTGCAAACACAGAACAGGATGAAAGGAGCAGTGTCTTCATAAAACCACTTCAAGGGGTTAAATTTTCAAATGATGTCGGAAACAAAGTTCATCTTTTTTCTGATCTCAAGAGAAATGAGAGAAACATTGTAAATATAAGTACCACCAACACAAACACAGAGAAGAGGAAAACTAATGGGTCTCAGCCTATCAGTCAGACCTCTTTAAGATCAAATCTCAACAACGACACCAAAGGTCCAAGCGTGAAGGCATTGATATCATCATGGTTGCAAACGACTGATTCCTCTTTCCTCAATGAAACAAATATTTCAACATCAGATAGAAGGAACCGCAATGATATTTCGCCGCGTCGAGCAGCGGTAGAATACAGTCCGCTGAAAGCCTCTCAGAATAGTAAAGTGTTAACTCCATTCAATGATGAAAACTCCGTTGGATATCCACCAAAGGAAAACAAGAATGAAAATCAAAGTGAAAGCTCAGTGAATTATCAAGTTCCTCCAATGAACTCACCAAGCTCTCAAAGCGAAAGCTTTGATTTTCTCTTCAATAATAAACTAACTACAAGATCAAAAGGTACCGTATCAGAACTCGAATCCGAAATTTACAGAACAAAAAAAGAAGCGATGCTCCTTTCTGATAACAATCTCTCAAAGGACCTCCAGATTAGAGCCTTAAAAGTCGAGATAGAGAGATTAAACGACGAGCTGCAGGAATCGATGACCAAGTGCGCGTCGTTACAAAAAGAATTAAACAGTATCGCCGTTAGAGCTGTCGCATGGCTTCCTATGGCAACGGTGCCAGCGCAAAGCAAAGAAAATGGAGAAAATCAGGAAAGCATTGAACTTAAAAACCAAAACGCTGCTTTACAAGCGAAAATCAAAGAACTTGAGGCTCTCCTCCAGGAAGAGAAAGCAAGCAGTGTGAAATACAAAGAAATGCTTACAGAGACAAAAACGCAAGCTGTAACTCAAACCCAGCAGCTCCTTGAAGGTCTGCTGAAAGAGTCCGCAAATAGAGAGATCAAACTCAGAGAAAATATGAAAAAATATGAAGTTGAAAATCAAAAACAGAGCAAACACAACGCGGAACTCAGTAGACTGCGAGAAGCTTTGGAAGCGAAGGTTCAGCAACAAAAGGCAGAGATTCAAAGTCTGCAAGCCGAAATCGATAATTCAGTTTCAATGGTTGAGGGGCTAAAGAGTGACCGAGTTCGCACCGAGCAGAATTATCAAATAGCCTATGTATCCAAGGTCAAAGAGATAGAAGCTCTTAAGAAGGACTTTTTAGATGTACTTAGAAGAAACCATACGTTAAAGACCGACTATGAACATTTAGAGTCGGATCTTCAGAGATCACATCTGAGAAATAAGGAGCTTTTGAATGAAATAAGTGCTTTACAAGAGGAAAGGGTATTATTGCAAAAGAATTTGAAAGAGCTGAAATTGAAGTCTGGAAAAGACTTGGATTCTTCGCGACGATCGATAACAAGGTCGAAAAACCCACAAAAGGCAGTGGCGGATCTTAGACAAGTGGAGCTTGGGTTGAAGAAAATAAGTGAAAGTGCTAGTGAGGAAGTTTCGAAAAAACTAAAGGAGATAACAAAGAAATTGAGTGAAAGTGTAGACTTATTGGCTGGGGAGATTGAATATATAGATGAAAGTCGAGTGGGAAAGGAAGAGGAAGAGAATTTTGAAAAAATGCTTGAGGATGAGGAGGTATTGACACGTGAGAAATCCTTCACGCTGGGTAAAAGCCCTCCGAAGAAGGAAACTAGGAAGTCAGTTGTTAGAAGGCAATCGGAACTGAAGCAAGAAGATGGTGAGGTTACATCGAGAGGAAAGAGAAAGTCTCGCTTTAGCAAAAATAGTGAAGAGCTGGCAGAGGTTTATAATCAGCTTTCGAAGCTGCAGAATCAAAAGTAAATAAAGGATTGTTATATATTGTATATAACCTTCAATGTTATAATTCAAAAGGGGAATTTTTTCAAAATTTTGGTAATTTTATTAAAGAAAGAGCTCAATAATAACCGGATGAATTTTAGTAAATATCTTCCTACATAAACATATTTACGGATTTCATAATTTCATCAGATGTAATCAATTTTGATAAACACATTTCATGTAAAAGGAGAATATCAGGTGGTTTAAGTCTATGAGTAATATTAATGCTAGGAGTGATATATGGAAATATATGTAGAATTTGTAACAACATATCTAATGAATAACTCAATTATTATTGTTGATTTGTTGAGTTTCAAAGTATTTCTGCCCTCTGTTTTTGGTTTTTTTTTTTATTGGCTTTTTGAATTGCTATTCTTCTTGATTGATATGAGAAATGATGCCTTTGGGGGGAAAAAACCGGAGCAAAAGTGTGTTCCAGTCTCGCTATCAGTGGCAAGCAATCGAGAAACGAGTTGGAACGTTTCATATTCATCAGTGAAATTTTTTGGCCGTGTCCAGTTGCTGATATTATCGCTTGCAGCTGAAACTAAAAAAAAGAATAACAAAAATCCTCAGCTTAAAGAATTTGATCAATTATTCCGAATTCAAAGATGCTAAATGAGAAATTTTTGAGTTGCTTCTAATGCATGCTCTTGAGGCTATCATCCGACATCGAAAAGTAAATCCATCTGAGCTGAGCCAAGGTTAGGATAAATTTCTGAGGAATAAGCTCCAAAAGAAAATATCTATAATTACTACTTAATTTGTAAATCCTTCTTTTCGAAAAATTCTCGCCTTTTAAAATTCGACTACGACAATAAAGAATATTTTCTTTTCTGAAAGATCAGTTAACCAATCCTAAATCAAAAAGCTTATTAGGAGCCGCTTATTATCAAAACTATAATCTAATTGGAATCAATTCCGAAAAAATTTGTAAACACAAATCATAGACAAAATGTTAGTCAAAGAAGCTGCTCTACGCAGTCTAAAGGAAATTTTCCTCACGTTTTATTTCCTCTTCAAAAGCCCTCTTCGAATGGAATCGCGAATCGGCTTTGTCAAGACCGTCTTGAGTTTCCTAGTCGCATGCTTTTTGGTCATCAACGTTCTCTTTTTGCCTCTCCTGGACAGCATCTTCTTCAAGCACGATGAAAAAACCATCTACCTCAACATTCTCGAACCTCCTCAATACGCTCGAAACGCTTCTTATCTCTGTGAATTCAAGCTCAACTCGCTGGATAATACTCTCCTGAGCTATAACCAATCATATGATGGCCGCCATATCTCTATCGAGACAGGAAGCGGAGACTTCAAGAAGAAAAATTGCAAGCAATATTTCCCTGGATACCTCTTCAATGACTACGATTTAAAGGGAACCATTATCAACGTGTTTTACACCGGCAACATGTTCACGACAATGAATTCTACATACAATTATCGTCAAATTATCACCATCTCCTCAGACATGCCGATGAAAATGTTCATTCGAAATAAGAAGGCCATCCTCGTTCAACACTCACGCTTCAACGGAGCCCTTATGAGAGGAATCGCTCACCTGGACCATTCAGTCAAAAAGGTGTTCAGTTTCTCTAACAACTACCTCAACTACTCGAGACATTTCACGTTCAAGAGCAAAGACAGATACGGTCTCATGATTTATAACCCTAGAGTGATTGCTTATGACCTCCCATTGCTCAATGAGATCGATATTACTGGCCATGCCTCATTTAGAAACGACCCTAAGTTCACTGTCAGTCTAGGTATGCCGACAAAAAGATACGGAGAGCACGTACAATCATTTTTCAAAATCGAGGGCCAGATTGCTAGTAAAGACCCTTATAGCAGAGGTGTCAGTCACTTCCAGGTCGCTGCTTACGATTTCATCGATTCTGGTAATCTCGGCTATTTCTCCAAGTATTGGCATTACGCGAAGCCTTTCGTTCTTGGAATAGGCTCACTTTTCCTCATGTTCTTCCTAATCAACTTGTATAGCCTGAAAACTGGAACGAAGTTGTCGGATGTCACATATCACAAGCCTAATTTGGATGATGTGATTAAACAATCAGCTAAGCCTGAGTTTTTCGGATACCCTGGGAGAACTAAACAAGATTAAGAGGTGATAGGGATAAACTCGATTCGAATAATTAAGATATCATTTATATTTCTTTTGATGTAAATATAGGTGAATATAAATGATTGAATTAATCTGGTTAAAGTAAGAATGGACAAAATACCGTTCGTAACTTCATTAAACTTGAATTAAAAACAGAATTTCAACATTAATTCATTTTTTTGAGTCGATTGAGAAAAGAATTTTGTATGAGTCTGAGTAGAATTGAGGCTTTTCTATTTTATTTTATTTTTTTTGAAGTTGGTATGGGCTTGAACGAGATAGAATACAGTCATTGGTCAATTTTTTTATAAAATGCCAACAGCCAGTTCGCAAGAAATTCATCATAGGCAGAGACTATCAGCATGCCATTCATCTAATTTCCTTCTCCTCTCTTTGAAAAATTTCGAAAGTTAACTGAATTTTCTATTTCGGCCGGCTGCTACTGCATAAAATAAAAATTCTTAAGGCGAGGAATGACTAACCTAAAAGAGAAGTATTATGAAATTACCCCTCATTGAATGGGTGAGATAAGTGCAGCTCTTAGCACTATCTATCCTATGATAATACAATTACAAACATTTTCTGTTTGCCTATTCTGACGGAAGATTGCAGTTCAGTATTACTAAAAAAAAACTTATCGATTTCTTGCTATTACGCATACATTACGTGTTGTTGAATATTAATTTCAAGAAAAAATAGCAATTAGAAAAATTAATTGCAGTACATGTAAATATTCCAAGCTTCTCTCTCTTTACAGCGGTCTCAGCATCGCTCTAAAAAGTACGTTTTGAAGCAAAGGATCCGTTTTTGCCATCTCCATAGCCTTCTTTTTCGTGGGATCTCTCTTCCAGTTTTTTATTTCGTTTGCTGTTTGTTGCCACGTCTTTCCTACGATATGAACAAACGTCTCGCTCCAACCAAGAAAAATACTCTTAAGAACCTGATAACTGAGCAGTAAATAGTAGTTGTAAGTATTAACTGATCCTCACAAATTTGTTTACTCAATATCAGATTTCATTCTAGCTTTGATTTCTTCTTTCGAATATAAATGATTGATGATTTCTTCCTCATCACACGTCATCCCTTCTTTCCCTAATGCACAAAACATGTTATAAGAAGGAGGATAATAGTAACCTGGCACAAATAATGGGTCTTCGGGAATTACGTTCCTGGCATATTTTTCGTTGCCCTCGATGAATACCTTTTCAAGTTGCTCAAAGAACAAATCCATAATGGATTGATAGAAGATTGACGCAATGAACTTCAGATTTCTATTAGCTAATATTTAGGAATTCACTTCATTAAAACATCAATTACTCAAGGAGGATAGGATGACAATCTTGGGGTGATCGAAATAGATTAGCAAACACCTTTTGAGGCCTCAATAGGATTTTGTGCACCAGAATTCGAATGAATACAGCTATTGTTAGCAGCATCTGGGCTCGTTGGAATCCAATAGCACCCTGCATACTACAAGTCTGATAGGAAAGATAAAAGAACTGCAACAGTACATCAATTTCCCGAATTTGGGACTGAATTTGAGCCGGCGGATCTCAAACAATGATAAAAATTTTGGTGGAATAAGGACTTTGTCCATGCAAAAATTGCCTTGAATAACAAATTGAACAGTATAATTCATTTATTATTAGAACTAAAGTTACAGAGATAGAGCACAGCATTTTCTGGCATTTCTTTTATTTGCGAAGATGGTTCCTGATTTGGTTCGATGACCTCTGTGGTTCTGTCAAATATCCCTTTCGTGATTTTAACAACTTCTTCCTTTGTTTTTTCATTGTTAGTTAATTAGCTTCATTCAATTAAGCAAGCATTAATACTTCTATTGTTTCTCTCGTACTTTCTATCTCAACATTCGTTGGGTTGCTTTTGTTAGCTAAGTGATATATCAGCCTTCGATCATCTCTCCACTACGTTTCCAGTGTTAACACGAGCCTCATTCTCAATTTTACCCGTTGAACCGTTCCTTCGACAACAGGAGCGAAATGCTCTATCATTACCTATCGGCATTAGTGCAAAGGAATTTAACTCATCACGTTACTTGTTCCATCTTCGCTTTAATCGAAGTCAGTCCCAATTTGATACGTTCCAGTCGGCCCATGATTTCAGTTTCCGCAAAGTTATTAAGAATTTTAGGATATACAGTCGCCCATAAATATCTTCTTAACCGCCCTCTTCTCGATCTAGAAAATATATCAGAGTACAGTCACAAAAGAAGTTTCAAATACTTTTGTAGGCCTCGCTGCGAGGTGCCCGCATTTGATTTGGAAGGAGCTTTTTTCGGCGAAACATCATTTGATGGTTCATCTCGGTATCGATTTGCTTGAATTAACTGCTCATGTTTAGCACTCGTAGACATTGAAGGATATAGCTTTCTAACCATTTCAGCCCATAGCCAAGCATGCATCACCTGATCTCGATTAGAAAACATTTGATCTTTTAGCAAATGTTCAGGAGCAATGGCTTTCGATGTTTGAGCCTGATTTTTTCCTTTGCTGCCTAACATGTTTAGTAATCGCAAAGTTTCACTCGTTATCTTTGGATTCTCTTGATTTTCTTTTGCTTTCCTATCAGTCTCGATCCTTTTGAGGGTTTTAATAGTGCCTGGATCACTCAGTCTTTCAGAAATGTAGTCCAAAAGTTTCGCTTGCTTCTTAATCTGAAACGTAATATGATCTTGATGGCTCGTTCTTGGCGCAGCATCCTCAAGATCCAATTTTGCAATTCTCGGCAAGTGATCTGTTGATTGATAAAGCAAAGGGTCACGGGCTTTCTTAAAAAGCGGATTTTCATGCTCAATTAAGTGACTTGCCACTGCTTGGTAATTTTTCTGGGAATAGACTGGCTCTGGAGTGATATTCTGGTATCTTCTTTGTGGTTGGTTCCGATCGGTGATTATAACGCTCCCTTTAATTGTAGAAGCACGTGGACGTGGCCGATCAGATCTCAATGGACTCATATCTTCTTCCTATTGGATCAATTAAAAATGCAATGAGAGGAGTCTGACCCTATTATAATGAACAGCAGAGAGATTTGAATATCTTCCATTTCCTTTGTAGGGAGAGTCTCCAATATAAGCTTCGCGATCATATTGATTTGGAAATAATTTTTTTTGATTCAGCGGTGGAAGGTATGGCAGGGAGTCACTAATTCCTCTCCTACCAAGCGAACTACTTCTCTTGTAATCTTGCATTAGCACATGAAATCATGTTAGAACATTCAAAACATACTTGAGTAGTTTTCTTGGTGCTGCAGAAAAAGGTAACTATTAGCACAGTAATATGAGGCGCAATCTTACTTTGTCTCTTCTTTTGGGTTGGTAGTAACTCTCATCGTTGAGCTCGTCTGGTAATGTTGGATTGTAATAGCCATTCATGCTTCGAGAGTTGGTCTTTGTTCAAAAATTTGAGGAGTAGACTGGCAGAGCACCTTTAATTTTATTTATGCCAAAGAAATTTCAATAGAGGCTCAAGTGTGTTGGTTTTATTGCAACTAATGCAATTCTTGCTCATCTCAATGAAAGTTTGACCCTCCTTTCAGCAACTAAGAATAACCAAAACAATGATTTTCGTAGACTACTCGGGAAGAGCTATTGATATTTTCATTTTAATTTCGCCTCTTAAACAGAGAAACTTCTAACAATCACATTATGCATTGTTTGAATCCATTGAATTTATTTGGATTTGTTATCAACTCGAGCTTTATTGAGATCATCTAGCATCAATTTCAACAACTTTTTGTTTTGTTGGCGATAAAATTTCTCCGAAGATCGCTCGAAGGAGAGAAGAAAAGAAAACTTTGATTAGCTTTAATTTTGGAGGCGAATGAAATAAATTCGATACACATTGAAAATCGGAAGATACGCTTTGCGAAAAACTAAAAATTTTTATGAATATCACACAAAGACGAGGCTTTGAAGCCAAACATGAAGTAAAGGCTATTTCTTGACGAAATCGATGGCTCGTGCCATCTCCTAACAATCACATGTCTGCCCAGAAAGTCTTGAGTTGCTCGAAATGGCTCGAGTTCTCATAGGCGCTCTGAAGTGTGGATTCAAGCCCTTCGACACGGCGCTGAAGATTAACCTATTCAAACTCTCAGAAAAATTTTCTTAGGAAAATTTAGGTTACCTCTTGTTTTTCAAGGGTCGAAGTGAGACTTTGATTCTCTTTGGCAACCTTCTTCAGCAACAATCGCAAATCGGAAACCTTACATTTTACGTTTAGCTGTGGTTTAGGTGATATTTATCTTACTTGATTCACAAGCTCCTCTTTGTCAGCTTCCATCATTGAATTTTTTAGTTGTAATTCACTAAATTTGTTTTAATATTGTTGTGAGGAAGAAATTGTTACCATAATTGCTTTTTGAGGGCTGCAATTTCGTTAATAGCGGCGGTATCTTCCGATTTTGTGTAAGATTGCTTTGAAATATAGTTGGAAGGATTGGGATAATCCTGGAACTCAACAGCTTCATCGACTTTGCCTCCGATGTGATAGTTTTCGATAATAGTGACCATTCTTTAGACCGTGTAGGGATGGCTTCGGTCGAATTTTGTTGAGAATAAATTATTGTATTTCACAATCGCTTAAATATTCAAAGGCTGCTTTGATTTCTGGTCGGATGACCGTTTGTTGGAGGGTATCATTATAAGTTCCTTTTATTGGAAGTGGTCTATTAACGAAGGAACTGACCAGATTTTATCGCTTGAGTACTAAAATTGAAATATCACTGATAGTCTCAGAAAACGGTCAGACCACCTAATATTGGACACAACCTGCTTAAATTAGCGCTTAGCGTGCCTCGCTTTGAAGAGGAAAAGCAATGGATTAAGTGAGTTCTGACTGACAAGAGAATGAGATTAGCAAGGAGCAGCAGTTTATTGGTTAACATATTTTCCAACTGACGACATTAAATATTTCACAATGTGACGAAGCTGCGCTATGTCGATATAAATATATCGCTTGTGTTTAATGCATTATCTTTTAATTCCAACTTGAAAACGAAACTTCCTCGATCAAAATCAAAAACTAAACGCATTTTTATTCTATTATTATGTAAATGTGAAACTCCATTTCTTATGAAATTTGCAATTGACAGAGATATCCTCTACTTTTTTCATTACGGAGTGGCACCAGGAACCTCTTTCAAACTCAGTTGGTTTATCCTTTTTTCTATCACTCCTATTTTGGTCTAATTTATTTGCGAATCTTTGAGCTGATAACTTCGGCTAAGATCCAAAAATTTCACAGGTCAAAGGAGCAGACTTGATAAACTGCTCCAGGCAAATTCTTATTAGAGAATAAATCTGATACAACTTCACTTATAATAATAGAAATCGATGCGGCAATAAAATCCTGGTCATTTTTCGGAATTTTTCTAAAAGGGAATGTCGATCCCATTCCTTTTTCCTTTCATTTTTTTACAAAGAGGATGACAGGACAGTGACAGGAACTTTGATCGTTTTGACACTAATTAGCTAGGCTGCTTCGAAATGTTTCTTTCTTATAGATACTCACCACATGTAGATGTAACAAACATATATTTGTGGAACTACGAAACCAAATTTTTGCAGGTTTATATATTTTTATGAGGGACTACAGAATTTCAAATTATACAGATAATTTTGTTTTGAGATGGCAGCCCATGCTCATGAGAATATAGAATTCCTCTTTGTAGCAAATATATTATTTATTCAATATTCTCTCTCTCTCGAAGTAGCTCTTCTTTGCAAACTCAAAGATAACTGCTGAGTGTTTAGGTCCTGTCTTCATCACCATCGAAGCGAACACTCCATCAGTGTTTGTTATTGCCTCATCTCCGATCTCTTTCACTAACAGTTTATAAGGATTGTCAAACTCTACTGCTTGCCCTTTACTCATCACTAGAACTCTATCATAATTAGCGACAGTCGAAAGTCTGTGAGCAATCGTGAAAACAGTTGAATC
>ENA-UOTX01000229-UOTX01000229.1-compost-metagenome-genome-assembly--contig:-NODE-229-length-62854-cov-11.124122_pt1 | contig 62854 bp, 33 predicted proteins | sample MGYA00238143_ERZ746982 | MGnify/ENA primary metagenome ERZ746982 (study PRJEB28758, sample SAMN06268862) | compost metagenome | isolation source: single cell | place: USA: California, Emeryville, Joint... | reverse complement strand
TCATTGAAGTAATGTTGGTAAACAAGGTTTGGTTTGTTCAAATATCCTTTCTATGAAACTAATTCTGAGAATATGAAGCTTCGAAGGGGTATTTATAGCTGATTTTATCATTTACAAACGGTTGAAATCTTTGAAATAAAATAAAAATCAGTGACCTTAAATATTTTAATCTCAGCACCAGCCCTAAATTTCTACTGTTGAGGAGGATTCTGCGCAGTTATACTCGAGGCAAGTTTTCTTCTTCTTGTTGCTTTTTGTGGTATCTCTCCGTTGGAGAGTCTTCTACCAAAAAAACTTTTTCATAACTCTCTGAAAGGGTGTCGAGAGGTATTTTAGCCAACTATATTGCAGTTTGTCCGTTTTAGATCAATCTCTCCGAATAAATCCTAAAATGCTGTTCTATTTCATAGTTAACATGCTAGATAGAAGGCATTGCGTCAACTTCTTGTTCTTTTGCTTTCAAGAAAGAAAAATTAAAGGTGCAATTTGGAGTCAATTTTGTGGGCTTCAACTTCAATGGCTTTACAGTCTTACTTTTCGTTTTCAACGATGTGATTATCCATCTGTTGTATTTCTCACCGTTATCCATCAAGATAATACTCATTTACTGGTTTTGAAATTGCTGGACTTTTCTCTGAGGAATTATCAAAATAAATTCCAGAAATTCTGATTTTTAAGAACTTCATTAAAAAGTGCTTTAGACAAAAAATTAAAAAATATTCACAATTCAGTACTTTGCTGCACAGTAAGGAGAAAACATTTCTTTAAGTGCTCGAGTTACTCTTGAATTCTTTTATTTTTCTTTTTGTGGTATTATTAGCAAGATACCTATGGCCTTGGCTTTAAATGCTTGGTTTCAGTTAGTAGGTATAAGAAAACCACATCCACAATCTACTTTAATCATTATGAGGAAAGAATTGGAGAAATTTTCGCAGAGTAAGACTGGCAGAACGATAATGTTAGAATCCAATAATTCTCAAATGAAGCGAGAAGACAGGCTAGTGTATCAGTTACTTAACAATCTATATTGATCACTTATTAATTATTCATGGATCTATGAGGGTTAATGTATAATAAATGGATATATAATTATTGGTATTAGTTAAATTTTCAAACTCTATAGATCTTAATAATTACTTTCGTTCAACTGAGTAAATGAAAGCTCTCGCTTTCTTTGTTGAGAGCTAGGCTTGCCTCAATATGAAATGATTTTGAAGCAGTAAATGGCATTCTAATAACTAGTTAAAAAGGATTTGGTTCACCGGTGGGTCGTAAAATGGATGTAGCTGAAGTGTGATAAGGTTTCGTAAAGGTAGGTGGCTCCGTGAAGGTAGAGGTCTGGTAGGTTTGAGTTGGGCCTGTCGGAATTATTCCACGCGCTCTTCTGGATTCGCTTCCAGAATTTGATAAGGGATATCCTCTAGAGCCAAAATTTCTACCGCGTTGGGCTGTGAGCGAGACCGATACCGAACTTATTATCAGAATAAGCAACAAAATCCTCCGTTTGGTGTACATTTCAGGAAATGATTTGAGATGGCTGAATATACTTTCTAATGAATTAATGATGAGAATAGAGGTATTTGGCGAGTATTTATAGCTGAAAGACATGCTCAATGCTGATCTAGATTATTCAAAAACGAAGATCAGTAGTAAGTCAAGAATCTTCCAATAGGAGCACGGAACAAATTAATTTTGAATGGACAAAATATGTGGTCTGAATTTTATCAGATCATTGTTTGTAGGTATTTTTATCAGAAGGGATGCTTGATGCTGAATTGGATTATTTAACACCGAAGATCAGCAAGGCAAGAATTTTCCAATAGACTACTGAGATAACTCGTTATCCATCTGCTTTGGACCTTGAGCTGCTTGTAAGTTAGTCTGACATCATCGTCCATTGCATTTAACTAAAGAGCTAAAGAATGCAGCTGAAAATTGTGACTCAACCCAGCTCTAATCAGCCTGAGCATCTGGAATTTTGCTATGATAAATTTTCGCAATATCCTTTGTTTCATTTTTCATACTTCCCCTCACGCACAAAGAGTCAAAATAAAAATACCTCTCAATAACATGGTGAAATTGTTTAAACTACTTGGTTCTCGCAATACAATTTTTCTCTCATTATCTCTGCAGGCGCATTTCTTGTTTTCCTCTACGATTAAATCTTATCAGATGTCATATGAGAGGATGATCTCTGAACGGTTCTTTCCCCTCAAAGATATTATTGTTGAGCAACTTTTTTTGTAAGTTTCAAATTTTATTGCATCCGTAAAGAATGATTTCGCTTATGAGTTAATCATGATACATATAAAGGCAATATAAAATGTAATGAGTGAGAAAAATCAATCATTGATCAAACTTCATAAACCTATATATGGACTTCAATTTGACTTAATTCGGTTCAAACACAACATTAATTACTCTAGAAACAACGGGGTCAAGATTGAGAACATTAGCTATCTAATAATTATATCCTTCGTTGTATGGGTTGGGAATGTGGCTTGGGATAGGTGTATAGGTCGGATCTGGTCGTGCAAACCTAGGCCTTCTAGTTCTGGTTGCAAGCGATAAAGATGCTAAACAGATAATTAGAAGAACAAGAAATAACATCTTCATTTCGAGGTATAAATGGCTTTATTTGCTCAGATATGCTTTTCACAATGTGTTTGATTTTGAGATTATTAGCAGCATGCTCTTGGTACGTGGGTATTTATAGCCGGCAAAATAACATTGCAAATAACAGATACTGATTTGGGTACTTCAACAATCATGATCAGTAAGAACAATATGATCAGTAAAGAAAGAATTAGCGAGTCAAAGGACTTACGAAGCTGTAAGTGAACTCATTTTAATTAGATGCTTGCTTAATTGATTTTTTTGAGATGTATCATGTCTTTCACCTTATTCTCCATCACACATGATATGTGGAAATTGACTTCGATTATAAATGAATAAATTTTTCTAAATTTACTGGGATCTTGCTATTAATACAAATTCCTATCTAGTCGTTTTGGATTATTGATTGCTGATAACGCTTCTATGTGCCACAGAAGAAACACCAACCAAACAAAGTTAGAAACAGCATTATTTATTCCCTTTTTCCACACACAACAGGACAATTATTGAGCAGATTACATTTTGAATGATACCATAAAGGATGGAGCTTATTTTCCTTTTTTGTAAGATGAATTTCATTTAAAATCAAGCTGAAAAATCAAGCTAGTCCGATGAGAATAACCTGAAACAGAGAAATAATGTCGTTGGCGATATAATTTTGACTTGGGCATTAAGGGATATATTAATTATGAAAATTCTCAGCCTATCTTAGCATATATTCGATTTAAGCACTAATCAATTATCTATCACACATGAGAGAAATATAATATGTATTTCTTTTTTATTTTTCTTTATATTTTCTCCAGCGGTTCCCTCTGAGATAGAGTCTTCCTTGGGTTAGTTTAACTGTTTTTAAGCTTGTCTCGTTAGAAGCAAACATAATTGATTAGGGTAGAAATGTAATTAGTGGTGAGTTTGAGTATATGTGGGGGTGTATGTTGGTGGTACTGCTGTCATCGGATAAGGTCTTGTGGGAGTTGGCTTATGTGGCCCTCCGTGATGATGATGGTGATTATGGTGATAGGGAGGATAATGAGGATACCGTCTCCGTCCAAACTGCGCACGTGAGATAGTGGCCAAGCTGAAAATTAGAAAAAGCAGCAAAATTTTCTTGATCATTGAAGTAATGTTGGTAAACAAGGTTTGGTTTGTTCAAATATCCTTTCTATGAAACTAATTCTGAGAATATGAATCTTCGAAGGAGTATTTATAGCTGATTTTATCATTACAAACGGATTAAATCTTTGAAATAAAATAAAAATCAGTTACCCTATATATTTTAGTTTGAGCACCAATCATAAATTGATGGCAAAAGAGGATTAACCAAAGTTGTGTTCAAGACAGCAGGCCATTCTCGATAAGCGCCTTTGTTGGACAAATCGGAGAGTTTGTGATGGAAAAAGTTCATAGTTTTCTGAAAAATTGAAGCGTGCTACGTTGAGATCACTGGGTTGTTGTTGTTCGTCCGTTTTAGATTAATCTCTCTACTGATAACTCTTAATACTTAAAATGCTGTGACATACCACAGCTAAAGTACTTTAAATAACCATTGCCCTAGTTTCTTATAGCTATTTTGTTTCGAAAAAAGGAGATATTGGCAAAATGTGCGATTTTGCTTAAAGAATTAGGGATTAAACTCAGATGACTTTTCAAAGCTTGCTTTTCCCATATTATTATGTGAATAGCGCTGTGCTGAGTTTTTCACCATTTTCCATCAAGGATAATTCTCATTTACTGGTTTTTAAGTTGATGAACTTTTTATTTGAGAAATTATCATGGTAAATTGTAGAAATTCTCTCTGAATTCTTGTTTTTAAGAAAGTCAGTAAAAAAAATCTGCGCTATTGAGAGTAAAGTAACTTTTAACAACCAAAAGAAAAATCCAGAATTTTCTTATGAATGAACTGACATTAAGGGAGATCGAGCGTCTCTACTCAAGGCTTCAATGTCCTTGTATTCTTTCATTTTTTAATTTTTGCGGAGGTAATGTTACTGTGCCTAATAGATAAGGCTGTAAATGCTTGGTTTCTGTTGGTATCAGATAAGGTCACTTATTTCTTTTATTCCTCTGTAACCAGCTCTTTCTGAGACGAAAAGTTGTGAGATATCAATCTATATTGTAATTCTTCAAAGGCTAACATGAGAAAATAGGCTATGGAAATTAATTGATTGTAGATCTATATTATTTTAACATTACTCTTGAGTTATATGTATATATCGAGATACACATCATTTTCATTGTCAATCAATTATAAAACTTATAAATCTTTTAAGTTGAACTCTCTAATGTTGTTTGTATACCCTGAAATGGAATTTCCCATTTCAAAGTTTTTCAGAATTATGTTTTTTTGTTTTAATTGTTTTTTCCAGCGAAATGATAATTATTGCAATTGGGCAACTTGATCAATAACCCGGTGGTATGTATATAGGCTCATCATCTGTTGGGCGGGCATCGCGAGCTCTTATCTTCGCCGAGAAAGAGGCAAACATCAAACTGAAAATCAAAAGGAGTAATAACGTCTTCTTGATCATCTTCATCGAGCAAATATTTCGGATTATTGATATTGAATTTCACTATTGCTTTGATTGTTACAATAAATCGTGCGAAGGGCATTATAACAACCTAATTTACTTGACAAACCAGTCAGATCTATCGAAAGAAATATATATTCAGCAATCTCAAATATTTTTCTCTAAAAATTCAACGCCAGCAGGTTCTGAAAAGCTAACTTTGTGGTTTGTTTTTCTCTGTTCCTTGATATCTCTTTGAATTTATCATATACTTCGATAACATTTCTTCTGATTCAGCGATTTTCTCTAGAAAAAGGTAGCCCAACAAAAAAATGCAATGGATCTCGAGATCCAACGCGAGTGATATTAATCAGTAACAATGCATTTGATTTTTTTTTCTTTTCGAGCAATTGCTACTGGTAGGCTATCTTCAAGTACTGATCAGTGACTGGTCCATCCTAAAGATTCAAAGTTATACTTGTAGTTTTCTATATGCTATGGCTTAGGATGTCCACCAGAGAGAGGTATTTTATTCGGTTTTGTTCGAACATTAATCCCCTAGTGTTTCTCAACTCAAATTATATGCTCCACCAGCCATTGAATAAGCTTCTAAAAGGTAATATTTCGCCATTGATAACAAGAGGTGATGCTTGAATGAACAATAATGTCTAAGGATAATGGTGGTGGTATTGGCTAATCGATTAGTAAAGAATTGTTAGGTTTAAGTTAAGAAATAACAGCAATTTCCAAGAGAGAGAGGAAAAAAAAAAAGTTAACCAAAAACCAACAATGTAATCTCTCCGATAGATAATAATATTCATAATATTAGATTTATTCGTAGTCTTTTAAAACTAGAACGAGGCTCACTAAGGTTTTTGAAATGCTTATCTGCTGCTCATTTTCTAACCAAGATCTCAGGAACTAAATTTAGAATTCTTCGCTTTTGAAGAAACTTCAATAAATTATAAAATTTTGTGAGCTCGAAAATTCTGTCTTGAAAACGGATAAGAAATCGGCGCGAGCTCAGAACTAGTCTAAATCAGTAGCAAATTGAGGTCCAGAATAGACAACAGTCAAGCTTAAGAAAGCTTTTCGTATCATCATAATTATATTATTATCCCGATATTACAGAGGAAACAACGAGGGATAAGCTTATCTGAATGTTTAATGTTTGTACAGTACAGAGGTCAAAAGGATTGTTGAATCAGTATTCTATGATTATTATTGATGAGTGCTGTAATACAGAGGCACCACGCTTTATTAATACCATTCACACCTCATAGTCTTCATAGTAACAGAATTTGATATTATCCATAGTTAATTGTCCAGGTAGACTTTAGGCATATAATTTCTGAAGAACCTGCCTCAAGCTTATATTAATTCTGTGAAAATAAGAGAATAATATGTGATAAAAATGATTCGTTGTCATAGCCATGGAATTTTTTGATAAATTGTTGGCACAAGTATTGTAGGAACTCAGAAGAACATAAAGAAACCTATATAATTATGTGGCATGCCTGATGATCTGACTTTTGTGCTTGTTCTTGCTGACTATAATTTTGAAATAATCTAAATCAGTATCACCCTTTCTTAAAGCAGTTGCAGCAAATTTAGATAATAATTTGAGAATTAATTTCTTGAAAACCCCTCAGAAGAAGATGACCAAGAAGATTTTGCTGTTTATTCTGCTTATCAGCATGACATATCTAACATTCTCGTTTAGCCTCAGAAGAGACAGACTACTCCGAGCAAAACCCCCTATCAAAACCGACGCTGGTCGATATCCAGACTAATGAGTATTTGGTTGGATTGATACGCTTGTCAATCAATTATCATTCAGTCTTATTCACTCCCAAAGAGTCAAGAGGTTTGAAATGAAAAGCTTTAGTTCCGTGTGAGTATGGTCAGAAACTAGCCCCAAGAAATGTTAGATTTACAGACTAATCCATCAAGACAGTATATTTAACAATGTTTTCATGTTATTGTGTTTATTTGTGGCGATCAACATACATTAAATAAATAATTATTTTCACATGGCCGCTCAAAATAAAATTCTTCATACTAGGAGAATGATTGAAATCTCGCCCCAGATGCAAAAAGTTAGCGTCAATGTAGTAAAACTATGCCATAGAAAAATGAATTAAACAGTTCTTAGTTCAAAGAGATGTAGTAGCGAACAATTTCAAGTAAGCCACTCGAGCATAACCGTACCGCAGATTCTCGAATATCTTTGAATTAAGTTTAAGATTGTCCAATTTAATCGCTGAAGAATTGAGTTTTAGCCTATATTTGAGGGGATAATTCTCTCTTAGTTTTAATCTTCAATCTAAGTCGAGTCAGCAATATATTTTCTCAAGTCTGAATGAAGATTGTCCCCATTTTGATCGGCAGTAGAAATTCAATTATCGATGTAGTGAAGTGTTAACGTTGATATTATCTAATTATAGTGACTGTTAGAGGTTAGTAATATATAATTGTGAGTATCAATTCAATTATCAAAATACTTAGTTCTCTCCATATGTTGCGGATATTAATTATAAACCATAGGATTCTTCGGGATATAAGTTATCCAAATTCATAAAGTCATTTAAGTGAAATAGTAACTATAACAATTAATTAAATGGCAGCTATCTTAAACTGACACTAATTCTCTTAGTATGGATTCCGAGTAGGACTATAATTAGGTCGATCGTAAGTAGTGAAGGTTGGTTCCGGATAGGGAGGTGTTGGAAAAGGTGGTCGAGTGAATGTAGGTCGTGGTGGAAAGGTTGGCAAAGTCGGTCCCGGGAAGGGAGGTCTCGTGAACGTTGGTCTTGGAGGGAATGTTGGCAAGGTTGGTCCTGGGAAGGGAGGTCTCGTAAAGGTAGGCCGTGGTGGACGCGGGAATGGTGGACGCGGGAATGGTGGGCGATGGTAGGGTGGACGATGATAGGGTGGTCTCATTGGTCTTCCGAATCTCCCCGAAGAGCCTGGGAAACCAACACCTCGTCCTGGTGACCTTTGACCAAATTGGGTATTTTTTCTGCTCTTGATAGCAAAAGAGATGCATATCAAGCTGATAAGAAGAAGAATCAGCAAAATCTTCTTTTTCATCATTGGGCGAAAAATAATTGATTTGCCCAAAAACAATTTCAAATATACTAATTTTGAGAATGCAGTGAAGAAAGGAGTATTTATAGCATGCAGGTTACTTTACAGAACAGCAATACTGATTCGAATTCTTCAATAGAAGTTGAAATCTGCCAGCTGAAAGTTCTTGATTAGAAAACCACAAAAAATAATTTTGGACGAATAGCCGGCAGAGTTTTCGATCTTCCTAGTTCTGATGTTATATATCTCTCTTCTCGATCGCATATTCTGTAAAATGATATGTGCTCGAGAGGGAGAGCAATGTGGAAGGAGGACTATGTGAAAATATCCATTGATTCTCGAAATTTACTGATTGCCCTTTGCTCTGGGATAATGTCGCTATTTGTCCGTTTTGGATTTTCTTCTACTGACAAAGTATTAAATCATCATTGAGAAAGAGTTACTCACTAAAGTGACTGCATCATGCTTTGTTGATTTTTTTTCACTCTTAATTTAGAATTTTGTGTTGGAACTACACCGATGAACAAGGCTCTTACGGGTTTCAGTGATAGCCATCAATTTGGAATTATAAACCCTAAAGTAATTCTCAATATCAAAAATAATCTTTTAGTTTTTAATGAATAAGCTGTTCTTTTTAGTTCCATTGCATAAGTCTTATCGTATCTCTTCGTCACAAACGAGATTTTAGCTGTGAGTCACTTTTTTTTTTGCTAAATATGTCTTTCTTTCTCCGTACTGATGTAACACTTTTTGTTCTCCTTTCAGTAGCTAATAAGTAATAAATACCCGTTTTTCATCCAAGAAATTTCGAGAAATTATTTGGAAAATTTTTTATTTTTCGATTTAGAAAATGATGGCAGCCACTTTCCGTCTTAGCAGCCTGTTTAGCATCAAAATCCGGATGCCGTCAAATTTGCCTACTTGGAGTTCAAGTAGATTTTTCAAGCATGAAATCTTTTTTTTTTTGTTGGTTTTTTGTCAGCATTTGTGTGCTCCCGTTGTAAGAACCGAAATTTCGAATCTATCACTTATACAATGAGAGAGAAGGTAAAAGTACTCAACCCCAAGACTCTTTAAGGAGTTTATTCTACTTTCACGTGACGTTGCGCCTGTTTATGCCTATATTAATTGACAATCTTCATGGCTAGGCCATACAAGCTATTCTACTCCTCTTATCAATAATGGGTGTTTTCTACGCTGTCTCTAGTTTTCTAATAGAAACAGTAGGATTGTGTAGAATAATACTTAAGGTTTGATAAAGGCTAAAATTTCTATTTTCGATATTTTCAAGTAGAGAAGATAGTTGCTACAACAACACAAGAAAGAGTTTTATCGGAGCACGTTCCCGTTTTGAAATCTATTTCCCAATTATCATATTTGGGTTTCCTCCACAGTTAATGTTATTTCTCTCTCGATCAGGCTTTCTGATCTTTCTATTAAATTTTATTTGTATCACCTTTCAAATATGTACCCGAAGTCAACATCCAAAGAAATCGCCGTCCAAAGAATGCCTCTCCCTTCGTCTCAGAAAAAGTTTGAAGAAATGGTATGTATAAATTCTTTGCCAATGGTTGCAGATATTCATGCCAATATGGCCTCATCCAGATAGCTTTTATTATTTTCTAATGTCAAACTCAACATAGTGCTTTATTCTTATTTGAAATAGAAATCATCCATCCCTTCACAGCTGCTTGCTTGGTGCTCTAACTCTGGCAATCAGATCAGTATTATTGATTATCCGAAAAAACAAAAACTTTCTGAATTTGCGGGAGCGCAGCTGAAAACTACTTTTGGTAAAGGGAATGAATACAGCCATTCTCAATGAATATCTGCAAATATAGGCGAATGGAGCCTTGTCAAAGAAATTCCAAATACACCATTACTTGTCTCTCTCTTCCATGCCCCAGAAAACTCTGCCAGCATGGAGATTTTTGACATTTCAAGTCAAGGGAAGCTGAGAAAAATTTACTCTTTTGAAGAGATCATCGGCAGTGATCACTGTTTCCAATAGAAAATGATACTAGTCAGATTTATAGGAACAGGATACGGAGAGGTGACATATAATGCGAGAAGGAATCTCCTCGGTGCGATTTCCGTCCATGCGAAAACAGCTTATCATTTATTCAACATTGAATATAACGGTGGGAGTCATGTGAAATTGTCCCGAAAGTCGGCATGGCATAAGGAATATGACAAAGCTCCTGGTACAATCTCTATTAATTCTTCAAGGATAGAATCGTGATTGTTTGTTCGCATGTAGACAACTCGCTCCCCGGCTTTGAGTTTGATCCAAGTGGAGAATTTTCGGCAACTGTTGACATTTATGGGAACTGTGTGGCCTCTGATCTGAGCTCCAATAAGTGCATCTCCCATTTGAAATTAGGGAAAACAGATGGTAATACTGCTCAAATATCTTATTATGTCAAATTCCTATTTTAACACCCATTCTTTCTCGTCTAGATGATTTTGCGCGATGTAAATGGAGTACAAACATTGGCGAGCCATTCTTGTATGTCAAATTTGACGGAAATAAAGCAGATATTTTAGATGTCGAGAAGAGCGCCTTAATTTCGAAACAATCATTTACAGTGGATGCTGGTACGCACAAATCAATTCTTTTCCATAACTGGTTTGTCCCTACTCTATCAGGTCTAATATATTGGATGGATGTTTGTCCAAATGACGCTAATCTACTAGCATCATGTACTTCAGCCAAGAATATCGCCGTGTATGATCGACGGCAGTCGAAGAAGGTGAGATTCCTTGAGAATCACCATTCGAGTGAGACATCTAGTTCTTCAATTTTAATGCAGATTAATTTGGGGCTTTTCTAGAGTGGATTTCTTGTATCCGATGGAACAAGAAAGGGGATCTGTTGGCCACTACCTCTGCAGATACAACCGTAAAAATAACAGACTTTAAGACATCGAACGTTCTTGATACTATCAAAACCTCGAATGGTCGTAAAAAAATTGTATTTCCCAAGCTTCATTATTCACGGTCGATTAGAGCCAACGATGTCAGTCTGCTTCATTGAGACGAGCTAGAAACAGAGAAGATTATTTATTTCGCGGGGCAAGTGCCCAACTTTCTAGCTTCCTTCGAGGGATACAAATGCTGAGTGGAGTGATTTTCACTATTTTCACAAAATATTGTTGAAGGGACAATGAAAGCTGTCGTGATAAAAACTGCATTTCAAATAAATAAACTTTCATGAGATATAATACGATTAAAATTCTCATCAACATAACTTTTTCAGAGATAACTTGCTCAAGTGGCTTCATAACTTTGCCAGTTTTGTTTCAATGTGGCCAATCTTTTGTTGCATGTTGCAACCTTTTTGTGTAATTCTAATGCAATTTCACGTTTTTTTCCTAGAGTATTAGAATTCAAAGACAAACTATTCTCATTCTCAGTCTCAGTTTTGAATGAATTAAAATAACAGTAGACGAGCTGATAATATAAATCATAGAATTCAGTTACCAAGCTTATAGAGCTAGCATGAATATTATTTCAAAGAAAGAAATTTTTCTTCTTTCAAAATTCGAAGCCATTACGTTATAGAACTTCATTTATTCTCGGGTCAATGATAACTGAAACATTCAGCCAATCTTCTTCATGTTTATCTATAACCTGGTAAGCCTTCTGAGGAATCACTCTTCTTTCCATCATCATCAGGGTCAAACCGTCTCCTTAGTGAAAGTGAGACAAATACCAAACTGAAGATCAGAAGAAGTAACAAAATTTTCTTGGTCATCTTCGAAGCATAAATGGTTTGATATCGATTTTGATCCTCTCTAAAATGTTTATTATAAGTTTTCAAGACTAACAGGATTTATACCCCTGCGAATCTACTCAGAAGTAAAAAGTTACTGACTGAGATCTTTGCAATAGAACATGAGATCTGCTGTTCATTTTTATTTTTTCTGAAAATCCAATTGAAATGTAAGCTAAAGTAATTATGCAAATTGTTTATTATTTCCCCCTGGTTCTTGGGTTTCTCTAAAGTTTTGTTATGCCCTACCCGATAATATCATGATAATATCAGTTATTGTGAAGTATCTAATGGAATCAAGTACGTTCATAAAAAAACAGATCTGAAGAACGAGCAGTAAATTGTTTTAATTAATTCAATATTATTTATCCGTTTTGGATCAAGTCCTACTGTTTCCAGGACTAAGGAAACAGCCACAAAGAGTAAGAACTCAGAAGTGAAACTGCTTCGGATAGAGTGTTTACAGCCCAGAAGTGGATATAGGTCTATTTCTCCCCATATGAAGAGACTTTTCCCACGAGCTCAACCTCTTTTTTGAGATTTTATTTTATTTTTGATTCTTACCAGTTCTTAGATCTAAAAATTTTTGATCGCTAATTTTTTCTCTTTCATTTTGAGTTACAGAGTAGAAACTTTCTTTAGCATTATTATGTCGAGATGATGATCACGCAAAAAGAATACTGAGTTTAAATTGAAAGATGCTGCAGTGTCCATCTTTCGATTGATATATTTTGTGGTCTGGAATAGACTTAATTTCCTGGCAATACTAACTATTGGCAACTAACGGAGAGCTTTGCATTCTCTTTTTTTTTTAAAACTAATGCAAACACAGCCATAATACTGCGCTAATTTAAAATAAGTCCCCTGTTTCAAATGAGCAAAGGAGTATTAATAGACAAAGGGATTCTTCACGCGCTCTCAGGTTTATTCCTCCATGCATTCGATCTGGCTTTGTATGGTTTCTGGGTTGTTCTATTTCGATTGTTAGCCTCTTTTTACGAGAGATGGATATTAGGAAAAATCTTGGTATCATTTGGGAAGGAATTGGAAGTTCCTATTCACAATACTAAATAAATTGGTTTCCTTTTTTCTTGATTTATATGAACGAAGCGTTAAAACCACCGTAATATTTCATTAGTTCAGCCAAGCATACATAGAAATATTGGTTACGCGAACAGCAACGACAAATTTAGTCTAAAATTAACTTTGAATATTAAAATGAGGTGTAGGTAGCAGTCGGTCCAAATGTTTTAGTATAGGTTGCAGTCGGTCCAGATGTTTTAGTGTAGGTTTGGGTTGGAGTGGGCGATTCAATCGCTGATAATGGAATGGTGGCTGTAGAATCCATGTATGCTGTACGCCGTGTATACGTCGCAGTGACAATTAGTCTCCCATCATCTGCGAGTCTTCTGGGCAGGATATATTTCGCCAAAATCGCAACTTTTGCGTGATCTAGGTATCTACCTACTTGTGAGTACCTTGCATTGCCATTTGATGGTGTCCGTGTTGGGTAGCGCGAGTTTGATGAGCCTCTTGATGAATTCATGATTTTGTTCCAATCTGCTTGGGAGGCAAATGCCAGGCTGATAGCGAGAGTGAACAGCAAAATCCTCTTGTTCATGTCCAATTGCAAATGCTTCAGTTCGTTTGTGAAAAGTACTTTCAAATATGCTAATTCTGTGAATGCTAGATTCAAAAAGCATTTATACCCGCAGAAAATATTCTGAAAGCAGTTTACAGACTGTTTTAGATCATTCTATCGTAAAAGCAGCAACAAAAGGAAATTTTAATTAAAGAGTAGAGAATTATTTCATTACTCGGAAATGGTTAACTTACCTGCTGTATGGCTCTTTGGTGGGTTTGCTGGATATCTAAAGCCCAAACAAACATGCATTCAAGGTTTTTTTGTCTGAAAGCATTCAGCCGCTATAAGATAGGGCGATTTCTAGTTCACAAACGATTACTTGAAATTAATCAATTTATTCCAATTCCTTTTCGTTTTATTTAATTATACTGTCTTGGCCTCAGATTCGGGCTGTCCGAACTGAGAATTAACGATTCCAACAAAAAGGAATGAGGTTGGTACCTATGAATTCTATTCAGAATTATAGAAACTTTATTGTATTTAAATTCATTCCTACTGACAAAATGTACAGGTTCAGTTAGTGAGTCTAAATTAAATAGTTAATGATGCAGCTTGTTCATCAAAAATAAAGGTCTTCAAGAGACTAAAATGTCGCTCTCAGCATGTAAATGGGGTTCCACGAGGGACGTTAACTGAGGGGCAATTGTGTGTCTTCGATTCTCTGGCTTGCGAAATCTAATAACTTAATAACTTAGAAGATCGATTATAGTTGGACCATACAAGAGGACTAGAATCAAAGCAAAAATTATTATTACTGAACTAGTATTATGATTTGAGACCTCAGAAGTCAAATCAGTCTTGTTAGCGAAATTTTTTTTTATGTGATGAATCAAGCAATACAGCATTTGCGAGTAATTTTCTAATTATTATCGATATTATGTGACAAGTACAGATATCAACCATCTTGACATGAAATGCTGCATGTGCTGTTTGATATTGACCAAAACCAAAGAAAAGAGCTTCTTAAAATTCTTTTATTTCCTAGTTTTCTTCAACATTGCTCTGAAATTGTTTCTGCATAGATATAGATTAAGTGCTTAAAACTTCTAAATTAACCTCGACTTTTTCGTGGCGCTGCTGTTGGAGGGAGCGTTTTACCATCTGGAAACAGTTAGCTGCTGAGAATAAATAGTCACAAAAATTGACTGATTTAAGTTGTTGAATGGATTAAATTTTCATCTCGTACAGACAGATCTTCCCCTCGTAGAAATCTATGTGGATGTAAAACTAAAAAAAAGTATTTAACTAGCGATTGATGGCTCATGAGGATTGCTTATTCGATGGCTTAAGTTTAAAGAGATTTCGATTATTTTCTCTCGAATTTCACATCATAGTTGCTTTGATCTTCAACTTATTCGAAATGATCAATAATGAGAGATTCATTTTCAATTTTCCAACTTCAAAATGAAATATTCAATTCAACACATTAATATATAACATAAAACTCTTCCATTGTTAGAAACAAATAGTTATTTAAGCTATTCAGGTCTCTCCAGACCTTTTAAATTTCTCAGCTAACTGCTATTTGCAATATCCTTAAAGATCTTAATAGTTACGATATCGATCGGAGTAATCGGTTGAAGTTGGATGATAGGAAGAATGTGTCCCAGTCGGTGTTGGGTACCCGGAAGGATGTGATGAATGAGTTGACCCTGTGTACCCTGTGTACGAGTGCGACGGTGAGTACGATGGGGTATACCTTGGTGAATACGATGACGAATACGACGGTGAGTACGATGATGTGTATCTTGGTGAATACGATGACGAATACGTTGGTGAGTACGTTGGCGAGTACGATGGAGTGTACTTTGGTGAGTATGTCGAATAGGGATGAGCCGAGCTGGTAGTGTGGTCATAGTATGGACTCGAAGTTGCAGAATCTGTGTAATGAGGTGGTGATGTGTACGTTGGGCGAGTATCATTGTAGTAAGGACTCGTATAGTTTGGGCTGGTGTACGGTGCAGTCTGTGTTGGACCTGCATAAGTAGTAGATGCGGATGGGTACCGGCTGGATTCTTTGGATTTACGCTTTCTGTGCCAACCGAAAATCCCGAATGAAACGGACACGAAACTGATAATGAGTGTGAGAATCAATAATTTCCTGATCATCTTTGTTTGCAAGAAACAAATGATTTGGTCTGTTCTTTCAAAAAAACTGTTTAATATGCAAGGTAATTGACTGGAATATAAAGGTGATTGATAAGTGTCATACTGATTGACTATGTTCTTCTAATAGAAGATTTGCTGATGTAAAATATTTTAGGATTACTTTGCTATAAATTTAGCATTGCGTTATTTTTTCTTTTTTTGGAAGGATATCGACCTGAAGAGCGTACCAGATGCCGATGGTATCCTCATCAATTATATTTTCCTTATGATTTCACTGAATAAACACATATTTGGTGATTAGTTTCCAGGTTTGATATCTGAAAAAAGTGTCAGGGCATGGGTACTAGTGCAAATAATACAAGGATGTATCTCTACTGAAGGGAGAACTCTGCTTTCAGCACTTACTACTCTTTTTAATTCCTGATGATCGGCACAGTTTGATACGAAGTTTAAAAAAAAAGAAGTTTTAAATAATCTTTTTATCTTCAGCCTTTCCACTCTCAGCAAGAGATAGATAATTTCTTTGTTGACTAACAATTTTATATACGTAAAAAAAGAAGTTTGATATAAGTGCGAGCTGGAGCTTGCAGTCGGCGTAATGGGAGATTGTTAATTCATATTCTTCATTTGTTAGAAAATTTTCGAAAAAACGGAAATTTGCATTGAATCAGTTATAGTTCGAAAAAGAATATTGGTATAATCGTATGAGTTTCAACAATTAGATGAGGAAGAAAAATTAGCCTCGATCGTAGTACGACTGAAAGGCCATGAAATGGAAGAGAGAGATCTTCGAATGGTTTTTCTTTTAAAAGCTCAAATGGTCTCCCTTTAGAGGTAGTTCTGTAGAAAAATACATAGTTTAATGTGTGTATTTTGGCGAAGTTAAGGATATGAGCTAACGTCAAAGAAACCCGTATTCCTCATAATTAATGCTTTGGGTTGAGAGTTGAATGGAAAACGAAATATTAATTAGGCCTGCTTGTAGTCGGGTTAAGTTACGGTAATAAAAAATATCTTCGATTTGTCACTAAAATTGATACGAAAGAATTTGTTGGAGTAAGCTTCTCTCTTCAGAGATAACTTTTTACAAAGAGCTATGGCTCCATCCACAACGAATCTCAATCACAGCTTTCTCAAGAGGAATCCTTAGAATGCGGAGATAACCTAAAATAAATCATAGGGAGAATTTCAGTCCATACAATTCCATTCGACTAGTCTCAATCTCTAGAACTAGAAACAGTATGTTCCTCCCCTATTGAATCATAATTGTTCTCAATCATAACCTCATACGAAATTGTCATTTTGTTGAAAAGCTTTGTTTGACTCATACGCAAGAATCAAAAAGCGGTTATTATTGTTCATATGTAACACGTTACCCAGTTTACTTATGAAATTATCAGGGAGATCTGTAACGAAGATTTCCAGTCCATACATTCAATAACTCAACATGAGTGATTAATCGGTAATTACGAACTCAATAGCCCTTTCAAAGATGAAAAAGGTTTCGGTGGATGTAGTTTTCTTAGAGGATATTGAAATCTCTTTTATTTTTTACAAAAAGCGTTCTGTCATTAGAATAATTTCAATCAGAAAACAGAAATTAGAGTTAATTATGCAACTACACAGGCCATGATTTTCTCTGATGCACATATTTACATGTGTTCTCCTAACTAACAAATTCCTAGTTATCTTAAATAACAAACTCTTATGGATGCAAAACCATACTTCTGAGAATCTCACTAAAGAAATAAAAGTCATGTCAATACACATTATTAAAAAAAAAAAGCTGCATTATACATGATTTCTTTTTGGGAATTTTGTGGATCTGAATTTAAGTGATATTTCTTCGAATATATAACATCATTCTAATTATTTGATTTCAGAGAGAGTATGCTTCTTTGACTCATATCCAAGAAGATTTTCGTTGGACTCTCCATCTTTTTCGTTGAAAATTTCGATGCCTTTCTCGAAGTCATCCAAGCGGTGGACTCGAGGTCTGTTCATTGGAACATCCTCATGTGGTTTTACAGTGATATTTTTTGGTGAGCTAAAATCGAATAGAGAAGCATCATCTTTATCAGAGTCCTTCTCTAGACCACTGAGACCTTTTTTGAGCCTCAAAATCGGATTTTCGAGGTCGTTATTAATCAAGTTGTTGAAATCACTGCATGATTGTTTTTCATTAGCAACAACGAGTGGGTCCGTCGAGCCATCACAGTTTAATTTCACAAGCAGTTCACTCTCCTTGAATATGTCTTTGTTGTCTTTGTAGAATTTCAAAAGATGTCTCGAGACTGGACGAACATCATCAAACTGTGTCAAAAGGTCACAAATAAGCCAACTACCTTAGAACAAATAATTTACTTGATTGAGATACTTCAGGAAAGGTATGAGATTAGTCAACTCTTGATCATTTCCCTCACCGTCGAATTCTTTGATCAGGATTCCATTGTTCGGCTGATGTTTCATCTGCATTGGCCAATCCTAATAGCAGCATCCTAATTGTTAAAAGGCCTGAACACAAGAAGACAGCAATACGTCGATAAATATCGTTTTTTCAGGAAGATATCCCAGAAGCGCGAGTTTCTTGATGTGAATAGAATCCGTGCTGGCATAAGTCAACTTTCTTGAGTAAATAGCGCAGAAATAATTCAAAATTCCCAAAGACTTGAGAACCTCAACAGCGTACTATCATGGTAATGAGATTACTGTTAGATGATGAAAAATCAAAGACTATGTCACATATTTTTCTCCGCTTGTGTAAATGCAAAGGTTATAAGTCTGACTCATCTCGGATAAAAATTCGTTGAGGCCTGGTCGAGGAACCGCATACATCGTGACGACTTCTTCGTCGATCGACAACTAGAAAGGCCACAATTAGTTTCTCTAGTAAAAGACAATATAATATGTACGTTGAATAAATAGCTGATTGCTTTTTGATCCTCTAACGTAACCTTAGCAAGAGTTCCATCCAAATCGAGGATTAGCACTTTCTTATTCTAAGTCAGATAAATGAGATCTACAGCTCAAGCGGTTGCTTTACATCATCGAATTCAGGAGTCGTGTGAGGAGTTGAATGTCTGACTAATGTCTCGCTTGCTTCACCAACGTCTGAAGCTTTCCTTAGTAAAAACTATCAAGAAAAGCGCTCGGAGCTGTGTACCTTTTCGGGGTTTTGAAGCAACTCATAAATTTGCATTTCAATTTATGGGCTGAACTTTTTCGAAGGTTCAGTTTGGTCTTGTTTTAGTGAAAAATTTATACTTTTTGAAATGATTGTTTGATTTGACGTGATCCTTTGGGTGTCCGTTCATCGAACTAAAGTTTAGTTTAAGCTGAAAGGCTTAGGTTGGCTTGCGCGTACTTGAGAATTTCTTTAATTTAAACTTTCTTAGACTGAATGATTTAATCGTGATTTTTAATGTTTAGAGTTGGAATTGTTTAGATTCAGTATCCCTGACTGCAAATTAACATAGAATGTAGAATCGAAATAAACCTTCGAAAATTCAGCTCCTCAGAAAAAAATGTTCCTTACACAATTTCTTGAATGAAGGCAAGAGAATGCAACGTGGATATTTGGAAATAGTGGTGTTTGAGAGTTTGCTTACTCGTTTTAGCCCTTACTTGCTGGGTCAGTATGGAATGTTAATGACCTAAAAGAATCTAATTTTCTTTGGATTTTGGTCAGTAAATTAAAGTTAGATGCTTTTGGAAAGTAGTATAATTAATAAGGACAAGCAAACAAGTAAAATCTGACCGCTTCGGTACTTACTTTCTCCTGTAAGGATCGAAACAGATTTGGCTGCTGTGAATGGGGAGATTTGCTGTAAAATATTCATGTACAAGTAGTATTCTCTCCTGAAAATTGTTCATCAAACATGATTAATAATAGTTTAGGAAAACATTTTAAGGTATGATTTTAAGCAAATAGATATGAGAGGCAAGGCTATTAGCATGTAAGAGGGCGAGATTCTACAACTTATATTAGGTGAGCCTCACGGAGTTCTCGAACGAGGGAGACAGCTGGAAAGGTAGGCTCGCTAAATTATGATTTAACTCCTGAAAATTTGAAAAATATGATGAGAGTCGATATCCAACTGAAAACAGAAAGTGGTGTTTTAATCGCGCTGCTTGCAGAGATAAGCATAATAAGCAGGTTGGGAGAATAGTCTTTGAGATACGAGACGTTAGTTATTTTAACCATGAGATAGAGGAGATAGTTTAAAATCAGAATTTCTCGCCTCTGCGGTCAGTTTCTTTTGTAAGATTCACTGAGACATCAACACACAAACAAAATTTGAGATGTAATTTATCAAGATCTGTTGAGGAAGTAATTTTTGTCACTTGAAAAAGTTTGTCCTCTCGCCAGAATGATAGCATTTATCGATGAGCAAATAAATTTCAATGCTCATATTGTAAATAAGTGCCAAGAGGCTCCTTCTGGTAGCATTGGTATTTTTACAATACGTTGTAACTTACTCATTGTCAACAAATTCGTTAAATTAAGTTTTCTTGTTTGAAGGGTAGAATGAGTAAAGAGTAACTTTAATGACATGAGAGAATAGAACACTGATAAAACACAATTCGAATACTTTTTACGCTTGAACTATATCCAAAAAACTAAAGAAGAGTAGCACTATTCATGCTTTAGGTTCCTTCCAATCTCTTTTTGGGCTTGAAACCCATCAAAAGAATTTTCTTCTTGAAAATTTGCAGCATGGGTTATATTCTCTCTCACTTTGTGAATGCTCAAGTTAGAACTTTTATCCCCTTTATTACAGATATACACTGTTTCGAAAGTAAGAAAAAGAGCGAGCCTCTCATATTCAATATTTCTATTTAGAATACATCAGAAGAGTTACAAACTAAAATAAAAAAAACATGAGAAAGGTCATCAAGCTCTAAAAATTAATCGGTGATGCATTCCATTTCAGATATCGATTTTCATTATTTGTAAGCGTAACTTGTAGCAAGAGGCTTCTTCCATCGCGAATTGCCTTCCAGGTTTTCCTTTAAGGAGCTCCCACTGAGAACAAGAATTTTCGCTCATTGGGAACTGTTTTGGCCAACAGCTACCCCACTCAGTCATCTGGTATTAGTCTAGAGTCGAGTAGTTAGCAATTGAACTTTACATAACATCGCACGCTCGTTTGTTTTTTATATTGTACAATACATATCAAATAATAGGCAAGATTGGAGAGACAGCCTGAGAGTCACTCCCTCAAACCATTCCATTTCTCATTGATATCATATGATTTGCCCTTCTCACTAGCAAGGCCAGCCTTTATTCAACGTGTCACCTTACTCATTTTGAGTCACTGATGCAAATTAACAGCAATAATTCCACTGGCATAATCGCAACTCACATCTGCAACAATTTACACTGGAATATAAAACTTATTTAAAGCTATTAAAAACTCTCACTCATCTACAAAACTACCCATGACTAATTCACAATCAGACATGGAAATCGAAGAATTAGAAAAGAAACTTAGACATCTCGAGTTTACAAGCTCCCAAGAGATTAGCAGAGTATATCAAATCAATTTCCCACCTTTCCTGATCGCTCTTCCTTAGTTGAATACTCTTCTCGAAAGTGAAAAGCAACGCGCAGATCTACTCGAGAAATCCTTGAAATCAATCGGATCTCTCCAAAATTCCGGTAAAAACTCTCAGGCTACTCCTTCGCTTATTGTGAATTTCAGGCAATCAGTCAGGATCTGAAGAAATAACGAAACTCAAAGAAGAAAATAGCTTGTTGTTGGCTCAAAAGCAGGAGGCTGAAAACAAACTCAAACAAGCCGAGGATCTGGTTATGGAAGCTCTCAAAGAAAAGGACGCTCACATTGAAAGCCTCCAAGAGCACGCATCTACAATGAAAGCTGTGTATAAGAAACAGATGGAATTTTGCTCCGAGGAGTTGAAGCGACTGGAGGCTGAGAACCTTGAATTACAGAATAAACTAGCGATGGGAGGCGGAGGCGGAAGTGACGAGGCACTGTTACAAAAGCTAACGGAGCTTGAGGTAATTTGCGTTCAATTCAACAAAAAGCAATGAGTTTTAACGGTTAGGAACACAACAGATTAGTCGTTGAAGAGAAAATGCGGATTGATGAGCAGTTCCAAAACCTGCTCGCTAAATACGAGGAACAGACCGGAAATTATGAGGCAGAGCTCAATCAATTAAGAGCTGAGATCGAGGAAAGGATAACCGAGAGAGATCGCTTATATGAGCAATTATCCGGAACAAAGGACGTGAAACACGAGCTGATCAGTGAAATTGAGAAGGCCGAGGAGAGGTTAAGGATGACCGAAAAAACTCACGCTGAGCAGATCCGAGAGATTGAAAGAAGAGAAAAGGCGCTCCAAGCCGAGCTTAGGGAAGCTCAGAAAACTATAAAGGAGAAAACTGCTTTGTGTGAAGAAAATATGGCTGCGCTTGCCAAATCCAAGGAGACAGAGCGAGAATTACACGCAATTAAGGATGCTTTGGCAGTGAAAGTTAAACAGTTGGAGGAGCAAGTGAAACGCCTTGATGCCGCTAAAGAAAGCGAGGTGGTTAGAGCTTGTAACCTTGAGACTGATCAAAAGAAGAAGGAGGCCGAAATCAAGACTCTGAAAGAGAAGTTGAAAAAATACGATGATCAGTTGAAGGAGCTTCACGGTTTACTAGCTGCATCTGAAGAAAGAGAACGAGCGCTTGCTGTTCAAGTGAATGAGCTCGAGATGATCAAGCGAAAGGAAAAAGACGAGCATGAGAGTCAGATAGCGGTTCTTAACTCTGAAAAGATGAAGCTGATAGCCATGATTAACGCTGCTAAGGTATTGCTATTTAAAATTTCTTCTCTCATTCCTTTATTTAGAAAGAGGAAGGCAAAGAAGAGAAAGAACCGATAGACACCACAATAGAATTCCGTGCAAGAAGCACCACACTTAATGATAACGTAAACCCAATCACTGGTGAAGCCAATGCGCTTGCTCATGAGCTCGAAGAAGCCTATAATCTGACTCAAGGATCAACAGCAGAATCCGAAAAGATCGAGAGATTGGAGGGAGAGCTGAAAGCCTTACAGTCTGAATTGAAACAAATGAAAGACTCGCAGACTGATACTGAGGGCGAGAAGGTTAAAGAGCTTATGGGTGAACATAATAAGAAGGTTGTGACACTGATGACGGAGTTAGACCTGTTGAAAGCTGAGAATATCAAATTAAATGCCGATATTAAATGTCTGGAAATGAAAAAGAAGACTGAAGTTCAATATCTGGAGAACGAGCTAGCAATCATGAATAAGGCGATGGCGAACACGAAAGTGATGCTTGCTCAAATCACCTGCGAGAAAGAGATGGTCGAGACCCAATATAGACAGCTGGTGAAAAGAATGGGAGGAAAATAAGAAACAGTGAACTCCATTCTATTTTCTTTTTGAATAAGTAGATTACTAACAATACGAGATAGTTTGTCCTGTTTCTCGGTTTTCCCTTTCATGTGTATTTTTTTATGAAATTTGGGCATTTTATGAAAAGTTATCTCGAAGAGAGCTCTGTTTGTTTATTCATACTTTTTGAGCACTTTTATGAAAAATAGATGTACCCGCTTCCACATTGATGCCAATCAAATCAATCTATCGTTCAGTCGGTGAAATTTTCGAGTTTCGGAATCGTTTCTTGACAAGTGTTGCAGGAATGTGCCACTTTCTGATGCTAATCTACTCGATTTGTCTTCAAAACTATATTATATCTACCTTTAGGTATCAGACATAACTACTGAAACAACTAACCCTAAGATTACCACAAATTCCTATTGATCTTCTTTCATTCGAAAAATTAGACAGGAACTTAAGCTTTCAGCTAGTACTCAATCTGCTCAAGCAAAAGAGACTTCAATTTTTGAAAAAACAGGTTAGAAGCAATGGAGTACAAGTAGAGGGAAAGCAGCAATACGCAAACTTATTTCACAGTTAATACACTCTAATTCTAAAGCAGACAAGCACTGTTGGAAACTCCTTGCTTCTTAGTAGCTTGATTTTTTAACATTTGTTATCATCGAAGGACCTTCGAAGGAAATAATTGTTAGTTTGATCTCTAACAGATGCATCATTTACCATGAGAAATCTTTTGGGCCTCTTCCAGCAGCTCTTTTGCAGAATTCTGCGTCATTGAATGGGCGGGACTTCTTTTTCGCACTCGACAGCATCGATAATAAACTCATACAAACAGAAGAAACTGTTAGAGCAGCGCTCCATTCTATTGAAATTAAATTAATCATAATGAGGACCTAATCACCATACCATCGTATAGAATTGACATGCAGATGAATCCATTGGAGTATACATGCTCGTGGTCAGGGGTTTTTCCGAGAAAAATGACTTCAGGTGCTTCGATTGGCTATTAATATTAAAATATGAGCGAGAGGTCAACTAGGCGGCAGAGATTACATAATCAGCTGAAAATTTGAATTGAAGCCTATTGATAAACGAAGGATAAGTCCAAAATTCAGATAATTGATAGATTACTTGAAGTTCTCTCCTTCGTAGATAGATCCTTTAGCACCAGAAAACTCAATATGCCAGACTTTTAAGTCGCTGTTTGGAAGAGTAACAGTGAAAACGTCTTTATAGTTCTTCTGGAGAGACTCGAGGTCCTTAGTTAAGCGCTTAGTCATACGGGACTCCATTCTTGGGAAACTGTGTCGAGGTTTTTGTAAGTTTTGAACAAAAATTAAATGCTATTTCTGTGCGAGTTTCCTGTGCTCAGAATATAAAAACTTAAAAGAGTATTAGTAGAGTCAGGTTGCACTGCTAAAAAACCCTGTTTTATTCTGATAAGATGTCTAATCAGACATTCTTGACAGTCTTCTATCGCCATGCTTCATTCACGTCAGCTGACAGCTGTGCTGCATTCGTAAAGGTCCAGAATACATTCTATGATCCCAATTATTAAGACTAACTCAACACATATCGTATTTTATGAGGATTTTTCAATTAATTTGTTAAATACCCCTGATTTCTCCTCTTCTTTTCGACTCTGTTTTGGTTCTTTTTATTCCTTTTGAGACAATGGAGCTCAGGCATGACATTGCACTCGCTGTAAACCTTATATTCATCGGACTCTTCTGAGTCAATACCTCCAACTGAGCTACCCTTGGAAATTTCATGATGGAGGCTAGTAATGTTGCCCCTCGGAACTTAGTCAAACCAAGCGAATCTATTGACGTTCATTAACTCTGTGAATTCTGTTATACAGAATCAAAAGCTGACTATCAGTCTGAAGACTTCCCCAAGTTTAACTCTCCTTCGAAAGACAAAAAACTCACGTATCTCAGAAATTAGAGCGTTGAAAATCAGTTTCGTTTCTCGAAACCTCTACGAACTCAATTAATCTAAAAACACAATTGAAGCGATTCTAAGCTAAAGTGCTTATAGTACATGCAAGTTCCCGCGATTGGGTGTGTCTGAGCTCCTAATGCTTCTTAGAAAAACGTCTCGGTGTTTTCGATTTCTCTTTAAAAGCAGAATTTTCATTATTAGTTCGGTATTGAATGAATTCTTAACTATTCGGATGGAAACCGAACTGCTTACTCAAATACGGCTATGAACAAACCGACACAACTGCCAATTAGGTCAGCTGATCTCGCGATCATCTATCAATCAAAAATCTTCCCAAAAAAAAATATCATCAGATGTTTCCTTCGCGAGGACATTATAAGGGGACTCGCGCTTAACTTACTAGTGTCGTTCTTTCTTTAGTATTTTCCATTTGGTTTCGATACTCGTAAACTGAGGAAGTTCTCGCCAAATTTTAATTATTTCTATACTTCCAAAAATAATTTTGCCGCTTACTGATTTTCGCTGAGTCGCGCTGATCATTCTAAAATAATAGGATTGACGAAATTATTTTAATTTATCCTTTTGATCGAATCAGAATCCGAACTTATTCTTGTTCTGGAACCGATAATTGAACTCACTGATAATTTGTAACTAATGTGACTTTTGACAGAAAAATAAGTTTCCTCGTTTGCTGGGAAACGAGTGCATTTCAGCTGTTCTCCTCGCAATGATAGAGCCATTTTATTAAGCTACTCATTTCGAACCTAAAATCCAAAAGATTCTCTAGAGACAGATATTAATAGAACCCCAAACTCATTGGAGGGATGCTTTGATGCCAACCCTTAACGCGTGAATTGGGTTTAGTGGAAAAATCGTGATTCTTGCCCTTTAGGCAAATTAATGTGTTAGTCAATCAGTATTCATTTATCAAGTGTTTTAAATAGACATTCACCCATAATTAATTACATTAGAATCAACTTCAATGCGAATTCTAATTAAGCACTCAAATCTTCATAAAGCCCATCTTCTTGGAGCCTATACGCGTTTGCCTGAAGGACTCTTTCCCTGTTCGATTAAATTGGCAAGTTTCATTATTAGGGTTCCTTTTGCGGGCGTTTGGATATCCAGTGAAAAGAAAGCTTTAATTAATGTATTGATGTATTATCAATGGAGTATTTCGGAATAAAAAAGTCGTAAATAGAAAATTTAGAAACATCAGACTTCCCGAAGGATCTGATAAATTGTTATAATTTTTTGCAAAACTGGTTAAAAATCAAAAACAAAAACAGTACTTGAAAAAACGCAAGAATTGTTAAATTTTAAAGGTTTGAATATTAATAGAAGTTTTATGAACATAATCGAACTGGCAAAAGCTGCGATTGAGGAAATATACATTAATCTAATTCGAATTAAAAAAATGAAGAAAACAACCCCGCAAACTCAACCTTCTTCAAAGCCAATGGGCGCACCAAGCAAGGACAGTAAGGGCAGCCATTTGCTCAAGATTCATAACCAGAAGTTGCGGTCGCACAGTCTGAAGCATTTATTCGTTGTAAATACAGTATCGATGCTGGCACTCCTGCTATGTACCTTACATCGAGCCGTTCAAAGGCATCTTCTGGAGAATACTGGTTCTGAAATAATCACTACCATCTGCTCTCTCACTATTTTAATGCTCTCGTCGATTGGAACGGCGTTTCTCTCGATTCTTCGACAGTGCTATAATAAGATGGTGATTTTGTATTACTTGGTCTCTTTCGCCTTTTTTGAAGAGTGCTTCCAGTACTTCAAAGGCATGATAAACGATGAGCAAAGCTGGAAGGCGAATCAATACTTCTTCGGTGCATACATTACATTCCTTCTTCTCTTTTTAACGAGAAGAGCTGAAACCAACTGGATTAGACTCTTTTTATACCTTTACACCGTCGTCTATCATTTTGTAAGAGGGTGGGATATTCCTTCATATCTTGAAGTCATTCTTGCTTTGATGCTACTTTTTGCTGGAAATTACGTTGAATACAACGGGAAAGAGATTGAAATCCAGCAGATTATGCGCTACGGAGACGTCCTGAAGGAAATCAAACGATACCGAAGGATCCTCGAAGACATTCCTACAGGCGTCTGTATCATAGATCATGAAATGGTGCTCTTTGCGAACCAGGCCGTAAAGAACATCATGGGCACGCAAAATTCGACGGAAGTGTTCAAAAGGCTCTCCAAGGTGAAAATTGGCTCCCAACACGAAAACTCAGTGTCTCAGCTTCCAACGAGCGCCACTGAGACACTACTGAAATTTCCACATTCCAAAGTAGAAGCGAACATTCCAAGCCCTCTGAGAAATAATCACAAACTGCATAACAATTTTGCTCTCGAACCGGTCGAAAAAAAAGCTACAGCCTCTCCCAAAGAGCTGACGATACCAAGCAATAAGCAAAAAACTATCCCAAAAGGGCAAGAGTTTTCTGGAATTACCTCAGATGAGACAATTCCGAGAGGAGAGGAAGAAGGAGGAGATAGCATGAACTGCATTGACAAATCAATTCCACTGCTCTTCGAACAGGTGTTGAACGGAAACATGGAGAAAAATCCAAAATTGAAGGCATTTCGTTCTGACACTCATCATAATGATGATACGCTGAAATTCCTCAACTGTGAGTTTAAAGAAAGCGAATATACGTCTCAAAAGACCATTTTGGACATTACAACTTCAAAATTTAACTACAAAAAAGACAGTGAGACGAGTCTGATCGTCGTTGTAAACGACTCAACGTATCGGCAGGAAATTGAGAACCTCGCTCTCTCGAATCACTATAAAAACAATATTTTGGGCTATGTAAGCCATGAAGTCAACACACCGTTGAACTTGATCATCCTTCTGCTCGAGTCGCTGAAGATGCACCTAGCTCCACCTCTTTACCAGCAGATGGTCGTGCCTACTCGCCGCACAGCGAAGATTATGCAATATGTGATAGCGTCCATGGAAGTTTATTGTCAAATCGAACAAGGGACACTTACCTCTCATCCTTCAATGGTCAACCTTCAATTCATCTTGGATGGGTTGATTGAAATCTTCGAAACACAAATGACAAGCAAAGGGACCACCTTAGAGTTGGTGATCAAGACCAACACGCCAGTTAATGTAAAAATCGACAGAACACTTTACGAACAAATAGTTTTCAACCTCTTATCCAATGCGGTGAAATACACCTCTAAAGGAACTATCAAAGTCATCCTTACGCCCTACGAAAGCGGTGGGAAGTTCTACCTCAAGACAGAGGTTCATGACACTGGTGTCGGTCTAACTGCCAGGCAGTTAAATGATGTTAGAAAACGAGATATTCTTTTGAAATCCTTCGGGTTAACCTCTAAAAGTGACACGAGCCTTGGAATGGGACTCTCGATTTCGCAAACCCTGGCAGAGTTCCTCAGTGCAAATAAAAAAAATTCTTTTGAAGTCACTTCCGAATTAGGAAAAGGATCCGTCTTTACTTTCTATGCGATAGTCGAAGCGACAAGCTCGGAAACGCTAATACGAGACTACCAGCGAAAAATTTCTCAGACACAGAAAACAAGAAGTACCTTCGAAGAGGCTCATTTTGACGACTTTTTCAAGAGCTTCACAGTAGGTAGCGCGCCAAAATCTCAGTCGATGCTTCCAAGGCAAGCCTGCTCAGAGAACAATTTTTTAAAAAATTCGTTTGATAGCTTCCGAGCTGATGATGAGATGGAAGGCCAGCATAACAAGCTCCCTCCTCCTATGAAGTTAAATTCATCCAAAAGCATCTTTGCCAGAAGCGAGCCTACATATGAGACGAAAGATGAGCGTATTCATACTCTAGAAGACGAGCTATCATTGCTAGTTTCGCCAAACTCTGCCAATCAATTATTTACTCTGCAATCGCAATCTAAACTGCTTTCATGCGACTGCTTTGATATCCTTGTGGTTGATGATAACGACTTCAATCACCTTGCGGTCGAAATGCTTCTAAGTGGGACACCTTTAAGGATTCAACAAGTGAAAAACGGGCAAGAGGCAATAGAAATTTTGGAGAAAGGTTGTAAGGTCGACAAATGCAAGTTTTCAGATTGTTGCAAGATGATTTTAATGGATATTAATATGCCGGTGATGGACGGTATTCAAGCGACTAAATTATTGAAGGCGCGAATGAAAAGGAAAGAGATTAAATATATTCCTGTAATTATGAATACTGCGAATTCGACTTTCAGCACTCCAGAGAAATTTGAGGGAATGCCTCTCTTCGACGATAAGCTGCCGAAACCACTTAATAGAGAGAAATTTCTTAATATATATAATCAATCGCTTAAAATTGTGAAGAAAGTTTGACGTAAGAGTTTTTTTTGCTAATACTTATATGTTTTTAAGTATTTTTGAGGCGTCCATAGTCCAGGATGATCAAAAGTTTTTAATGTATTCCAAAATAAGTGGAAAACCAAAATTACTTATCCATGAATGTTGTTTTTGAACCTGTTAGTTGTTAGTAAGTATCGATTTAATCTTGAGATACTTAAATGAGAACTTTTCAATCGAAATGCTATTAGAGTGAGATAATGATAGGATATATAGCGAAATGCGCTGTGTACTCATCATTCCACCTGCAGTTGTTTCGTTCTGAGTGTGCCGTCTGAGCTGTGCATCTCATCAAATAGTTAACGTCTTTTTTATATATTTTGCTTAAAAATAGGTATCGTTCAGTGCTGGATTTGCTCTTGAGAAATTCATTAAAGAAGACTAAGAGATTGTTAAAATTTTGCAGCAAAAGAGTTTGTTATTTTCACTCGCCTGTAGTAATTAGATGATTGTTTCTAGAGTAGAACATTGCTTTCTAGTGTTTTAAGACTACTTACAACATGAATAATTTACTATTCTGATGTATATAGAAATCAAAAATGAGGTAGTAACAATGTGAATTATTTCTGATATAGAATCATATAGCAAATGTAATAATTCAATGTTAAATAAAGTTCACAATTTTCACATTGTTAATAATAAATTATTAAAAACAAAACTACGAATCTGTGTGTAAAAGGTAATTTGAAAAAATGCAATTATGGGTGTCACAAAGAACTATCGGCATCAATGGAATCAATTATATGAGTAATTTTGGGTATTTGAAACTTGACATATGAGAACTGGATTGTGGTATTGTAAACTTTAGAAAGCAATCAATACTTATAAAGTGCTTAGAAAATAAATCGTGGTAATTGGAATCAGCATTTCATTGAATGAGATAGATAAGCAACTTTAGCTGGAATTGAATTTTGTCGTTAAGACAAACAAATTAAATTAGATAACGGCAAATTAATATCAAGTTTCTTTTTCGATATTGCATGCCAGGCTAAAATCGTAGATTGTAGACTTATTTCCTAATATCGCAACTTGTAAACCAAGGTGATTCTGCAAAATTCCAGTACAGCAGAGAAAATATCTCAATAAATAGAGGTAGGATACCAATGAAGATCTCGAAAGATTGCGAAGAAACTTAGCAAGCTTCGTTCTTGTTAGAATTCATTTTGATACCTGAGAATTGCAATTCAACTAGAAAATTATTAGAGGGTGCTATAAAATTAGACCAGGGTTCAATCCAATCGAAACGAAACAACCGAAAGAGTATCTCATAAAAAATTCAACCCACTGTTCAAAAATAATGGATTCGATTCGATCAAATGGGAAAGGGGGCTATAAACTTCTAAACGAGAGTTGGAAAATAGAAAAATTAATAAAAAGCTCCTTGTAACCTTTGACTGATAGACACAGCTAGTTGTGACTGAAGTTACATAATAATAACAATAATTAGTTCGCAGTTTTAGAGTTCCTGTTCAATTTTGGGCTCTGGACACAACTCGATTGCCATTAGTTTAAACAAATGGGGAAAGAATCGGTGTTGTTTGCAATAGAGACCCCTTTGATAGTCTAAAACAGCGCAAATGATTTGTTAATGAATTCATTAATTATTTGAGTAGAAATGAAACCTTTTTGCACGGAAGACATTGTGGAAAATTTGACTATAGGTCATAAACTTGAATCTGCAAGCTCGAATATTCAGAATACCGAACAGTATGGTGATGAGTATTCGACTTCTCGCCATCTCAGAATGGAAATCATGGCTGACTAGAACCAGATCGCTAGTAATACGCCCGATCGCTAATCACATTGCTTTCACCGAAATCCCTGCTCTACATAATTCACAACAGATAAATTCTTGTACATTTCGAAACGTTAATAAAAAGCATTTTTGCAAATTTCCAGTTTAGGATACAGAACACCTCAGATCTGAAATAATTAATCAATCTAAACAAAATCCTTCAAATAGAATAATCTTTTTCAGCATCCAAAATGGCCAACACACTCTACCTCTTAGCCAACTGCCCATACTGCCAAAGAGTTTGGACCGTCGCCACCGCTGCTGGCGCCAAGGTCGACCTCAAGTTCATGACCTATGAAGAAGTCAGAGGAGATGAATACAAGAAGATCAACCCAACACAAAGAGTCCCAGCCCTCCAAACCCAAGAAGGCTTCCTCTTCGAATCTAACGCCATTATCAGATACCTCGCCAGAGAAAACCCAACCGCTGGTTTGTATGGCGCAGACCCATACCAAGAAGCCGTCGTTGACCAATGGCTTGATTGGATCTCCGGTGAAATCGGCCCTCACGTTTTCAGACTTGTCGGACCAGTTACTGGAGCCCTCACCTTCGACAAAGATGCCCACAAGGTTGCCATGGAGAACATTGCTAAGAAATTCAAGCTTCTTGACGAGCATTTCAAGAATAACAAATACTTTGTCGGTGACAAGGTCACCCTCCCTGACTTTGCTCTCGGCACCGCTTTGAGACTCCCATTCTCCTTCAATTTTGAAGAAGGTTTCAGAAAGGCTTATCCAAATCTCCTCAGATGGTTCGATGAAACCAACAACCACGAAGCTATCAAGAAATGCTTGGGAAGAGTTAGATACTGCGTCAAGGCTTTCCCAACCAAGAAGGCATAAGTTGATTTAGAATAGGGCATTATATCCTCTATGATATATATTCTCTGTGATTGCATGGCGAAAAAATTATTATCGAAATCAATATAGCTTGTTGCCTGGATTTGCGCTTAAAATCTAAGTTCGAATAACATAATCGATAGCAAGCTTCGCGGTTTGCATTTCTTTAGAATCCTTATTGAACAGTAAACGCACAGATAAGAAGACAGTAGATTAAATAGACCAATGTTGAAATGAGAAACGCATAGAAAGGATAAATGTTCCCTTTGCCAATGCATTTTCCTGTCCAAGGACAATGATGATCGTACCCATCGACACAGACATTACAATCACTGCAGTGCCTAAGCTCTCTATTTTGGATAACATGGCAGATTTTGCAGTAACTATGAAGATGATAGAATTATTGTTATGTTATATAATAGAGGTAATAATTGAATACGCAGCGTCTTTGCTATCTTCGATAGCGTCAGGGGAATGATCAAATTTTTTTGAGGCAATTCCTGGGTTTTTCAGTGCTGTGAGCAGGTAAATAAACGCTTCCCAGAAAATAAGGGAGTAGGTGAATATTTTAACAGGGGTGCCATAGTATGCAGAGACGAATCTTCCCACTAAAGCTCCTATGATTAGAAGAGACGTCCACATACACATGAACTGAGGCCCTTGAATAGGGTGTGAAATTGAGATTGCGCTAAAAGAATGAATTTACAGTTTGGCCCGATGGTGATTAGTGGTTCTCCATTTACGAAAAACAGAGCAACACTTGTTCCCATGTTCCTTTCTCCGAAGAATGATAGTTCTTCTTTATTCTCAATTTCAAACGTCTTCGTGGTAGTGTTGGTTTCTAGGTCCTGGAAGACCTGACCATTCTCGTTTGCAGCGTCGTTTTTGCTCAATGATTTCATGTGTGTGGGCTGTTCTTCCATATGTTTGCTCAAGTCTCGGGAGAAAAAAATTTCTGGATTTCGGCAATACGAGCAACTGATAAATAAATTTAGCAATTAAACTTGATTGTCTAAAAAAATGAATAATATATTAGAAACTTGATGTGACAGATAATAATTGAAAAATCATTCGAGACAAACTAATTGCAACAACGCAATTAATTAAAAAAAATAGTGAGCAGATAAGTGGCTTTCTCTGGTAGGTAACGGTACAAACTGAAAAAAAAATTTTTAAAATAACTCATGAACTGGTAGTAACTGCTGAGAAAAATTATCTCTTCTTTTTCTTTTTCTAAGAGTAAATGTTTCAATTTAAAATAGCTATATTAAGTGAGCTCAAGGAGCTGCAACGATATTTCAAATCATTTTTGTACTGAGAATGATCAATTGATCACAATTAATCTTAATTAAAACTCTTTTACAAATTTTTATTTTAAAAGCACTTAGCGCTACCGACCATCAGTCACACAACAATTACTATATCTCACTTTTTTGGTTAGCTAATGTATAAAATATTCTCTCAAGTAAAAATTATCAAAAAGTTTGAAATATTTCAAAGCACTCCAAACAAATGTAAGTTGCTGTTGCAGAGTTTCATATATTTCTTCATCGATTTTCAATACTAATGATGCCCATGGTCAGTTTAATTCGAAGTTTTGAGAGAGAAGGGAAAAAAAAGAGAGCGCGAAATATAGAAAATATGTACAAGAATCATTAATAATTTGTTACGAATTAGTACTGAAATCACATTGAAATCGTGCAGAAATACTGTACATTGTCCTTAATCAAATCAACGGAAAAAATTAAATATCAATAATTTTGTATATCATCGAGCAAAGTTCGTTATAGCGAGCAGTATCACCCGACAATTTCGTAAATCTCACCACATAGTGCATATCGTAGTTGTAAACACTGCTGACCTCTACTTCAAATTTGATTCCATCCCGCTCGCATCTGAGACTATATCTATTTAACTTTAGTAATTAATTGTATTATAATTGACCAGCAGCAATATAGCATTTACTATTTTGTAGTAGATTTTCAACCCATCAATCGCTCTATTCAGCTCGCTCATAATGTATTTTGGGCTTTTGCTCGAGATACTATTGACATGGAAAGGTCCTTTGTATATCTTTGGAGCTCCTATATTCATTGTTAAACTTCGAAACCTTTTAACGTCAATATTGTTACCTGTGGGAGACGACGCTCTCGTTGGCTGCTTTGATTTCTGATCATTATCTTTTTCTTGTTTCAAGATTCCAGAAACGTTGTTGCTGCTTGGATTAGTGCTGCTGTAAGTCGTGACTGCAGCGGGTCGGCTCGCCCCAGCGGTTGAATACATCAAACTTGTGTCCTTTGAGTTTGAATGTCGCGGATTAGGACTTATTGCAGTAGTAACTCTTGGAGACACTACAGCTTTTTTAATGAAGCTTGTGTTTGAAAAACTCTCTCTGCCGGATTTATTCAATGAGGTCTCGTCGTCGACAGTTAATCTCTTCGGAGTCTTTGTTCCTGAAATGAAGTGTAGATGCTTTTGATTATGACTAATTCGAGCAAAAGCTGTGTTAGACCTTCCTGTAAGAGAAGTTATAAAAATACTGCAGTGTGGGATTAGTGCTATTGAAATTATGAGGGCCGGGTTGAGGAGAAATACTCGTTCGGGTTTGAGACACTCTGCCTGTGTGAGAGGGCGAGACTAGTCTCAGCTTGGCTATGAATCAACGATGAGAACTATTCGTTCAAAGTAGAATACTTCGAATGTTTGGATCTGTTTCAAGAAACTCAAGCAGTGTGTCTTCTTTTGTGGTCCTATGAATATTTCCTTCAGTGTAAGTTCTCTCGCTATGAGGATTAGCGCCATTTCGAGAAGCTTGAGTCTTTTCATGTCGACTGTTCAGCTTTTGACGCGGAGTGATATAGCTCAATGTCGCTAAAGTATCTGTTTCGTTCCTTGCTCTCGATTTCACGGGCTTTTTAACCACTTGAGTACTTGAAAATTGTTAGCGCTTGCTGAAGGCTTTCTGAACATTTTACCATTCGAAAATGACATCATTTTGACTGATTTTCCTCGAATGACCAGCTGTGTTATTCAGATTGATTGACAAAGAATTTGCTTCTTTAGGGGTTTGTGAAATTATAGCTGACAGCTCTTTGGCTTTTTTTGATTGAGGAACGTTTGAGACTCTAACACTCTGCTTGAGAGTTTCATGTACTTCGTGCTCGGTAGCAGCAGATTTATTTAAGATTCCTTTTTTTGGTTTTAATGCGTTCTCGAAATTGTATTGCACAACTGGGGTATATTGAGCTCTGTAATTTTCGTTGTTTGCTTGGAATGAACTATGACGCCCCTTTTCTGATTCAGGGTTGTTTATCGGAGTCGTTGTCTGCGTTTTCGGAGGTGTGTAAGAGTCGAATAAATTATTGATAAGAGGGGTAGGATGAGTTCTTTTGTTCTTCACTGGTTCTACTTTCTGAGTAAGATCCTCGACATGAAAACTCGTGTAGACGGTGGTGTGCTCAGCAAAGCTCATTTCCTTATCAAATGCCGAAGAACCCTCGATGCTCTCTCTCCTAATTTCACATAATCTCAGCCAACAGAAATGACAAAAATCAATAACTTTTCTTGATGGACTTTTGAATGTTCCTTGATCTCATGGTTACGAGAGTGCTCATTCCTGTGCGATATTGCCAGACTTTCTCTATGGTTTGAGTAAGAGTCCAGCCCAGATGATTCTGTTTCTTGTCCTTTCGTCTTGCTATTAGTGTTTATATCTGAAGTGCGGTGAGATTTCCCTCCATCCTTTAAGAACCTTTGATGCAGCAAATAATATCTAATTCATGGATGCTCTGTTTAGCTCTTGCGGATTTGTTGTTGTAATTTACGTCGTAGTCATGTGATTATGTTTGTTATTCTCAAGCTGCTTGCGTACAGTTTGAATATCAAACCCGTAAAGCTCCATCTGTCTCAGAATTTTCTCTTCAACCTGATGCAAGAATGCAGGTAAGATCAGCTAACAGTGAGGAAAAATGTCACCGGAATAGGAGTAACACCAATGAAAATGCCCTCTAAATCCCTCTCTAGTTTCGTTTGGTTAAACCAAAGGTGACTTCGAATCTCATTGATAGCAATCCTTTTGTTTGGGTCAGTCGTTAGGATGCTCTTAAGAAGGTCCCTGCCTTCTGATGAGATGAATTTCGGAATAGAAAAATCTCCACCGAGAATCTTCTTATACAATTGCGATGTGCTCGCGTCCTCGAAGGGGAGATAACCACATATCATAGCGAGCAAAATAATTCCGCAACTCCATATATCAACCTTGATTGGCACATAAAGTTTTCCTGCGATCATTTCAGGAGCAGCATAGCAAGGAGATCCACAAGCTGTTTTTAATAGATCACCACTCTTATATGTGTTGCTAAGTCCAAAATCCACGATCTTTATGTTTTTATTGTGGTCAAGGAGAAGGTTCTCAGGCTTGAGATCTCTATGAACAATGCCCAGTTTATGAAGGTATTCAACACCAGAGATGATTTGTTGGAACAGCTTGCAAGCTTCTTTTTCGTCAATCCTAAAAACCCGCAATTAATTGCACTGAATGGAGAAATTCATGATTCACACCTGTCATTTGCTACAATATATTCAAATAGCTCGCCTCCACTTGCGTATTCCATAATAAGAAACAAGTGGTCAGAAGTTTCAATGATCTATTGTTGAAAACAATATGATAATTGAACTCAGATATGCTGTCAATAGTTCGAAGTACCTCATAGAGTTGAATGATATTTGGATGCCGAATCATTTTCAAAATGTGAATTTCCCTAGCGACTCGCTCCACGTCAGCTACTTCGATAATTCTGCTTTTCTCAAGGATTTTTATCGCCACCTATCGTTTTTTTGTTAAATATTTTGGCTGAAAGGTCACTAGTACCTTTTCTCCAGTTAAGATATGCGTTCCGAGCTTAACTTTGCCAAAGGTGCCTTCTCCTATCGATTTGCCTACAATGCCCATTGATTATTATTTGGCTATGAACAGTTTTCAACCTAGCAAGTAATGTCCGACTGTGCTCTTGTTATCTTCTGCGTTTAATTCTTCAGTGTTTGTGTTCAGAGTCATTTTAAATGCTTTGGAGACGAATGGAGGCCAAAGGCGGTGCTATTGATTTATGAATATTGTTGATTCAGTTTAATTTCTTAACTTAAATTTTGGTATGACAGTTGCTCAACCAAATAGAAATCAGAGCTTAGAGATCAAGATAATTCAGATTTATGAACATATTAGTTTGGAGTTAAAAAACTTTCATTTTCAGACAATAGGAAATCTTTTCTTTTGTTTGGGTGGTTAGACTATCACCTCTGCTGAAAACGTTTCTACCGACAGCATTACTTGATTTAGTCGAGCAATTATGAATGCTATTATCATGAGAATTTTTTGGGGGATTTATATATGACCATTTAGAACAGCATCCTTGAATGATTCTTGCTTAAACAAAAAGAGGAATAGGTGGTCAATCTGGAAGTCAAATTCTGCTGAGGAAATTATTATTCTCATAGAGGAAATACCCACGGTTGCTGCTAAAACAAACTTGATCATGTGTGAAGGTGCAGGAACTGCTGAATTGGTCAAACCAAGTTTATATGGCATTCATGATGTGTTCTTTTCTGCTTACAACTCTTCTCATGTAAAATCCCTTTGATTGATGATTCGACAAGCAGTATACAACCGATCAGAGTCTGAAGCTAATTAAAGAATAATTGAATTAGTCAAAATAACAATTTACTAAAATGGAAACTGAGGACGCCACCAAACAACAACAAACTATCGTTGAATTCGACAACCAAGATATGAATGAGGAAGACAAAGATGATGGCCCAATGGAAAACCTCGAAGATTTTAGAAGAGACATTGAATTTGACAAGATAGACATTAAAAAAGTATTCAAATACAGTCAAAATCATCTAACTAGCCTTACTAGTTCGCAGCAGTCGATGACATTAGAAGAATCCCAGTGCCTCCACACAGAGTCACCCCATTAAAGAATAATTGGGAAAAGATCGTGACTACTATCGCTGAGAACATGAAACTACAGATTAGAATGAACACTAAGAGAAAATGCATTGAGATCAAAACCTCTAAGTTTACCGAAGACAAAAACGCCATTATCCGCAGTGCTGATTTCCTTAAAGCCTTCATGTTGGGCTTTGACTTGATCGACGCCCTCGCTCTGCTCAGATTAGAGGATTTATATGTGGAGTCTTTTGAAATTAAAGATGGTAATACATTGATTCCGTTTATAGAAAGTCCTAACTATGTGTTCGAATTATAGTCAAGAATCTTCAAGGAGATCACTTGTCTCGCTGCATTGGTAGAATTTCGGGAGAAAAAGGAAAAACTAAAAACGCTATTGAGAACGCGACTAAAACTAGAATAGTTTTGGCAGACACAAAGATACATATTTTAGGTAAAATTAGACAATTTTTTTGCCTTGATTAACATTATCACGTTATTAGGAAGCTTCAGTAACATAAAAATTGCGCGTGAGTCAATTTGCGCATTGATTCTCGGATCTCCTCCTGGAAAAGTGTACTCACAGCTCAGATTTGTATCGAAGAGACAAGCCAGCGCATTGTAAATACCTAGAGCGCTTTAGTATTCTATCGAATGATAAGGAAGTCAGCCAGAGCGAAAATTTATGGGGATGTAGACTTGTCCCCATTTATTCATTTCTCATTAGGAGTTAGTGTTAGAATGTTCCAAAGTTGAGACTTTATATGACCAGGTTTGTAGGAGCTGCATAATTTGAAAGTAAAGCCTCATATTTTTTTCTCGGTTGAGCAAAATCCAAAAGAAATGAAGATCTCTCTCTTTATGCACTATGTGTTCTAATGGGACATTCGTCATGCGCAAATTTATTAGTATCGATAGTTTCTTTTCATAATAATTATACATACTTCCCAAAAAGGGTTCAGGTGTTGTATACTATTTTGCTATTCCCTTCTTCGCTAGGTTTGTGTGGTAGGATGAGCAATTTTCCTATGTTTTTTCATAAGGTTGGAGTTATTTTCTTTTATTTTTATGAGGTTTGTTACTCTATTTAGCCCTATTCTCATATGAATATGAATAAAAATATGAATACGAAATTGATTGTTTTATTCTTGCTCAAAGATTTCTTCTCAAAAATAGACTTTTAGAGTCTTTTTCGATTTATTCGTTGATGTAATTTGTTAGTTCTTTTCCTAAATATATATAGAGATAATTCATTTCTATCATAAAGGGCCAACAAAAGCGCGATCACGCGAATTTATCAATTCGAGGACCATTATTTACTTTGTAGCTTTGGCTTCAAAGTATTTCTTCATCCAGGAATCTTTCTCTTGAGTCATGTCCTGTAACAACTTGTTGAGTCTCTCATTCTCATCGACAATCACTTTGAACTTGTATTCACTATCCTTTGTGGGACTTTGGTTCGCTTCAAGAGTGAGACTTCTCTTCATCCATTGACTTGCTTCCAGAGACTTCTCATTGCTAAGTTGTTTCAATTTATCGTTTTCGTATGCAATCCAGCTCAACTTCTTCTCAGTGTCCGTATTTTGAAGACGAACAGCCTCGAGCTCTCTTCTCAACAAATCGCTTTCTTTGAGGTATTTGGTAAGAAGTCCGTTCAATCTTTCATTCTCTCCCAAAACAACGGTGATATCGCTCTGACCAAGAGTCTTGTATTGGTATTCTTCAGCTTTCTTTTTGAATTCAACAACCAATGTGTTGAGTCGTGAGTTCTCTTCGGATAAGAACGTGAGTGTTTTTTTCAAGTTTTCGATTTCGAGGTATTTAGAAGCATCGCCTTCGAGTTTGCTTCTCAAGGTAGCGACTTCTTGCGCTTTCTCAGAGAGGAGGAGGTTGAGTTGTTGATTAGTTTCGCTCAGTTTAGCATGTCTCACTTTGAGGTCCTCAGTCTCAAACTTGGACCCGTCGATTTCAATGATTCTTGATCTGAGGGTTTCAAGTTGCTCAGCACTCGCTCTTCTTATCGCTGTGAGTTCCTTGGATTGCTCAGCAAGCATCAAATTAAGGTGTTGGTTCTCAGTGGCCAAGAGAGTGAGTTTGGTTTGCAACTCACTCATTTTAGCCAGTTCAGCTTCCAAATATCTAGTGCGCTCTTGATGAGCACCGGAGGTGTTTGCACTTTCTTTGATAATGCTAGTAAGTCGTTGATTCTCGCTGTTAGCGATTTGGAGTTTGGTTTGTAATTCATGGACAACGAGATCTCCTCTTTCCAACTCAGCGACCTTTGATTTCCAGAGTTCGATCTCCTTGGCGCGGTCATTGAGGATAGCGAGCAATCTCTCGTTATCAGCGATTGTGAGTTCCAACTTGCGCTCAATGTCAGAATTTTTGAGCAATCTTGCGTTTGACTCGTGGATTGAGCCGTTCATCTGCTCAATGTCTTTAATCTTCTGTTCGAGTAAAGTGGCAAGTCTCTCGTTTTCTTGCAATATAACTGGGAGCTTAGCCTCCAAGCTCAAATAAGTTCTTTCGAGCTCAGTGTACTTCCATCTCAACTCCTCGCATTCCTTTTGTTTAGCTTCTAACAAGCCGGACAAAGTGGTGATTTCTCTTTGGGTGACTTCGTGTCGGGATTGGAACTCGTTGATTTTTTGACTTTCTCTCTCCAAGGACCAAGTCTTTTCTCGGGCCTTCTCCAACTCGTTATTTTTATCGAGTAGAAGCGCATTCAATCTCTCGTTTTCTTGGCTGATAACGTAGAGAGATCTCTCGAGCTCCTTTATCTTCAAAAGCTCTCTTTCTGTGCCTTGGAATGTCGCTCTCATCTCCAAAAGCTCTTTTGATTGAGAAACGAACTGGCTTTCAAGGCGTTGGTTTTCATCTCTGATGCGGTAAATTTCGCCTTCGAACACTCTCAACTCAGAGACTTTCTTTTGCTCAGCAAGGACTTGAGCTTGGGCCTCATTGATTCTTCTTTGGTACTCTTCGATCAAAACATCGATGCTTCTCTTATCGTTCTGGAGCTGCTCGTATTCTTTCTTCAAGGCCTCGAATTCAAGGTCTCTTTTCTCGAGTCCTTCAATTCTCTCGCGGAGTTTGTCATTCTCAGCATTGTTTGCTTCAATAATGTCGCTGAGTCTCTCGTTCTCTGCGACGATGATTCTAAGTTTGTTCTCCAAGTCAACTCTCTCGGCAAGTTGCTTTTCAAGCTCGACGGTCCTCACTTTCCAGAAGTCGGTGTCTTTGATCAAACCTTCGATTCTTTCGATAAAGTGGGCCTTTTCCAACTTATCGACCTCGATCTGGTCCTTCAAACTTTGAATGGTGGCATTTTCTTCTTCGAGCTTAAGCTTTAATGCCACGAGCTCTTCTTGTTCTCTCTTGAGCTCTTCCACCAGATTCTCAAGCTTGAGTTTTCCATCAGTGGCACCAGCCAGCTTTTCATTAACCTCTTCAAGCTGAGTCTTGAGGTCTTTGTTCTCTTCAGAATGGATTTTCCATTCCTCAATCAATTTTTCAAGTCTCTCGTTCTCTTGAACAACGATTTCAGTCTTGTGTTCAAGTTCAGTGTTGCTCTCACGCAAATCAGCGAGAGTCTTGTTGGTCGAGTGAAGCTCAGCCTCAAGTTTTTCGATCTGAGCCATCAGAAGCTTGATCTTGGCTTCCAAATCTTTTCTGCCATAGGTCTCTTCGGTTCTTTCCTTTTCCTTCTTGGTGTAAGAAAGGATGAGTTCTTCTTTTGAAGCAAGGGTTTCGTGAAGTTGGGTGATTTCGAGGTTCTTGGCTTCAAGTTGTTGTCTGAGCTCATGAACTTCATTGTATTTGACCTCGAGCTCGGAATATTTAACTTTCCAGGATTCCAGCTCACGGATTTTGAGAGTGAGAACGTCGTTGAACTTCTCGTTGTCTTCTCTGAGCATCACAATTTCTCTCTTCAATGCGGCGACTTCTCCTTCGGCTTCTTCGTAGGTTTTGAGTCTCAGAGCAAATTGGTCTCTTTCCTTCTGGAGAGCCTCAAAGAGGTAATCTTTCTCTTCGATGACACGCAAGAGATGCTCTTTTTCAGTCTCTCCGTCCTTGAACTTTGACTCCAACCCACTCTGTTGAGTCTTCATCATGGTATTCTCAACGAATCTTTCAGAAACCTGTTGGTTCAATTTAGCAATCTCTTCATCCTTGGCTCTGAGAAGATGGAGGAGTCTTTCATGGTCGCTGGTGAGGTTGGTGAGTTTTGCTTCAGATTCAGTGTAAGCAACCAACTTTTTCTCGCATTCGAGGGAATGCTGCTTCCAAGTCTCGATATCTCTCTGAAGTTCGTTGATAAGGAAAGCTTGCTTCTCGTTTTCGTTCTCCACGGCCTTTCTCTTGGCTTCGAGCTCCAGGATCATAAGGTCTTTATGCTGGAGCGAGTCTTTGTCCTTTGTGAAACTGTAAAGGAGATCGTGAAGGTTCTTATTCTCATTGTGAAGAAACTCGAGGCGCTCGAGCAGCAAAGTGAGTGTTTTTTCGTCTGTAGAGTTCGCACTCTTCATGTCTCTGATGAGCTGGCTCGTGCGGAGACCACCATCCTTCAGATCTCCTGTGCCGTAGAGACTGTTCGAAAGTTGGTAGCCATTTGCCTTGAGGTCTTGTAAATGTTGTGAGCGATCCAAAACACCGCTATCTTTGAAGTTTGATCGACTTCCGGTTGACATCCTTTCTTTGTTGTTAACAGACAGATTACTAAAAATTGATTCCTATTAATTGGATTTTAATTTAGGTTAAATGCAACGCTGCCAAATAAAATAAAGCTGCTAATTAAAGCCTCCAATATTGCTGGCTCGAAAAAAAAGGTAATTTCAAATTAAATTTGTTGAAGATTTAGAGAGGCCTGGAGTCGTGACTGTGGTGTCCAACAAGAATTAAGGTTGATAGCTTTGGTAATTATGTATTTTTGCAAATACTCGTGCTTGATGAGTGAATAAAATTAATTGAGAGTATTTTAATTTAGGATATGCAGTCGGTACATAGACAACTTTTGTTAGCGTTGTGGAACATTGTTTTGACTTTTGTGACAAATATTGCTAGCAATCGTGTCCTAAGGAGAATGCAGAAGAAAACCTGCTCGAAAGTGGCTTGTTTTTAAGAGAATATTTCCTTAATGATATGAAATTACGATAAAACGGGGAAAACCTCTCATTGTAGCTCTAATTAACATGAATTACTTTTCGTTGAATCGAGCTTCTGCAGGTTTACTTAAATTCTCCTGTCCTAGCGTATCGGCTCCAATGCTATAGGTTTTATGAATTATTTTGACTAGATTATACAAAATTCAAAAAGCCAGCTCTAAAAAAAGTTGCTGAACCAAGTCATTCTCTAAAACCTGGACGAATGGCCTGTTTACAGTAAAATTTTTACTTCATATCTGATCCAAAGAAAGATGAAAGCAGAAAAAAGTAAATGTTTTGGTTCTAAAACGAAGGAGTCCTTTCCTTATTAAACTGATGAGTGTTGAGGACGAGGCATACTATGTCACCTGGGCATTAAGTTTGGGGTTTTTGCTTGAATTTCTGGATAAAACCAGAAAAGCCTCAAGTTATGCGACTGATAAAATTTAATTGATCCAAACACGCAAGTTTTGGTTTCGCTTTTCTCATAGGTATATCTTAATAATTTTCAGTCACGTGGGCCAGGCGACAAATAAAGCAGCTGTAATTAAACTGAGTTTTTTCCAACAGTTGTTAAGAAAGAGGGTTCAAAGTCAGCAAACTAGCTTGACATGGACTTGAGATACATTCACTCGGCTCTTGCCTCCTCTTTAGGGATGAAATGAAGAGAAAGTTTTCAATTGTAAGCGCCATTGCTCATAATTTATGAATATGTCTACTGCTAATCTGCTGCTAATCGTTGATACAATTCCTGCTAATGTCAATCCAGCTAAGTCCAATCGTTACTATTTCATTTTTATCTCCTCAAATCCTCAAAAGATTTTTTGAATAAAGATAATACATATGAAAGCTAAAAAAATAGAAAAATATGCACAATATATGCAAATTTAGAGAGATTTAGAGACTCATATGGCACTGTCTTTTCGATTCTATTAAATTTTTTTAATGATTCATAACCTTAATTGCTTATATAACAAATAACTCTCAACCTTTCGAATCTCATAGCTGTTCACTTACCGGTCTTTCTTCGACTGCGACTTCTTTTTCAAGGTCACTTTCAGAAGAAGGAGGCGTCCCTTCAAACGATTGAGAATCCAAGTCGAACCTCAATTTATCTGGAGACATTATAGACTCAGATCTTTGAAGTGTGTCTCTGGAAGGCTCAAAGAGGTTCTTGCCCCAGCATATCTCACAGAAACATTTGTTCAATAATCTTGCCAAAGAATACACAACCTTCGCACATCCCACACTTTCGAGCGCTTTCATGATGACGAAAATAAGGAAAGCAAGGTTTACTCCCATCATGATAACGCTCGCAATGTAATTGATCCAATTCTCAGACACCGCACCGTAAATTGCCAAATACGTTGTGCCTATGAAAATCGACGTCGCGATTAGATCAGTCTTATAGATATCATTAAAGCGATAAGGCTTAGCAGCTCGGAGGTAGAGTAGGTACCCAACGAGAAACAGAATGATAGTCATTCCTCTTGAAGTGCTGTCTATCATTCCTAATTGCGAAATGACTGTGATTGTGAGAGTGACGAGCATTTGGACAAGCGGCCATATGTAGTAGTTGCTTTTATACACGGAGTATATTGAACCAAAATATCTTGCGAACTCTTTCGTTTTGAGCCTTTTTCTGTTCTTTACAAGGGTTAAGTAGCACGCACATGGTAATGCCAGCCCCCAGAGCAGAAGCCCCGGAAGAGCCACGTAGCGTCTGAAGAAATTGAAAGTTGGACTTCCACAGTACGTCTCTGGTGAGATGGTCACAAAATAGGACGCGTTAGGGTCTTTGGGGTCTGTTGATTGGCATGAGAACATAGAGATCATTTTGGAAATAATACCCGGTTGTTCAATAAAAGCGATACCAACAACTGCGATGACCATAAACGATTTCAAATGATATGAGCGATTGAAATATTTTATAATTCCGCCATAGAGCGCAAATCCAGCCAATTTGATAAAAGGCAGTAGAGCAATCATGGACATTTTCCAGTAATAGACGTCTTCAAGTGGTACTCCAAAGTTTCTAAGAGGACAGCTCATCGAGACAAACAGCATCTGACTTGGATTGACTGGAAGGAAGCCTTGAACGAGCTTTGAAGCCCACGAGGACATATCCTTAATAATTGATAGGACTTGAATATAAAGCAGGAATATCGAGATATATCCACTGTTTGCAAGTTTAGCAAGGTATTCTTCATTGAATTTATTCTCGATGATGATAAATAAATTGATTTCACGCATTTTGTAGATGATCCAAATTTCGAATAGCAGTAAACCTATATTGAAAGCCAGAACAGAGAGGGTTCCTAGCCATGGAGAGGAACACTTTGAACAACTGTTGGCCAACCCTCTCGCGTAATTGTTGCTGAGATCGCAGCCGAGGCAGTATGGTCCAACGCGGCCCTCTACACAAATGTCATCCCCAGAAACACCTCCCTTGCAGTTGGCTGGCGTTTGGCATGGGTAAAAGTTCGCAGTTGCGTTGTTGGCTCTCCAATAACCAGGCTTGGCTCTCAACGCATTTCCTCCTAAGCAATTAGCTTCCAAAGGACACTCATGACATGTAGACTTGCTTGGATCAAGTGAATATGAGCCCGATTCGCACAAAACACAAATCTCCTTAGAAGTCACATTCACCTCTCCAGGTAGACATTTTCTTACTTTGATTTCAGTATTGAATTTAACAAACGCTCCCTGATGAAGAATAGCATCAGCCTCGATAATCTTTGTGGCATTTTCTTTCCCTTTAATTTTGAGAGCATCACCAGGGAGAATACACCAACCAAATGTACACTCTCTGGAATGAATCGCGTCTTCAGAGTCGACAATATGTAAAGCAATTGTGTAATCCGGCATTACGAAAGAAAAGAAGCCTAGTGGTACCAGCGTGTTATTGTAGAAGTCACGAAACGTGAAATTTAAGCTTCGATTATTGAAATACAAGTACTGAATTGGCTCAGAGTATGCGCTTTGACTCTTCACACCCAAGGCCACATATTGAGTCGGATCGTTTTTCTCTTGCACGTTCAATTCCATAGAGTAAGGGCGTGTCGACACATCGTCTCCCACCAAGGCTTTGTTATGGATATAGACGTTAGATTCGAGTATTTCAAGCATAGTGGTGGGTTTTAACAGCGAAGAAATGTAGATGGCCCCGCCTTGCCCCTCTGAAGCAACATTTTCGTAGAATTTTGAGCCTGTGATAATGATCTCTGGCGAATAGTCAACTGGGTCTGAATCGAAGCCTAGAAATACTGCTCCACCACGTGGTATAGTCCTAGTAAAGGGTATGTACTTGACTACGTTTGCCGTAAAAGTAGATGAGTTAATATGCAATTTTAGAGGATGTACGACAGAGAATGCGCCGCCAGAAAGCGCGCCCTTGTTGTTTGAGAAAGTGCAATTCCTTATCCTCAAATCGACAAAATCGACGTCTATTAACCCTCCCTTGAGAGTATTCCCAACATTGCCTTCAAATATAGAATTTTCGAGCGCAACCAGCCTCGTTATCGATTTTTTCTGAGACATTTTCTGGTAAGTGGACAACAGAACTGGTGCGTCATTCGAATTTCTCGCGACAGTGCTGTTCTTGATAGTCACGTTGAAATGAGAAGTCAAGATACAAATAATATTCCCTGGAAGAGTACCTCCTTTCAGGCTGTTGTCACTAAAAGTCGTGTTGGATAACAAAACAAAGCCCACATCGAAAGAGTTTTCATCAGACGTAATTCCGATAAAGCAAGCGCGTTGTCTCTCCGTATTACTAGAATATAAGAGAATTGCATTCTTTGAGAATACTGAATTCGAAACCGTCAATCGCGTTCGAGAATTTATTTTGAGAAAATGCCTAGTGTTTTCGAGACCGTATACTTGAGAATTATTAAGTACGATAGTAGAAGCCAAAGCGTAAATCAGATAGCCATAAACGCTAACTCCCATTGTTGGTTGAACCTCTGGAGGTAGAGCGAACGTGACGTTATCGAAAACATATCTGACTTCACGAAATGCTGTAAAATCTTGATCCTCGATATGAATAAAAGAGTGAATGTTTCGTGGTGAACTAAGAACAGCTTCCGTGCACTTGATCAAAAATTCTACATCTTTAAAGAGGATGTCATTCGGTCCTCGACGACTTGGTTTCAATTTACTGGTATACAAAAAATTTCCTGTCTGCACGACATCGAAAGGATAATAGAACACAGAGCTTGTAATCTCAACAGTATTTATCAGTTGATTTTCCATATGAAAAACGCCTCCTCCAGTATCAAAAGCTGCGCTTTTGAGGAATTTATTATAACTGGCTTTGAATATGAGTTCCAATGAGTTCTTAGGATTGAAATAGAAAACCCCACCTTCATTAGCCGCGTTGTGAACGAACGTGTTATTATGAAGCAAAATAGTCATAGGATCCTTATCTTTTGAGAGAAGGTTCTCGAAATTGAATACGCCTCCTCGCATTGCACTGCATCCACTAAACTGAGAGTTATTCATTTGGAAGAGTTTTGATGCCAATAAAATCGTGCTTTCCCAATCTGTGGTGCTCATGTAATCCGGAAAATATTCCATTTCTATTTCGAAACTGTTGAATTCAACAGTTTCTGAGTACACAGACATGAAAAAAGCGACTCCTCTACCACCACATGAAACAAATATACTATTCAGTATCTTGGTACCAGCGTTCGGGTTCATGATATGAATCAACGAGCTTCGAACTCCGAAATTTTTCTCTCCGTTTGTGTAGGAAATTCCACTTCTTACCACAGTTAGATTTTCAATGAGAACGTCTTGGAGTATGTTTCCTGGCATGTTCATATGGATTAAATTCGCCTCATTGTATCCATCTAGATGGATAACTACATCGCTCAAAGTGTTGTTATAAAAATGCAAATCTTTGAGCAGATTAGTGTATACTGTTATCTCCATCAAGCTTAGAGTAGACAAAGTGCAATTTTCGAATCGATTATTTGATATCTTGACTTCAAAGAACAAATTTCCTGTCACTACCAGGGCTGCGACTCCATCATTGTTTGAGAGGACGTTATCTAAAAAATGGATCTCTGCAATAAAATCATTTGAGAGAGTTGACTCAAATAGAGCCAAGTAACCCCGAGAATCGAGCATCTGATTGTTGCGTACGAGAACTCTGCAGCTATCGATGGCAGCGAGAATAGTTTGCGGTGTTGAAATAACATTCACTGGAATCGTGGATGCGTGCACTGTCATGTTGATCATCACATTGTTCTGATAAATTAGCTGAGATCTCGATATGAGACCTCTAGCAAAAATCAAATTAGTGTTCTGAAGGAGAACATTTTTGAAGTAATTCTGATCAAAAACATACAGAGAAGATGCGCTAGTGTTTCTCAATCTGATATATTTTTGAAAAAAGTCTCGAAAGCGAGGATCGTACACGTTTTCGATAGCGTCAGTAGGATCCATAGCTGTAACGTTGCCTCCTTCATACAATTCTTTCATGTTGATAAAATCTGCATTCACAGACATTATCATATCAGTGAAAGTATTATTCACAATAAGCACGCTAGGAACATTCAGTCCAAAGACTTGAGGGGAATCATCGAAGAGCCATCGGCCAGAAAACGAATTGTTAATCAAGCAAAACGAGTTTATCAGCGGATAAAATTTAGCAACCGAGCCATTGGAATGGGATTCTCGATAGAAGTCAGTCTGGACCTTGAAAAAGAATTGTGAGCTGCGGTGGGTTCCTATAATATCAGTAAAGTCACAACCCTCAAACATGACTGGGACCATCTTGTCTTTTACAAATACTAGCAGCGAGCTTCTTAATGTTAAGGAACTGAAATTACTGTCAAAAACTTTAATTCCAACGTTGTTTAGTCCAAAGAAAGCGGTTCTCGAATCTGGAGATATCCCTTGCAAATCAAGGAATCTCACAGAGATATTCTTGACATTCAAGAATAGCATCTGCGATAAATTGGCCAGAGAGTTATCCTGGATACTATCAAGGTGCAATACGAAGAAATCGTTAAAAGTGTGTACAGTAGTCAAGTTCCAATGATTTAATTCCCAGTTTATCTTGTTTATAGTTCTTTTTCCTAGATCCCCAAGAGACTTTCCATCGAAATCCAGGAAATTGTTATAGAACTTCGATCCAAAGATTGTAACGTTTTCGACTATGAAATCCGATATGAAACCCTTAATGAAGAGGAATTTTGAGTTGAATATGCTTTGCTGAATGGCTAAATTTGAAAACTTGACATCGATAGATGGCTGCTCTATTTCTAAGGAGAAAAAACTCGTCCGGTTGAGAGGCGTTGTGCTTGAGTTCAGAGAGCTGCTTGATGACGCGATTTCAAAATTGTTAACGTGGATGCTCGTGTTCTGCCCTTGAATAACAATTTGTATTGAACTGAAAATTATATGTTCGTAGCTTGAGGATGGAGGGGTTCTGCTAAATGAAACGTCAGTCCTATTGATCCTGATGGAATCTAAAATAATGTTGACGCTTGAATTATGTTCCGTGTTTGCCACTCGGATTAGTGGAGACAACGGATTTGCCAAGATCGCTTCAAAATCTCGGATTTCAAATGTCAAATCCGGAGTTATGAATTTTGCGATTATTAGCTGCTGCTGTGCTCCCTCTACATCCAGCGGCTTATTTCTTGATTCATCAAAAGTTATCCTTTGAAGCCTGATGCTAGTGTCTGTAACAAAGAATAAAATACTCATGGAAAACGACTCTAACCCAGATGTGAGATTTGGAAGAATGCGTATATCAGACCCATCAATCGAGGATGGTTTCATTGGCGAAGTTTCCGTTATGTCAAAGCCGAAGCACTCAAAGGTAGAGATTAGAGGGGCGTCCTCGAAATAAAAATCGACGTTGCGCAAAATGGTTTCTGAAAATATCAACGTGTTTCCAAGTGAGTTCTCACTCAAGCTATAGTTGCAAGAATCAATGGTAACATTCATCCCATAGAAATAGGAGAAGTAAGAGGGATCATTAGTATGAAGGTTGAAGAAGCAATTTGAAAATTTCACACTTCCATTGTAAGCTTTGAATAAATGAGCAATTATGGGAATTTGCTCTTCTAAGGTCAAAAACTCGAAAGAGTCGAAGCTGATAGCTGAAGAGTTGACAGTTAACTCATCTTTGAAAAGCAACTTTGCGCGTTGTTGGTCTGATTGAGGCAGTGCTTTTAATTCAATATAGCGACAGTTTTGGTAGAAGAGGCTTGAAGGAATTGTATAGGGGGTCGGTCGTGCAGTAAAGTAAACTATCTTAACGGAGTTCTTGTTTTGAGAGCCTCCTGCTGGGCAAGCGCTGCTGAGAGCTTTTTGGAAATCGGTGAATGGAAAATTTTTCCAGCCGGTAGATATCCAACCGGTGTATTCGGAGTCAACATAGATTTCAGCTTCAATTGTTTGGCTCTTAATGACAGGTAGACTCCCAATCAGAAGAAGGAGTAAATAGGATGCGCTGATGAAAGCAAAGCGGAGTGCAGAGGTCATTGTAAAATTAATTAAGCATCTAATAAAAAGGTTCACGAATTTCTGTTAAACTATTATGTTCACTGGGATTAGTTATATTACTACTTGTTCACGATAGACCCTCAACAACTGAAAAATACAAATTTTTTTACTGAATAGAGCAAATCCCTAGTTAACTAAGGCATTCAGGACTGAAAGAGAAGGAATTGTTAGTATCTGCAGAAATTTGAAATATGGTGGTAAATTGTTCCCTTCAAAAACATATATAGAAAAAAAGAGAAGGATGATAGTCTAACATAAATCATAGAGACAAGCACGTAGAATAAATAGCGTATTAGTAGCAAGCCTTCAGATGGGAAGGGATGCTGCTAATCTACCAATAAGTTAAATTGAAAATGATAAGCTTCTGGCCAAAAACGTTTCCACATAATTTCTTAAGCAACTTCAGACGCTTGGCCTCACTCTTTCATATTTTTGGAGATTCTCTCCTTCCTACAACTATAAATTTATTAGATTCATTTTTTAATAAATAGGAGAATTACGCTGAAATTTGCATTGGAGAGTTTGTATTTTGACTCCAGCTGTATCGGTCGTTCTTTTCTTGCGCCGAGTTAGTTTCCCTCATCAAACGTTTTTGCTGAATATAGATTCGGTATGTAAACAACCCTAGCGAAACTATCATCGCTGATAGGTAGCTTATGACCAAAACCCTAAAATATTGATTCCCCCAATTAAAATTTTTCAGAATGGCCGTATCGTTGTCATACTTTGCGGCTAATCCAATTCCAATTGAATTCACAAACGCTTCCACCCATATAAACAATCCAAGCACAAATCCAGCGTCTTTAATCTTCTTATTCACAATGTGTGGCAGATACAAAAGCAGAGCATACGGATGTACCGCAGCTGCTATGGTGAAGACGATTGGAGAGTAAAGCCCTGTTATCTTAATGAGCAGCACTGAAATTGCAAGGAGCGTGCAAGACGCAAGGACCATACGCTCTATTCGTACCTTAGAGAGGTGGAAAAAGAATAAGCATAACATTTGAACGGTTAGCAGAAGCAGACCAGGAATAACGTTTACGATCCTTTGGGCAATGAAACCTAAATGCTGATCAAATGAGAATGCATTGGGATAATAAAATGCTATTTTATCAAGCAGATAGACATAGCAGGAGTATCCAAACATGATAACTACACCAGGGATACCAAGATTTCTGAGTTTAGTGCTCGCTCGAGATGACTTGAATTCGAGGTTGTCGCTGCTTCTCTCGTTTAAATACGAAAAGGTTTCTATCGGAGCCTTGTCATTATGAGACCACAGCAGCGATTTAGAGTTTTCGTCAAGAGCAGGATCTTCAGTGTTATTTTTTATCCAATCTGATGAAACAATGAACCAAGACATCACAAGGCACACGAGACTAAGCAGAAATCCAAATGTCTCAGCAGGCATGAGATCAGCACCTTGATAAGACCAAAAGATCGATCCGAATCGAAAGATCCCATTTAAGATGAACGAGACAATTGCGATTCTCTGAAAAACTATCAAGTTGCCATCGACACGGATGAATGTGTTGGCAATGAGGATGAGTTGTGTCAATTTGACTCCTTCAAAACCGATGGAAATGAAAAAGTAGCCTAAGAACGAAACTAAGTAAGTCTGGTATTGGCGCTGGGCGAAATGATAGCAAATCATCATGATGAATTGACCGCAAAGAACCATCGCCTGGGATGGAATGATCATGGATACAATTCCGATTGTATCGGCAAGCTGGCCGATGATAACAGGCATGAAGAAGAGGAAATTTGATAGCCAGAGCATGCAGCTATGAGCCGTTTTGAAATCGAAAATTTGATCAGATTCACCAAGTAAGGTTAGCATATTTTCAGTGTAGGAACAGACTGAAGGCGAATAAGCGCAGTAGAATGCCCCTACGCCCATCAAGCAGGTCAGAAAGTATTTAGGTTTTAGATTCATTTAGAATAAAATGATAAAATCAGGATATGTTGTATTACAATACAAATATATTGGAATAGATCTATCGATTATCAAAGATATCTATCTACCAATCATATTTGATTGAATGCCCTTGTGATAAGAAGCTTTCGAGAAATAATGGAGAATAAACTCTCCTCAACTATATTTAACCAATTAGATTATCGAGAAATTTTTTGAAAATATGTGATGAAATACCTTAATCATTGATTTTTTTACTTCAACAAGATGTTCAGTGCCACATTAAAGAAAGCGATACTTCCATGTTACGAATGTAACGGTTACTTTCGAGAAAGAGGTTCTTTTTTAATAATATCATAGTTTGATTTTCTTTTACAATACATCGTCAGAAATAAATCTGGATCCACAATTACAAATGCATCCAAGTCAAAGATATGATTTCAGGCATTCATATCGTTACAACCGAGTTAAATGTGATTGACGAACAAGGGAAAAATGAACCCAACTTTGGAGAAAGTTGCTGAATATTTTCTTGTTGGACTTTGAGAATGTCAACTTAGCTTGAATTTGAATTAATGATTTAATTATTCGTTGAGATATACATGAATTCGGGGATATTGCCCATAAAAAATCATAACCGAAGGAAAATCATTTGATGTACTTAATTTTTTTGATTGTCTGCACGTGCTTTGATATGGAGGCTTGTGGATTCTTCAGAATAATGTCAATGAAGAATTAAAATAAGACTTTGAATCATTCCTTGCTTCAGAATTAAACGATGGAATTATGTCAATTAACCCGATAAAATTCTGCACATAATATAGAGGACATCATTTGATCGTCTTTCTTGCTTGATTGCAAAAAATAAACGACAAAACACTCAATATAAACAAAACTAATACACACACGAAGAGTGTTCCTGCTAACATATAGCTTGATGCTTATTACAGAGGACTCTGCCGTAAAAAGAGGTAAAATTCCTCTTCTGATAAAATAATAAAACACAATTTGTGCTCTCCAGATTTCTGAAATACTTTCAGAATCAATTACCCTCCCTATGTTTAGATTAGTTCATTCAAGAGATTGCCTTTGTTTTCCTTACATATTCACAGAGTTCTTTTCTGGTTGTAGCAGTGATGGGAAGTCATCATCAGTATCGAAAAACTTCTTTTTTATACCATAGATAGCTATCGTCAATACGATGAGCACTGATAAAGGGAAAGCAACATAGTCATGGTACGCATAGCCCCATTCGAAATTGAGCAAATTATTTAGTAAGTTTTTCCCATACAGAGGGATTGAACCTATTCCGATTTCAGTTACGTAGACGATTGCTTTAATCCAATTGAAGAATCCAAGAAACAATCCCAGCCTCTCGAACTCCATGTTACATAAATAAGGCAGGTACAGCTGGATACTGCTGGGGTAACTGATCAAAAGACACACATAGAGGATTAACCCAAGAATCTTCACATTAGAAAGCACTATTAAGAGGAGAAGCAGCACACAAGTACAGATGATTAATTTCTCGAGGGTGCCCTTCTTGATTGTCTTAACCGCAAAGAATATACAAGTTGCACATGAGATCATGATTGCAATGTATGAATACCATGCTTGAGCGTCCCAGCCCCAGCTGGGATTAGAAAACGCGTTTATCCAATATTGAAAGATAGTTTCGAATAAATACTCGAAGCCCCCGCAGCCAAGCACGACCAAAGCAACATAACAATTCATAAGAGGCTTCTTTTGATAAAAGCTCTTGATGCTAGGGCCTCTCATGTTCAAGTGAGAAAAAGTTTTTCTCATATTTCCGCTCGATCTATTGAGAGGCTCAACGATTTCTGATTGCTCTCCTTCATCAACGGAAGCCTCCATGTTTTCACTTGACCATGATGCTCGAGACAGCATGATGCAATTTACCATTCCAAGCACCGCCAGCAAACACCCCAATGCGAAACCAAATTTCATGTCAGTGCTGGTTCCACCACTTTTCAACCGCCACATTCTTGGGGTATGTGCTGCTGTCTCATTTAGGGCGTAAGAAACCAGGACAACCTTTTGATAGACATGAGTATCTTTATTCTGAGAGATAAAAGTGTTGATGAGGAAGACTTTCTGTAAGAGTTGAATGCCTTCGTAGCTGAAGCTGATAAATAAATAGCCCAATAGTGCTAACAGCTCATTTTTTGATTCAGAGTTGTTTGTAAATGTCAAAATGGTAAGGAATATTTGTCCTAAGGTGAGCATGAAATGCAAAGGGACAAGCATGGGAAGGACTCCAATGATATCGACGAGATACCCGATAATTAATGGAAGGAAATAAATGAAACTTGGACTCCATTGGGCAGAAAAAAATGTGAGTTTCCAATCTTCAAAATCGCTATTATCGTTGAGTTTGTTTAATGAATCGATGTATTTGGTCTCGGTGGGAAAATTGCCGCAATAGGACGCAGCGATACCGATCGCAACCGAAGCTATGTATTTCCATTGAAGATTCATTGAGTAAAAGATGGAGTGTTTCAGATCTTTGGCAGATTTGATTTGATTTTATTCAAGAAAGAAATAAATCCTATTTAAAAGACGCAGGGAAAAAGTTAGGTGAATGGTTTTTTTTTTTCTCTTTTCTGAATGAAAATACATTTCTTCGTTTTGTCTAGTTGGTGTTTCAAAATTGCAACTTGGATGCTCGGATGTGACAACATTCTGTCATTATCAAATTATCCTTTTAATACCAAGAAAGTTCAGTAGCCTTAATTTCAATAATAATATTGTCATCATCTGAATATCCCCTATCATCCCTATCATTGCATGAATTGGAAGTTTGAGTTAATTTTTTTTTACTCACTCATGTGTCATTTCAAACAGATTTATAGGGTTTTTTTCCCCTCTCTCTCTCGATTTTCTCACGAATACGCAGAGCACAATTTTGTGTAATTAGTGAGATCCAGCTGAGAGAGAGAGACTCTCTTAACCTAATCCTTATTTTGAAATTATTGAATTCCAAACCCACTTTTGCTTGGTAGCTTAGACTTAAATATTCGTTTAATGAAGAAATGTGTTCGTAGTGACTAACTTACTGTTATAGAAATCGATATATATATACCGCACATGTTATGTATGTAAAATCAAAATCTTGGCTATCAACTTTATTGTCTAAGCATTGTTTGCGTACACAGATTATATTTCATCTTCAGTATATTTTCCGTTATATTGAGGATGTCGATTTGTGAACGTCCATAAATCTGAGTTTCTTAATTCTTGCGGTTGCACCTATATTCCTGCCATCTTATAAAAGTGCTTGTCAGGTCTTGGTCTGGATCCTTTGATAGCTTCTGAAATTGAAATTAAACTGATAAGAATGAGAAAAATCAATATTCTGTTCCTCATAATACAGGCGAATTATAATGGCATTATTTTTCGAATTTCTAAGTGCTTCTGGTATTTATATCTAAACGAGTGCATACCAAACAATACTACTGAACCATGCCATACGAAACATTCCATCATTAAGAGAGTCGTTATTTTTCAAGTTTGTTGAGAAACTTTAAATCTGATATTATTATATATTGATTATATCTAATCCAAGACCACATTTCAAGGTGATAGATACATGGTTAACCTCACGTAGCATTTCCTCCTTCTCTCCATCACGTCCAATGAGCTTAAGATCTGATTTGCTAAGAGAGACAATCCAAAATTCTTGGATTCGTCAGAATGCTCTGAATTTAACTGATCGATTAAAGTTAAATTTGAATTGGTTAATATTTCGTTTTTGGAAGCTTATTTACTGACCTGATCTGGCGCTCTTAGCATAAAATTCTTTATAAGGAGTATTACGGCATCAGTGTCTATGCATTGATAATTGCTCTAAAGAGTGGGGCATATTAGAATGTTAGTCCACACATGTTCTGTCCATCTTTAGATTCTCTAAATTGTAAACATGGAGGAAGAATATTCTTTCATGGTAATCTCTTATTATTGTGATTTCGTATTTTGTTAAGTTTGGAGTATAATGTAATCATCATGAAAAACTTAATATTTCTCATGAATTAACTCAGCTCGCTTGGATGACAGAAACTCGCTACTTACCCGAATAATTCAAGCTTTTTCACCGTATCATGTACAAGAAAATCTAGAAGAAAGCGCGAGATTTCTGAAAATATTTTGTTAGGGGTTTTATTTTGAAAGGGAACTTTGGATTGCTGAGAAACAACGCAGTCAATATGTTGTTGAAAGAATGAAGAAAACGATTCAGAGCAATGATTGATTTTAATCTTCCCTAGTTATACGTATGATAATAATTCATTATTCGTCTTGCGATGATATATGCTAAGCTAATTGCTAATTAGAATCGATTTAAAATAATAAGCGGCTTCTGTTCTTGTAGCCATATTTTTATGCGCTAGGCTCAGCATTGTTCTCGGTTAAGGGTATGTGGTCTCGGAAAATATGAATGTGCCTTTTTTCCATTCTGGCCTTGATTACTGTATTTGCACTCATCTTCTCTTTCAATTGCAAAAAGGACGTGTGTCTTCCAAATCTTCCTCTATTAGTATTGCTAAGACTAGCTTGTGAAATTGAGACTAAGCTGATAAGAATGAGCAAAATCAATATTCTTTTCTCCATATTGCGAAAATTTTCTTCTTTTGTGAATATAATAATCATATTTCAGCTGGATTGATCTTTTTACGAATATGCATTTCTATTCTAATCAGTACTACTGAAGCAACTGATACAACACATTTCTTCAATAAGAGAGTCGTTAATTTTGCTTCTTGCTAGGCGGAATTAGAAATGATTTAAATATGGTTGGAGACGATGGCAAGGCCAAACATCAAAGAAAAGCATTGAATTACGTTGAAATGTATAACTACCAAGTCCCTGATGCGATAAATACTATGGACCCAGGCTTTTTGGAATCAGTCTCTGGATGTTGTCAGAAGCTTCTGAAGTTAACTGATCAATTTACTTTTCAATTTATTTTTGATAATTTTTCGTTCCGGAACTTGCTTCTACTGGACTAACTTACTTTCTCAATCTGCGGCTTTTTAACACATGAAGTCAGAAATTGTGGATAATGAAAGATTTCTTCGGCTTTGGCTCCCTAGATAGATATATATAATAATGTCATGCTTGTAAGGCAAGGGAGCTTCATAATTTATCTCTCTGCAAGAAAATAGCATCTCTGTAAGAGATATTCATATTCAGCCGAAAACCTTGTCCAAACACGAAATCACGTCGATTCCTAAAAACAATGGTGCTATACTATTTCATATCTCAATTTTGATCTCACAAGTTATGGATAGATACATCCTGATTTGCTCTAGAATCAGTCCATAATCGGGAGGATAACCTCAGAGTATAAGTCTGGCAAGTATATCACCGCCACTAAAGAAATACGAGAGAATAACATTTTTCAAGATAATACTTCAAATATGCACATAGTCAACTCAATACACACCTACCTTACAAAACTTTAATTTTTATTTGAAACTACCTCTTGTGATGAGCGAGCACGAATACGAAGGTGAAGAATTTGTGAACTCAGACATCGAAGGCCAGTCACTAGAACCGAAACCTAAACCGGACCAAAGAAACGACCGCGACAGAGCCAATCATGATTACTCCATGAATAACGGCAGCAAATCACCCATGGATCGAGGAATTAATACTTTTGATAGAAATATTCCTTCCCATAACCGACAGTCATCAGGCAGATTCAAAGACCAAGTACTAACTCCCACAATCCTAGTTTGAATTAACTTTGCGATAATACAGTCACAGACTTCAGAAAACAAAGAGAGTCATCTTAGGTCACGGTCTCAAAACCCGACTTCGACACCCAGACTTGGTGAAATATCACAAAACATGTCAAAAAAGCCTCTAATAGGGGACAGATCGGTTGGGTTTTCTTTCAAAGCACGCGTTTAATATCCTTTGATTAGACAAATGCAGGCAGAGATGGAATGAGCTCTCATAATCAGTTGGGAAATCAGAAAAAAAATAAAAAGTAAAGTCTAATCCCCACCTCCCGCATACTCATTCTTAACAGTCGAGACGCTTGGGAAGAGAACATAAGATTAAAAAAGGAGCTCGCTGCACTAGCTCAGATGGTCGATAGCGCTCTGAACAAAGAAAGAAGCCAAAGGATGTTTCCAAATCGTGCTCCTTTAAACCAGGAAGAGGAGGTCAAAGGTATGAGCTCTTTGAAGTGAATGCTGCAATGTGCTCACTTATTGTCATTTTAGAAAAAATGCAGCAACTGAAAGATCAGTTCATTACAATCGAGAATAACAGGAGGCAGATTTTTATGCTGAAAAGAAATCTTGAGAGCGTCCAAACCATGCCAAGGTACGAGGGATTATTTCTTATCGCTCATTTTTCCCCCATAGAGTCAAAGAGAAAGAAGATGAGCTGAAAGCTGCTCAGAAAGAGCTGAATGAGTTAGTTCGAGAGATTGAAATTTTGTCCAATGTGAGAGTGAGGTCCAATCCAAAGGAAGAGGAGCTGGAACAGAAAAGAGAAATGGTATTTGAAAAATATGAGGGATAATATTGTTGTTGACTTAATGTCATAATTAGATAAAGCAAACGATGAATGAAATAAGGGAGTTCAAAGAGTCTAACCGCAAGAACCATGAAAAATGGCTAATGAATGACAAGATAATGAAAAAGAATCATGAAAAAATAATTACTATGGAAGAGAAATGTAGGATACTCAAGCAAAAGATCAGAGATAAACTCGCTGACAGAAATAATGGAGCAAACGCGACAGAAGTATTTACGGCTATTGCGAATTTACGATGATGTGTGATATATTTACTTAGGGGGATAATGAATCTTTAGAGGAACTGGAAAGAAAAGTAGAAGAATACACAAAGAAAAAAGTGACACTAGAGCATCGTCTTGCAGAAGACGTGAAAAGATATGAGAAGGAGAAAAAGAATCTCAAAGTCAGTAATGCGAATCTAGAGAGATATATCAAAGAAACTGAAAAAGTAACAACAATAATCAATTGGGCTGTTATTTTAATTTATATCATTTTTCCAAAGCAAATCAAACTCGATCAAATTCGATTGAAGGAAATTCGAAGGCTGTGTGCTCCAGCTGAAGGCAAGGGCCTCAAAAACGGCGGCGCTAGCGAGTTCGAAGGTAAAGCTTATTTTTAACAAGGCACATGCCATAGCGCTATTACATTGATATCAGGTTCAAGATTCAATAAAGACAATTCAAAAGACATGGGAGGGCACCTAAGGAATAGTGGAGAATATCATCATGATGTGTAAAGGGTGTTGTAACAGGTCCCGGGTTAATTTTTACGATTGTTATAAAAGAAATAATTTGAGAATAAATTTCATCAGAAAATTTTGACAATTTTCATGATCTTAGAGCTTGTATAAATCAACTGATTGTTGCTTACTCTAAACGATAAATGCGTTTTTTTTCTCCAGTATTAATATGACTTGAACATCTTGAATTATCTTTCAGTAGTTGATTTATTGTCATTTGATAATTTGAGGATAAGATTTCGAAGACAACTCTCTGCAGAAAACACTATAAATGAAGTATATGGCCTTCGTATATATCTTCTAGGGACTATCAAATAAATTTTTCACAGCGAGAGGAATATATATAAAGCTCAAGATTTCTGCATACTGATATCGAATTAAAAGCTACATAATTAATTCTCTCTTTTCAAAAAATAAATACCTATTATCTTCTCGCATTGTTTAATGAGTTCAGCTTACGTCTTCTATTCCAGCATAAAGAGAATCAAGACTAAATCTAAAGAGATCAACCGTCTAAAGTCAGTGCTGCCACTGCCCAATTATCACGTCTTCATTGCCTTTGCTGACGGTCACTGGGTTCTCCATGATACCCTCAAGGATCAATTAATTAAAGAAGGAGTTGTTCAAGGCGACGCTTCCAAGTACCTTGTGTTAATAAAGAGCCCTAAGGCCCTCGATAAGAATACTATCATATACACCAACTGCTCGATGTTCAAACTCCAAGCCTTGAACCCATACACTGGTGAACATGATCAGAATTGGCAGCAAGACGCTCCTACACTTGAGGGCCTCCCTGAAGCAGACCGAACTAATGAGAGCAAGGTGGACAAAGCTTACACAGGTTTTGAAATCGAGGTGCTCAGAAAGTCTCGAGTCGTGGGAGTTCAAGAGAGAAAGGAGAACACACAAGGCTTTTTCGATTACTTTATCACTGTCTATGCGGAAGGTCAAAAGGAACGACTTTTGCAGGTCACTCATAACGCCCAGGGGAAGCAGATGAAGTTCAAGAATGGTAATGATGAGGATACTTTTATCTTCTATTCCACAACACAGTACGAGAGCTTCCAAATTTGTGTATTGAACATTAACGAAAGAGAGAAAGGACTTCAAAATGTGACTATTAACACTAGAATGGATTGCACGCTTTTCAATCTGTACCCCTGGGGAGATAAGACGATCGCGCTGTTCGGAAACCCAGATGCTAATGGAACTCCTCTCCAAGTCATTCATAAGCTCGGAACTGACAAAGTTGATATCATCACGATGGATTGTCACTATCAAAATAAAAAAACTATCCTAAATAACGTCCTTGCTGCTGACCCAGTGAAGAAAAGAGTGCTATTGAAAGAATCAAGCAATCCACCAACAGTCGCGGTCTGGAACAGTGCATACAACAGAGTTGAGTTTGCGAGAGAGCAGCCGAATACGAGAGATTGCGCAGGAAGTCTTGATGGAACTTACTTCGTGGAGTTTGATAGGAATTTACGAGGCGAAAAAGAGGAGACGAAAATAACGGTGAATCGCCTTGTCAGCAAAAAGATGTTTATTCTGCATTTCATGAAACACGCGAAACTTCCCAGCGGAAGGACGTTCATGGAGTTTCATGGTAGCTCTGATATATTGAAGGATGTGGCTGGAATGATTTAAAAATTCATTCTTCCAAAATAACAGGAGCTATGGGAGAGAAAAAAAGGAGAACACGGGATGCAAATTAAAAGGCTTGTTGATCAGCGGGCTTAGAAAAAAATACATATTCACATTCAAATGCATATGATCAATTATCTAGCTTCATATTATTAACAATTTCTGTTCAAATTAAAGCCAAAAAATCTACAATGAAGCTGCTCAATTAAGTCCTCAATTCTCATGAAAAAAGAAGAGTGTCTAGCTTAGAATGTAGGGAAAATCAATAATAACCATAAGTGAAAGAAAATCATATGATTATTCAGTGAGAATAGAATTTTTAGGCTTTCAGGCTCAGCAACGAGAGTGGCACGATATTATTTATTATTCAGAGGATTTATGATGATCGAAGTTCATGGGCTTCTTTATTAGAATTAGTTTTAATAAGAGCATTTATGATCAGCCACGCTTCAAAGATCAATTATTTATGCTATTACGATATTTCTAATAGTCTATATACACATCCACTTCTCTGAGCGCAGCTCGAATATCATCAGCGTCTTCTTTACTTAATTGATCTAATGCAAGTCTGAGCGAATGCGATGATTTAAACACTTTTTTATCTTTCAAAGCCTTCTTTATAGCCTCTTTGCACGCAAAGACAAGGTCAATCTTGCTCGCTCTCAGCAGCGAATTCTCTGAGATCAATGGCTGCAACTGCATTTCCAGTTGATTTATTCTTGCTTTATGTTCTTCGACAGTCTTCTTTTGAATCTCCAATACCTCAAGCACCGTTTGGTACTTCGAAATATGAATGCTTATGCTTTCATTCAAAAGTTTCTTCTCATGGGTTAACTCTTCGATGAGCTGCTGGTTCTTCTTCAATGCTTCAGCGCTGTTATTCAAGTTAATCACCTGAAGCTTCAGCTCGCTGTTCTCTGTCATTAGTGCTTCAACCTTTCGAGTAAGCTCAGCTACCTCGCGAGAATTCTTTTCCTTGTAAGCCTGCAGCTTTTTCTTATATTCTTCAGCGAGAGATGCTTGGATCCTCTGGTTCGTTTCCTTAATCTCGGCGATTTCTTTCTCTTTCTCAAGGAGTTGATCGGAAACGGCCATTTTACCTCCAAGAGAGTTTGTATCAACAATCAAATGCCTCAAGCCGTCGATTTGCGATTGAACCTTCGTAAACAAACCAGATAATTCTGGATCACCAGTTCCGCCTCCTTGAATTGACTTTCCTGCTCTTAACTCTTCAATGTGTTTTTGAAGGTCCGTAACCTTTTGTTCAAGGTGAACTACCTTTTTCTGATAGTCCCTCTTTTCTCCTTTCAATTTGTCA
>ENA-UOTX01000228-UOTX01000228.1-compost-metagenome-genome-assembly--contig:-NODE-228-length-62901-cov-10.627308_pt1 | contig 62901 bp, 33 predicted proteins | sample MGYA00238143_ERZ746982 | MGnify/ENA primary metagenome ERZ746982 (study PRJEB28758, sample SAMN06268862) | compost metagenome | isolation source: single cell | place: USA: California, Emeryville, Joint... | reverse complement strand
TGAAAATGGGACTTTCGCAACAATGTGGAGAGCAGCGAAAAAGGCAAGCCGTTCGTAGACCAATGTTGGAAGTAAAGGCGAGGCTGCGTTCATTTTTTATATAATATCATATCAAATCTTAATGAATAATGATTGTTGTCAGTATAATCAAACTTATCAGTCATGTATCTATTCACAATGACGAGATTTCGTTCTTGCATCTTATGAGATTATTTTAATCTACATCTAATACATTACTTGGTTTTTAGAGTTGTTTTGGGATGAAAAAGATGGCTCAGTAAATTTTTTATAACAAAAAAAAAAAAGCGTTGGAGCATTCGTCCCTTAATCTTGGTTGTGAAAATGCTGTACTTTTTCTTCTAATAATAAGTGATAGTATAATTAATTGATCTTCTATGTTTATTAACATACTTTAATTATCGTTTTTTTGGTATCAAATTGCTACAAAATTAAGTTGATTGTACACCCAATTCTCTATTTTTCATATCAGTCCTTAAATTGCAATTAGTATCCTTGTTTATACTAATTCAGAAATCTAACAGTGTATTTCTCGAAGAATTCCCATCTGTCAGAATAAATTTATTTAAACGGAATAAATTACGGTATCAACTCAATTAACACACTCTAAATTAAATTAGTGAGGAAATAGAGCGCTAGCTATCAGAATTACATGCAGCCAAGCTTTTTTCGAATTTCAGACACTCATCCCCCCGAAAATGACCGGAATTTCGGAGAAAAGGTTGCTTCCACAGTCGATTCTTCAAATCCTGAGCTTTTGATGTCTTACCTCCGAGACTCGGAGCAGCTTTCTGCACTTGGAAAGTATATCTCACCAGAATTTGTGATTTGGAGCACTAAAAATTACAATATAGCCTTAATCCCTCATTATTGGCCTTTAGCAACGAGTTTCACCCTAGTTTGGCGTATTCAAATGAGTTTGCGCAGTTTCATCAGCAACAGCCTTCTTTCGCTTCTTCAAATATGAAGAAATCTTATTCTGTAGTGCTTTTTTCTCTTTCTTCTAAATAACCCTTGTTTTTCTTCTCTATTAAAGAATAGTGGTACAGATGAATGGGTTTTGTCAGGCTTTAAAAGCAGACAATCATCTACAACAAAAGAGCAAGCCCCACAAACTAAGTCCAAGGGAACCAAAAAACAGAAAAAAGAGCAGTTTTCTAAACCTGAGGAAGAAGAAGAAAGTGATTTATCAGACGAGTGGGATCCAGCTACTGTTAAAGCGAACGCCAAGCCTACATATAGCAACAAAATTCAGAGTTTAGTCGCAGAAAATCCTGAATTAACGAAATTTGCGAAGTAAAGAATCAATTCTCAGCCAATCTCAATTCGGTTTGGCTTAGGTTGACAAGCGTTATCGTCCCTGACAAGTTGGATCTTCAAGGCAATCTGCCACTTAAAGCGACTGATCAGAAACCAAAGATGAAAAAAGTCAAATCCGTGGAACGTTTTATTTCCCCTGAGGAAGGTGATCTTCACAAAGATGTTTAGAATTGTAACTAATTATGAATGAAATAACAGAGAGACTTCATCAAAAGCTGGTAAAAAATCGAGAATCTGCGAGAAATAGTCGGAAAAGAAAGAAAATTTACGTTGAGCTGCTTGAGAAGAAAGTGCAAGAACTCACTCAGGAGCTGTTTGCTGCAAGGAAACAACTAGAGGCTGCTAATATCAACTCGAATCAAACAGCAGTGCAATCAAAATTAGTATTCCTCTTCTTTCTTCGAACCTCATGTTCAAAAATTTCCCTTAGATTTCTCAATTGCAAAATGGAAGGCAGCAATTCATTGAAAAACTGGAAAAGCTATTGCACAGCGATGCTGATGAGACTGAAATCAATCTACTTATAGACTCTTTGAGAGTAAGAAATTATTTTGATCTGTATTAATGATGTATTAGCTGAGAATGGGAGCCAGCGCGAACGAGAGAATTCAACTTGTGAATTATTTCTGTAAGCAGGCAGTTGAGCAAATTATGCCTGTCTCTATGAAGTACCTGCTTTGGTCCGCCAGCGAAGGTAGCTTCTGTTATCTAGAGCAGTGTATCATGATATTATATTAGGAAAAGATCTCTTCAATGATGCTGCTCTCGGTATCAAGCTTGACAAATTTGACAGCAAAAACGGAACTACGTAATCTTCTTTTTCTCCTTCGGTTCCACTAATTAATGGATAGGGACCATTGGAGTGAGATTATATTAAACCTAAACCTGACAGACTCACAGAGAAAATACATTTTAAAGTACCGAAAGAAGCTGGTTCAAGAAAAGCATAGGATAGAAGCGTAAGCTCTTGAACTGAGAGATATTAGATTCTGACGAAGTTTGCTGTTTTGTCAGCTTAATTCATACGTTGAATCAGACCAGAAAGAGCATTCTGAAGGAGTCAATATCTCTAGAAAGTGTAATAGATGATTTGCGGAATGCACTAAGCCCAAAGCAAGTTGGAAGATTCATAATCGCTTTGGATAAGGTAGCTGAGAATCTTTAATTGCCAATTCTGACATGAATTATAGGAACGGTATAGAAAGGAATTTTCCCCTGAAAAGCTCTGGCAGTTCCCAGGTACGAAAGAAGAGGAAGGAGACGATAATGATCGAAGCGACAGTGATGATAGTCTCAGCTGCGATCCCAGATTTGATCAACATATTCACGAGCAGATGAACGGCTTCCAACGATTTGATTCTGGTGGTGCTGGTGTTGGCACCAGTGGAATTGATTTCGATCTGTAGTTTCTGTGTTCAAGATTCGCGGAATATCAAAAGCTCATTTCAAGTCCTTAAATTTATGAAAGATAACTCATTTAATGCTTGTGTTAATTACGTAATTGAATCAAATTATCGGAGGTTTATGTGTGTGTATATGGAGGTTGCTTTTTTGTAATTGATTGAGTAAATTAACCTGATTTCCTCTCGTTACTGATCATCAAATTTGAGTTGATCAGGAGGAAACTAATTGTTTATACGTTATTGAGATAAGAGTAAACACTAATTTAAATACAAAACACAAGGGAAATTGATCTTTAATGGATTTCTCTTTCAAAGAAGATAAATATTCCCGAATCCGCTAACATAAACAATACATACTTTTTGTTCATCAACTTCATTATAAAAATCGCTATTGGAAATTTTCCAAAGATTATTAGAGGTTAACATTTGTTGCGGAAATCATTACAATTTAGAAAGTTTTATCCAATAGAATTCGAAAGGTAGAAATGGCTGATAATTTCGTGATCAAAGAAAAGTTTGAGTACTATGAGACCCACTTATATAACGTAATCCACTTCCGTTATAACATGTAATTACTTTTACTTTGATAGCCTGTGATTGCCCAATCGATTCTTCAGTACGAAAGTAGCAACAAAACATCCGAAGATCAAGAAAAAATACTCAAGGTACTTGAATTTGTAACCCTAAAGGGATTCTATGCTCGAAGCTGTCTCGACGTCATTGCGTCTGAGCAGAACAATCCTCCAACGACAAAAATTTCAGATTTGTTGTTCTGTATTGAAAGCATTTTGCAAAGAAAGTATTCTGAAATCGACGAATATCTGAATAAATACGTCGAGTCTCCGAGCCTTATCGATAAGAAAACTCACGAACTGACACTGAGAATGTACGATTCGTATTTCGAAAGAGTAACAAGTTGTATGGTAAAACTCACGCAATCATACAGAGATTGGAATTTCTGCGGAATTCCCATGAAAATCTTTGGATATTTGGCGTTCTTCTCAACGAGCGTTCAACTAAATTTACTGTTTCATCAAATGCTTCGGAACCTGTTGAACCATTTGACGTCTATAAAACCCGAGGATGCGATGTTTAGTCATTCGGTATCTTACTTTATCGGAGGGTATACCTCGTTTAGCGACCCGATGCGATATTTCATTTTCAAATCGAATTTAAGTGGACCGGATTTAATAGACATGTTCAAGAAACTGAAAAGTGAGAAGAGCTTGAAAGAATTTATACAGCGAGTTTTGAGTTTTTCTGAAATTCAGAGTCGGGAAAAATATTTTATTGAGCAGAGGCAACGACTGATTGACGATTTAGACAAAGTTATATGTGATGAAAGATTAGTTTTCAGAGCTTCTTTGGATTGGATTTGGACCAAGTTCAGAGACTCGGCAGAAATTCCAAAAAATGGATTAATCGAAATTGCTGGTATTTTTCACCTGATAAGACTCATTAAGGATGATTCAATGTGCGCAGAGGCTATTATGTCTCTGCTTTATACACAAAGACTGATTAATGGTAGGACAACATACCAGAGATCTCTGATAATATTATATTTGATAATTATTAGGCTATTATGAACTTTATTCCGTAAAACAAGGACAAAACATTGCAGCCCTACAGCAAGTGCCAAATTGGGGAATTCAAGAGACAAAAAAAGCGTTCGAACTCGCCCAGGACCCAACGAGTGTTACAACCGACAGTTTCAGGTACATCATAGATGGGCTAATGTCGATTAATACCGTTAATTGTATAACTTCCGACCTCTTTCAAGAACGAAGTGAAGATAATTTGGTTGAAGTTAATAAAACTGTTCAGCCATTATTTGACTTGTGGTTCTCTCCCGATTCTGGGCTGATTTATCTCCTTCTCAAAAAACTGAGAGAGTCTCACAAGTCTATCCAGAATTCAGAGATTGACTCACTCGTTAACAGAAAAAACGTACGAGATTTGTATGACTGTTCTTATTTGGATACTATCTTCACTCTGCTAAAAATATGTAATGATTTAAACACTCAAAAGACTGCAACAATCAGAGCTGAGGGAGGATTCATCATCAAGAAATATGACTATATCATCCCTGAAATGGTGAAGTTCATTGATGAAGAGTGCTTTGACGCTTTGAACTCTAAATTGGAGAGCAATCAACTAATCTTTTGGTCCAAGCTTGCCTTTTATGGATTCAAATGGAGGCAGATTCGCCAGGACATTCCAGGATTCTGTCAATTTGCAATAAAAACTGCAGAAAGCATTATTAATGATCAGATCCTGCGACTCAAAGAAATCCTATCAGCAGCCTATTTCGCAGAAAAAACTGTGAGGGGTGATCTGACGTTATTGAGCTACCATTCAATGGCAGTTACAGGTATTTTATTGGTGATATGCTCGAATGAAATCGTTGAAACTGAGCTCAAAACGCAGTTTCTCAAAAATTTAAAAATTGACGAGGTGCTCAAATTTTTCGAGGAATTGAAAGCCTGGTTAGCGATGGAACAGCAGGGCAATGAGTTATTATTCCAAATTGCATGTTATTACTACGCTTTCTATTTTGGAACCTGCTCAAATATTCAATGTGCTAAACTGCAAGCTGATAACAATGATTTGATGCTCAGCATACCGCAGTTCAAAAAACTTTTGGAATTGGCGGTTGCGTTCTCCGACCCGAATCTTAGGTTCGCTGATCTCTTCTCTCAGCTGCCTGTACAAATGACTCGAGTTGGGAAAGAGAAACCGGATTATTTGAGAGCTTTGCATTCAAGTGGTTTTGTGAACTTCTTGTACGAAGACGTGCTTTTCAACTTCGATACAATTGATTTGATTCGCTTGGACAGTCAAACTGATTTTGAAACTCGCCAAGATATAAGATTTGATCAATTGAAAGCCTATTTGTACGAGCAACTGATAGAAGACGCGAATTTTGATCAGGTGAGTCAAATAATAACGATCAATCTCGAAAAATTGACCCAGAACAGCGAACTGCTCAAAGGGAAACTGTTGAATTTTCAAAAGATTCGCCTCGTTGACAAATTTCGATGCATTACATATTTTTGGGTTATATGCCTCGATTTAAAGACATTTCTAAAAGTTCTCGAAGACCTTTTTGAGCAAGCAAAAGCCAAGCATTTCACTGAAGACGCGCGAGCTCAGCCATTAATGAGTACTTTGCAAGGATCTCTGATTTGTGCTTTGAATATTTTGATGAGTCTTCCAATAGCCAGCCGAGACCCTGCAATCGCAGCGATTCTTACTCGCATATTAAATCAAGTGTCTGTTGAATGTGTGGAAAGCTGCTATATGTCAATCCGAACGACGTTGCTCTCTCTCCTCTGTGCTGAAAACAGCTTAGTGCTGGTTAGTGATTTTATCTTGGTACCACCTGAACTCACTCAGAATAGCAAAGATTTCAAATTCTACAAGAGCTTAGTACCTATCATGGCTAAAGAAATGTCGACTGAAGCTCTCAGCTTTCATTTTAAACTTGAAGCACTGTGTTCTCTCCTCGATTCTTTGGACGCCAATCTCTCTCACAAGCTTCCAAGCAGCATTTCTTCTGAAGAGTTGCAAACTTTGAGGAGGATTTGGATCTCTTTTCATACGGAAGTTTTCAACCACGTGTTGATTCCCAATAAATTCCTGCGGCTAATGCTTGATAAATACTCGAAGTATTATTTCAAGTTTTTTGAGTTCTGCTACGACAGTAGTCATAAGCAACTCTTAGCATTCTTCTTAAGCCATGTGAGAAATGCAATTCAGCTCACCAGGAAATTGGAGTCAGACTCTGAGTTTGAAGAACTTAAGAAAGTCTGGATGCTGCTTTCTGTGGGTAATGGGGTCCTTTCAAATTTTGTGCTCTATTATCTGCAACAAATAAGCAAGCTTACCGATAATCATGCGGAGATCATCAGGGATATTCTAGGCTGCGAAGGAGTGATTAGTACTATCATGGAGGCATTTGCAGCTATGTGCAGACTGAGCTCATTGGTACTAAACCACAAAGACAAAGACACTGCGAAGGAGACTACAAGGCAAGTGGGCCTCGCTTACGATGAAATGACAAATTTTCTGTCGGTCATTGTGGAAAAACAAATCCTAAGCCAGAGCTTCGTGCCAAGGATATTTACTGATCTTTCGAAACAAGGAGGCTTTGATAAGAAATTGGATACTTTTTTCAAGGAATTGCTTGCTGGATTGAAGTATATCGCACAAATTGAGCCAGAACTGCATCAGCATGACTCTGAAGGTGAAATATCCATGATTTATCAGCAATTTGTCAATTTTTTCCTCAGAGTCGCACAAGAGAGCATTGATCTCATTTTCTTTTCGCCTTTTGAGAGTCTGTCCAAAAAAGAAATGCTTGATTTCTTCAATGCAAATGTTTTCAAATTATTATGGAGACTTAGCAAACGTGTGTGCAGTGTCGCTTCTCACAGGGCAATAACAGCATTGGCAGGATATTCTACATTAAGCGAAGACGCTTTGAAGATAATTCATTCAGAAATCAACAGTTACAAAGATACATTTGGTAAGTTGGCGAATGAAGAACTACAAACCTTGAAAGAGATGCTGGGAGCAGAAATAGCTAACTCTCATGATCCTAAGCTGGCGGGAGCTCAGACGAGCTTTTCTAGTATGATATGGGGTTTAGTAGCCAGTTATATCCACATTTCTGGGATCTTAGCCAGTAATATAGACGAGCTGGCTGACCAATGTTCATCACTAGCAGAAACGAACATCAAAATCTGCAATAAATTATTTGATACTTTTCAAGGGATGAATGTTGAAGAAATAAATAATTTTATGAAAAGTCAGTTGCATGGTTCTTACGACCTGCTTTGCCGACATCCTCTTAAAGCCGTAATTAATGCAGGGCCTATCTTTCAAAAACTCCGGAGAAATGAGGAGTCTGAAGAAATCCGAAAAGCTGTTGAGGAGCTTTATCGACTTTGCACCGCGCTTTTGAAACTTGAAGAAAAGGCTGAAATGTTTACTCTTAAAAGTCCTGAAGACGAATTGATGGTTTTGCTGAACCTGCTAGCGCTTTTCGAATACTATCCCTCGAAACTTGAGGCATTGTTAAAAGACTTTGAAGGAATTGCCGTCAGAATAGTAGATCAAGCAGTCAACCCCGATACTAGTTTCCCACTCTTATATTTGCTCATAAAAACGCTGACGAGTGATATTAACATGAAAGAGGGCATCATGATGCATCTGACCTCAGTTGGATTAAAAAGAATGGACACTCAGAGCTACTCTGGCGATTTGAATATGAACCTGTTCAAAGTCTTTCATCAAGAGGATTTAGATGAACTTCAAAAAAAGATTCTTAGGTGCAGTCAAGGAAAATGGAAGGTTTCATCTTCTTATTCGCTCAAAGGTAAAAACCTTAAACTTATGCCGTGCTAAAATTTGTATTGAATTAGATGCCCCTTATGTTGATCCAGAGCAATTTGTGATCAATAAGCAAGGAGAGAAAATTTTCAGGGATTTTTTGTCTACTATCGAATCATCATTCACAACCACATCTCATCTGAGATCTCTCACATCAGTTTTGGCTTGTTTGATTATGGTTTACCCTCGTATTGTCATTCAGCTAACTAAAAACTCTTCTAACAATTCACACCCGGCTTCTCACCCAAATGGAGATAAAGACCAAAAAGAGACGTTTTTATATGAATTACTGCAGGCTTTCCTGGAAAGCAATGAGCAAGTCGCTTTCGAGATACTTATCGATGCACTCATAAATCCTCAGATGCAAAGCGAATTAGTATTGTACAGAGGCGAAGTCATGCCGACTGTTACCTATCATAGGTGCTTACTGACTGACTGGTTAATCAAAAACTTTGAAAAGCTTGATTTTGAAAGACTCCAAGATGAGTTTGATAAAAAAATGGGTATGCTTATCCCCGCTGTAAAGATAATCTTCAGAGATGCTCATCTCCTATCTCTACAAGACATCAAACTCTACTACACCATTCTTGACCAGGTTCTAAGCGTGTGCGTTCGTTCGATGGAGAGAGCGGCAAGTCCTTCAGGGGCTCATATGATGACGACTGATATCGCTTGCTGTCTCGAGCCTTTACGAGATATCCAGTTGGTGTTCATGGTTTCAGAGCCGTTGAATCTCAATCCCACGGAATTGCTTTATAATTTCAACTTCGTTCTGGCGAAAAAGCTCCAAGACTTCATGTACTCTAAAATGACCTCTAAGCAACTATTCCAATCCAGCGTAGATAATCAGCATCTCATAGAGGAAAAGAAAGTAGATGAAACATTTCCAATCAACTTTCTCACTGAAAAACATGATTCTAAATCACGTTCTCTAAAATATGGTGCATATAACCTCTCAAAGTTATTCTTTGAGTCAATGCTCGTCAATGGATATCTCTTAAATGAGCGCATCAAACAAAAATCCGGTTTATATCTATTCAATAAAGAGATACGGTTTCTGCTTTCGAAAATGCCGGTTGAATTACTAGATTTCTCAAGTCTTAGGTAGATACTATGTTACCTTTTTATTTCAACTTTTTTCTTATCCAGCGAATCGACATCAAATGTTGAAAGCCATTGCCATGATGAAGAATTTCAGAAGAAATTACAGTTAGCAACACAATTTTTAGGTTTGATTTTTGTGGATTCACTCTATCTAAATCTTGAAATTTCGATAGATGGAATTCGAAAGGAGCTAAAAAATTTTGTGGTTGCAAAGGAGAAAACCTCTGCGGGAGCCTCATTCACTGTAGACTTCGAGCTCAAAGATTTGATTCCTGGTGAGCATGCACCACATGAGATAATCGAACTTGCTCAGAACGTAAATACGAGGTTTCGTAAGTTCCTTGGGCCTATTTTTGTAAAAACCTTCATTTCACATCTTCAAAATCGGCGAATTTATTGGAATCTCAACGCAAAAGACCTCGAAAGCGAGGCTAAACGATTCATAACCACCCTCTCGAAGAAAGAGTATATTGCATTCATGCTTTTTACAGACGAAGACACTTTTCGTGAGCAACCAAAGCAAATTCAAACAGTCTTGCAAGGCCTGAGAGAAAAAGCAAAAAGTTTACTTGCTCAAAAAGAATCCTATGAGAATATTCAAGGACGAAATAGAACGCTTGTTTCTAAGTTGGATGACACACTAACACCCAAAACCAAGCTAGAAAAACTATTATCAACTGAATGGTGTGCGAAAACTAATCCCAATGAGGTTGATTTTCTCAGCAAACTCGAATGTCTTTTGACGGGGAAACTGAATCATAATGTCAGTTCGGTTCTGAAAAGTATCTTATACAATATTGAATCAAAGACTATGAGGCTAGAGTCAACTCGGATGTCCAAGCACAGCTTGCAGATCTTAGGGTTGATTAATAACTATTATGACAAAATAGCTTCGAAAAGGACTTCAAGCACTTTTCCTCCAGTCCCTTCGCTTCCTGGCTCACTCCTTGAGAAAATTTTGATCATTTGCTGTCAATCTATTCTTGACAGTGGCAGCCTCGCAGAGATTCTCAAAGTTTTCACGTTCAATCCATATGATGAAATCAGAATGTTGGATCTCTTCCAACATGTATTGTCGATTCCTGACGAGAACATGCATTTATTTCAAAAATTAATCGAGGATTCCTTCAAAATTAAACTCAAGAAGGGCCATACTGAAGTTTCAGAAGGAATAAAAACTGCCCTTAATACTCTCCTCACGAAACTGTTTGCTTACCGATCAAGAGAGATAATCTTCCTCGCTGATTTTAAATCCATGATTGCCAACATTGAGAAGGAGTTGGGTGTCATTCCTTTGAAAAAAGAGCTGATGTCGACTGGGCTGATGAAATTTCAATATACGCCAGGGAGAAGCTTCGTGCAGGAATGGCGGCTAACTATCTCCTCAAAGCTGAAAAGCAAACCAGATGGATGTGGTCAAACGGGAATCCCGCTCCTGATCCAATACTTTAACAACCTTTCTGCCAGTATCGTTGAAGAAGAGGACCCAGTAAAGAAGTTTTCGGGATTATTTGATGATCCAGCGCATTTTTCCTCGAATAGCTACACTATATCAGACATGCATTTCTACCTGGCGCTCAAAAATCCCAGAGTGATTGAAATGATACTTCAATTATGTAATTCATCGAAGTCTTATGACGAAAAAATCACTCTTCTTTCTCAATTTGCTGACAAATTGAACGACCACCTCAAACAGTGTATCAAAAACAATGGCTTACTCTGTTTACAGGGACTCGATACGAACGAGCTAATTCATCACATTGACGATATACGCTTCTTTACAAGCATATGCGTGTTATGTATTCAGTACTTCCAGGAAGTGATTGATAGGCTAGGGACCCCGAAATTCATTTATACCGAGACCCAAAGATTCAGCATCATTTGTTGTAATAAGCAGCTCAAGTCTTTTCTCGAACATCCAGTCCTGAACAAATTGCAGAATAACTTCGTTGGACATCTTGAAAAGCTCGAGCAAATTTTGGAAAGTGGAGCAAGCCCAGAGCTCGAGGAGGGCTCCGGTCTTGAATTGATAAATGCGATCTGCTCGTATGTGATTACGTTTTACAAAATCCATAAGGTACAGGAAGAGCTCGAATATGTCATTACTATGGGACAAGAAGAGGTGAGTAGCCCTGCTCTCGTGAAAATCAAATCAAAAGGTGAAAAGAAAATAGAGGAACCTAGGCTTCGGCTGGATCGTTCGTTTTCAGTTGCTTATACAGAAATGGCTTTCTGCCTCGACGAGGTTATGTTCCGGTTGGCTTCGAAATGCGCAAAACTCTTTAAACTCTTTATTAACTATAAGACTCGGGACTACTTTCTCATTACGATGGCCCCTTGGGTTATTCCTCAGAGCGTCAGACTTGAATTCCTCAGGTAAAGTTAGCCATTTCTTGATATTTATTGTCGTATCAGAGACGTTTTACAGCCTGTGAATGAGAACTCGATCATCAAGAGTAATCACTTTCGGTTTCATTCCTAATTCATCCGGAATAGAGTTTTATCTAAGAAGAGATTCGATTCTGGAGGATACACTGTCAAACTTCGATGCTCTAGCACCAACCGAATTGAACTATGAACTCAAGTTGAATATAGAATTTATTGGAGAGGCCGGAGTCGACCAAGGTACTTATTCTAAACTCCCATCTTTGATGATTTTTCATGATTATTTGGATTCTCTGTTCTAAATTGGCAATCTTAATAGGAGGCCTCACAACAGAGTGGATCTCGAAACTACTTAAAATTTTGCTGGATCCCGCCGCTGGCTTATTCCATCTCTCACCGAACAATATCTCCCTTCAGCCTTCCCCTTCTTCCGCAATAATCCCTGAAAATCATAAATACTATCGATTGGTCGGCAGACTCATCGGATATGTAGTGCTGTTTACCCAAATTTTGAAGCTAATGCCTCTGTGACTAGGTGATTGCAAATAGAATCGCTGTGAATGTCAATTTCACTAAACCCATGCTAAAACAAATACTAGGTTTGCTTTTGATCCTTCACATTTCTTTCACTTACACAACTCAACTAAATAAAATTAGGTGTTCCATTAAATGCTTTCGATATCGCCGATGTGGACCCTGACCTTTCTAACTCTCTTCAATGGATGCTTCATAATAAAGTGAATCCAGAAGAAATCATGCAGGAATTTTCATTTGAGTTTAATTTCATGGATAACTACTACACAATTGATCTGACCAAAGACCAATCTAACCAAGAAGTCTCTGAAGAAAACAAGCGACTATTTGTGAAGCTGCTGATCTATCAGAAGCTTGTGAAGTCAATAGAAATCCCTCTTTCTGAGATATATGCCGGAATCACGGAGTTTGTTCCGAGCCTTTTCTTGAAGATGCTGACTCCGGTCGACCTTAACTCGATCCTTGCAGGCGAAAGCACGATAAACGTAGCAGAAATGAAGCAATATGCTAAGATCAATGAGCCAGCTCCGTCTCCTGAAGTGGTCGAGTGGCTTTGGGAGATCCTCGAAGAAATGGAGAAAGACCAATTATCAGCTTTCCTGTTCTTTGTCACAGGTGATCAGCTTAATCTTTACTGGAGTTAAACTGTGATTGGTATAGGTAATAGCGTCGTCGGATTCGGTGGGTTCAAGGAGCATCCCATAATAATTAACCGTAGCTTCCTCCCTAATGGGAGCTTGCCGTCAGTACATACATGGTAAAAAAGATTAGGATGTCATAGGTTTGAGTGAATTTTCTTTTAAAGCTTTTCGATGATTGACCTACCAGAGTATTATGCAAAAGAAATTATGAAAGAGAAACTACTCAAGGCGATCTATGAAGGCCAAGGATTTTATTTGGCTTGAGATAACCAGGGCATACTATTCACTAATAATTAAATCAAATTATACTGCTAATTCAGGAAAAAACAATATTTTTCTTTTGAGAAGCGGCAAGAGATATCATTGTTAATAATATGCAACTGGAAACTGTATTATTTTCACAATTAATTATAATCAGCAGTTGTTGAACCCTATACTCTAAAACTTCTTTGGGTTGATCAGAGCTTTGATATTATTACTGTGAAATTGCATGTGAAACCCGGAGTTTAGTCAGTGGAAAAATTTTAATTCTATAAGATCGATCGGTTATAAGCCATTCAAGGAAGTGAAGTCCAATTCAAAGAGAGTACATAGATACCTCCTCCATGAGAAAATCATAAAACATAATATGTTCTTCTGATAAACGAATCCATCAGCTTGGATTTTGAATTTATTCTCTTCTTCCTCAATTCAAGTTCTATTGAATTACTATCTCTCTCAAATTGGAAAAGTGAGAAAGGTTATTTGGGAGTTTTAAAGTTTGCTGATTGGTTAATAAGTCAAAATTCGGTATGCATAATTTTCCTCCGAGCTATGATAGCTTTCTTAGATTTTTCAACAATATGTACTCAATCAAAGTGGCACATTTAAAGCTCTCTAGATACACTTTACAGGTCAGAGAGAAAATTGATAGTTAATTGACTATTGTTTGTCGGATTGATCTTTTCCTTTAGTAACGAATCCTCCACTCCCAAAGAACACTTGTCCGGCTCCAGAACTTAAGGCACCTGGTTGATTTCCCGTGCCAAACAATCCTCCTTGACTTCCGAATAAATTTGTAGGCTGGTCTCCTTGAGGAGCGCCAAAGAGACCTGTAGATGGTGTTCCTTGTGTCTGGCTACCAAAGAGACCTGATCCTTGTTGTCCCGTGGTTTGTGCACCAGGTTGTCCCACTTGACCCCCGAATAAAGTTGTAGGCTGGTCTCCTTTAGGAGCGCCAAAGAGACCTGTAGATGATGTTCCTTGAGTCTGGCTACCAAAGAGGCCTGAACCTTGCTGTCCGGTGGGTTGTGTTCCAGTGCCTGCTGCTACATTTGCAGTTGCTTGATTGAACGTAGTTGGTGATACGCCAGTAAAGAACCCAGTGGGTTGTGCGCTGGTACCGGTTGTGGGATTTGCAGTACTACTCTGATTGACTGCTTGCTTGAACATATCGGGAGTTGTGCCGGCGAGGACCCCTGTGCCGAATGGTTGGCCTGATTTGGGAATAATTGTAAGTTGAGAATAGTTTAATTATTTAATTTACTCTGTTGAGTTTCTTGGGATGTTTTATCTTGTTGCGTTGCTGTGAAAGCACCACCAGTTCCTCCAACATTTACATTGGATGGTTCCTAAAAATTTATTTCAGATTATGTCAGCTCAAGTCGGATAAAAACAGAAAAACGAGTTCATTAAATAGATTTCATCCAGGAAAAGCAAAATTTACCAAAGCCTGTGCCTTCGTAGGCGAGAGAACTGATTGTGTAATCGGAATATCTTCAATCTTGGTGAGGGGTTGGCTTGGAAGAGATTGAGGTTGAGATTGGGCTAGATGGGATTGGCCCTGAATTGGACGAATTTGCGACTTCAGATTTTCTTTCTTAAGCTCAGCAATGGCTTTCTCTTGCAAAGTGTTCATTGTTTGCAAATTGCTAATTTTATTTCCCAATTCTGTCTCCACCTGCGAATTTTTCAATTTCAAACGCTCAATTTCGGTTTTGAGATAACTTCTTTCATCATCGAAGGCTTGGGTCTGTTTCTTTCCCCCATCGACGGGCTGTCTTGGTTGCGATATAGATCCATAATTTGACTCAATATTCGACAACCTGCTTGCTAAGAAGTCTCTTTCATTGAACAGATTCTCCTTTTCAGAAGCTAACTTAGAGAGTTTCTCCACGTTTTGATCAAGCTTGCCAGCCAATTCATTAGCTAAGGCAACTTGCTTCTCTTTCTGATCATCTTCATTGAAGAGGGCTTCCCTCAAAGCCTTGAGCTCTTCTGTGACTTTATCCTTGAGGAAAGCAAGTTCTCTATTATCAACTTCAAGTCGATCAGCACTCTTACGGTATTGCTCCTTCTGTTTCTCTAGAGCATCGATCTCAGCTCTTAACGCAGCAATCTGATCTGCGAGCAATCCTCTTTCCATCTCAAGGATTGGAAGCTTGACCTTTAGTCTGTCGATTTCTTCCTGGAGCTTCCTGATATCATAAATGTGCTTTTGTCCCTGCGCGTACAAATCAGTCGCTCTTGCCATCTGTACATTGAACAAATTCTTAAAGTGATCTCGATCTTTCTCAGCAGCAGCTAGTTTTCTAGCAAGAGCATCAGCTTCGCCGCGTAATGTGTTCTCTTTTTGAGCGGCATCATCTCTCTCTTTCTCCGCAATTCTGAGGGTTCTTTCAGCCTCCTTTGCGCGGTCATTGGCGTTTGCGTAGGCTCGCTCAAAGTTACTTTTTTCATCTAGGGCCTTTGTTAGCTCTTTTTCAGTCTCCTGTAGCCGCTTTTGCAACTTTGCTCTCTCTTGTTCGAGTTCTTGTGCCTTAGACTGGTACTTGCTGAGGTCAGGCTTTAATTTATTCAGCATCTCAAGTTCCGCTCCCCTCTTTGTAGCGACATCAGAGAGCTCTGCAACATGTCTGTTCGCTTTCGTCAGCTCATCCAACAAGTCATCTCTCTGCTTTTTGAGCTTAAGATTTTCGTAATTAGCGTCTTCCAAGTCCCGGCCTGCATTTTGTGCAGCATCCTGAACAGCCTTGAGTTGTCTCTCAAGGAATGTTTTATCTCTGGCAAGACCATCTCTCGCTCTCTGTAACTCCCGAATCATTGCTTCAAGCTCATCGATTTGATTTTGTAGCAAGTTTCTGTCTCCGCGCAGTTGATCCAACTCCAAAGATAAGGCTTTATTCAGGTCTGTGAGGTTTTCATTGTTTCTGTTGGCAGTTTTTAATTTATCCAGCGCATCGTCTCTTTGGCCCTTCATCTGATCTCTCTCGGATCTGGCTTCTGCCGCTTCTTGCTGAGCCAGCTCGGCGCTCTTCCTGAGTCTCGCTAATTCTTCTTCAAGCCTAGATTTATCATTTTCAAGACTCTTTATTCTTCTATTCAGATCATCAATCCTGGCTTCCACCTCCGCTTTCGCTCTTCTGATATTATCTCGCTCATCTCTCACATTGTTAATTTCGGCTCTGTTTACCCTCTCTATTTCCTTCAATTTTTCAACGTCTCTGTTAGCTACTTCGAGATCTTCTAGCAAGCGCTTTCTTTGAGCTTTGAGGTCAGCAATTTCTAATTCATATGCTCCTAAGTTGCTGAGCTGATCTTTAAGCCTTTGGATCTCTCGCTGAGCTTCTACTAAATTGGCTTGAACGTCTTTTTTCTCCTTTTCGAGCTGAGCAAATCTGTTTTGGTAGTAAGAGATCTCACGATTGTAGTTCTTTTCCAACTGATTGTAGCGATCTTTCTCTTTAGCAAGCTCAGCCTCTAAATCTCGGATCTTGCCTTTTAGCTCAGCGATTTGAGCCTGAAGATCAGCGATTTGTTTTTCTGATCTTGCTTTATCTTCTTGTAGTCTCTTGATATCTTCATCTTTTCTAGCGAGCTGTCTGGTAAGTCTCTCAATCTCGTCTTTTGAACCGGCCTGGTTGAGTTCGTCCTCTTTTTCTTTCAGGAGTTTCTTCAATCTCTCAATTTCTTCCTTCAACTCTTTAATTTCTTGGTCTTTTCTCTCATTGTCCTTCCTCAGAGCTTCCATATCTTTCTTCAGCGAATCTAGTTCCCTCTCGAGAGCATCTTTATCCTTAAACACCTTCAAAATTTGCGTCATCTGCTTCTGGAAAGCTGGCTCATCCAATTCGGGATCAATATCAATGGCCAGCTTATCTTTCAGAATGCCTCTTCGTTGCTTGTAAGCATAGAGGTCGTCTCTGTATTGCTCAAGCGCTGTTAGATTTCTATGGAGCTCTTCTTTCTCCGCGGCCAATGACTTCTCGAGCGTGCTCTTATCTGCTGTGAGGGTTTCGATCTTGTTCTTCAAGTCTTTAATATCTCTCTCTAAAGATTCAATTTCCCCATCTTTCTCACGCATTTTGGCATTATGGTCATCAATTTCTTCTGTAAGCCTATCAATTTGAAGACGCTTGCTATCGTTTTCACCTGTTAGCCTCTGGATTTCCTTTTTCTGCTTGGCGTTCATATCTTCAAGCTCCTTTACTCTTGGATTGACTTTATCAAACTTCCTCTGAAGTTCTTGAAGCTCATCAGTTCGTCTTCGGAGCTCGCCTTCAAAGTCGTTGCCTGTGCTCTTGGTATTTTTTGCTCTCTCCGCAGCCAACTCGTCCATCAGATCCTTAATTCTTTTCTTCTGACCCTTATTATCTTCCAAAACTTCTTCATACATCTTAAGGGCATCAAACTTCTGATCCTCCAAGATATTGAACTTATAAACCAGCTGTTCAAGTATCTCATTAGTGCTGCTAGTTTTTATGGTTTCTTGGAATGTGCTTTCTGCTTTCTGCTTAATTTCTTGGACCTTTACATCAATTTCTGTAACAAGAAGGTTCTTAAGGTCGCTCAGAGGCTTGTTGAGGTTTTCCTTGGTGAGAACTCTCTGAAGAACTTCTTTAATGCCGTCAGTGAGAGTGACTTCTTTGCCTTTCGAGTGAGTCTCCTCTTCCTCTTCAAAATCGCGGGTTGCGTTTCTGAACTCAGTTAAGATGAGGGTTGTAAGCTCTTTTTCTCCGAGCTCTACGTCCTCAGGTTTCACACAAACATCAATGAGTTCTCTAATTTGATCTTTAGAAGGCGCTCGACTCCAATTATTGATGCAACTTCCCAGTTTTGAGAAAGCGAGTAAAGCACTTTCAAAGCTGATTGCGTTTTGGAACTTTTTCATCCGCGAGGTTTTCGCTTTTCTGGATGAGGGGGTTAAGACTTGGGACATTATTTGAATCGATAGAGCGTCTCGTCAATTTTTTAATTACTAAATTAGACACGAATCTTTTTTGAAAATTGGAACCAATAATTTAAGAACTTTTCATTGAGCCTTGATGATACCGAGATCAAAAAGCTTAACTGAGGGAGTGAATCAAGGCTGAGACTACCCTGAGAATGCTTTTTCTCTTAGATAGACTACAAATCAAAAATATTTGCTCGTTTTTCGCTTGAAAATGATCAAAACTTTGAGATCCAAGAAGATCACGGCGTCAAAATGACACTAAATTAAGCTAGGATTGAATTAAAACGTATTGACTTGGTGATTCGGAATTTAAGGAATTCGTCTAAACTATTTCGTTTCTTGGATGGAATATTAATTGTTATGAATACTATAAACTAACTCGCAATAAATTCGTGTGTTTTTCTTTCGATCCTAACCTATCTCAAATTTGAAATTAGCAAAACTTTAAGAGCAAAAACATCGTTCCGATTTGTTGGATCATATCTCGGAAAGCCAATATTGTGAGTAGTAAGAAGCACAAAATTTTGCAAGCAGTATCAAGAAATTTTTTGTCATTCGATTTTGCTTTTCTAACAAATTTGCTGAATAAGTTTCTCGTTGTCCAGAGTGCATTATTGATTTCCATAATTTGAGCCCTTATTTTGAAGAGCTTGCGCCGTTTTTTAGCCACAATTGAAACATCCTCATGGCAATTTGGAATTGGTGTTCGAAGAGAATTTTAGAATTTTACCTCTGTGTTTCACCAATGAAATTAAGAGGACATACTAAAGGAGTCGTTACTGCCAAAGATAATATGAAGTATCTGAAATATTTCGTCAGAGGATGAAGAGAAAAATAGAAGAAAAAAACTAACACAGCCGCACGCGTAATCCAAATGTAAGGCGAGTCGAGTAAGTAACAAATCGAATTTAGCTCTATCTATACTTTTAAAAAACCCGAGAGTTTTTCACGATAGATTGAATGACACAAGTCTAAAATAATAAAAGTTGAATCTCTTTGCGCTGTTTTGAAGTCAGAAAGCGTAAGCAAAAGTATGGAAGTTGATTGGCTGAAGTACAACCAGAATACTATGCCAACAGCTCCTACGACTATTATTAGCGCAAATAGATAGAGCTTTAATTAGTTCTGAGCGCTGCAGTAAATTTTTTAATCAAAAAGCATTTATCTATATCTATCTTGAGAATTAAATGCATCAGTCCAGTATCACCTGAAAGAAAGTATGAGTTGTAGCTCCACAAAGTTTTCATGGCGAAGTTAGAATCGATAAAATGTTTTCCCAACTCCATTATCAACTACATAGACAAATCGTGAAATCTTTTTCGAGAGAAGAAAGTAGAAAATGACACTTTTTCCTTTTAGACTCTGCTTTTCGCGTTGATTCTTAGAGCTATATATGGTATTAAAGTTAATCCACCTCTTAATAAGAAGCAGCATTATTTCATAAGAAATTATTAAACTACGTAAGGGATCGTCCACAGTAGACACAGAGTATGATTTAATCGCTGATCTGTCTCCTCTCTCTGCCGTATAGGCCAGCGGCAAGTCAGATCAAACCCTACTTTTGAAATAAAAAACCCTAATTATTTTTTTTGTTAATAGTTTTATCAATAAGAAATAGCCCGTACTTACTGATTTTACTTTTTGATTTGCTGTCGTTTCATGACTTTAAAAATACATTCAATACACATTGAAAATAGCTTTTTAAATCGAAATAACAAGTTTTATTCTTGTTAACACGATTTTTATCAAATTACAAGTTTAATAATTCTTTTCAGCTGCTTTTCATTTCCATATGGCACTGTTCTCAGAGGTAACTTCACTTGCTCCATCCCCTCTCTTTGCTGTTTACGCTGAATTTTTGTCTCTTATAGCTTATCGCGTGGTTCTAAACTCATCCAATTATCTTTTTTTAGGACTATAATTTTGGAGATGCCAGAGACCATGGGTTACCTTCACAGCATGAAAATTTCTTACGAACAGCCTGCTTCTTCCAACCTCAAAAGGAGCAGCACACAAACGGAGACCTTCTTTGTAAAGCTCGGAACACCAAAACCTCCACTAACTTAAAAAGATCCAGTTCCAAGGTAGTAGAAACTACTTTCCATCTTATATTGAAAATCATCTATTTAGAACTCATTTTTCGAAGACAGCGATCAAAACAAACACTACTTAAAGGATCATGCTCAGCAAGCAGGAATGAGACCCGATGCTCAAGTTGGAAAGACCAATAAGACCAACCAGCAATTAGATTTGACATTCAAACAGCTACCACCAAGTTTCGGGATCTTGGAACGCGACGCTGATGATAATAACAACGACGCAAAAGGATGTTCTACAAAAGTCACATCCAGTAATGTCTCGCGGAGAACATCTCTTCAAGAGGAGCTGATTTCATTGAAAACTCCTAAGATGAGCAGGAAGAACTCGGAAGCTGCTCTAAATGGTGAGCTCCAATTGAGTTTTTCCAACGACTCCACGATCACAAGCAGCATGGGGTCTGCTTCAAATAACGTCTTCAGAATAAAGTCTAAAACGAACAACCAGGTCAAACTAATCAAATTCAACAGGATCAAGGCGATCACTCCTATTCACTTCGGCGACGCGAGTAATATTTCTGACAGGAGAGCCTCAAAATTGACCTTAAGTACTCCAAAGCGGAAACCGACTGCCCTTCAAGATTATTTCTTGGGGAGCACGCCAATATCACCAATTAGTACAATAGAAACACCAGAAAAGAAACCGGAACGAAAAAGTGTCAAAACTCACGCGCCAGTTCCTGGAAAGCTCTGCTTGGATCGAGTTGATCCGACCACTCCAACAATTAAAGCCTCTCTTTCTCTAAGGGCATTACCAAGGCCACATTCTATACACCCTCGCGTGCATAATGACCTTGAAATTGAAAGGGCAATTCATTCTAGCTGCCGACATGTCATCCCAAGTCAACGAAAATTCATCTTTAATGGAGAATCACCTCAAGAACCTTCAAAACCTCAGTTAAAAGCAATAAAAGTAGAGCGAAGGGGAAGTAGTAGTAGTTCTCGAAAGCCCGTTCGAGTGTTTAGTCTGCCTTCACCCACTAGACCAGAAGAGATGGTTCAGCTGACTAAACTGGAGCCAAGATCATATCATTCTCAGCCAGGACCGCTCAAAACCGGGGAATTTCCTCAAGTCGAAAAGGGAAGATATATCACTATGATCATCGGTGAGATGATAGACTCTACATCCCCAGTGACCCGGCCTACGGAGAAAGAGATGGCTCAATTACCAAACCTTCGTGCTTTCAGATCGAATCCTGAACACAGCAGTTCTAAAAAAAATCTGATGAAATTTCGGAACCAGGAAAACATTTTAAATAAACTCTTCAAAGAGTAATTTGCAAATGGTGGTATTAGAACTTATTTCAGTGTCTCAAAACGGGAAAGTCGGGTCAAGACGAGGCTTGTTACAATTGGAGAACAAGTCAAAATAAAAACAGGCCATAGTTTCTTTTTTTGTTATTCGTAAGGAGAGGTTCTTGGAACAATTTTCGAATTAGTCAAGTGTGCGCGCCTTTATTAAGGATATTGAACATCCATATTGGGTTTTAAAATTTTTTGAAAAGAATATTACTAACTATCAGACTATAAATTTATATCTATTATATCCCTTAAACTATTCTACAAAGACATGAATTCTCAATCATTACAGAGAAATTTTTTTCCTATACAAGCGATTTGCTCATTGGCAGCCATCATACAGTTTGAGACAAATCTTTTATTTTACTGAATGATTTATTTGTGCAAATACAAGGTAAAATATGTTTTTGGCCCCCTCATAAAACACCTTTGTTTAGTTCAAGATAGATATCTTACAAATATCAGCAGCTTTTGGCACTACAAATAATAAGATATTTTCTTTATTATCTTTTTTTGAAACAAGAAGCAAATTTTGTTGTATCCGTCAAATTTCGTCACCTTTAGAAATTAGACATCATTTCAATCTTTGCTTCCATATTTTCTTCATATATTCTCCTCTTACAACTCTGCCTTTTTCGAAAGAGGCTGAAATCCCTTTGACTCCAAGAGTTGGTTAATTCCTTCAGCATCGTAATCCGAAACGTCAAAAAGGTCAACGACAGTTTCAGTATCATCATAAAAAACAAGTCTTGGATCCCCACCTTTGCAAATTGATGCATTAGAAGAGGAAGATTACTGCGCTTTTACCGACATATTCGACTTCTACATTGTAGTTCTTGGCGTGTTGATAGATCCAATCCCTGACCTTGGGAAGACGATTCAATTTTCATCCAGAACAGGTTTTCAAAACTGCTCTATGATACATAGAATTTTGAGCCATGGCAACCTCTAATTGTCCAAGAACAATCAGAGCTGCAACAACGACGGAAAGCAATGAAAGACTTCGATTTGTCATTCTTGCTCTGTTTATTAAAATTTTATAATTTTCGCAATTGACTCTGACAAAAAAAATCCAAGAAATTGAAATGACTCTCATTTTGATAATATAGCAGCAAGTATTTGAATACTATCTTACGCAGGTCCCAAGTAGCCAGCATATTATTTCAAAGATAATTCGACATTTTCATTTTTTATGAAAAGATTAAGAAATGTAGCAAGAAGCAGGCACAAATCATAATGAATATGAAAGTTATATTATCTTATTTGAGGAATGCGAAATAGAACGTGAATGCGAGTATCATGAAAAGATAGGTGCAGATGAAGTGGTTGATGCTATTTATGTTCATAAAAAAATATCATGAGCTTCGGATAAGAAAAAGAACAAAATACCTGATGAATTTCCCTTTAATCAAGCACAACCACCAAATGTCCACCATATTCCAGTTCTTCTTTCCCTTGTAATTCATCATATTGAGCGCATGTGCGACATGGCTGTGGCAGTTATTACAGCAAATATTATGCTAATAAGAAAACAATTAAAACAAAATAACAGCAACTAATCTCAGCACCATTTCCTTTCTAAAACGTTGGTCAGCTTTCTTCACACCTTCATCCCATTCTTGTTTTCCTACTGAAGCACCATCCAAAACAACATATCTACGTTAAGCGAGGAAGGAAATTTGTGAAACTTGATAAGAATTTGAAGAGTCTACTTGTATGGGTTGCCAAACGCCATGTTATCAATCTAAAGCAGTCAGTTAATATGCGCTTTTTGGAAAAAAAAACTTACACTGACATAATATGGGCCTGCAAAATCGTGTATAACACCATCAGACCTTCGGTTCGTTGAGGTATTAGATAAAAAAACGCTGTATATTGAAGATACGTGCATATTCCGGTGTGTCCTATGATTGGAAGGAACCAACTGATAAATGGTAGAGGCCTCCAAACGATACAATATGGAAAGCGGAGGATATCGGGGTCGATCTTTCCAGGTTCTGTATCTATGGTGTCGAATTTGTTATTATCTTTAATTTCAACGGCCTCAGGGTCGTCATCATCAGCAATCATCTCATTTGAAAACTTCTTAGACTTCATCGCTTTTCTTCCTTATCCAATTAAACTTTACTACTTTTTAATCGAAATTGCTTCGAAAAGTAATTTATCAACTCACTGTCAGAATGAACTGGAGAAATTTTTTTGAATAAAAAACATGAAATTTCTTATACTAAACGAAGAATAAGAAGGCCAATCCTTACTGCTCCTAACGGACTTCTTCTATACAGTTAAATTCAGCTAGATTCAATTAATTGTAAAGACTAGCACCACTTAAATTTGGTACAGAACGGATTCCAAGAACTCTCCTCAATAAGCCATTTTTTCTTGCGAGGAACGTCAGACGCTGTTGTCGCTGGCGACTCATAATAGTATTTCTGTTTCACAGTGTCCAAGAGCTTCCGCACCTCTTCCTTATTACAGTGATTTTCTGCTAGTTCATACGGCGTCTTCCCCTTTCTCGACCTCAACTGGCGATCCGCTCCTTGTTCAAGCAGAAATTTGATCACTTTTTTATTTGTTAGTTTTTCGAACTCCGTAAGTTCGATCTTGATCGCACAGAACTGCATTAGCAAAGTATATCCCTTGTCCTTGTCGACAATCGCATCGATATTTGCACCTCTTTGGAGCAGAGATTCCGCCATTTTCATACAAATCAACTGATTTTCAAAAGCGTTCGTTTCTTCTTGCAACCTTGTGAAGCAATATGTTAGCGGAGGCTGCTCGCAGGCTTCTTTGTTGACGTCAGCGCCGTGCTCGAGCAAAATTTTCAGAATCTCGAGGTTTCCTGTGGCGCAGGCAACGCCGATCGGAGTGAATCTCCCCGGCTGCGTAGTCATGTTTACGTCAATTTCCTTATTTGAAAGAAGAATTTTCACACATTCGAGCCTCCCCAACGAAGCGGCGCAGATGAGCGGGGTGATTTTACTGTCAATGTCAACCTCTTTAAACTCTTCAAGGAAGTTCAGGTTACGGGTCTGCAGTTTCATTACTTTGAGTTTCGGGACGTCATTGAGGAAGATCAGATTCAGGATTCTTTGCTAAAATGAGTGAGATATGTTGCTGTTACTATTGACATACCTCTTCAGAGATGGAGTTAGAGTAGCCATTTCTCGAAAAAGTCTCTTCTTCGGCTTCTGATTGTCTGTAGTCAATGTTATCGATCATGGCTTAGGGCTTTGATTATAAACAATTGGTTCAGAAATTTATGAGAAATAAATTGCAATTAAATGAGCTGCGATTTAATTGAACAAATTTTATTTTTCGCAGGTTTAAACGATATAAGTTTCGTTTTGCTGTGTATACTTGGCTACTTGTGCTGAGATATGGAACACCAAAAACCGAATGACATTTTTCGGGTTCTCTTGACAACCAGAGAGGCATTAAAGCAAAAGTTGACAACAAATCCACATAGAATCCTAAGAAATTCCAGTGAGGTTAATTACGCTTATTATAGACAACATGTGAGAAGAATACATGCATCGCACTCTCCTTCCCAAGAAGCAGCTTCCAATTTTCAAAAGAATCAGAATTCACAGGTTCTGTCGTCGTTTAGTGAGCTCCGAATGAGAGGCCAAACCAGGTCTACGAGAGCAGTATCAAAAGAGAAACTGGATCATTTTCCAGACCTTCAAATAAGTGCGTGCACTAACACAGTCACGAAGAATATTATTCTTTCTCAAAGCAAACCGACAAAGCGTACGGCGATTCCTGCGACTCCTCTATTGAAGAATCTCGGCGAAAAACTGAATAATCTGAATTTGAACCAAAACAATCAACCTTCTGAAACGCGTCGTGAGAGGTGCAGTAGCGTGACCACAAGAATATTGGAGCCTATGCAGCCTTATTCAAGGGCCGCTCCAACAATTGTAATGGAAAGTGTGCCTTTTGTGCCGATCAAACTGGAAGAAAATGCCTTTAGCAATCACAATTGCATAAGCAGAGAAGAGTACGCCGGGAGTAATGACCAGGGTCCTTCGAATGTAAGTAAAAAAAGTTTAAATGTTCAAATAGAAGAAGCTGAGGTCGTAGAATATCCATTAGAGTTGGTGAGCTCTCTAGAAAGAAGGATCCATAGAAGTCTTAAAAGGTTTGAGAAGACAAGTTCACTGCGAGAGACTCCAGTGAATGGGCAGGAAAGACCGGAAGTCATGGCTAATTTGATTGTAGAAGATCAAAAACCGCCAATTTTTCCAAAAAGACCAACATCTGTGCTTGCTGCTAGGGTAAGCCGAGGAGAAAACATCAAAACCAAAGAAATATTAACTCCGAGAACACCAACACCAGTAAACAATGGGACTCCAAAGTTAATTCGACATTCTAAGCCTCAGTCCCTGGGGGCTTTACTTCCAAAAAGTCAGCTTTTCAGCAGACAAGGAAAAATCCAGTCTGAGGAGTTGTCTAAAAACTTAAATCTCTTAAAAAATGAAGATAAAGGAAAGAAACTCAGAAATGTTTCAGCTAAGAGTTGGGTTCTATATAGCACAACCAGGGGATTTTTGGCTGGGAAAAATGAGAATGAAGGCAGAGAGATAGCAAGTCTCACGAAAATAATGACTTGCTATGCTTGCCTTCAACTAGCTAAAGCCCTCAATCTCGATCTTGCTCTGGAAAAAGCTAAAGTGTCTAAATTTGCTGCCTCCGTTATCGGGACAAGCGCGCACCTGAGAGCAGGAGATCAACTCTCACTGACGGATCTTTTATATGGACTAATGTTGCCCAGTGGCAATGATGCAGCCACTGTCCTTGCAGAATACTTTGGGAAAATCTTATTTAAGTCCTCGTTGGAATACAAGGAACAACTCGATCAGGGAGCTTCAGAAGAGCAAGTCCAATGCATTAGACCCACTCGATTTTTTATTAGAGAAATGAATCGAGTGGCGAAAGAATTGCAGCTGAAAGAGACAATATATGCAAATGCACATGGTCTTCCTAATAAACTTAATACATCAACGGCAAGAGATCAAGCTCTTCTCTGCTTGGCTGCTCTGAAAAATAAGCAATTCAAGCAGATCGTTCAAACAAAGAAACACACTGTCAAGGTTGAGAACGAAGGTTTGGAAACCAGAGTATTGGAATGGAAGAACACTAACCTCATTTTAGATCGAGGATACGACGGTGTAAAAACTGGTACAACTTCCACCGCTGGGGCTTGCTTAGCTTCCAGTCTCACAAGAAATGAACAAACTGTTATTTGCATCTTGCTAAATTCAAAAAGTACAGACACAAGATGGATTGAAGCCATCAAATTGATTGACTATGGTTTTGAAATCGAATAAAACAAAATATTTCTCTTCTTTTTTTTACGATTAATTGAAATCCGTTGAAAAATTTGCTCCTCATTATTCAAATTTTTTTTATAATTCTTTTTATTTAATGCTGATGCTATTATATCATCACCAAAACAGCTCACGTTTTTGGTTCTGTTATCATTTAGAAAACTAAAAATAAAAACAGATATTTTCTTACGAAGTATTTCGAAACATTAGAATAATTATTTAAAGTCTTATCAGTAGCATTATGTCGCAACTATTAATTGCTGTGAAGAAGAGAAGCTTACTCAAACCGAATTACTAGTATGCTAAAACAAAAATGCTATGAAATTTCTTTAAAATTTAGAATAAAGCTAACTGATCCAAAAAAAAGAGGGAGAGTTTTTAGAATTTAGGATGTGGAATCCTAATTCTGGTAGGTTGAGTTGACATGTGCTGCTTAAATATTCCGGGCTTGATATCTGAGAGCAAAAGAGTGAGTAAATTATCAAAGGAAACTCTAATTTCATTACCTCTCTTTGCCTTCCCAATGCCTACTATCGGAGCTGTGGGCTTTTTCGAACGAATTTGGAACCCGATGGACCTATTCACCAACAAACAGTTATTATTTCCAGTCTGTTTGCTAAGCAAATTACGAGGTCGTATCATAAGTTTGGTTCTTTTGAGGGTTATGTTCAAGCGCCAGAAATTTCCTTTGTTTCGTGAAGCCAACCTTCGGAGCGTCCGGCATGATGCTAGTATTTGGTGGTTCCCGATCTCTGTAGTATCTTCCGGGACCAACAATACTTGGCGTTGATGTATTTGGTGCGATTGGAGAGTATCCTCTGATCTCTCTCCTAAACCCAAAAGTATATTTTGGATCCGAGGCTGAATCAGGTCTGAACCCAGGGTTATATTCTGGACCAGGCGTTTGGTTCAGCTTGCTCGGGTCCATTGCAAACTAATTTCACTATAAGATAAGACGGAGAGGGTATATCAATTACCCTCGATTCAAGTCCAATTTTCACAATAGCGGAGTGAGGTCTTCTTGTCTTGTCGGCCTCTAATGGTTCAAACTATTGCTCAAGTCAGCTTTTATTCATTATTTGAAACTTCTACATCAGTGTCAGGTCGACCATAATATGCGAATTTTGCTTTTGTATCCAATGTATTTCTGACGGCAGTGCCAACGGAATACTGTGGAGGCTGTTTATAGTAGAATCTGTCTGTGCCTCTGACGTTATAATTGGGTCCGGGCGTTTTTTTGCCTGTTTTCGAGACATGAGATGCAAAAAAAGAGATGAAATAAACCTAAGAATTGGGTTTTGCTCATTTCTTTATTCTGAAAGATCTTCTCTTGCTTCTCACGAGAAGCAGTTCCGAAACTGTAGGCAGGTTCGGTATTTTTACTCGACACGATCATCTTACCGATCGAGCTATATATCTGGGTATTCTGGAATTGCAGCAAATCCTGATAGTTGTATTGCTTTTGCTGCTGAATCACTTGCTGAGTTTCTGTGCCGCCCTCTGCAATGTCCATGCTTTGTTAATTCCGACTCTCCGTTATAACTTTCTTTTTACTAATTTATTCAATTAATATAATTCTGAATTCAAAACTAAGAATTCAACTGCAATTGTAATTTAATAGGAAAGCCAGTTATGACATTGAAGCTTGAAATGAGATCGGAATTCATAGCTTTTTTCGATAATATTTCAATGATTAGAACCTTTTGATATTCAAGAGGAAAGTGCTACTGAAGTCGGAGGTATAGATTGAGAAGCGAGCCCTACCTGAGGTTTTTTCATTGGAGATGAGAGAATAGCAACTCAAAGGGCGCTAATCCATATCAAAGATTGAAATTTTGGAGGTTTCTCGCTATGAGTTTTATGAGATCTTCAAGCTAAATTATCCGCTATTATATTTAGTTCAAAGACAATTGTTTATTTAAAAATAAACAAACTCGAAAAGAGCCGCAGATTCTATCATCATCAGCATAAAAGTCCGGCAAAATTAAATTCGATATGGAGATTGAACCTGTTGCAAATGGTATGAATTTTGGTTAGGAGAAAAGTGATAGAGTGAGATAGGCAAATCAAAGGAAAAGTCAAAGGAATCTGCAAAGAGCGATCCGATTCTTAATGCTTATCGCGAGCTTGGCTTCAAGGAGAGGTTCCGAACAAGAGCTCAAAAGTTAACCGAGCGTAAGATTTTGTAGCAGATGCCACGTAATTTTCAATATTTTATAGGTTATAGCGACAAAGAGCCTTCACCTGTCAAATCAAATGCTTTGGAAAATTCAAATTCACTCTCTCAGGAACCGAAAAGAAGTAAGTGGGAACGATTGATGATTTCTTTACTGGTTTTCAGGTAAGCGACTTGAAAATGGGATCACTAATGGAAAAATGTGCGATGAATTTCGAATTGATAACATCGAGCTGAAGATGTTCTCGAAAAAGCTTACTGATTTTTGGAACAAGGTCTTTCTGCGGAAGAAAAAAGAAGTTTCGAAAACTGAGGGGAAAGAATTATCCCGGCAACTAAGCTCAGAGAAATCCACCGATCATGCTCATGCTTTGACTCAGTGGGGCTGCGTTGTCCCTTCAGAAGAAGATCAAAAAGCTTTTGTTGAGAACATTAAAAATAATATCGAGGATCTTTATAGGATTTATAAGTATTTTCAGGACAAAGGAGGATACTATGAAGGTAGCACTTTCACCATTAATTGGTATTGATTCGTTTAGTTTTTGCTAAATTACGACCTCTAAGAGTTAAGCAGCGCTTGGCAACTCAGTATCAAGTCACTAACGAGGAGTTTTTAGTGGAGTAAAATTACAAACTTTTCGTAACTCGTTTTAATACTGCAATTTTAGTGTTTTTGGGACTTATAAGAGGATCCTGTTTCACTTTGAGAGGTTCACTGAAGATGCGAGTTACTCGAAAAAAGGATCAGCGTTGAAAGAAGTTTTAGAGATTGATCCGGAGTTATTAACAACTCCAAAAATATTTTCAGAACCACCCAAAGCAGGTGAAGAGGAGAAATTTATTCAAGAGGTAGGATTATTTAAGCAGATCACTTTCATACAAGAAATTTAGGTACTGGACCAACAATCGGTACTATTGGCTGGATTCGAATCAATTTATGGTTTGCGCGAAGAGTTTTTCAAACTGGATCACATTTATAAGCATCATGGAGACCAACATGTAGACATTGTACACCAAAACCCTGAGATTTTTGGATTTGAAGTGTATAAGAAAAAGTAAAAGAGCATTACGCGGTGAACAGGGTCTGATATTTCTATTCATAAGACTCCATCAGAGAAAGGAAGTCATCCCATTAAAAGATTATATCACATATCAATATCTCGTTGCGCATAATCCAGATCCAAATTTGCGCACTCCTGAGGGCAACGTCAAATATGCGGTGAACATAGACATTGACGGCTGGAGCGAAGTCCTTGAAGAACTCAACAAACTTCCACCCGAATTCATGTGCCTGTCCAACAAAGACGCTCTCAGTCATCTCAAGCGAAAAGTCCTCGGCATAAACCTACCTCAGATCTACTTGAAAGTAATTATCAGTAAAATATGCATAATCCAATTATTTGTATAGGTAGAAGGAGCTTGGACTGGAGGCCACGAGGAAAATCTGCGAATGAGGGCTATCAACATCAATCACGGGCCCAAGGGCAGCCATTGGTATACGATAGATCATAAGGACGTACCGCGATTGCGTGAAGTGGTCAAGAAGGAATATAAGATCGACATTCATAAATGCGAAGGGCTGTGGTTTGCAGATTTAGATTTTTTGCTGAGACACAAGCTCGAAGTTCAATACTTCATCCAGCACAAGGGCGACATCGTAAAATTAAAATATGATGAAGACCTCATTAACTTGTGACTTGATATAATTTTCAGGTTTTACTTGGGCCTGGCTGCTTGCATTGGGTTCGTGCGAAAGGAATTGCTATAAATTCAGCCTGGAACTTTGGAACAGCTTGCAAAAAACAGGTAATATGATTTATTGGTTTTTCTTAATGTTTTTGGATAAAGTTTGAGGTTGCTTTTGAAAGGTTTCAAATAAATAGAGAAATAAACTCTGATGTGAAAACAGTGATACCTTTGCATAATTTGGTGTTGGAGCTATTAAGGAAAAAGGAGCCCTCATATAACGACGAAACTCGAGAGTAACAAAATTAATTTTCCTGCCTTTGTGACTTTTTGTTGCTAAATAGATTATTCCTCACAAGGGTTGCCAACTTTTTATCAACTGAAACGGAATTATTCCTGAACATGGATCCAAAATATCGCACCACGCTAGTAGCTGCTGACCCAAATGACGATGTGAATAAATGCTCATTTTGTTTCGACGAAATTCTGAATTATTTCTTGTTTCTCCCAACCATCAGCACAGAATTCTTGAAATTTGCATGCGTGTCCTGCCTACATGTAACAGCGAAGGAAAAATTGAAGGATGAATTAATATTTTAAATTAGAAAGGCAGTGTTCCGCACAAGTCGTTTGGTCCGAATGATCGGTTCTACTTCAAGCAGCATTCTGAGGATTTAATAAAGGAATTCCAGAAATTTTGGAATGAAATCCAAGACCCAGAAATTAAGGCTCGAGTTAATCTAAATCCACTGTTCGAACTTTTAGAGAAAGTAACTCCCCTGCTCCCTCCAAAAGGCGACAAGTAAGTTTTTTTTTTTGTCTTATGGTGAATATATCATATCGTAAAACTGCCACAGTTTTAACAAAATGGTGCCTGAGCCTTTTGACATCCCTGAAGAAACTATACCAGAGAAGACAGCTTCTAATGAACAGCAAAACACTCAGCCTACTACGAAGCCGGAAAATAACGTAGAAGAAAGAGACGCAGATTTGGCCACGAATGACGACGATTATGGATTTAAGATCAAAAAGAAAGTCAAAGATTCGGCAGCCCCGAATGCGAAACCTCTCGTTCCAAGCTCTTCCAAGGAAATGAAGAAATCGACTTAGAAGACAAGCAATCACCGCATTCCTTAAGTAAGTTATACACTGAAGCCAAAGTAAAGTTCTGTAGTTTTCGATTGCTAAGGTACGGTTTGCGTGAAGAGTCTTGCAAGGAAAAATTTTGACTCAATTGCCAAGAATAGGAATCTCGGCTTTTTTCAGTTTTCAGAGGGTTCTTAACGTTGCGAAGCTATTTGTTATAAATGAACAGGAATTATGCCATCTAGACGAATTGAGTAAAATATATGCCGGTCCAATTATATAATTATCGCCGTATACCTTCTGAAAAACTATAACATCGAGAGAATAATTGAAAAGTGCTGTTGGTGAAGCTCCAGCTTGCCTTAGATAAGATAAGCTTGATCGTAGATTCAGATTTGCAAACGTTATAAGAGATAGGAGATTCTTTATGCTTTAACTACACGATTAGCTATCTATAATCATGGAATGCAAATATATAAGGAAATGAGCTTTGCTGAGCAATGGACATGCAATCTTAAGACCTAATATATCAAATTAGCCACGCTGTTCATTTCAAGCTTGGTTAATGATTCCAATAATCTTCTCTTCCAATTCTCGGGAGGTAATGTTGAGTCCACTCTGGATCCCTGAGTAAATAAGTTGTCCGTCAAGCTCGACTTCAAAAGCACCTGTTCTCGAAACCGAGGTTACCAGCGTATTTCCTAGAAGGAAAATCGCCATGACTACCATCATTTGCTTTTCTTTCAGTTTCAGGTAGATTGGAGGAGGAGGCATTCCTAGTTTTGCAAAAACGGCCTGTCCTCCCAACATGAAGAAGATAAGAAGATATTGGATCGTGCTGATAGCCCAAGAAAGGCCCAACTGCAATTTAGGAAGAGGAAATTCTGCTCCAGAGACTGTGATAAATGGATATTTGCTTGTCAGTTCTGTTTGCATAGCTTCAAATCGTCCCTTAGTGCCGGACTTTGAATCGTACCAAAAGTGAACGATATGAGGAACCTGGCTTTTAAGGTTCACGTACAATGGCTCAGAGTAGTTACCAGCAGGTCCTTCTGTTATATTTGAACCATTGCTCAAGTTGTCGCTGACGTTAACGGCTGAGTAAGATGTGTTTGATGATGTGTCATTTGTCGTGTTAGTTTGGTTAGCTGCCGAAGGAAAAGCTGTCGAGTCATCGTAATACATCTGTCGGACTCCTGAAAGGTCGATAGCCAGGAGGAGAACAGTGACAATAGTCAAGAAACGGAGAATTTTATCTCTTTCAGACATCCTAATCTGAGATTTTCTATGACAATTCGAAAATTATCTTTTTGTGAAAATCGATTAAATATCCAGTATTCTAAAATAGATGGTATCCACCTGCATTAGCAAGATAAGCTATAGACTTGTGCAGAAAAGAACAAGTAAGCGATGTTCCTTCAAAGCCCTTATAAAAAAAAAACATTACAAAAATTTGCTTCCATGTCAATAGGAATTGTTCGTCTTAAATTTCGAGAAATACCATAATGAATGAATCCAATATTCAAACTCTGTGAATGCCTATAATTTAATAGACACACAAAGATTGTCTTACTCTCTTTGTTTGAAAATGTGCTTTGAAAATTGAGTGATGGTTTATTCAACGCAAGAAAAAATTTGCTCAATAGCAACTTGCTTAGTCAGAATTAAAATAATAAATTCATTACGAGATCAAAACAGAAAACATTTACCAAAAATGAGAGTTACTTCCCTCTTCCTCATCACTGCTTGCTTGATGACTGTTGCATTCGCTGAATGGTCCCTCCCAATTGACATTTCCAAAGAAGCTGGAAGCTTCCCTTTCATTGACGCTATCTTCGAGAAAGCTAACAAAATGGCTGGAGATTTCGCCAAAGACCCTTGCGTCCAGAAAGTTTCTGAAGAAATGCAACTGAATGCTCTTGAATGCCTTTATGCCTGGAAGAAAGAACGCAAGCTCATCGACACCATCAACTGCGGAGCAAACTTGGCCAACAACGCTAAAGACAAACTCAAGAACGAGTGCAAGATTGATTTGAGCTTTATTCATTTCTAAAATAGTGCATAAGTGTGATTATTGCTTCTTTGATTGCATTACCGCCATCTTCGTGTCGATTTAGTTCGTGAGGAAAATAAGAATTCAAGAAGCGCCACCTTAACTATCAAATCTAATGTTCCAAAAATAAATGAACTCTGCCTGAGCTGTGTGAATAGATTAGCCTTTAGAATGATGTTTACAGTTTTTATTTATTTCTCTCCCCTAAAATGAGAGACAATAATAAAGGCTGGTCTTTCGAACATATATTTCTCTCTTAACTTTTTCCGACATAAAATGATGCGACAATTTATATGGTATAATCACAAAAATTTAGCAAGATGATTTGATAAATCTATTAAACCACCTCGTTAGAACGATTATCGAAAGCTTTTAAGGTGGAATGGAACCATATCTCTGAAACATTATCACTTTTCCACACTATTGAGTGAATACCTCATTTCTTCTACGAATAAAACTAAATAATTCTGAAACAGAACTAACGAGCCAAAAACTATGGGGCAAAAAGTCAATAAGTCAGTTTTAAATACAGTCTGCTGTCAGTATGACAGAGATAAAGAAGCCAAGCGTCAAGAGGGATACTTTCCTACTGAGGATTTCAAAATTGCAAGTACCATTCACCATATTAGTAACTTTAGTAACGCTTATGGCTAATCAGATAATGAAACGTCATTACTATGCATGGTTTGCTTGACACAAAAGGATGAGTGGAAAATCTACATAAACCATCCTTGCAAACACCAGATCTGCTCGAGGTGCCTGGAAAATATTGGTGTACATTCAGAAAAGCGTTGCCCTGTAAAAAATTGCCCAAGGAAAGTCAACGTTATCGAACTCAACAGATTTTGGGTGACTTATCTGCAGTATAATTTACAAGATCAGCCCCAAAATCTGGAATGAATGATAACTCTTTTGAGAGGAGCATCATTTCAAATTTTTTTCCTTTAGGGAGCAAATTGATCTCAATATGTCTATCTTATTCCGCAGAAATTGAACGAATACAGCGCGTTTCTAGTGTTAAATATTGCAATGCATGTATCTATATCAATAAAATGGATGTTCAAATGCGAGAATGTTCTCGTAATTAACTTCTCTAACAAACCTGATTTATTCGTATAATCTTCAGCAACAATCTGGCTCGAAGGGCAGCCTGAAAGTCCAACAATTGTAAGAATTTTGATAAATATTATTTGTTAAGTTTTCGAACATTGAATAATGCCTTATCAAAGGAATAGAACCAGCCAAGAAACAACGAAGCTCATATACCAACATCCGAGTTCAGAATGAAGATTGATAATTCCTATGATATCTGTGTGCAAATGTTATGGTGAAAGGAGACTAAGCAATATATTGTGCCACTGAGAAAATCCAGATTTATTTATTTTTTTAATATGATGAACCGCAAGCAACATGATCATCATGAGAGCTTACGGTGTTTTGCAAAAAAAAAAATATCCTTTAGATAGTTAGAATTTCCTACAAGTTAGGCATAGATATATTATGTGCTATGTGCAGTTGAATGAAGGAAAATTTTATTTACTCAGTTCATTCCATAAATTTAAGATGGAAAAATGAACACAGCACTTGACAGTTCTGCTAGGAAGCTTAAAGATGAGAGCTTCTCGTCAACTTTTAGACGATTGGACGAGAGCTCTACAGCTCGTAATGATAGCCAAATTAACCAAACAGAAAATCCTGCTAAAGGCGACGAACAGAATACTGCTAATGATGTAAGCGAGATTATCATGCTCGACACTACCTCAAGGCCGAATGCTGGCGCGTTGCCCTACACCACCTTCGAAGCAGACGATATGATTGCAAATATTTCATTCTCAGACATCCTTCCAGAGCTCGATATTCCCCAGTTAGACGTCGGATATCCAGGCAGTTTAGTTTCAGAAGCTTCGCCTGTCCCCAAAAGGAAACAATCACTTGATGACACCTCTACTACTCCCATCACCGAAACCAAAACCACCACCAGTATAACAAGCATGACTAAATTACCTCTCATGAGATCAAAAACATCCAGACTTGATAACAGAAAACCTATAACCAGCTCCGAAGACATACTAAATGGACTAGTCGGTTCCAAACCTATTGAACCAAAATTCAAAATGTTATTGCAGAAACTTTCAAATCAGACAACGACATTTAAACCATTATCAAAATTTTTTGCTCGTGCAAAACTTTTCGACACCTTCCGTGCCAAAATGGAGCTTGACAGGCCGCTTACTCCAGGAGTCATGGCACTGATTTCCGATGCCGGGAGTTCAGTCGAAAAAATCAACTCATCACAAAAAATAAAACGACCAAGGAGACACGGACAAAGAGCGACTTTTCAACATATAAAAAATCAGCTAGCTATTTCATCAGCTAAAGTGAAACTAAAGGCGGCGCTGAATGTAGCAAAAGGCAATAAGCGCTTCCATAAAAGCAAGGTGATGTTTTACTGCTGCTACTGCCTGGAATGCGTTGTGATGATATTTAAGCCCCTTTTCACTCGGACTATGTCGCCCGACGGTATCCCTCGTATGTTCTGGGATCTATGCTCGATTCTATTGATCGTTTACCAGATGATTATGATACCCTTCACGATCTCATTTACCATTAACGAAAATCCCCAACAGAGTAATTTTGATTTTTTCATAGATATCTATTTTATGGCAGACATCCTTCTCTCGTTCCAAACAGGGTACTATGAAAAGGGGATCTTGATTACTTCTCGCAAAGCAATAGCTCTAAATTACATAAAAAGCTGGCTCATAATTGATTTGGTGGCTTCGTTTCCCTACACCTGGGTCAGTTCCACGGATGATTCTGGTGTCACTTCATCAAAAGTGCTATTAATTCTCAAATTCTTGAGGACATTGAAAATTTTGCGGCTATTGCGTATTTTCAAACTCAAACGAATCATTTCCAGAATTGAAGCTATCATTGAGCTCTCGGCCTTTCTAAATGCAATGGTTGGGTTTTTAAAGCTGTCTGTGATTATTTTATTCATTGGGCACTGGATCGCATGTGCCTGGCATTACGTCGCTGTAATCGAGAGTTTCAATTATCCAAATACCTGGCTGACAAATATGTATCTCCAAGGTTTTGGAGGCTGGTACGATGAATATATCTTCTCGTTCTATTGGGCAACAACGACGATGATTACTGTAGGATATGGAGATATCCTCCCCGCTACAACGAACGAGATGATCTTTGCGGTTTTTATTATGGTCTTCTCTTCCGGTATCTTCGCGTTCACAATGAGTAGCATTAACAATCTTCTACAGCAAATGGACCAAAACAAATTCTATTACAAGCAGGCCCTTGTCTCGCTCAATATGTATATGAGAAAGAAACGAGTTTCTCCGGATGTGAAAATCAAAGTTCGACGCTATCTGGAACATATACTAGGTATTTATAACGTAAATAAGATCAACGAAGACAACCTCTTCAGTCTGCTTTCAGAAAAACTTCGGAATGAGGTTATTATCGATGTGAATAGCAAAGTTTTGAAATCAGCAAAGAGTCTAACAGACATCTACTCCAAGCCGATACTCGTGGAAGTTACGCTTATCATGAAAGAAGCGGTATTCAGCAGTGAGGAGATCATTTACCGGGAAGATATACTCGACGATTGCTCCCTCTATATATTAGAACACGGCGCGGTCGAGCTCTACACTTTACGCTCGAAAAGCGTATTAGCACAACTTACGATGGGCTCGCAATTTGGTGAATACAGTTTCTTCACGGGAGGATTAAGGGATTTGAGTGCCCGCACTAAAACCTTCACAAAAGTGTATAAAGTACAACGAGAGGATTTTCTGGGCTTGTTGGAGTTTTATCCGAGAGACAACGAAAAGTTCTGTATGACCAGAGATAAAATTATGATCTATAGCGATTACTCAGGAAGTAATTTAGAATGCCTGAGTTGCAACAAGACGACTCATTTGACAACCGAATGCGATTTGACGCATTATGTGCTGGATCGCAAGTGGCATATTGGGACTTATCTCGATGCGATGAGCAATTTTAGGAAGAGATATGTGAGAATTAAAGACCGAAAAAATTATGAGTTCCAAAATTACGCTGAACTGAGAGAAGCAGCTGAAAATTTTAAGCAGGACTACCCAGAATATTGCGGCGCGAGAAAGCTGTTTCAATCGCATGATGATATGAGACTAATTCACAAGAACAGTATGCTTCATACTCAGCTTCCTCGCACAGATACAACAATGGAAGAGCACCCGCTATTTAATAGACAACAGAGCGATGGTAATGGACTCATTGACGAATATTTAAGAGAGAAGGTTGCAATGGGAAAACGCGCTGGCCGGTCAGACCAACCGAAAGCTGGAGTTGGGACGGGGACGAGAGCTGAGGCAGGCAATTTATATGATGATTTATTCGTTGATGAAGCTGAGATCTTCGAATATTACTTTCCACATAACAATTATAACATCGTGACGTTGAAGCTTATGAGTCTAGTAAACAAAACTAAAGAAGACAGAGAAGAAACCACCAAGACCGAAGAGCACCAACCACAAGTCGAAATTCAGAAACCGAAGGAGAGAAGGAAGTCTCTATGGCAAAAAGTGAAAGGTGCCAATATTCTCAAGATCATATCGAAATCAAGCTCTGAAACGGATGATTTTGACCCTCGAACTGCTCATATGGCTGAGCAGAATCCCATACATCGTGCCCGCGCATCGACGAAATTACCTCAAGAGAAGTTGCCTAAATTTGATGCGCGAAAGAGTGTAATGGTACCAAGAAGTGATGTTGGTTTTGGTTCAGAGGGCAGTGGAAGTGCATTAAGAGTGGGGAATGATTTTCGTACAAGTGTATTAAAGAAGAGTCTCAATCGAGAACCGGAAAATTTCGAACTGGGAGGTGAAATGATTTTAGCTAGAAAACCTGTGAGTAATGCATTCTCTGCGGAATCTCCTATTGTGAATCCTCTTGAAGATATTATGAGCGGGGCGAGAAAGAGCAAACAGTTCCCTATTGATGCTTTCCAGGCGAATCGCCCAGATAAACGGCAGTTAAAAAAAATTTCTATCAAGGACGTTGTGGGTGAAAATAATAATGCAGAGCACGCGGTTGCGACATTAGTAGATGCTATTGGAGTTCAGAAGATAGTAGAAATAGCTAGGTCAGTGGAAACCGATTCGGAATCAGACTCAGATTCTGATAGCAACGATTAATTTGCCTGAGACAAATTAGCTATTTTTCTTTTTTAAATTCTTGTATTTTCTGATGAGTAAAAGTTCAAATCATATGTCCTTAGCAGATAGGCATCATGTAATTCGTTATACATGAGTAATTATTTTGTGAGGAAAGAAAAGAATTACTTGCTGTTTCAGCGCAAAACCAAAAAATACCTCTGTTAGAAGAGATCTCGTAAACCTATTCAATCGATATAGTCATAAAGGGATGATAGCTTTTGAATTTTGTATCTGAATAGGGAATTCGAATTAATCTAGATGTAATAAAATCATAAAAGCAGCTCAATACTGCCATTCTCGCTCACTAACTACACTCAAATAAGTAGAAAAACTAATTTAATTAGAATTGCAAACGACCATAGTTTGCTATTTTCTACCGCAATTATTTAACATAAGATGATAAACAAACTTTCGTTTCATCAAATTAAGTACCAAGACAGTCACATTCTGTCTAAATATGAAAAGATCTGAAAACTGAGCTTCATTTATTGCAGCTTAAAAAATAAAAGAGATTTTGCTTTATCGCTTGAGTTCAAAGTTATCAATTATTTATGATAAGTAGTACATAATTGTGAATCTCAAACGATTGAATAATTTCTAAGGGGCTAACAAATATCCATCTTGGTACTGCTCTTCGATCATTTCAGAGCTGTATCCTTTGCCAATAAATAGAACATCACTTGTATATTATTAAGCAATAGCCTGATCGCAAGTTTAGGCCATATTTCTAAGTTGATTCTGGAGATCATCGAGATCGTCATCAGCGTTCTGATCTGCAGAAATGATCAAACCAGCATCCTTTTGTTTGTACTTTTCCGGATTTTTCACACTATCGATGATTTGGTCAAGCTCCTTTAAAAATAAATTAGAAACGTTCAATTTCATATTGCTTACTCTCTCATCCATATCCACGTCAGCATCGTCATCCATCACACCCATTGCGTCTTCTACCATTTCGTTCATCAAACCGAACTGCATCATAGATTTTTGGATATCTTTCATCGCTCCGGTCAACTCTTTAACGTTCATGAGAGAGTTCATTTGTTTTATAACTTCCGAAGTATCTCCCATCATCTTAGCCATTTTCATGTTTGCTTTAATGGACAAACGATTAGATTATTTAAAATAATCAGCTATCTTTACTAAACATTGATTCGATTGAGTACATCATGCCGTTCATTTTAACTTTGTTGGTAAGGAGTCTTCCCTTCATTCTGCGGCATTGAGCGACTTGTTTTGCATATATCGCGTGAACTGCTCTATCCTTGCTGTCTTTTAGTGCTTTTTTCAAGTCGGCTTCGCATCTCTTCTGTTGCATATCGTTTCCTAAGCAAAGTTAAGCATGCTATGACTCTCAGCAACTCAATTACTTAAAATAGCTCGATCAATTTCTCTGATCTCTTTCTGAAGTTTACGTTTGAAATCTTTCTCAATCTCTCTCACTTGTTCTCTGTTGTTTAAATCGAGTTTCGGCTCTGGAGGAACTTCTTTCTTCTTATCCTCTCTCTTTGAACCAAATATTTTCATCATCGTGGTCTTGTGCTTGTGTATTTCTTTCGTTTACGTTTGTTTATAAAGGGGAGCATCAAAACGCGCTTTAATACCCATTCTGATATCGCCTTTCAGCTCGAAATTTATCAGAATTAGCCTATTAAAAAATTATGAGTGTAATTAAATGAAGTCGTAAACAAATTTGATCTGGTAAATAGACACTTTACCAATTGACCGTTTATTGATAGGATATTTCAACAAATTTCGATCTAATGAGCGTAATGTGGACCCAAAGAAAGGAAATTATTTTCATTTATCGATGTTAATTTATTGCTCTAAATCAAATAAGCTGAGTACACACTGTTGTTTAACATTGAAGAAAGTATATAGGAATACGGACATGTATATGTATGCTACACACGTGAAGTAGTGTTTATCATATAATTGAGTAAAGTTGCTTTAACAAATCATTTAACATTAATAACTCCTCTGCAGGTAGGGCAAGTTACCTTATCAGATTTAATCCAGTTACAGAGACAATCGAAATGGAAAAGATGCTTGCAGTCATCAGTGATGAAATAGCTTTCAGTTGGCTGCTTTGAAAACTCTTCTAAGCAAATTAAACATTCTTGGCTTCGAGATAGGATGTCAGGAAGGTGTTTCAAGTCGTCAATTGTACGAGACTTCATTTTCTCTATGAGATTCTTGGAATTTTCTCCCATAAAGCCGACCCCATTGACGCTATTTCTCCGTGCTACGAAATAATGCAGGCATATGAGGAAAAAATAACACATGTTATAAAATATTGGGACCAAGATCATGACCCAATCTAAATAAAGGTGCTTTTGTAGATATGCACAACCATGGTCTCTGCTCTCGATCGCGTGAGCAAACTCATTCATTAAGTAGTAGACTCCACTAGCAAAGCCTAGCATCATCACTCCAACTATCCCTAGCATAGAAAGCTCACTCCACATTCGTGAGGTGACGGGCTCATCGAAAAGTGTTCTCTCTGTGAGAGTTTTGTCAAGGATTAGACCCAAAAAGGCAAGGAAGTAAAAGACGAATGAAGGATGCTGGAATAGCATGATGGGCATCCAATGAGGGGTATCGCAGTCGAGTATTTGTTTGTAGTATTTAACAGAAGATACCATAAGTGCGAGTACAGCTATTGAGAAGGTGACCCAGCGTGTGCAGCATTTCTGCTGTCTAGTTAGATTGCAGTAGTTGAGGTAGTATTGGAGATTAAATGTCCAGAGCACTCCCATTGACACAATAGTAGCGATAACAGCGCACTGATAGTTGTTTTTCACCCCAATGATATTTTCATAGCAGCCTCTGCTACATGAAAAGTGCGAAGGATCAAATAATTCCAACACAATGGTCATGCCAATAAAAACGGAAACGAAGCTCCAAAAGAAAATAAATTGATGAATTTCCTTTCTTGAGTGACTATCCAACACTCCTTGGAAAACATTTTTATAGACAGCCATTAAAATTTTCCACCAGCACAAAAGCTGAACCTCTAAGAATAATGCTGAGCATAAAAAGATTGGAATTGCTGTTTCGGAATCGAAAGAGTTCATGCAACTCCATATTCCCCTCAAAGGTAACAGTATAACAGCAGAATAGCTGAGAAAAAGGAACCTTTTGACTTGTTTTGATGACATCATTTCTTTTCTATGCGTACATAAAAATATATCCAGTTCAATGATAATCGAAATTCATAACGTGTATTTTTGATTTGTTGGAAATTTTCATCGACTAGAAACTTTCATATGAAACTTGTAACAGCTAGAGACAGCAAAGGATAGTTTAGAAAATATTGGAAAGTGAAGAGTATGTAGGTTTGTAATTGCTTTCACTGGATAGAGGAGAAAATAAAGAGGTATGGGAATTATAGGTAGTCATCGGATATTGTTCTTTCTTGGTGGTAATTCATTGCTAAAATGATTCTACTCCATAATTACCCTATGAATTTGTTTTTTCTGGTCTTATTTCGGTGCGATTTTTTAGAAATTTGAATTTAAAAATTCACTCTTTTATCTCTGCAAGCCAGATATCCTTACTTTTTTACTCTATAAATTATCGTGAGTGTTCTATATATATTTTTTTCGATAGTGGAAATCATTCATACAATTGATGTATTTGCAAAATCTAATTTCCTGAGAAGAATACTAGTTTACCGGATTTCATGAAAATAAAATACCGCATAGGATCATGATTTATTTTCTCAATACAGCTGAAGGTCCAATTTACAAAAGCTTTATTGACTCTTCAAAAGACGAAATATCATAAAATTATTATCAATACATTCATTACTTTGAAGGTTGATAGAATATATTTACTTATTTACAAGATAATTTTTGTTACTCTCTCTTTCTCTAGTCCTCTAATCTTCTCGTTGACAATAATACAAAAACATACAATTATTCAAGCGAACTTTTCGCATTTGCATTAGTCAGGCCAAGGAATTGTAGAGAAGCTAGTCTGTTTCTCACCTTCCCACCAAAAGCAGAAAACATTGTTTTCTTTTTTTGCAAGAGAAACGAAGTTCCAGAACGCCTCTGGGACTCGAGAGAAGCCCTGCCGAAGGCTGACTTTTCTTCGTCGCTTTGATTTTCTTCTGATTTCGTCACTTGATTATTATCCAAAAAGTTATTTTGTGTGTACTCACTCGAACCTTCATTTATACTAATTGAAGCGGTTTGATTGTAAGCACTCGGGATCTGGAAGAAGTATCTTTTGAAATTATTTGCGGCATCGATGCTGTTTTCCTTTTGAAGCGAAAGACTTGTTTCCTTGTCTTCTGGATTGCTACCGGAGCTAATATTTTGCTTTTCAGTATTAAGCGCTTGATGATCTAAGAAAATCGCGCCTGAATTCAAATGCGGGTCTCTTTCTTTGCGCAAAGATTTTTTTTTAACATGAGGAATTTCTTTGTTAGAAGTGCCAAGTTTAGCAGTCATTCTCTTTGAGTTTCTCTTGCTGCTGATTAGGGGCGATGACGAAGTTCGATTTAAATCGTTAGGCGAAAATAATGTAAGAGGTGAATTGGGAGAAATCTGACCGGTAGGCGATCCATCCAGCAACTTTAACGTGTTCTTCAAAAGTGATTCAATTTTCAGCTTTTCCGAGGACCGAATTTTGATTTCAGAAAGGCTTTTTTCAGATATATTCAAATTACTCTTGAGGAGATGTTGTACAGAGTCAATCTGGTGAATTGCGCAAGTTAAATCATTCTTTGTCACTACATAATCATCCTTTCCTGATATGATAGATTCTGTAGGATTCTTCTTGTAAGAGCTCCTGCTTTCGAAGAGACCCAATGGAGAGATTTGGTTACGTTTGGATTGACACCGCGCTTTAATTTTTTTGAACAACTCGACACCCAGCAAGAAAAGCTGTTTTGCAATCATCAGAGCAGTCGCCATTGATATTGCCAGATTCATCGAAATTAGCCCCCAACCAAGTCGATTTCGGTTCTCAACTGTCATTTTGGCATCAACGGTAACCTTGATCACCAAAGCAATTAAAAGCGCGCACAACACTAAGATTTCAGAGAGGATGGTAACAAAAAATTCCAATCTGTCCTTGTGTGGGCGATACTTGAACAGATAGAATAAAAATACTGCCTGAGTACAGCAGAGGAGAATAGTCGCAACCAAAGGGGTTCCCGAGAGAAAGAGTACGAAAACTACCATTAAATAGATCCGGAGGATACTCAAAGGAATTTGAAAGAGTTGTATACGTGTGTTATTCTTTACTCCTTCAAAGAGGCTTGAATACCTCTGATATTTTGCATCGGCTTCTGCGGGCGCTTTAACACAAATTTTGGAGTATTTCCAAGCCAAGATCAGTGTCCATGCCACAAAGGCAGTGCAAGAGATTGCGGAAATGACTGCAAGAGAAAAACTAAGGTTCATATATTGCGTTTCGAAATTGGAATACATTATTTGCAGTATGCTGTAGGCAAAGAACAACGGATAGTTCGATACAAAAATTTGTAAGGCCACATTCCAAGCAATGACTTTATCAAGCGCAGTGCCTAAATTGGCCAGTTTCTGAGGAATAATCGAAGGCTTTTTGAACTGAAGCCAAACTTTAAGCGAAAATATGACGACAGCAACAAGAATGAAAGTCGAGAGGGCATAGCAGTTGTTCGTCAGGTAAACTGTAGATATTTGCTGTATTTCCAGAACTCTTGAGACTGTAACGTTGGGAAGCAAATAGCTCTCAGGGTCAGAGATCAAGCACACAGGGACAAATAGGTTGCTAGGATCAATATATGCTTGTCTAAACAAGTCCATTACGTTTGGCGGCCAAGTGATGTCCAAGAATTGTAGTAGCTGGATGAGATCGGTGATGAGTCGAACCTGCAAGAGGAAGCCAGCAAAACCGCCCCCGGCAACCATGGCAGCACTTTGAGCTGCAGTATTTGCGGTATTTGCGCCTTTTGACAAATCTGACGCCGTTTCTATGGTCGTTGATTCAGACTGTGTAAATGGATAGTATTCGGCTAATTTCACGCTTGCATATTTAATCGGTAAAGTATACATATTAGTTGAATCGTCATCGAAATCAGAGCCCAAAAGCAAATCTGCGCGGAGTGGAGTACCATCGGCGATATAAATCGAGGTTAGTAGTGCTAGATTAATAGTCGCATTGTTGACAATCCTGGTTGAAATGAGTGAGATATCCAGATCTACGTTCTGTAAAGTGACCTGGAGGACAGTGAGAAACAGGTTCAAATACTGCGGACTCACAGAAGAAGAAAACCGAATCAAAACTTGTCTCGGATCGTCTGTTAAGCCAATCGACATTTGCAAAGCAATTTTCGGAGAGCAAACGGGTACATCAATACCATCAGCAGCTTTTAGCTTTGTTTCATAAGTTCCGCCCGGGCACTCCAGCAAGCACTGCCGATTAAAAAGAAACAGGCCTCCTTGACACAGCGAGCAGTTTTGGGGGCCAGGACCCGCACAAGTAAGACAAGTAGCATCGCATTCTCCACAAGTTAAGCTACTGCTACCAAGCGCAGTGCTGTTATAGGTAAAAGCAGGACAGGAGAGATAGCAAATATTGTTGTAGAGATAGTAGGAGCTCGCGCACATAGAGCACTCAGACGAATCGCAAGCTACACAATTTGTAGGGCATGAAACGCATTTACGAGTGATGGACTCCTGATAGGTGGAAGAAGGACACTGAGACACACATTTGCTGTTGATTAAGTAGTAGCCTACCAAGCAGGAGGTACATGAGGTCGAAGACGGTGGGCAGCTCGCGCAGCCGACAGGGCAGCCAGCTATGCAATCAGTGAGAGATGGTCCAACGCAATTGGTGCAAGGACTCATGCAGCTCGAGCAAGTTGAAGTGATTGAATTTGTATAGTACCCGACGGGACAAGTTGATAAGCATTGATTATTATAGGGGCTAGGCTGAAGGTAATAACCATTTACACAAGTGATACAGCCGGTAGAGCTTGAACATGTGCTGCACGGAGAGATGCAGTCTATTGTAGTAAGAAAAGAGAAGTTCAGAGGGAAGGGGATGAATAAACTTAGTAAATACCTGTGCAGGTGAAAGTTGAAGAATCTGGATAGGTTCCTGTAGGACAGTCTGCTGGCAAAACACAGGTTGTCGCGCCAAGTAAGTAGTATCCTGTGTCACATGAAAGACACTCTGTATACGTTGGGCCAGTGCATGTGTTGCAAGCCAAGTGGCAAGGCTGGCAAGTATTCAATATAGTATCTTGATAATATTTCGTCGGACAGGTCGTCAAACAACTGCTTGTGGAAGGTGCTGGTTGTCGGAAGTAGCCTGATTGACACCCAACACACTGTGTATTTGTTCTTCCGGTACAATCAACACAAGAGACGTCACATGGAGCACAGTAGAGGCCAGTACTCTCCGGATATGTTCCTGAAGGACAAGTAGAGACACAGGAGCCAGTTGGGGAAAGGGAAAGATACAAGGTAGGAGTAGCTGTCTCACATGAGGAGCAGGCACTTAAAGCAGAGGAGGAACAGCTATCGCATCCAGAGCTACAGGCTAAACGAACATAATTAAATTCGGTAAACACTTTTGCAAATTCAATGATTTACCGAGGCAAGCTGAACCGCTTATGTAATTATTTTGTGGGCAATAGCACTGATTCGAGGCTGCATCAAGCAAGAATCCTGAGCCACAACTTGTAATACAGGCTCCATTGTATTCCACTTTTGGAGAAGCGCAGGACAGACAGAAATGATTAGAAATATCAACTGACATTGCCAGCTTGCAATTTGTGCAAGTTGCTGTAACGAAAGAAATCGAGTTCAAAATTCTATAACTCATTAAGGAAAAAATTTACTATCAAGTATATTTCCGTCTTTTGCAATCGTTATCTCTTTCAAATACCCGTCTAGTCCACAGGTTGGATCCCCAATGTATACTTTATCAGTTCCAGATCCACCCACCAGAGTTACTGCGACCGCTGTTAGTGGAAGAATTTTGGTCGCTTCTTGATAAGCCTTGCATCGAGGATTGGCTGTGTTGCCATACGTTGTACACATTACTGTAATTCTTTTAACTGCACCTGTAGTTAAATTACAAAATTCACTTCCTCTTAACAAAGCGTTAATGTATTACCAAGAGTAAGGGTAATGCCAAGTGAAATTTCAACATTCTCAATCAACAGAAACAGGCTTCTGCTGCTTTTCACAACAATTCCAAAAACGATTTGGTTAGTTGCCTATGAGTTATGACAAAGATTTTAGCCATATACTAATCATTTAGCTGAAGTACTGATATTCTTTGAATCAAAGGAGCATTACAAATGGGTGCGGTATTCAGCAAGATGTCGAAGCTTATTGATACAGAGTCATCGGGTCCGAGGAATTCAAGCAAGGGAAGCTGGATATAATTTGGCTGTCCTGTGTTCGTAAATCGGATTCCATTGCTAATACTCTGCGAGAGAAAAAAAAAATTATTTGAAATGAGATGTCGAAAGAGGACATTTTACTGTTTCCCATGTCGGATCGTTCTCATCAGGGTATGGAGAAGCTCCAAAGGTCCCATCAAAATTGTTTGAACTTCGGTCTTTTGCAATTTGCCCGGTTTTTGTATCGAACGGCATAAATAGCAGAAGATTGCTCAGGCCTCCTCCACCGTGTTTCTAAGCCAGGTATTCATAGGCGACGCTGAAATCCAAGCTGACCCCCTTCATAATAGCTAGCCCTCTCAATTTTCCGCAGAATCCCTGTGCATACCCTCGAAATCCGTTAGCATACACCATCAATCCTGAGGATGCCAGATCTGCTATTATATACATAAGTGCCCAATTGCGATTCGAATTAACAACCCAGGAGGCTAACTGAGTATCATAGATCCCCACGAGCTGGGGTGAATACAATAGAGCGGATATTGCTCTTGATACGTAGATCCAATACCATTTATTCAGAACATATCCACTTAGACTAGCCTCTTCATAGTTAAAGCGATCTGGTAGTATAAGTTGTCCTGAAGCATCCAAAACGATTGAAATTGTATTTCCGCTAGTTAATTCAATGGAAATGATCTTACAGTTCTGAGAACTATAATCATTGACAGAGCTAATTGGAAGGTTATGCATGTAGTAGCAAAACGCTATTACTCAAGAGTAAGTCGCATCACATATGCTTTGCTTGATGGAACTGCTGCGATCTGGATCCATACACCCATGGAGATGCTGGAACCATCTGAAATGAAGGTGGTTAGGATTCCCTTATAATTTTTGAGTCTATTTACATCCATTAAATGTCCATATCAATGTCCCTGCTGGCGATGAGGTGCAATCGTTATAAGAAGTATCCACATTTGCATATTGCCCGTAGCAATTCTGACAGTCTAAAGAACACGCTAACTTAGCTTTAAATGGGAGAGTTACTTACGAATAGTTTGCCAAAAGCAAAGAGAGAGCAGTAAGAAGAGGCTCATGCAAGATCTGCTGTGAAAAAGGCTTTTAGTCATTTACAACTTTTCAATTAAATTATTTTCGTAAAATATTCCGAGTCAGAGAGACGTATTGATTTAAGATAAAGCTGCGAACATTTTTTTTTCTGGATTAATTATTTTAAAGAATGCATTAGCATTGAATCATTAATTAAATCTGGAATAAAACAGAACTTTGATAAATTAGATTCTTTGCAATTTCACTATTTTTTATAATTTTATCAAATTTCTAATTTTGTCTGGAATTAGCTCGTGCCGTGCAAAACAATATTCCAAGAGGAAACTCGGCTGCAACAACATAGCAAAGCTTTACTATTCAGGACCTAACGAATAGAATATTTAGACCTAATGGCATTAAAAAGTCCATGCAAGGATTTACTTGGCATATTAGGAAAGTGAATTTTGTTTTTTGCCATAGAATTCGTTGAGCCATTGTTTTTTTGTGAGTTTATAGTTCTATTAGTATGAGCGAATGAAATTCTCTGGCTGATGACCGAATCAGGCGGTTTTTACGTGAGCAAAGGAGAAAAAAGCAGTGCTGTGGTTTGAAATATTATCTGCAAAAGAGCTTTTCTAAATTAATTGACAATTCAGTATTGAATGATCATACTTGTAGATGAAGGTCAGCACTTTTGAAAAATGGAAAAATAAGTTCCAGAAAAAGAAGCTAGTTTCAAAAAACATCATCAAGATGTATAATGTAAGTATAAAAATGCTTTTCTAGTCTGTTTTGCTCTCAGGAGAAATCAATGTGAAAAGAAAATAGAAATTGGAAAACGACGAAAATGGATTTTTCAGACTTCGTTTGTGAGATGAATATAACGTGACGTATATAATTTCTTGAATCAAGCTTGAGGTCAGAAAGTTCAAAACGCTATATTCCTTTAAAGAACCTGTGCGTGTCCCTCTCTGCATAGTTTCCAAAGAACTTGGTTCAGATAGTATCATTTTACTACTCAATTAGACAATGGGTACAAAGTAATTTAAAAGAGAGATCTAACTCTTAAATTGTCATAATTATTTTATGCAATTTTGTATGTACTCCAAGACATTGAAATTCCGAACAAAATCCACGGATGATACAAGCGCCAACCAAACTTATCCTCTGATTTTGAAGAATTTTTTGCTTTAAATTTCCTTTTCTAATCGTTATTGAGAATACTCTCTTCTGATTCAAAGAAAATAGTTGTAAATATGAAAGTCAATGAAAAAAATCGCCGCTTATGTTTTACAAGAAAGTTGAGGCAAAGCTCTCATGACAATTTTTTTTCTGTCATACAATCATTTTGTCTCGTTGCATAACTTGATTTAGTAGGGTTCATTTCGCTTCCCCTTCAAAGGAACGTTAAATATGAAGAAGGAAAACAGTATGGTGGATAGTTTATGGACGATTAATATCAATTTTGGTGTTTGGGGATACAAATACAAATACAATTTGGTCTTAACCAATTAGCTTTTACATATTTCGGATTGATTCTGATCTGACCGTGGAGGATCCAATTGAAAATTTATTTGGTATCTAAACTTAAAACTTTCAAAGCTGAAGCGTCTGAAGATATACTGTGGCCATGGAAAAGAAAAAGGAAGAAAGCCGAGGCAAAACCTACACGGTTTTCGTGTATGGAACTTTGAGAAATGGATATAGGAACCACTATTTGCTTGAGGAACGAAGTAGATTTCTCGGGAACGCGAAGTCAGTATGCAAATACACAATGACTGCAATAGAATATTATGAAGAAGGGGAAAAATTTGCAGTACCATTGGTAAGCAAATCTCCTCAGACCAAAATCCTTGGTGAACTATATGAAATATCAGAAGAGGTCTTAAAAGACTTGGATGAACTTGAAGGTCATCCGAAAATTTATACCAGAAAAGAAGCAGAATTTGAAATCATGGAGAAAAACATAAAGAAAGCATCTAAGGAGACAGAAAAAGAATCTAAGAAGATAGTGAGAGCTTGGATCTACTTCAATGAGAAAACAAAAGGAAAAATCAATGTAACAAGTGGAGATTTTACGATTGAATATCCATTAATCGAATGAAACGATTCGTTGTAATTTCCTATATCAAAATTATGTCTTCATTGCTCGAAATTCATAACCCTTCATAATTAGAATTAGATGAAATTCATTAAGTAAATAGAGTGTAAAAGTTAAAAGCATTCATTGTAAGCTCAGCTCCACATCTAAATTATTCAAATGATGTCAATATCATTCTTAGGCAGGGCATATATTCCATCCATATTATTTTGTTTCACCTCTCCCTATCTACATATGTGAATTGTTTAGAAGAGGAGCTCTCTTAAAATTGAAAAGATGTGTGAATGAGATTATAAATGACAATAATGTAGTATCCATTGGAGAACCTATTTTTTACTTGATTGGAACTCAGAAACTCAGAGTCAGATCTCAATCAGTTTTTTCACAATGCTTTGATATTGCTTGTATATTTTCTGATCTGTTGTTGTACCAATAAAAGTTGAGCTAATCCGAGCTAGATTCGGTGTAACAATCTTAGTCAAATAATTTTCGATTGACTTTTTCAAGATAAAAGAGGTCTACGGCATTCTGTGGTAATGGAAAGTGCTCTGATAGACGTTCGAGAGAAAACTTCTCGGGTTTTGTGTACGGGACTCTGAGAAATGGTTACGGAAATCATGGTTATCTTGAAAAAGATAGCAAGTTTATTAGGAATGCAAAATCAATAGACAAATACACCATGACAGTAGAAGAATACGAATATACGAAAGAGGAGAAGTACGCGATTCCATTTGTGAGCGAGTCTCCTCAGACCAATATCTGTGAAATCTACGAAGTATCAGAGATGGTTCTAGAAACGTTGGATGAACTTGAGGGTCACCCAGAATGGTACACACGAAAAGAGGTACAATTTGAAATTATAGAGATGGAGCCCAAGCAAGAACCAGCATGTAAAGAAGTGATGAAAGCTTGGATATATTTTAATGATAACACACAAGGAAAAATCAATGTGATATGCGGAGATTTTTCCGTTGCATATCCGTTGACTGAGTAAAGCGAGACTATTTGAGCTTTTCCTATAGAAATGATAAGCATAAATATTATACTCAAAGCTTTATTTAAGAAAATTGATTCGGTTTACATGTCCTTGTGTGAATCAGAAACTAATAGGTTCTAAATTTTAACCCAGTTTTCCTTCCAATTCCTGACATCAAACGAATTATGGTTGAACAAAAATAGATGATATTATAAGAAGTATAATCCTATTAACAAAAAGAACTCATGGTCCTGTTGTCTTCTCAGTAAAAGAACGCACCCGCAGCAACAAAATTTCTTTTGAAATTAGTTCAGAAAAAATCTACAAAATTAGTTCTTAAAAGTTGCAACTTGCTTTTGTTGCTACAAAATTTCAAAACTATTGTAAACACTGATTACTCAATTTGTATATATGATTATAAAAGATCTTTTCGCAGCAACCAACAGAAATAACTACGGATCTAAATAATTAGTCTCAAATTCTGGATAGACCAGTGTCATATACCAATCAACCTCCAATTTTTTCATAATCAAAGCATCCAAAAAATGCCGAGGAATGAAATACCCTTCTTCATCAACACATCCTGCAGCCTCGCAATTCTTCCAAGCAAGTTCCGCTAGATCCGCAACTTTATCTTTACCCACTCCATTATCAACAAGTGATATCAAAAATTTATCAATCGCCGCCTTTTCAATCCTTTTCCCTCCAAGGAAATTAAACAATCTTCCAACGAAAGCGTTCTTTTGCTCCTTCGATGCTCGGTTAAGCACTACAATCGTGTTCAGGTCAGCAAACTTTTCCCATGTGATCGCTTGAGACACATCCAACTTCACCTCCAACGCTCGCAATATTTCATAGCACACCTCTCTCTTCCTCCCTTGAAACACTTCATGGTTCTCAAATAGCAAATCGAAGGCGACTTTCAAATCAGACTTTTGAGCAAAATAATCTTGCAAGTGCTGATCTTGCGGGTAAAGTTTCTCGTTCCCTTTTGCTTTTTGTTTAGATTTTGGCTGATATAAGAAGAGTTCATTGGTTCGCAGCTCTTCAAGCTGCTTTGTGAGGTTTGCAAAGGTCAGGAACTCCGAATAAATTGCAAAGATCTTTCTCCTTTGAAGCATTGGATATTTCTCAGCAACAATCCTTATCCCTTCAAATTCGCTATCCTCAATTTTTTCTATATTATCAAGCATTTTATCAGGCTCAGTCATAAGCTCTGACGAGTGTGTCATTGAACTCTGCTTTAGGGTAGTTTTCACAATGGTCGATTCACGATTTTGAATGACACTCTGTGAGTCAACACTGGAAGCTTTTTCTTCTTTAATTGGATCAAACTGCTCATATATTTTATTTTTTTCCTTGGCACTTAATTGCGAAAAAACGAGCCCTTGTGGAGAAAAGCGCCCATTATCTGGAAAGTCTTTGGGACTTTCATCATCTGAGATAGAAGGAGTCGGAAAATCTTTAAACTTCTTTCCAATATCTGGCAGGAAGCTGTCGTTGAGCGCATTATGATATCTATGGGGCAAGGTCTCATTGAGAAGGTACGTGATCTGGTAAGAGTTTTTCTTGGATCGGAATGCCGCTTTCATCGGTTTGTGCTTCCGAAGTATGACATTGTCGTATGCTTGAACGAATCCTTTGTTCTCGAATCTCCTTCGCTCTACTTCAGCAGCAAAAGACCTATTAAGTCGTTCGCCTCCTTCGCTAGGACTCCGAATCTGGTGTTTTATTTGACTCAATTGAACGCGCCGATTTTTAACTTCCTTCTGGACTCTATCAGTCGCGGTATCGCTTGTAAATTTCTCTTTTACGCCGTTTTTCACGAGAATATCAGCAATTTTGGCCTTGTATTGATCCAATTGCTTAGCTGGCTTAAGCGCTTGCGAAGGATCATCCTTGAGCTGTGAGTTCATCGCCACTAAAACCAGTGTGTCATGTGGGACTTCTATTAGCTGGAAAACCTTTTTTCCATCTAGCAAATAGAGCTGATCAAGGGTGTCGATTTCGAGCTTAAATTTTTCATTAGCTTGAATTGCAATATCAGAAAGCAAGCTTTGTATAATTCTTTCGTTTAATGCGCTTGATATTGTGAATGCTCGAATAAGCATCTCCAAAATCTTTTCATAATTTCTTTCTTTCCATAAAAAATCAGCCCGTTCTTTGAATTCTGCAAACGTGTAATACTTTGTAAACAGCGCGCACTCAGAATCCCATTTATGAATCGCATTTATCTTTTCGTTAAGCCTTACGTCATTCAGATTGAGTTTCTCGCAAATTTTTGCAAACCATTCTTGAACGTATCTGACTGTCTCTAAATTTTCAAAGAGCCGACAATACTGCCTCCAGACTCTTCCCATATCTATTGGGATAAAAAACTCAGTGGTTTCTTTATAGCTTTGCGTATATTGAGGGAATAAAACCAATGTTTTGTGTTGAGAGGAAGCTGGTCTTTTCTGAGGAGTGCTTCTATCAGCTTTCGCACTCTCGATCTTCTTCTTGTTAGCAAGGTCCTGAAAATAGCTCAGATAGCGACTTTTAGAGTCAGCTTGAGGCTGCTTATGGAGATGAAGGTCTGGTTTGAATCCGCGTTGATTGAGGATTTTTTTGTACTCTTTGTAGGCGAGGTTAACTTCAACTGGAGGTTGTTGCTTGCGCAAATTCGGTACTCTTGAAAAGCGTGCATAGGCTGCTAGTTTTTCGAGATCGCAGAGCTGTTGCTGAGTTTGAGGCAATGAATATTCAAAGTTGATGTTTTGCTTTTTTTCAGGCGGACGTGTGCGGATAGTGGATAATTTAGTTTGTTCTAGTGCTGAGAAACTTACGTCTTTGGAGAGAACGTTCGAATTGATATTGGCGATACTATTCGAAGCACTGATTTCTATAGGCGTGCTTGATTGAGCTCTCTGCTGGTAAGGAACGAATTGAACATCAATTTTTCTCATTGCGCACAGCAGAAGCTGTTAACCAAATTTTTTATAGAATTTATTTAAATGCAACCAACTACATATAGTCTTAGACAGAAATTCATTACAGAGAATATGTAGTGAAGAATAGGAGACTGAAGTCAATCGTGATGAAGTTTACCTTGTTACGTTGTTTGAAACTCTTGCTCCAGTGTTTCTTGTGGCTTGCTTATGAGAAAATGATCTCATTAGGATTTACCACTTATAATGAATTACCAAATTGAGTTTTTCTTGGTGGGCGGAAATGCAGAACTTTGTGGGTACTTAGAGCTCGTCATAATAAATTCTCAGGAGATCAAATGTATTGAAGAAGAAACAAAATTAAAGCCCTTCAGTTTATGTAATTATGGTTGAAAACGACAGAAAAAACTATTTGATGCGTCATAAGATTCTTCAAAATCTAATGAAAAAATTTGTAGATTTAGGAAATCTCTCATATGACTACTCATTTTGCAATAATGATTTTATCAAAAGTAACGCCTCACTGTGAAGATCTTCATTAATTGATAATTCATTGACAGATAAGATTTTAATCTTATATTGTAAAAAACAAAAGATAACAAACAAAGTCATTTTTGCGAAAGTATGGGAGCTGTTTGTAATTTCAATCGTTCAAAGTTATGGGTATGATCAAAATTAATTAGGTATAAGCAGTGACGAGAAAAATAAAGAACCACCTCAAGATCCACAATTTCAAACAAAATTACTGCATCCAGTAGGTGAGATTAAGGTGGATAATAATGCTCAAGCACAGGAAATTGCTCGAAAGCAGGCCGAAAGAGAAGAACACGCGGACAGTTTCCAAACAGCGCGTGGAAGCCGCCCAATCCAAGAATCCCCAGATAAAGCTGAGCAAATGAGAGAGTCCGCACGGTCAGAGTACGTCTCGATGGCAGGCAGTAGGACTGAGTATAACAGCATGTTCTCTGCACGAGGGACTACTGGGCTGATGGGATCCGGGGTCATTGGCGAGAATGAAATTCAATCAAGGAGAACTACTATGGGCACAGCCTACCAAAGTTTAGACGGAGGGCCGTTGCTAGACAAACAAGACCACAGACCATCAAGATTCAAGACTGAAGGCGACCAGCTAATCCCAGAAGAGGAATTCTTATCGCCTCGCGAAAGTTTGAACATTCACAATGCAGATTGATTTAGTTCGAAAATTCCTCAATTCAAGGAGGTTTGATTAATACTTTGACTACCTCTTTTTGGTGTTTTCTCAGTTTCAGTTTTTATATAAATCTTGGTCGTGATGTCACAGGAGTTTCATCTTTTCGAGTTTGTGTAAATATCAGAACTTACATTTGGAACACAGCTTACATTTAGAAAGTAATCGTGAGTTTAGTAAAACGAATAAGTACAGATCGATGGAACATTAGTTTTATTAACTTTGAGATGGACTTATTCTCAATAAGGGACATGATCTCAACGATTGCGAGAATTTCTTAACAACTTTCGAATTTCAAGAAATAATTAGCTTGACTCATCTAAAAAAAACAAAAAAACAAGGAGAATTACATAGTCTTACTGGGTAAAACTCGAGCTATAAATAATCCTTAATTGCCATCATATCATATTCTTAACAAAAATTTTGTAATGTTAGATCTTCCAGAATAAAAGAAGACCTTGCTGGCTGTTTAACATCACCTTCTGCGTTAAAAAGATAATTTCCAGTGCATCGCTAGGGCGAATAAAGCGAACATCTTAACTTATCTTTAAACATTAACTGAAATAGAAATATTTCTTCTTGCATTTACTGAGTTCTGATGCAGCTTATAACTTTTTATCAGTTTTTTTGTCTTGGCTGCTTGTGAAACGATCTTGTCCTTCAATCTATTGAGCCTTGCTTTGTGTTCTATGAGCTTGACATGAAGACCGTCGGCAATTTCTTCTAACGTAAAGAGATTTGAGCGCATCATCATATCTTTTGCAAGAATTCCCTCAACAGGGATTTCCAAGCTTGAGTTTAGTTCATCTTCCTCGTTTTCCGAATCAACTTTTTCGTCAGTCTTTTTCCCCTCAAGGAAAATACTTCTCATCTTGGGTGGCCGTGCGCTGGCAAGTTGTTCTTCTAATTCAAGTAGCTCAGAATCAGCTTGTGACCTCATTACATCACTCAAACCCGACTTTAAAACGGGAGTTAACAGTACTGGATCTTCTCTTCCGAACCAAGATTCTTTCAGAGATTTGCTTTTTGCTGGCGAGTCTTCCTCCCAGGGAAGTGTGATGCGATTTCGGAGATGTGAAATAAATTTGCGATGGAATATATTGGACTCTCTCAGGTCGGAAAAATGTATTTGAGAATCATTGGGTGATGGAGGAAATATAAATTTCTGTAGGCCAACACGAAATAGCGGTTCAGGGCTGTTCAACGTATCTCTCATCCAAACTATATTATGTATGGTGATGCTATTTTCTTCCGAATTAAACAATTTCTTTTCTTCTAGATTAGATTCATTGTTCATCGGTAGAGGCATAACTTTGCTTGTACTTGAAGTTCTCTTGAAATTAGGAGCCTCAAGTAACTTCTTCGAAACTCTTCGATTTTGCTTCCCTTTCATCGCGAATTGCGTTCGTGAGGGTAGTCCAATCTGAGTTATCTCATGAAGCGCCATCTTTTTTACATATTTATGATCAGAAATTTTCATCCTGATGATTTCTATAAATTTCTTTTTTGAGATATGAAATCCATCAACACGCGAGATTGCAATGAAATTCCTTGGCAACTCTTGGTGGTTGATTAGCTCTCTAAATCCAATGATTGAGCCTTTTGAGAAATAGTTACAGATAGTAGTATCACTCATTCTGATCTCTCCCAGCTCGCCCGAAGCAATGAAATATATTTCATCAACTGACTGCGAGTCCTGATAAAGGAACTCCTCTTCATAAGCGATAATTGGTGTCATTTCAAGTAGCAAAGCAGTTGCAGATTCCTCTGAGAGCGAGTCATAGAACTCTTTGAATTGATTGTATCTTTCCTTGAACGTATGCAGCACCAGCCTTCGTTTGATATCCAATGGCAGTTGTAAGTAAAGTTCGTTCTGAGTGAAGGATTCTGGTACGCTGTCAGTTTTGAGAATATTAGCACATTTATTCAAAATTACAGAAAGCTTCGTCGGATTCAGGGTCTGTGGGATATTCTTCAATCCATAGATCCAGTGATTGATCCGCTCGATTCTATTCTGGAAATAAAGCTGCTCGAAATATAACTTATGTATCACTCTCTGAATTGAGAGATACATACTCAGCAAGAAATACTCTGAGAGAGTCGCAAGACACATCACTACAAACAACTCGCTGATAGTGGTTGGAATTGTTGTTCCATAACCCGCAGTGGAGAGAGTCTGATACATGAAAAAATACCCTTCCAAGTAAATATCAAAGATGACTTGGGCGCTACCTTTAGAAGGATCAAAACGGTTCACCCATGAGTCTGGATCATTATTTTTATTAGCTGCTAGTCCAATATTTAGCCAAATGCAAGTCAGTATGTGAGCATAGAACGGGATGAGAAGAAGGGTCCAAAGCAGCCAACTCATGCTGTGAAAATTTCTAAAGAAACCTCGTCGTTCATGCACAGTGTGGGGTTGTGCAATTGTGAACTTTCTGTAAAACGCTGCGTTAATAAAATGAACGAGTTTCACTACAATAGCATCACCACCAATTGTTTCCCATGGCATGCAAACCAAAAAGCACACTACGGCATGATAAAACGAAATATTTTTCAAAATAAAAGCAACCGCTCCGTGGACCTGATAGTTCGGCAGCGTTTTTGCTGCCTTAATTCGCGTATAATAAGCAATAACCACTGTCAATGCAATTAAAATATCAAGCGTGAGGTCCAGTCCGAGCCATGTACTCGAATGCATGTCGAAACTGACACGAAATGGTACAATAATACCATAATATAGGACTGCGATTAATAATCCGAGGCCCCAACAAATTTCTAGCCAAATGGTATTTGATTTTTGCTGCTGCTTGGGCTTATAGCCATATTCTGTGCTACTGCTATTGTTAAATGCATTAGTGAGCTCATTTTGCATATTCTGGATGGCTTTATTCGAGCGTACGAGTTGAAAGCATTTACGCCAGTTCTTTCGAGCTCGTTCCGAGCTAAGAAAAGCTTCAATGTCATAGTCCAAATCCTTCGCATCAAGATTTTTCACTCTCCCTAGCAAGAAGACCTTGTCTTCAAATTCACCGATCTGACCAGGGTAGCCGTGACCTATGAGTGGGCCTGACTTTTCATAAACAAACTCCTCTTTTTCTGACATTTGTTGGATTTTTCAAGTCGCTAAAATTGCTTAGTTGAAAAACTTAATCGAACAAAATTTCTCACATCCTTTATTGAGAGTAGTTATATTTTTGATTTCGTAAATCAATTTTTCGTAAAATCCAGCGTACAAATCTTACTATTTTACATGTTATCCCAACAATACCAGAAAGGTTCGCAAAAGCAAGGAGTAAAAATGTGTCTGCTGCAATTGAGTAAATACGAAGATTCAATAACAAATCCAACCCGCAAATTTGTCTCCAAAGCTGAGTCTCAGCAACATTAAACTCTTTCCTTATTACCGAAACTAAATTTCACCCAGAGGTTGAACGAGCCGACTTAGTGAGAGAATTGCTTGAATTACCCTGGTTTTGTTTTTTTTTTTTGGTGGTTCTGTTGGAAACCAACTCGTAGCTGAAATAAACTACCTGTTAAAGTTAAACCCGGTTTATCGACAGATTGGTTTCTTACATACCTATTTGATTCCGTTTTGAAGGAGTGCTCAAGTTTCAAACCGCCTAGGAGAAGCTTTGATAGGAAGATAAGCATTTTATGCTCAAAAGTGAATCATTGAAAAGATTATTTTTTTCAGGAGTTTTTTTAACCTCCTCATTTGCATTTATTGCTCTATCGAAAGTATTTACAAATGAAATTCTTTTTTAGTTTCATTTGAATTTAACAGGGAGTATGCTTGTAAACAGGATATGCGTTTCTTCTTGTGTGGTATGCGAACTTAATATGAAAATAAAACTTAAAGGTCTTTTTAATTGCGAAGCCTGATTGTTCTCCAGGAATTTTGCAGAGTTCTTGCCTTTCGTATTATTCGTAGTTTCTTTTGCGAAGAGGTGTATGAAGCAACTCCAAGGCGCATCAGCAGTACAGAATGTGTTCATGTTTTATTCAAGAAAAAGTGACAAAGCCACCAAAATCATTAGGATTTTCTAATCACACATTTTTCCCCCCATTGAATGCAAGGTTAAGTCACATTTCTATAGAAAAGACAGAGAGAAACATTGAAATATTAGAGCTTCTAAACAGGCGAGCCAAACATCTGAATTATTTTAGCAAATATGTCTACCAAATTTTGATCCTCAAGAGAATTTCAAAACAAATGATAAACTTTGCTCTAAAAATCTATACGAATAGGAAATCTCAGACTTTTTTGAAAAAGCACTCGCACTCATGTAAGGTCAAAAAATGCAGGATCATAAATAAACATTTAGAAACTGGGAAACCTGCCTTTAAATTAGACTTCTTAGGATGGAATTGGAGACTATATAATGGGAAATGGTAGTGCATGCCCATGAAAAAATGAGGTTGGAGATCAGAAGCAAACCATTTTCTCTTGTTGGTTCTTGATCCAGCATATTTTTCTAAGCACCATCTGAATTTATTTGGAAAGAAATTCTGCTTTTAAGCTGAGGCCCAAGGGACGAGTGATTTGACCATTTGAGAAATTTAAAAATCCATCTAAGAAAGTACACAAAATATCTGATGCTTGCATTTTTGTTAGAATTCTCATTCGACACTTATTAGAATTTTGTAAAGAGGAAAGGCAGATAGTTGTTCGGTGTCAGCCATCTACTCAGTTTCAAAGATTACAGTTGCTCAATAGAAAACGAAAGAACCCCTTCTGATTGAACTCACTCTGAATTGAATCTGATAATTTTGAATATTCATCTCTGACGTCACTGTTTTCATTAGCGTTTCTTTCGAAGAAAAATTGAATGGAAAAATTTTACGGGTTGCAATGACAACAGCCTCCCTCAGGCATAGATGCATGCATTCAACTCTCATTCGAAAGTCTCTGAGAATAGACTCGACTTTGAGAATTGAACATGTAACATGTTGCATATTCCAATAGTACTAGCTCTCTGAATACTAGCACTGTAAGCAAAATTCCAATCGCAACTTAGCAGATTTCTTATACTGTAGACTTAAGGAACTAAAGCAAACAAGTAAAGCAATTCAACTGAGAGGACTCTGGAGATTTCATATAGTTAAATGACTTCTCAATAGAATTTCCTTTCCAAATTGATGCTGTAGTGAAAACTGACTTAATATTTCGACGACGATGAACTGTTTGTTCTGATATTTTATCAGTACTAACTACATAACCTTTTAATAGGGTTAAGGAAAGCCTTTGTATTTCCCATTCTCCTTAGAGCGAGCTTTCTAAATCGCCATACTTGCAGAGTTCTGGCAACGGTATTCAGCGTCAACCCAGTCTACCTGTCAGAAATGCTCGTTGTCTCTTTCAGAGTTTCTTCATTCTGCTGAATGCTGCAGATTCTCATAAACTTAATTTCGAACAGTGTCCAACTATAATTTCCCAAATTTCACCGCCGGTCAGTGATCTTGCGCACTGATTATAAATCAATTTTAGTCTATTTTTTCACTTAATATCAGTAGCCTAATTCTCTGATTATGAAAATAGCAGTGCAAGATGATTCATTAAAAAAAAGCGTCCGAAAACCGACAAAAATTCGATCTAAGAATTTAATCAGCTATGTTCGTAAAATTTGAACAAGAACAATCTGAATCGTGAATTTAATGTTTTAGGAAGCACGACTTTTGTTGTTTGCTTCCCTAATATGCCTCGCAACGCCATGTAAATCATTGTTGCTGCCTCCTCAGATAGAAACCACCAACTTAAATGCTGTTATAATGAGTTAATAACACAAAAAAAGTTAGGAATCTAACCTATTGTTCTGATATTTGTATGCCCATTGGGCTCATTCTACACTATTAGGGGTTTTGGAAATAAAATTCTGGCGTAAAGAAACAAAAAATCCTCATAGAAAATATTAGTTATTTCCGAATTATCATTCTGAAATGCTGAGGAGAGGGTTAGTTCGGCTCTGTAGGCCCTTACCCTTTGGTTTTTGTTAATACAAGTAGAAAGGCGCGTGTTATAATGGGTGTTCTCTGGGTTCATTAAAGTAGATCAATTTCCCGTAAATCGAATACAGGTTAGTGACTTTACCGGAGAATTCATTAAGCCGCGAAAAATTTTAAATTGAAAAACAATCAGTGCGCGGCACTGGGGGTTTTTATTAAATTAAAGGCTAAAAATTAAGCTCGGTGATCTTACCCTCAGTGCGGCTAAACCTGCAGTAGTCTCAATTAGGCAGCACCTCAAAAGTGTTAGTTTTCACTCGATGGATATATATGGGACCCGCATCGAGGTTATAAACAATAAAATACATTCAAAGACACAAGCCAAGACAAAACCAAAATGCAAAACGTTACCTTCGAAGTTAAATCTGAACAAACCGAGACTGACAAGTCCTCATCCATTGGAAGCCCACTCCACGATATCGAGAGTATGGAAGCCAAAGTCACAAGAAAAATTGGTGGCCCAAGATGCAAATACGGCAAGCCAACCAAAGAAAACAGACAAGCTCTCATTCACAAGATCATTCATGAAGGCCTGTCCATTAGACAAGCTGCCAAGAAAGTCGCGATAAACTATTCCACCGCGAAGTCCATCTACAACCTCTACAAGAATGAAGGCAGACTTGGAAACGATCTTTCCAAGGATGATGATGAAGACAACAGCGATCTGTCTTCGCCTTCAATGGAATCTAGCGAAAAAACAGCCCAGACTGAAAACGCTTCAGCCTGGATCACAACCCAATTACCACAAAAGAAAGTGTTCCAATCTCAAGAAGAAACAATCAAAAAGAAAGACCCATTCACCTGTTTGTTGTTCCACCAACTCAACTCTGTTGAGAGTAAACCAAGAGGATTCTTTACCACTGACGCTTTGGGAACCCAAACCAAAGCTCTCTTGTCGAGTGCGTTTTGTGTTTATACCCCTCCAAATACCCAATACTCGAACGTGATCGTTGCTCCAAGCTACCAACCAAATCAGATGGTTTTGAATCCTGCTGGGTTTTCAAGACCAAGGTACTTCTAAATGCAACGATCTAATTAAACACAATTCGACACTCTTCAAGCCGACCATCACTAGGCTTTTTTCAATGAATCTTCTTAGGTTTTTTTTTTATTTAATTACTCTCTGGTACGAGTAGTGCCATTTTTGTATACCATGTGTGTGTGTGGATATTTCTCAATTTTGTCCAATCAAATTGTACTTTTAAAGAGAAATCGATCCCAACAAAAAATGTCTCCCTTTTAGCTTAGGGCTAAAATTTCTTTCTAAGATCTCTTCTTATATTCGCCTATAGTCAACCATCAGAAAATAAATTTCTAATAATTAT
>ENA-UOTX01000227-UOTX01000227.1-compost-metagenome-genome-assembly--contig:-NODE-227-length-62961-cov-9.637062_pt1 | contig 62961 bp, 32 predicted proteins | sample MGYA00238143_ERZ746982 | MGnify/ENA primary metagenome ERZ746982 (study PRJEB28758, sample SAMN06268862) | compost metagenome | isolation source: single cell | place: USA: California, Emeryville, Joint... | reverse complement strand
TGTACGAGAGGTTGAGTATAGTATCTGAAGTCGATTTCTTGGGTGTCGGTGAACTCTCCGTTAACTGAGACTCTCAGCATGATTGGTCCAGGTTTTGAAGCTGAGGGCGAGACACAGACCAAGCAGGTGTTATTCTGGATTTAAATTAGGAATAGTAAGAATCAAAGAGATCGAAGCTCGGTGTTACTCCAGTTGGATGCCCGAGGAAGACCGCTTCGTCAAGGTTGTCGAAGATGTCGTATTCCTCTTGGTAGGAAGTGAACTTCTCAGTATGTTTAACAAAATGGTCTCCAACAGACGCACAATGAACCCAATCAGCATCTACGGTGTGTCCGCCGGCACCAAATTGACACTGGTATGATAATAGTTGTAAGGCACGTCAATTCAGAGGAAGAATTATATTACCTTTGGGAATCTGTAATCGGAGTAGTTCTTTCCTTCAAAATAGCGCGAGTAAACGGTGATCTTCGTTAACCCGTCAGTAGGACTAAGAATGATTGAATATACTGTTAGACTGATAAAAAAGGAAAATCATCTCACCCAGTGGGTGGGAAGATGCCATCGATTTGCCAAGACCCAGTGCTTGAAGAGGATTTATCAGCAGCTAATGCATTAAAAAGTAGCAGAGCCGCCAGTGTTGTAAAGAGAAGATATCTCATTTTGAGATTAAATCGTCAATTTTTTTAGTTAATTACAACGCTTTTCGTAAGATCTCTCTTATAGGAACTCTAATGTATTCGGAAAAGATAAATTCAAAAATTAACTAAAATAAGAAGCGAAAGTTGAGATCTGACTGTATTTCAAATAAATGAAACGTGTATGAACACCTCCGATGGTCATTCCTAGAAGGACCTTCTTAATCAAAGAAAATTTGTTGTAAATTAGCGTAGTTATACTTTTGAGGAGTCACCTAAGGCGTTATTCTCGCAAAGGTTCAATGCCAAATAAGAGACTAGATCTCATTACTTTAGAAAACTAAGGATATCAACTGACTTGAAGAAGCACACCAGATCTTATCATGATATCATTTCCACTAATTTAACAATGCTATTTTATACGGTTAAAACTCGCATCAATAACGCATTATTTCAGTAACTTCTATGCAACATTTTTTTTTCCCTTATAAGGTGTCACCAGAGTTGGAAGGAGATAACTCTCAGGATAAGTAATAAATCAGAGGTTTTCTATCCATTTATTCAGACTCTAAGCTGCATACTGTCTCATGAAGATTATCAAATCGAAAAGATCTCTGTTATCTCTTCTAAGAAAACCAAAAAAAGCTGAGAATTCGAGTGGTGAATTAGTGATATTTGCGATAACAGCAACAACAAACTTAACCCATACACATCTCTCCTTTATTCCTGCTGGCTGCGAATAATTTCCAATTTTCGGTTTCAGGACTGCTTTAGTATTTGATACGGCTTCTGAACTTCAACAGCAATCCTATTTTCATTACCTTCATATAAATTACATTCAAAAAAGAGAGTGCAAAAACACGCAGTTATTCTTTTACACAAGTCTATAATATTTCATAATCATCTTATACTTCTTGGTCAGTCCGCCAAAAGCTTCGCGTGGAATGGAGAGTTTCAGCTCCTTTAGAATGAAATTATCCTCGAGATATTCAAGCATGAGTTCCAAGCAGTCTTCGTCAATTTTATTTTTCATATAATTGACTTTATTGCAAGAATAGCTCTTGCAGAGTCCCTTAATCAATGTCTTAAAAGACTCCTCAGTAAGCCTTGAATTTGACGAAAAGTCTATTGCTTCCACAACTTGGAAATCGGCTAAGAGAGTTACAAAGGCTTTCAAGCCGTTATCTGAGATATAATTCCCTGAAAAATTCAGACTTAGCAGCTGGTCCTGAGAAGCAGTCTCATCTCGGTTCGATAATGCCTTGTGAATATTATCGAATAAACCAATCATTGCAAAAAATCCTTGGTCAGACATACTGGTTCTTGCGAGATTCAAAGCCGTGAGAGGCAGCTGAAGTTTACTTATCTTCTCACGCGAATTCATTTTATTGAATCTCCCAAATAAACTCGCAGCGAGTAGTTGAATGCCACGATCTGCAAGTGGATTTCCCGCGAGACTTAACTTCGTGAGAGTGAGTGAGGATTCGCTCATGAGATAATTTTCTAGCATAGGAACATAGTGCGAGGTGATTTGGTTATATTCGAGCTCTAACACTTCGAGCTTGTTCCTTTTTTGGTTAATAGCCTTGATGAGTTGCTCGAAAACTGACAGTGAGAGCTGAATATTGGTTAGTTTGAGTTCCTTGAGGTTCGAATGATACGGCAATGACTCGAGAGATAAGATAAGCACTTTCACATCAGGGACATGCAAGCAAGATAAATCCAATTTTGCTGTATCTTTGACGTTGAAGTAATGGATGATGTTCAAGTCTGGTTGAGATTCTTCCTTTTGAATATATTCCAAGTAGTATTTATAAGCTATCTGGTTCGCGAGCAGATTCTTCCAATCCATACCGAACTGATCAAGCAAAAAAGTAAGTGCTCGTGTTTTTCCTTCTGAAAGAGTCATACAAAGTTTATTGATTCCAGGGATTTTAGACTCGACGATAGGCTTGCTGGGAAGTTTCACAAGGCCTTTAGCTTTTGTATCTTTGGCTCCTCGATACCAATAAAGATTGAAACCTCGTAAAACAAGGTACCTTTCATGAAAAGTGGTCTTTCCTGCAATCTGTTTAAAAATTACACCGGGCTTCGTCACAGGACCAAGGTAAGGATAGAGATCCTCTCCAGCGCCAGCAGGAATATTGAGATTCTTGAAATCGAAGTCACTTTTGTAATGACTAAAATCAAACAAGTCTAAGTTATAGTCATCATATTGGTAAAGATGCTCCTTTGCGAACGCTAGTTTCTGATCCATCAACTGCCTATCTCGCTCAGCGATTAATTTATCGCTGATATTTCGATGATAAACTGGAGGCGGTTCTCGATCCTTTTCGTAGGCAGAGTATTCATTTTTGTTCTTTTCATATTGAGTTTTCAAATTTTTTCTGAATCTTCGCAAGCATTCCAACACTAGAAAATAATTCATTTTCTTTGGCTTGAGAGAATTCTGCGGAGCTGCAGTCTCAATTGGCTTCTCCTCAAAGTTTTTCTTTTCGTGCGCCTTTTCTGTTTTCATTGGGTAAGCTTCTGTGATCTCGATTTGCTTCGATGGACTTCGAATACTATCCGAGGATCCTTGAACAGACTGCTCTTGCCTCTGTCCGGAGGGTGCTCTTTGTCTTGTTTCTGGAACCGAATAGCTTATTATATTGCTCGGTTGGTATTTAAGAGCTTGGTCAGACGTTTCCTTTCTGGCAGGAGTTTCTTGCTTGCTATAATTCGAAGTGTTCAAGGGCTGAATGAATTTGGATGATTTTAAAAGTGCTCTTGGAGAATCCCTTGAGTCACGAGTTGAAGGAATGTTAGTGAGGGTATGAGAATCCGAAAGCGTAATATTGTTTTGACTTTGGATATCCTTTCTCACTGGAAAATCATGTCCAGCCGTTTTAGCAATAATCGTCGAGCCTTCCGCCATAGGGAATTGCTGGGTTTCATTAGCCTTACTTCCGTTGCTGCTTACCCGATGATCATGAATTTCTGCAGATGCATTATTATATTGTTTTTGAGGGGAAGTGGCGATATGGCTTCTCATACCAGAGTTCGAGGTGGCAACATGACCTCGGTTACTACCAGGGTGTCTCGTAACTTTCACAGCCACAATTTCTTCCGTTGGGTCTTGTGACTCCAAAGAGCGGAAACTCTCATTTCCTCTGTGAAATGGTGAACTGTTTATATAGTCAGAATTTGGAACGTAAGGGATCTGCTCTTCGTCTTCCTCATATAATTGTATTTCAACCCCAGTCGCAATTTCTTGTTGCTTAGGCTTTAAAAAGCTTGATTTCTTGCTTAAAGTGGTATTATATATCATATTATTTGATGATAGAATTATTGCACCATTAGGCTCATTTAGCGCTGAAAAGCTTTTATTCCTAAGACCACGAGAGCTAGAAACCTTGTGATCTGTTTCAGTACTTGTGAGTTCTCTTGCTGCTGTTGAACTAAATGAGCCAAATTGAATTGTCTGTGTTGGAGTTTGAGAATCATCCAGGCTCCAGAGATATTGTAAATTGGATGGATGCGCTTTACCGTGGACAGTTTCTTGACGAATAGTTTCTTTACCTTTAGAGTTTCCCAATATTTTGCTATAGTTCTTGAAGTCATTGTTTAGGATATATTGTGTTCTCTCGAGAGTACTATTGCAATATCCGTCGTATTCAGATTGACTCATAATTGGATTTCGATCTTGAAATCTTTGGATAATCTTCTCATATATTACAGATAATTCCTCTGAGTCCACTTCTTTCTGCGGCTGAATTTCTTCCTGCTTGTAATTGTAATCGAAACGATCGTAACCAATCTTTTCGATATCTTTCTTATTCATGATAAACTCAGACGAAATTCCTTGTGAACCTGGTTTTGATTCATTTGTCACAGATCTTCCATAGCCAGCAAATAATTGTGAGCTGCTCCTGTCGGAAAAAATTCCGCTGTCTTCCTTCAAAGAAGTATTTGACCTTGAAGTTAGGACAAGATCCTGAATGTGGTCTAAACGCAATCGACAGCTTCCTGCAGGATGGTTGCTATAGCTGTTGTTCGATTTTTTCATCGCAATAAAATTGTCTTCTGGGTCAAATTTCGAGGCATGAGTTGGAGAAATCTCGCTTGAATACTCTCTCTGGGATGGGTCACTCCGAGTGGGCGAACGGCTCAACATTCTGTTTACCTCTTCTGTTGTGAATCCTATCTTCGTCAAATCAAGACGCCTTGCTCCGACCACGTTAGGCGAATCTACGATTTTTCTTTTGACTCGATCGTAATGAAGGTTCCAAGCCTTTGAAGGATCTTGCTCGAACTTAAATAATCCCTTGTCAGAAAATTCCTGACTACCAACAATATTTGTAATTTCATAGGCGAGTTCCTTGACCTTTGAGGTGGTGGTCATGTGCTCAATCGGCTTCTTTAAGCTGCTTTCCAGAGGTAGAGTATCAGCAGTATCCTGAGTGAATTGTGAAAACATTTCATTATCGCTGCTCCGATTTACAGCCTCAATTGATACAGCATGAGCGATCATTGTATGTTTCTTCAACGGAGAAGCGACTACACTTGGACTAAAAGTAACTCTCTTTTCAGGAGTTCGAGAACTTGATTTTCGTCCCGAATTGTGCAAGTTAGTAGAACCCGAACTTGGTCCACTGTACTGTGGCTTTGTTGAAGTAAAGGTCTGATATTGCATCTTCGAGCCGATAAAATTTAAATAATGTTTCGGATGTTAATCTCAAACTCTTTATGTTGTTTTAAATTTGCGAAGCTTTTTAGCGTTTTTACGTCTTCTACGTTTTATAGAGCGAATATGTACTCAACATGCAACTCATTGACAATCAGCATAACATTTATGAAATTACAATGCTTCTTTGAGAGTTTCAAGAGTTGTTGTCACTTCTTCATCTTCCAAATGGTGACTGATAGCAGCTTTAGGTTGTGTTCCGACAACCTCTTTAACAATTTCCTTTCTGAATTGATCAACTTTAATCAATTTGGTCAGATCCGTCAGCGACCAAGCAATAGCATTACGAGCCTGTAATTGTTTAAGATAGCTTTTCATGACTTGTTGTAGAGCTTCTGGCTTGCAGCATTCTTTTACAAGATTCGCATCAGCAACTCTTATGATCTTTAGCAAATGGCCAAATTTGATGTATAACTTGTCACTCGTCTCACTTTCAACTCTGGCAAAGATCTTCTCCAAGATGTCTTTCTTCTTCTTTGGCTCAGAGATGTCGAATAGATAGGAAATAGTTTTTGACAGACAGACGATAGAGTGGTCATTAGGATTTAGGTCAGTAATATCCAGGAGATCATCCAAGAACCCTTCAGCATACTTTTTGGGAAGTTCTTTAACAGTGAGCTTTGCAAGGTGCTGAAGTACGTAGGTATGAGCGAATCTGCGGTCCTTATTCTCTTCTTTGAGGTGCTTGTCGAAGAGAATGCTATAGACTTGTTCTTTTCTGGAAGTATTTCGAACTACCCATTCCAGTAGTCGTGCGATTGGTCTAAGATAGTCAGTTTCATCGTGATAATCCTGGATGCAGCGAATTGCCATTGTCTGAATCTGAGGCAACAAGACTTTAATTGAATGACCCAACTCATCGAAAGCAATGATTCTATTCATCACCTCCATCTTTATCTTATTTTCAAATCTGTACATAGCGACTCTAATGAGGGGACCAACTAACTTCGTCACGAAAGGAGCTAAGGACTCACTCTTAGTATACTCGCATATATAGCGATAAGCTGAAAGGGCTTGCTCACAGACATCGACAGGACCATATACCAATGAAGTCTTCATGATATGCAAGAATGGCTCGATTCCATTCTCCATCGAGAACGCATTGATTTCAAATTTCCCTTTGCTTCTATTTTGTGTGAGAGTATCATCAACGCTCTTTGTGAAGGCTCTAATTGCAGTGAAGCAGGCGGAGTCCTCAAGAGAGCTAAGTGCGGCCTGGTAGATCTCGTTACAAAGTCGGAGAACTTCTGGGTCATCAACTTGGTAGTACTGAGGAACTGTGTTCATAAGAAGAGGAATATGATTCTTGAAAGGTTTGTCGGTGTTCTGGAAGTAGAATCGAATGGCTTTGAGTCCATCGTAGACTTTTTGTCTGTTGGTTGTGTAATTCATACTCTGAATCAGCGAGTAGCAGTCCTCTAGGAAGTCAGAGACTTTCTCTTCCAGCAGTTTGATAGACAGTTGATTAATGCAGTACATTATCGAAGACTTGATTGAAGGTTGGTGTTGCTTGTCAAACAACTGTTCGAACAAGAATGTCATCTTCTCATCCTTTTCTGAGAAGGCATAAAGAGTGGGTCCGAGAGTCTCGGCATTGTTAGTAATAATGTCGAGTTTGTGCTGTTTGAGAGGAGTGGAGAACAGGAAGTTGCCTATGTAGCTGACGTTTGATTCAATGCCGAATCTGATGATTTCGTCAAAGAACTTGAGGTATCTAGGATATTCATCAGCATCTTCTTTTGTGTTTTCAAGCTCTGTGAAGAATTGAGGCAATATAGATTCGAGTATCTTGCTATTGGGGCATTTCGTAAGTAAAGTCTTTAATACTTGGCAAGAGTGCATTCTGACTGCATCTTGTGACGTTATCAATAAATCTCTAATAAATTCCAGGAGGATGTCCTTCTTCTGAGTCACGAAATGGTCAGTCATCGAGTTTAGCATCACATTAAGAGCTATCATGTAAAAAGGGTAACTAAGTAGCCTTAATAATTCATTCTTTACCGACGATTAAACTGTTTAGCTTTCCAACATCAGAGGCGAAGCATTTCTCTTTCATCCCAGTCAAGAATGTGATGAGATTGGAGAACATTCCTTCACCATACTTTGCCGAAAACTCTTCGAGGCAGGACGTGACGATATCGTGACAATGGTAGCTGTGAGCGAACAGATCGATGATTTTATCCATAAGCTGTGGCAGAACTATTCTGAGTGTTTTAGGAGTGTTCTCGACGAAGTTCTTCCAAATCTAAAAGAGTCAAAATTAAGAGAAAGTAAAGTTAAATCGGTTACCTGACTGGCAGCTGATTTGATAGGATCAAAGTCGTCGTATTTGAGGATATGAATGGAGCAGATGATTCTGTAGTAAATTGGGTTGAAAATTTCTTCAGTCATTTCTCCATTTTTGACTGATTTTGTCAATACGTTCAACATCTCATCCATCAGAGTCAGTGAGCTGCTTCTCTTTTTAGGACTTTCATGGAAAAGACCTTCCTCAGCTGGCTCAAGCAAGGTTTCAGTATCTTTTGCACCGAAAATCTGAATGAGGATCTTGACCACTCTGAGCGAAAGGTTTCTCAAAGTTTCGTTCTCTTCAGCCAAACAGTCCATGATATTATCCAACAAATCCGTAATATATGGCTCGAATTCACTCTCCATGATAGTTGGGAGATAGGCAAAAATACCAATGTAGCTCTCTCTGATGTGGACAGCAGGATTTCTAGTATACGACATGAATGTAGGAAGAACCTTCTTGAGATAATCATGTCCCAGTGAGTAGGTAACTTCACTCATGGCTTGAGCTGCTCCAGCTCTTTCCACAGAAGTAGCACTTTTGTCTTCAAGGATCTGTTGCAGAGACTCAATGAGCTTACCAGCATAAGTGAGCTCAAGTTTCTTTGCCAGAGTACCATAGGCCTTAGCAGCGATGGTTCTCACATCTCCGAGATTATCGCAGACAGAGCTTTGTAGCGATGTTAAGAGAATATCAAGGTAAGGCAACAAATCTTCTGGGTTTTTGATGAGATGGGATATACTACCAACGACCTGTGATGCGCTCTTTTTTAATGCAGGATCACGATTTCGCAGGCCATAGTCAATAATTGGGATAATAAGCGAGAGAGCAGGAGTGTCGATGTAATGCACAAATTGAGTTTTCAAAAGCACTTCGAGACCGGCCTTGTTATGCTCGTAAGGATCACTGAGAGCCTTGATCAAGACATCAGATATGCTTGATATCTCAGGGTTTTTGATTGTAGAACCAATCTCTTTAAGGGCGAGATTTGCTGTATCTTTTACGTGGGTGTTTGCATCAGAGATTGCACCAGCGAGCTTAGGGACAATCTGTGGCAGGCAGCTCGACAGCTGCTTTGGAGCGCAGAAGGTCATATTTCCGAGAATAGAGATATTGGCAACTTTTGCTCTCCAAGCTTTATCATCAACTCCTATTTGATAAAAGATATGAGAAAAAAGGCCGGTAGATATGTCTTTTGTTACCTTGCAAGAGGAGTGGAAGGATTTGCTTCACTCCGTATGAGCTCAATGATGACATCAAGGCCTTGGAGCATCTCAGACTTTGGTGACGGATTTCTTCGTGTTGGCTTCCGAAGAATTTCATGAGGATATTCAGAATCTTAACGAGGTAGGGCTCAATAATCTTCTGTAGATTCTCAGCGAGGGCTTCAATGAGAATAAGAACTGCGAGCATTCTGTGCTTGCTTTCCTTCTTGACATCCATATCTTCCATCACGAAGTCAAATATCTTCATTTTCTCGAAATACTTAATTCCCAAACCTTTTACAAAACCAGCAAGTAAGTAAGCTGAGCCTCTCATATTGTCTGGATTGTCTTCTTTCTTGAGAGAAGCAAGCAAATTTTCAGCGATTTTTAAAGGATTATCAAAGAAACCGATGAGGTTAGGAAGACATTTTGCCAATGATTTCTGCAAATGCACTGATGAAGAATTTGCGATGTTCAAGATTTTATTGCAGATCGTTGATACTTTTGATTTATCGTTCAGGAATGGAGCCGCTTGGCCCAAGAAAATGATCGCTGTTACGTTGATTTGTGCCGTAAACTTCTTGTCAAGATATTTTTCAAGCACGTTTAGCAGAAGATCTCCTTTCTTCGGTCCAACAGCGTTGATGATTTCCATCGCAGCTTCAATTGTGGACTCCATGAGTGTAGGATCGGATTCAATGCAGAAGTTTTCGACAAAAGTCTTGAAGGCGCTTGATATTGCATCGTCATCAAGGAATTTAACATTTTGCTTGAGGAAATGAGGAAGGAAAGCCAATGTTTCATCATCAAGGTCGCCACGGGACTTTGTAAGTCTTGTTCCAGCATCTATTAGTTTCTCAATAATGATCTTTGAGGAATTAGGGACCTTTTCAAACAATTCTAAAGAAATTAAAGTTAGATTATATATAAGTATATTGAGGCAACCTGCAGCTGCGCTGGAGAAACTATCCATACATTCACGGCTGTGACCTTTCACAAAGGCGAAAAAGTCAAAGGATTCGGCGTCCTTTGCTGTAAGATTCATCTTGTACTTGGCAACGACTTGCGCTGCGAGTTCTGAAACGTCTTTACTTTCATCGTACTTGAGAGTGAGCAGCTTAATGTATCTATCCAATGAGGAGATCAAATCCAGTTTGTCTACTATCAGCAAGCTTTCCAAAGCAAGTCTGCGGGCTCCTTTCTGGTACTCCAGAAGATAATAAAAGAGTTTGTCGTAGGAGTCTTCCTTGGCCTTTTGCAAAAGCATTGTGAAGAGGCCTTTGGTTTCCTCAAAAGTACTGATTTTGCTAAGATTTTCAATCATCATGTCCAAAATCTGAGCTCCTTGCTCCTCAGATTTGATATTCTTTCCTATTCTCAAGATAATCGAAAGAGCAGATGCTTTCACCTTTGAGTTGATAGCTTCAACTCCGACAAGCAAATGTTGGCAAATATCATAAATTATCCCAGACCAAGAAGCATTCAATGATTTGAAATCAATTCCTGACAGAACATCTAATACATCAGAAATCTTATCACTGAATCTCTTGATGTAAATCTCTGATGATGAGGCAATTTTATTGAAATAAATCGCACAGAGAACGTCGGCTTTTCTTCTCACTTCTTTAAAAGGAGACCAAATGAACAGTTGGTAGAGAACTTCTTGTAACTTTCCACGAATCACTGGCTCTGCAAAGAGTTCTGTGAATCCTTCGAAAATTTGCTCGAAGAACACACCCATAGCTTTGGGGTCTCCAGTTCGAATCAAAATTTTTAAAGCGTCACACACAGGATTGAGATAGGTAAGCATCTTCTCCTGAAGAAGCGCGTGTTTTCTCTTTGCAAGCTGATGCTCATCCAAATATTCTTTCCTCTTAGGCTCTTCTTTCTTAGTTTCTTCTTTTGTTGGCTTCTTGGTAGCTTTTGTTCCTTTCTTTGGTGCGACAGTGCCAACTTTTGGCTTGACGTCTTTGGCTTCGTTAGACTCAGCGGACTCTTTGGGAGGCTCAACGAAACCTAATCTAGTGAACAAATCCTTCTGAGTTTCGAGCTTGAGGGTAAATTCGCTGGAACTCTCTTTGACTTGCTCCTCAAAACGGTCTACCTCAGTGCTCTTTGAATAGTTGGCAAAATTGAACAAGAATTTGATCTCTTCTAGAATTTCGGGCTTTGCTAAACGAAGGAGAGCGACCATGACTCCTTTCAAGACAAGTGCGAGTTTCGTATCCTAGTACAAAGGAGAATTAGAACTAGAGAGTATTTGAAAAAGTTTACCTCTGAGAAAATTCCTTCTCTTAGGAGTAGAGCTTCTCTGAAATAACTGTAATTATTTTCAAGAGCTGTAACTAAAGCCTCTTTTTGCTCCTGGTCTTTGGTCAGTCTGGCAAAGAACCATGAGGTTAATGGGCTCTTTCGGTTCATAGTTGGATGGGTAACTATAATAAGGAGAGCTAACAGAGTTTGAGGGCTTGCCTTAGCCGGATTTAAAGAAGGAATAATCGTGCAAAGGATCGTTCTTATTCTCGATTGGTACACAGTTTCAGGTTGCAGCAACAGTTTTGAGCTGATGCCATTCAAAAACACTGTCGCTAGCTCGTGCTTTTTGGGAGTTTCTTTGAGACCTTTGAGGATCACTGATGTCTTGATGGATCTCTTCTTGTTCACTATTTCATATAGAGTTGATTCAAGAACCTCCATCTTTTGCTCGAACTTATCGTCTTCCTGACAAAAAACTGAGAAATTGTAGATGAAAATCTCAAAGAGCATTGACAATTCAGTTGGAGTTGCCTTCTGGAAGAATTTGCTTTGGTTCAAATAGTTTCCTTCGTCCAAAATCACCGAGAGATCATTCGATAAATTATTGGCGAATTTTTCTGATTTTTTATCGTAAGCGTATTTACTTGTGAGATAGAGAGCGTTAATGAAGTAGGGGAAGTTTGTGATCATCTTGGCCGAATTCTTGAAGCAAACTTGGATATGAGCCGTGTAAACGGTCTCAATCATGGTTTCAAGAGGTTTGAGGGCATTAGGGTCTTCAGGTGCTGCTTGTAGGAATATTTCCAACATTCTACAGATGATCGCGAAAATGTATTTATTTGGTGCAGCGCTGCTCAGTGTTTTTTTGTAAGTTGTCCAATCTTCGTCAGCTAATTTGAAAGACTGAGCCTTGAGAGAAGTCACCTTTGTCACTTTATCCAATAGCCTTTCCAATAATTCCTCAGTACTGAGAAAAGCGAGCGTCTTTCCTAATACATTACTCCAGCTTGCAAAAGCTTGGGCTCTTTCCCTACACAAGCAATAAGAAATAGTTAGAGAAGGTTTTAAGAGATAAGGTTTTTACTCTTCACTTAGCAATTCAATGACGTTGAGAGCAGAGCAAAGCAAATTCACTTTCGCAGGTTCTGCGTTTTGAGCAGGGACTGCCGCCAACACCTTTTGCAGTATGAACTTACGTGCATCTGGCTTACTGGAACGAAGCGTCACTAGTCGAATCGTCTCAGCAAAGCTTGAAGCGTAAGCACCACTAGAGCTAAGCAAGTCCTTCAGATTCTCGAACAACAGAGTCGCTCCGAGTTCGGATAAGTCAAGAGTGAGTCCTTCAAGAAGGGCATTCAGAGTTTCGATGTTAGCTTCGGACCTTCTTATCAGTTTGATTGCATCAGACAGCAATTCACCCTTTAGGATTTCTTCAGTGATAATATCCTTCAAGAACGGAGTGACACGAATGGTTCTAGAGGACTTGTCGACCAAGAAATCTTCTTTCAGGCGGTTGATAATTACAGGAGACACTTCTTTGAGCAGTTCAGGAGTATGAGAGAAGAATCTTGCAATTAGCATGAAATTCTGAGGATCTTTCGCTTTTTCTAATATTTCTTTGAGTAGAGGAAGGGGAACCTCCTTGAGAATAAGACACAAGAGTTTATCTCGTTTACTTTTCTCATTGTAGAGAAGGTCGTCGTCGACTATCAATTTGAAAGCAGTCAAGACGGCTTTCACCACAGCTTGCCAGTTCATTTTCTCTTGCAGCTTCTTCTTGCGACTGAAAGTGAGGAATCTGTAGCTGATCTGCAGGAAGCAAATGGCATCTTTGTAGTGATTCAATGAAGAAATAAATTGTTTGCAGAAAATGACAAATTCTTCGATAGGAGCTTCAGATTTTTTGAGGTTTCTTGATAAGGTGTAGGCCATGGTAAGCTTGTGTCTTACGTGCGTAGTTCGTTGAATTTTACACCAAAGCTGCTCAACATCAAGACCAAGAGAGATTTTTTCATCCATTATGATTGTTTTCGGATTTGGATTTTCGTTTAGTTATTATTAATGCTAATTAAGCAAACTATCATTTATACAGAGTTCAACTAATCATTTGTTCGATTTAATAGAAACATGTCACTGGTGGGAAAATTGATACCTTCTCGCTATTACATTGCAGATTTGACCCAACGATTGACTGCTCTTGGCACCTCTCAGATGCGCCAATAGAGTTTTCAGTTTGATGCATTCTTGGAAAAATTTACCGGAGAGCCAATGTTATAAATTTGGTGTTGAGGTGAGAGGAGATAATAGATTTTACAATGAGGAAGTCCCAACAATCATATATGTCTAAACATATTTGTAGTCGAGAATTTTCAAAAAATAATCAAAGTGTCTGTTGGGTGAATAATTTCAAACTTTCCTAAAGAATGGCATTTAATCCGATCGAAATACTAAATAACCTGCGACGAAGAAGTACGAATGATATCGGTAAGCGCCTTGGCGCTAACTCTTCTCCTTCACTTCTACCCGTTGAACCTCGGAAGAAGACAGAAAACTCCTCTTCTCGTGTTAATGAGAGCATATATGATGAGTACAACAATCACAGCCCTAAACGATCGACCGAGCTTAACGCAAAGATAAAAATCCCCCATATGCAATACTTTGTCGCAGAGAATCCGCCATTGACTGATGAAAGCACAACCCGAAATACTGCAGTCAACATTTCTACAAATTCGAACTCAGTGGCCAACAGCTACAATCAGCAATACATCTCAAACGGACGTTTTCAATCTGATAGATCGTCAACATTTGATCAAAGTGCACTTTTACTCAAGATGCAGCAGTTAGAAGAAAAACTCAAAAACACTGAAGACAGATTAGCTGATGCTTATGACAAGATAGGAGTTTTGAAAAACGAGAAAGATGATATGGAAACTAGGGTAACTCTTTTTCTTTGAATAATCTCTGCTGATTGGTCTTCTTCTTCAATAATAATATTCCTAATTATGCTTATATCAATAATCTATCAATCAATAGATGAAACATATGGAAGAGCTTGTTGAGCATGACGGACTGCTGTCCAATCACAAGGTGTTTGAACGGAATCAGAAAGGTGAACAACAGCAATATATCACTCCTACTTTGAGCTACAGCGATTGCAAAGAGAATGTTTCTCCCAATGAAGATATTGGAACCCTTGGTACAGAATACAACCACTCTGACTCCCGCGTATATATATTGCTTTTGCTTTTGTAAAGATCTAAATATCTCCCTCAACTAGAAATCACTCTCGCTTGAAAAAATTATGGCCAAAAAGGAAAAGAACTTTATGCCAGGACTTTCAAAAAATTCTCAACGCAAAGGAACAGTTCGCAAAAAAGGTAACATATCTTCAAAAAAATCAGTCAAGTGACAAATAACTCTCTTTCAAGGACAACTGCGATTGGAACCTTTTTCGTATGCTAATAAGAATTACCCAAGTCTTCCTCATGCAGCAATTTTAATCAAATTGCCCGACCTTACCAATTTTCTTGATGGCTGAACTTTCGGAAGCTAGTCTATAATTTTTGATGCACAATTTTCGAATTCATGTGAAAAACACAGCAATCCCAGATTTTGGGACTGCATTGTTGCATTGTTAATATAACTTATGATTTCTATTTTCTTTTATAATAATAATGGCAATCACCAAATTTCGAAACAACTCCAACAAAGATACATGACTAAAAGAGTTGAAACACTTACTCAAAGCTATTTTGGAATGCTAGAGGAAAGATCTACTTTTCTAAAATGAGACCATCACTTTCGAGTCTCTCTAATCAGATTAGCCTGGATGTTCTTTGATGAGCTGAGGAAAGTAGACACAATTTGAGAGTTTAAACACCAAAAGGTTTAAGGAAACTTAAAGCCGATACAAACGAAAAATCAAGGGAAAAATACAAAAATTTTTTGCTCACATTTACACAATTATCCAAAATAGCGTTTGTGTTTGATGGAAAAGAAAATGAAAGCACATTTTTAAAATTCTCAAAGCCTAAGATAATATCTAAAATAGTCTATAAATTCAGATGACCTTCAATTTTCCATTTCGGTAGAGAGAGGAGAAAATGGTAAATTGCGTGCTCTCTTGGTGCTGAATTAACAAGTAGTTGGCAATACACGGAATTAACTCATTGGAAAATTTGTTGGTTCAAGGAGATATTCACAATAATTGTATTTTTCGTCGTCATCGGCTTTCACTCTGTGTATAAACTCAGATGAAGCAAATCTACATTTGATCATCGGCCTCCTCATCGCTCAGAGTCGCTTTCTAATCAGCTTTTTGTTAAATAGCCAATCTAGTCGTCTCTTACTTGTTGCCTGACGAGTTGTTCAATGTTTTGAAGGTTATGCTTGGGGAAAATGTTCGTGTTTTTGCCTGCATTCTTGCTATTCTTGGTCAAGATTAGTGGCTTGAGCTTTTTATCCTTTTTTTTTCAGATCATTAGATTTAAATGAGCCAACAGTCATTTCTTATGATTACCTGTTGGTTCATCACGCTTGAGGCTTCGAAGTGTTGTACTAGTGCATTGAGGCCCTGAATCCTTCCATATTTTATCCTGCAGATCTAAATGGTTTTATTATTTTTTTAGATTGCTTTACGAATTAATTATTCGTGTTACCTTTTCACTGTTGAATTTGTTCCATTTTTTCCCATCAAACTCCTCGAAAAACTCCTTAATATAGATTGGATCAATAAAATTGATGAAGGCGTATCCGACATTGCATTTGTTCTTTGAATATTTGAATTGATTTCCAGATTGAGTTTAACCGTGCAATAAAATTACCTTAAAGTCAATTGGCAAGTAGAAGAAGTCAAATTTGTCTTGGTGGTTCTTATTTATCGTCTGAAGCAAGAGAGGCTGGTCGTACTTATTTGGAATATTCTTAATCATCAGCGTTGTCCTTGGATCCGATTTAAGCTGAGATAAAATTATATTAAATTAACAAGGTTTGAGTTGAATTTACTCTATCCAAATAGATGTCATAGAACTGAGAACTCTCGTCACCTTCAGGTATTCTTTTTTGATTTCTGCCCTTTAATTTTTGATAATTTCCAGCTTGTCGTTGCTTGTAGGCGAGATGGCTGCTATTAGGTCCTGAATTTTGATAGTTTGGTAGGATCATGCTCTGGTTCATGTGGTAATTTTGATTGGCGAACTGAATTTGCTCCTAAGGGCACATGTAATTTTAGTTTAATCTAGGAAAAGGATATTTGCTTACTCTATAACCGTTAGGATTGAAGGCAGTAAAATTTTGGCTGAAAAACTGCTGTTGGTTTTGTCCTTGAGGAGTTCCCCAGTTGCTATTGAACAGATCATCGCTTCTGTCGCTTCCACTGTAGCTTTGGTTGAATTGAATTGCGCTTTGGTTCGAGTTTAATGGCAAAAACGCAAATTGATTCCTTGGATCAGGATTGTAAGGTTGCCCCATCCATGGCATGAACTGCATCTGGGAGCCATTAAATGCCTAAAGTGCACAAGAGATAAAACAAAATTAATTGATTTCTTAGAAGTATTTCTTATACATCTTGTTGGGCTCGCCTGAATGAATCCATCTTCGTTGGAGTGTTGTGATCGTTTGATTTGGAGTTGTAGAAGCTGTTACTACGAGCACTTAGACTGGTATTTATCAAGTCATAGTTGAGGTATTGATCCGAATCAAAGGTTGACTCTCCACTCATGAAAGAGCCATTTGAAGGTTTAATTCCAGAGTTCGATAAATTTTGTGATTTGTTACTCTGTGTAGGATTTGTTGTCTCTTGTTGGACAGGAGTTTTACTTTCTCTATTGATGAGAGGGATAAGCCAAGGTTGTACATCCTCTTCCTCTTCTTGTTGTCCTTCCTCATCGTCTTGCTCAGCCTTTTCGTTAGGTTGTACTTTCAATTCTTCCAGTATGTCTTCAGTCATTATATTCTCGAATTTCGATTTTGCTACTCCAAACACTGGGTCTTGATCAAAAAGCTCTCCTTTGTAGAAGTTGAAGAAGTCCGATGGGTTTTCCTTTTCATCTAATCCATTCTTATTTGCAAAACCCCCAATATTTTCTAGCCAAAAATATTTTTAAAAATAGAACGGTCAGAAGCATAGATGGTAAATTACGTTCATTATTTTGTGTTGGCTTGCTCTTGTCTAGTGCATTCGATTCTCCTCTTTGATCTGTTTCTTCTGAATCCTTTCGTAGCTTTTCTGGGAGCTTACCACTATTATTCCTTGTATGATTAGCTGTCTGAGTTGGAGTCGCATAGCTAGAATTGGAAGTGTTTGAAACGTTCGATCCAGAAACTTTGTGGACGATTCGCTTCAAAATCTTCCCATCAAGGGAATTTTTAGAAGTCCGGGCCTGCTCTTCAAGCGGACTATCGAGTGATTCTTTCTTGTGTCCACCATGAGATGAATCTGATGATTTCTTTTTCACGTGAGCGTAGAGTCTTTCAACGGGGCTTTGGACTTCTGAAGTGCCTTTATTCGAAGAAGGGTGGCTTTGCTCTTCTTTAGCAGGAATATCCCTATTTTGAGATTTCTGGATGGATTCTTTGCCAGAAATTTCGGAAGCTTGTTTCTTTGAGCTCTTACCAGACAAGGGTCTTGGAGGAAGGTTCTTTTTACTACCACAAAAGACACCTAGTGTTCCGAGATCGAATAAGTTGGCATCGTTATTTTGAGTTGTTGAATTTCCTCCTTCTTGCGCTGTTAATGGAGGAAATTCTTCGTCAAAGTGCTTTTCAAGACGAGCAACACATTTCTGATGCGTTGACAATGTTTCTTTCGGATTTTGTTCGCTTTCAGTGAAGGCTAGCGTACTCTTCTGAGTCATATTTTTGGAAGTTCGAACTGAATTGATTGATAAATTATAAATATAAGTACTTTAGGATGCCGTCTTATCGAATAAAAAGAACGGCCATTTCAATAAATCAATGTTCTATAGAGCAACTGCCTTTGCCTCTCCCTCTTACCATTGAGTCGTTCTGTTTTAGCTGCGCTCTGCCTCTTTTTTCAGGAAGATATTTCGCGAATATCCATTATTAAATCAAATTTTTGGATTTTAAGAATATTTAACTCCTCTCCCTGTTAGGAAGACGACTTGTCCTTTAAAACAAAGATGTCGAAAAATTAAATATGTTTCACTTCTCCATCATGTGTAAATCGCGAGAATGAGGCGACGTCCTGAGAAAAAATGGTGATGAAAGCATTTTAGCCAAAATCTAATGTGATCTCAAAAGAGCTCAATATAATGGTGCAGCCAGTGGCATATGGCTGGATATTTAAATTTCGGCTTGGTGTTTGTGGTTCCAAGAGTTGTATCCCTTAGATGTATAGATCACTAAATTACAAGTATTAATGATTTATATATCAGAATTATTCCTTTTTGCCATATCATATGATCAGGGCAATGTAATATGTGGAGTTTCCACTCTAGTAAACTTCGGTCAGCCAATTTTGCCATAACTCTGCTACTAATCCTCTGGAAAGACTCATTCCAGAGCAGCAAAGCAAAAATAGTTTCCTGAGTTATTTCAAACGAAAGTTGTTGTTAGTGTTATCAATATAAAGAAGACGACGTCCTGATGAAACCTCATGTTCAAAAGAAAAAATTTGGCTATGACTGTCTATTTCGGGGAGTGCTAATGAAATCGTTGACAGGGAAGAAAATTTATTTCAGTTTCTGTTAGAGAATAAAACTGTATCTCGAAACTACTTGTTAAAGCTGTTCCGCTTTTGTTCTAATCAGATTAAGCCTGCGATTTATGCTCACAATCTTCAATAATTTAAGGGACGACTTCGTGAATTAATCTGGTCAGAATCTATCAGTGGTATTTATTTTATGTTGTAATTAATAAATACTAATACGTTTGATAGAGGGCAAGCTATAGAATTCATATGTAGATAAAAAATCACAGTTTGAGAAACGAAGAATAAATGCCACCTGTGTAAAATATTGGGTTATCTCATAAAATTTCTGCGTTGTTTTTCAATTATTACCTTCTTTTCTTCAAATAAAAAAAGTGAATAAAGCATGCAAGAGTAGACATTGATTCTTCAACACGGATATTATTATTATGAAATTTCAATATCACATTTTGTTGGAACTTTCTTCAGCCTATCTTGGACTTGCTTAAGCTCCTTTGACATTTGATCCATACTTAGTTTGAGGTCGTCGAATTCTCTGATTCTTCCCTGAAAATCAGCAAGTTCGGACGCCCTCTCAGTTAGCAACCTCAGTTTTCCTGCGGCTTCAACAGATAATCTTTCTGTGGGACTTCGAGCACTTATCTGTGTATCTTCGAAGCTGTCCAAGTCAAGACCTTTGGTTAGAGTGTCAATCTCCTCGATCCTCCCCGTCACCTGCTGCTTTAAATGATCTAAATTCTTCAATACTACTTCCAATGGTGCTCTCAATCTCTGGTTTTGACTCGCCAAGATATCTCTTTCATCCAAGAGCTTCCTGATTTCGATCTCTGCGTCGAGCACCTCGTCGATATTGATCAATTTCTGCATTTGATCAAGTTGCATATTCAGGTTATGAATTCTTGGTTGGAATACTTGACCTAGAGTTCTAATTAAAAAATACCGCTTTTTCAATTCCTTGTTCTCTATTTCTTTATTACGAAGTTCTCTAGTTTTAAAGTTAAGATCTTCCACCATTGCAGTTTTCTTTTGCAGATTCTCTTTTGTAAGCTGAAGTTCATAATTGACGGCTTCATACAGGCTTTTGTACTTATGTAAATCCATCCACTTCTGCTTCAGGTCTGCAATCTCTGTGTTCTTTTGTGCCAGGGTCTGACGCAAGAGCTCTATATCATTTGTATTCGTCAATCTTGGGCTTGTTGCTTGTCTATATTGTGAGGATTGCTTGAGCTGTTGCAATTCACGCATTAAAGAAGCTTTCTCTTCTTTAATGTTTTGAAGAGTCGACTCTAATTCCTCTATCCAAGGATCATTTTGCATATGCTCAATTTTCTCTTTGAGAGCATCGTTCTCTCTTTGTAACTGCTTATTCCGAGCCTTATAGATTTGCAATTCACTCTCCAATTTCTTGATGTCTTCAGTATGGTGGGGGTTATTTACTTCGTTGGTCGTCCGAACCGGACTTTGAGAATGATTTTCACTCGTTCTGAGAGTGTGTTTGAGAGAGTCATTCTCTTTACTGAGTTCTGTTACTCTTATCCTTAAGCCAGCCAACTCTTCGAGTTCTCCGCGAGTATCCCTAAAAGTCTCTCCATATCCTCGAGCGGAAAGGCTTGAACTACAAATCATACGAAGCTCTTCATTCGCTTTGAGAAGTGACTCCACCTTATTGAAGTGCAATACTTTCTTATTTGTGCTAAGATCGGCGTTTTCTCGCTCCAACTTCTTTATCACTTCATTAAGTCGATCGATCTCTTTGCGTTGTGTATCAAGTCGTTGTCGATCAGTGAGCCTAATAGAACTCTTACAATTTATAACAAAAACGTGAACTACGATTGGTAATGAAGCACTCTGCTCAAGTTGGCAGCTCCGTCTTTAGCCACGGTCGCCCTTAGAGCCTCATTGAAAGCTAGTTGGCTTGATTGAAACTGTGCCATTAAAAAATTAATAAATAGAGTGTATGCCAAAAAATAACTTTACAAAATTGGTGCATGCGTGCTGTTGCTGCACTTTTCTATTATTATAGCTGCTACATTTGATGTCCAAGAATCTGGTAGGCACTGAAAGTAGTATGAGATTTGAAAGATGATCAAGAAATCGCGTAGTACTTAATAATCTAATTGACGACAATGAAACCATAAAAAGACATGCTTGGCTAGGTTAGTTGTCAAAAAAACAACAATAAACACTCAATCCACTGAAGGAGTTTCCACCTGAATGTCAGGTCAATGATGCATTTCTTTTAGATGAATGACTTCAGCCTCAATAGATTATCAATAAACATCATCACTGCGCAGTTAAAATTTAACGACTTTTGTCCCATTAAACTTCATCCATACTACTATCTATTCATTCAAGACATTGCCCATCAGCGAAAATGATAGTTTTCATAGATCGCTGGTCAGGTACAAATGATAATTTAACTACTAAATCAAATCATGTATGTTTTGGGATACATTTATCTATTTTTTTTAAAGCTTTGTTGCTTAATCTTCAATTCAACCGTAGTTTTTCCCTTTCTGATAGAGTGATCGAGGCCAAAAAAGTTAGGGCTAACTGTAAAAAAGATTCTCTTTGGAGAATCAAGAATAATTGACACAGTGAGAAGACTCCTTTCAAGCGTCTCAAAAATACTTTCAACTAACAAGGAGATTCTTTTCTGCTGAATGGCGAATCGTTTGTTGGGCAGCTTCTGGCTATTATTTTGAAGAGCTATCCAAATCAATAAACAGTGTACGCAAATAATATACTATCAATCCAACAAAGGAAACGAAATTAAAATTTTATTCAAACAGAAAAATACCAACTCGATCTCATTTATAGATGGCAGAGAGCAAAGACATTGAGCAGAAATTAGATAATATGGCAATGACACAACTAGAGGAAGGAAATGACAACCCAAAACGAGAATCCTTTGAAGTAAACGAAGAAGACTCGCTCAAAGATAAAAAGACACTCTCAACCCATGCTATGGAATCACAGCGTGAAAGAGAAGATGAGAGTGCTGATGTAATGATGGGTATCGAAGGGGAGCAGCAGATAACGACGACTGGTGACGAACCACCAAGGAACAAAGAGGCGAGTGGACAAGAAGAAAAAATATCATCTGAGGAGCTTCTCACAAATCTAACGAAAAGCGACAAGCAAGAGAAGCCGGATGAAGATATTCAGAGCAGTCCTCGGGATCAGTCTGAAGGCTGCCAGAAATGTGAGGTGTTAATTCCGCCTGATTTAAATGCTTTGCTGAAAGCTAATATTCGAGAGGTTTCCGAAGAGCTAAAATCGAATATACCAGAAAGTAGAGGCATTCAAGGACAGCAGACCCAAAGAGAGTTGCTTAAAACTATACAGAATGAGCCTTCGCAGCCAGAGGTCAATGAAGAAAACAACATTTTACCTGAACCAAGAGTCGACTTAGTCGATAATGCAAACCAAAATTCGCAAATAGAAGGAGAAAAACTGATTTTACAAGAAGATGAAGAAAAAAAGGAGGCTGAGTCGACGGAAGCGGAAATTGGAATTGAAATATCTACGAAAGATAAATTAAAGTATCCAAGCCTACAGCCACCAGATATTAACTTGCTATTGAAGAATTTCAACATGAAACCTGCTGAAGGATCGGAAACAATATTACAGAGCGAACCTCAAAACCAGCCAGAAAATCGCTATGATGAGAGTCAAGAAATTCAGAAAGATGACACCTTAACAAATCCACCGACTCATTCAGAAAAAATCCAAACCGAAATTGCAACCCAAGAAACCAACAGTCAAAACATTCAAATTCCTCAAGCTTTGACTTCCTTGGAGACGATCATACATTCAACCACCCAAGCAAACTCGGAAACTACTATATCTGAAAACAAACAACTTATCGCACCCGACCTTAATGAGCTCATTAACAAGCAAAAAGAAGCACAGGAAAAAGATCCAGTGGTTAGCGAAATGAAAGCTGAGAGCATTGAATTTGAAAAAGAGTCCCAATCGGTTGAAGCAGATAATACGATCCAAAAACATGAAGTGCTTCCAGCGCCCGATCTGAATATGTTGCTTAAAGCTGCGAATAAAGAAGAAGGAGATGGAGCAGCAAATCTAGATTTTTCATCCAAGGAGGAGTCTACGGGCTTTCAGACTGAGAAAACTCAGCCACTGGAAAACTTGGATGCGACTATTGGATTAATTAGACCTGATGAAACAGATAAAAATACTGGTGTTAAGCATTCTCCTCAAAGAATGAAAATACCCTTAAAACTGAATCAAGGAGATGATTTGAATACGAAGGTGACCTCTGATAAAAAAGAAATCTCCAACCATCATGAAAATCCTCATGCTGACAACACAAGTGACGTTGTAACCTCTTCGCCGAATTCCAAGAAGTTGGTTCCTGAAGATGATCAACATGCCCAGACAGCTCGGACTCAGAATGAAAGTGCAGTTAAAACCACCTTGTTTTCAGCTCGAGAGTCACATCAAAACAGCGGTGTTTGGGAATCGAATGAAAAAGAACGACCCACCTACAGGAATAAATCTTTCGAGAGAGCATCTTCAAGAGGAGATAAAAAAACCACTCTTGCCGAAAAATTAACAAAGGCAAAGCCACCGTCTAACGTTTTTGAAAAATATATCGAACTCAAGAAAGCTGAAAGAAAAAAATTAGAAAACTTAGGCGTTCCTCAAGAAAATACTCAAAAATTCGAAAGAAGAAGTCCAAGTCCAACTCAAAAAACCGATTTTAATCCTGACACATTAGCTAACCTAAAACTTGCTGAAGAACTGCTAAAAAAATATAAGCCATCTTCTCTAGCGTCAAGCAAGGTTCTCTCAGAAAGGCTCCAAGAATTACAAAGAAAAAAAGCTCAAGAAGAGGCACAAAAGGCTAAGCTAGACAGAGACTCGCAAAAATTGGAACGTAATAATGAGAAGGTATCGACGGTTCAGTCAAAAGCAACCAAGACTGAAAAAACAACGAAGACAATGACGCAGACTAGGAATCTTAACAAGAGTCTTGATAGATATGGGAATAAAGGCACCAAGCTCAACCTTGTAATAATTTTAACATTATTTCAAGCTCTTATTAATTTAGGATGAACAAAGAAACCAACTCTTTAATGACCCTCAACTTCAAGGTTCGAGCTCGAAAAAGCAAAGTCAAATCTCGAATAAAGCTTTGCAATTGCCACTGCACGAAGTTAACAATAAGAACCGTAAATTTGAGAATTTTTTTCATCCTTGAAACAAAAAATTCTAGACGAACAACAGCAACAACCAAAAACTATGACCAAGGGACAATTTGACGTTTATTACGACAGAATGGTTGAATTTGAAATCAAAAAACAGGAGAAACTTGAACAATTGAAAAAACAAAAGGAAGACGAGGAAAGAAAGAAAAGGGCGAACTCTAAAACTCCTTCATCTTATTCAGCCAAAAAGGGTGAACAAAATGAGCCTTTTCATAAGCGAATAGATACATATATGAAACAAAAAAGAGAGAAACTGCAGGAGCTTCAGAAAAAAGCTGAAGAGGATAAGGCAAAAAAAGAAGAGAGCGAGCTTACATTTACACCTAAAATAAACAAAATCTCAAATCCACAAATGAACGCCAATTTAGCTGATGGCCAGCCCCATCAAACTCCCGAAAAAGGTATTGGCACTACGTCTCATTCAAAACCTAAATCAACAAATGGAGAGAATAAACGAGTCGATGTTTCCCAAGGAGATCTCGAAATTAAGAAACAGAACCATTTAATTCCAACAGGCTATATTATAAATCTCAGTGAAGTTCGCTCAAAGGACCCAAAACTTACAAATTCAATAAGCAGCAAAGAAGATCCTCAAGGAAATTTGACAGCTACTTTCGAACAAGAGGAAATTCCAAGCACACAAATTCTCAGCGCAACTCCAGTCAAGCCTTCTCATAGCCTTGAACCAAACAGAAGCAGAACCGCTAAGAAGACCCCTACAAATTATCAGAAAAAGGCAATAGGGACCATATCACCTCATACGACAAGGACTGAAAAGAAGTCACGAAGTCCTCAAAAGTTTGGAGGATCATCTCAATTTGAGTGCAGCCTTAAAGAAAATAGATTTGAAGATGCGCAACACTCCTCAACAATTAGCATGTCAAGGAGAAGGAGTGGAAGTCCTTTGAGCAGCGCAAGAAATGTCGAGAGCGTGATGAATAAATATGAACATCTATTTTCTTCACCAGATACTCTCGAATCAGAAAGGACACCTACCTATGAAGAGGTTCTACAAAAAATTGCCAAAATGAAAGAGAAATTTCAGAATAAGAACGCTTTCAAGCCGACCATTAATCCAATCTCAACAAAGATTGTAAACAGCAAAAGACAAGCATTAGGACAATATGAGTCTCCTAGGCGTCAATCACCCGAAACGACATCATCAATAGATCCTCATCTTGCAAATAAACCTCAACATAAAGGAACTAGTTTTGGTGGAAAAGACACAACTGATGCTTCTTCCCAACAGTCCATTACATATAAAAATAACGAAATTAGACCTGAGAATAAGGTTAATAATCCCCCTAGAAATGTAACAACTCCTTCAAAAATAGTGGGAAAGCCAACACGGTCATGCTCTGTTTCAATTACCCCTCTTGATATTTCTTCGAGCTCCAAGGCAGACGGGAACAATAACGGATCGAAGAATCTGCAGATACATCAGTCTAATCTGACCGCAAGAACGCAGTTTAATAAAATGCATCAAGAGGGAATACTGGGGCAGCCCGTATACCCGCCAACAACAGAAAAGAAAAGGTGGAAATAGAAGAGAGATCTCTCGAGAGCCAGACTATTATTAATTTAGTTTGTCAGGTTAGAATGCGATTTAGAAAATTTTTACTTCGGCATCAACTTTTCTGTTTGTTTTTAGAAGCTAAGCTTTTTATGTTGAAGACTTCTTTTTACATGTTTTATGGTCTGTAAGTTGAAGTATCAAGTACGAAACCCCCTTTTGTCAATATTCTAAAATATTTAGAAATCTCGCAGGTCGATGAAGAAGAAAGTTTGTCTTAATTATTGACATTTGAGTTCGGTAGATAATTCACATCAAGCAATTTGTAATCAGGAGAATTTTAAAAGGGCCTGAATTCAACTTGTCAAATCTTAATCAAATATCAATTATTTTTGAACTAAGCAGAAAACAAGTTAAATATCAGGGTTTCATCTATTTTTAATGTATTTTGGTCTTTGATATCAATAATTACTCTCTCGAGCTTATAGGCTGCTGGTGCAACAAACTTTAATCTTATATCCGCTGAGCTGTTTGGTTCGATTTCCAAAACCGAAGTCTTGACGTTCACGCTTTCAGCTCCTTCTTTAACGATAACCTCTTTAGTTCGCTTTTGGCTGGTAGGATTCGCAAACTTGAGCTTTCTGAGCATTACTGTCCCACGCGCTAGCTCTATCTCTGGGTAGATATGTACTGGACTCGAGAACACCTGCTGGATAACTTCAAAGTTGCATTCGACAGTTCCTGCATTTCTGGTGCCATCATCCAGTTTTAAGGGCATTCGGCACTTGAGATTCCTCATGTTATACCATACGTTTTCAAGGCTCACAACACTCCAGCCCACAAAATCGCCATTTTCTTTGTACAATCGAATGGTTAGTAGGTACTCTCCAGTCATTTTGAATGGAATTATTTCTTTCCATGTAGCAGATGGGTTTGCTTTTGTGACTTTCTCTTCTGATGGTTCAATTTGAAACGCCTGTGTACCAATTACTGCTGTAACGTAAACCTTCTGGTTAAGTTCTTCAAATCCTTCTCCTGCAAGGTATTTCCTTGGTGCCACGGTAAGAGTGAATGGAGTTTTGGGCCTTGTAGATTTATTCTCAAGCATGATCTCTGGATCTGCAAAATAGGAAAATAAAACGTCAAGTCGGACAGCAGGAGCCTGGCTATCAAGACTATAAAAGTTTATCGTTCTCTTCAGAGGGTCTTTGCCGATGTCATTTACAACAAGAGGCTGAAATTGGAAGAAAGCTTTGGCAATGGGTTCTTCTTCTTTCTCTACGTAGATCTTAAATTCAAGAGAAGGGTCCCTCAGAGACTGAGGGAGTGATTCAGGGATGTTTAACACAAGTTTGTCCTTCCAACTGAGAGTAGAGTTGCTGATAGCGGCGAAAGGAGTGCGCTGTTTGAGGCCTTTTACAGCAACTTCGACAGCAAATGCTCGGTAATCACTTCTCAGAGCTCCTTGTTCAACCACAGCGAACTGTGGCCAAATAAATAGTGGCTTGCTTGGTTCTTGTATGGTTTCCATATGGTTTGAAATCTTTCCCTTTCTTCTAATAAATAATCTATCTTAATTCAATAAATTCAAACTATTAATAACTGATAAAGTGGTTATTTTACAGAGAAAGCATTTATCTCAAAGAAAGATGGTGATAGTATGGGAGTATTACTGTGACTTTTTGAAATCACATTCTGAGGGATCCTTTGTGATTTTCTAACGCAGCTAGTAATTTCATTCACTTTTATTCTCTGGCTCTTAAATATTCTAGTTTCTGCAAGTTAACCTTGAACGATTCATTCTGGCCATTGACTATCACTAGATACTGTATCCCAGACAAAGGGCAATCTTTCGAGTGGAACTAGGAGGTGGCTTCATCACCATTTTTGTATAAAACTCACTCATCAAAATTATTGAATTAACTACTATCCCAACTATTAAGAGCAGAGATTAGCAGCAAAAATTGAAGAATTGCTGTAATGATAATGATAGAAATTTTTTTCAGGGGTTCCACCGAAACAACAATCACCAATCATCAATTACATTAGGAGCAGAAGGGAAACCCCTCACAAAATTATATAGTTTATGATTCTAATTAATTTTCTCTATTATTATAAACAAAATAATCCAAACCAGTTATTATTTAGGATAACGAATATACAACAAAGTCTTGTAAAAAAAAAAAGAGTAGGAGAGTAAAAATGAATTAATTGGAATCTTGCGAATCTTATTAAGTTAAGCAAGGTTCGACAAAAAAATGGCATCCAAGAGAAAGTCACGTGATCCTTCTCTTATCCAATTATCCTGAGATATTTTTCGAGACCCTCTGTTCCCATAGTTGGTCCATTATACCAATCGCATTGTTTTATCCATTCAACGCCAGCTCTAGTGTTGGGATTCGGATCAAACATCCTTTCCAGTAACTCTTTTAACTCATTGGAAACTCCTATCTCTGCGTCATTCATGTCCAAAATATCATCATGGACGGCCCAAAATCTCTCAAATTCTCCATAGATCAGTAGTCTGTAAACAGGATTTTGAATCTCTGCTCTGGAGAAAGGTATATGACCAAATACCATCAAGAAAAGGATAATTCCTGCTGCAAACACATCTAAGTCAGTTCGTTTTCTGAGCATTCCATTATATACCTCCGGAGGATAGTAATCCACTTCCCTGATTTTTATTTTGAAGGGTTTATCCCGCGAGCACACTTTTGCATTGCCAAAACCCGTAATTTTTAAGTTAAAACTCTTGTCAAATAGTATATTTTCAGGCCTGAGATTTGCATGAGCGACGTTATTTGCATGCATCTCCTCCAAAGCGTCGATGATCTTGTGGAAGTATGAACGAGCCAAAGGTTCAGGCATGCGCTGCACCAAATGAATGAGATCATCAAGATCACCAATTAGGTCAATGTACTCAGTGGCAATAGCAGAAACGCTCACAGGAAAGCCGTTTGAATCATATAAAGGAATAGAATCGAAATAATGGTTGACTTTTACAACATTGGGATGGTTGATTTTTGCTTGCAATTTGGCTTGATTTATGACTTTCTTTTTGAGTTTCAGCGATTGTAGCTTTGATTTTTTGGGAAAGAATATCTTTATTGCTTCAAGCTTTCCTGATTCGGCATCTAGTCCCAAAAAGATGCTAAGCTTTGTTATAGTCTGTGAGGTTAAGATGTATTTTACCTGGATTTATCTCCTGAACATAAGACGGAGACTAGAGTCCATTTTCCAAGAGAAGCACAAGCGCTGTCATGGTTGTATTCAACGATCCTAGACATCTTTGAGGCACAACAGATAATTATGGTTATTCTAATTGGAAATTTAAATTCTTCGAGCTGAAGCACTGATTTACTGGTACTGAATACTGATTCAGTTATTCTTAAGACCGAATTAATCATCGAACGTAATAATTTTATCGCTAAGTGGACATATTAAGGAGAAATATCTCTATAGAAAAAAAATAGTCACCTATTTCCATATTGATTGCGAACAAGAGTTTCCGAGTCCAAGTGATTTGAGACTAGGACTTCTACCTTAAACAATAAATATCAGCAGACCCATAAACCACTCAGATTGGTAAATTGAGTTTTGGCTCTAGCCAAAATATCATTCTATAATATTGTTAGTTGAAATTTTTACGACAAACCAGTGTTTTTAATGTCAGTCCATTCTTTTCGGAACGTTTTGATAGAGCCTTATTCTTGCATTAGACAGTACAGTAAATTCTAATAAATGGTAAATAAATCGATCCATTCGAATATTCGGTATATTGCATCTCATTACTGGTTGAAAAAGTGTTATTGTTGAAGAGAATAAGATTGATTTTTTTTTTTTGGGTTCTCTCTCTCTTCTAAGAAAAGCACGCATAGTCTTCTACAAAGTAGTTAGTGTATCCATCGAGCTGACCAGCTTTAATTTTTGATTCTGGAAGTAAACGATTTGTGACTGCAAGGTGATTAGGCGCTTACGTTTGATTATAAACTGGTTTGCTATTCCCGCTTCAAGTGAAATTAAATATATGTTTTATTTTTTACTCAATTGTTTTAAATCTCATCCTTTTAGGTTGCTAGTTAGCCATCTTCCACTTTGAGAGGCAAAACTATTGGTCTGTTAGTCTCTTGTGAAATGAAAGCAATATTGAATTTAATATTATTTCAGTGTTAAGGATAAAAACTGCTATTGTTTTCTCAATATCTGATCTCCTCATATCCTAACCAAACAATATATATAAAGGAATATGAAAACTCGTCGTCCATCTCGATAACGACATTAAAAAACTTCCATAAAATACTGCTATTAGGAAAAAATTAGTTACCTTATTATAATTTGACGAAACCGCATAGCCACCACCAATTTAGCTTCGAGTATACTCTTGCTTGGCTGACCTCATCTGCTCCCGTTTATTGCAACCCAAGATTATAGTTCGATGCTCCAGTAATCTAAAAGCACGTTAGTCTAGAAAAGTTGATTCTCGCTACCAATGTGTTCGTAAAGTGCTTTTCTTTGAGCGATCTCTTTGCTACCTTTTCGGCGTGATTTTGCCAAACTGACAGCCTTCCTTGCTTCTAAAGTTAGTGTTATATATCATAATTTTTCAAAAGCATTTATATATACCCTTTGGCAAGTTTCTGGACTTGATCCATTGAGTGGCATCTTCAGCGCGTTTTTCAGTATTCCAGCCTACAACACATGAATAACAGCATTATAAATGAGAAATGCGGTCAGTTTCACCTTCTTTCGATCTTCAAGTTCCTCTTCAACGTATTTTTTCTTTATTCTGTCTGCCTTTTCTTTTTCATCACTCTGCACTTTCTGCATGAAACGGAAAATATCTTGTTCATCTGAGAAAACTATGATATTGTTAATATTAGTCCTACAAAAAAGAGCTATTTACTTGAGAGGAACTTTTCTCGATTCATAATGTAAACTTCAGACTCTTCGTAGACCAAGACTGATTCTTCTCTTGACTGCTGATACAGCATTTCTTTGAATCCAAACATCTCTCCTGGGAGGATTTCGAGTGAAACCTCAAAATTTCTAACGAGTTTGCGGTAGCCGAAATCACCTTTAGTTTTGGACAATGGCCAACGATTCATGGTCTCTATCGATAAATTTGCTTCTCTGCGCACATGGCCTCTAACCATTAAGTAGAATTCAGTAGCTTTGCTACCCTTGCGATAAATCACTTCATTATTGAGATATTTTTTGTGCTTGAAGGCAGTCCCGAGTAAATAAAGCTTCAGATCAGAGAAGCTTTTGAAGAACGGTATTGATTGAAGAAATGACACTAACTCACGTGAATTTTCTTCCTTTGTTATCCCATTCTTATTCAAAAATCCATAGAAGTCAACCTTTGATAGAAAAGCAATATATGCGCCTTCTTGCGAATCAACGACGAGATCCGCAGTTCGGAGAGCATGATTATCAAGAGCTTGCCTCCCCAATAGATCATGCGTTTTATATGTCCCTTTGACTTCGCCATCCTTCTCAACGGCAACGGTTCCTTCAAGCAATATCCAAATCCCATTAGCAGAGTCTCCTTCATGACATAAATATTCTCTGTGGGCATAATGCTTTGCTGAGAGACTGAAACCGAGCATTCGCAGGGAGTCTTGGTCAAATCTACTGAATAGTTCTACGCTCTTTAAAAATTTCGCAATAAGAAGCTGCTCAGATATTTCTCGTGTATCCGGCGTTTTCATTAACACGCCAGGAACCTTGTGATGCTCATAATCTCGAGATTTCTCCAAACTTTGAACGAATTCTGCGCGTTGCTTAAGAAACATTGGTGTATATTGAGTGTCTTGAACAGAAACCCTATTTTCTTCCTGCGCCTTGGATTTGCTGGCTGAGTTTTTAGTTTTTCCTCCACTGATTACTTTGAAGAGATTTGCTGTTTGTAGCACTGATTTAACATTTACACCAGTGAGTGATATTAGTCCAAGGTCTAACCCTTGTAGCTCTATTCTGCTTGAAGTTTCTTCTCGAGAGAAAAGATGCATCTCTCTTCTGGAGGCTGGAGTTTCTTCGCTCGCACCAATAGTCGTCTGCTCTCTAAATGATTCGAAAGTTTTGCTAGTGGAATCGTTTCTAGGAGTTGATCCTAAACCCTGCTTACTCATTGCTTCCTGCTTAGCACGCAGCAATCTCATTTTTACTGGATGAGCTGATTCTCTCTGGAATGTTAGCACTCTCTGAGAGAAGCTCAATTGGTGTTGAGCGCGGCTTGCTGATCCAGAAGCAAGTATTGATTGATCGTAAGTGAGCTCCCTCTGCTTGTACATTTCTTCAAGCTTGAGCTGAAGCTCAGCTTTTACGTTCGTGCTCTGTGTTGTTGTTGGACGGTCAGTGTTACTCCACAACGATCCAGCATGTTCATAAACTTTGATTGGATCATTTGCTTCTTTTGCCGACTTTTCTAGAACTGATTGTGATAATGGTGGATTATGCTCTTCGTGATGAGAGGAAGATGAAATTTGCTTTTGAGTTGAACCTCTCATTACAGATTTTGAATAGAGTTGCCGAGACGACTGACCGAGCTGTTTCTGTATGACCTGAGCTTGACTATAAGGTGAATATTGGTCTATGGTTGGAATCCTTATAATAAATGCTTTTTGCTTTGACCGTTTTGTTGTAGAGGTATTTGAAATCGACTGATTTGACGCTGTTGAATACGCGTTTTGCAAAAATTTTTCAAAGCTTGATTGATGCTTGCTACTTTATACTTGTCCTAGATTTTGGCGATGTTAAGGATTCTCCGCAGCTCATTAAATTTACCTTGCAGTCATTGCTGGATTCGTTCATCTTTAGCTGCGATTAGAGTTTTTTTTTAATTAAACAGTAAATAAAGAAAATTAAATTTATATAATGTTCATACCATAACAATAGAAAGTTTGAATCGAGATGATAGACAATCAGTAACTCAGATCGTAGGAATTAATAAAAAGATTCGATGCAAGAACTTTTATGCAAGGTAACCTATCTCTCCAAACTTGTTTTTTTATCATGAATTAAACGTTTAACTCCAGCGAGCTGATTGAAAGAATTTAACCACTAAGAATTCATAGGGAGAAACCTGATCATGAGATTGAAAGTCAACTCATTTTGACAGTATCCACTTGCACTTATTTTGAGTGACGTAGTATATGAAGAAAATTAGATTTGATAGTTTATTCATGTAATTTCAGAATTTAGCTATGTGATAAATTTTCTCTGTGTGCGTGTTTTTTTTTTTGAAAGAGATTCATTTTCAGAATCATTAGCAGCAATGAGACGCTGACATAGAGGAGTCGGTAGAAGCAAAGCATTGGATATGTACTTTCTATGGTGAATTATTTTTTCTTTAGGATGAATGAGAAGCTTGTGGTGATTTGAAGCAAAAAAAGCACTTATCTTTCTCAGAGTTGTAGCACACATTTAAAAATAATTATATCTCATCGTCATCCCTCTATAGGAACAGCAAAATAGTTATTGAGAGATAGAAATATTCTATCCAATTACTCTTAAATATTCTTCTTTCTAAAATCAGGACTCCGAACAGATTTTTTCTTCTCTCACTCCGGTTGACCAGAAGTCCAAGCCTTCACTAATTTCTCGTGAGAGAGAATTGTTAGCTAGGACAATAAAAAAAATATGGTTTCTCGGAGAAATTATGGTCGGTGCCGCTTACTTACATTCGGAACTACAACGATTTAGCGGAACTCTTAGATATTGTTATGAGTACTTTCCCTAAATTTCAGTATTAGCTATGGAATTCATTGGAAGAGATGAGCACTATCCTGATCCAACTGTTCGCTTCTTAAATGAAGCTCTTACCTATTTTAACCGCATTACGAGACAAAAGTGCGAATCTGATAGATTCTTCTTCTAATTTTGACCAACGAGATTCTATGTGCCTCCTAAAATTTTGATAGTATCCTCTATTATGCAGAAAGGTATTCTTAAATTTATATAACAGTGGACACTCTGCCTCTGTTCTGATCAAAGCCTCACGTGGAAGCTAAGATGGCTTCTGCTTAAGCAATTTTCAGTTGACACAATCTAAACGCAAGAATCAGAACGTTTCATCGCATTTATTTAGCTAGTTGTTTTTTAAATTTTATATGTTGGTGTTTAAATTTTAAACGGGCTACTTATTTTTCGGAAGCACTTTAATGTTTGCTTTGTGTTTATCTTGCTGTCCCTCCCTCTGAAAGTGAGCGGTGTGAGCTCTTTCTGTAGAATTCATGAGAATTGCTGCAAAATACTAAGAAATCAAGGATAATTATTTATTAATTGAGAAATAGCAAAAATAATCGCAATAGACTAACCTAACTTACTTCGTTCTCAATCATTAAAAAAGACTTTCGAATTTATTTGCAGCGTATTCTAAGATATTTCACTGCATCGACTGTTTTCAACAACTGAATAAAAAATTGAAGAAAGTATAGAATTATCTATAAGGATTGATCATCTAATGCAGCTTACACAAATTTTAAACAGCAATAGTTAAGAAGACCAACAGGGTCGTAAAATGCGACCGAGCTGTAATTTAGATCAATTCGAATTTTTCCATTGATAAAAATTTGGTTTTCACAGTTTTAATGATTCTACCTTCTAATCCAAACGCCCCAAATTCAAATAAGTTCTCAGTGCGATTAAAGACAATGCGTTTTAGCAATCAAGATGTACAGCTACTGAGATGATGGCTTTTCATACTTTGCGCGCCTGCTTGATCTTTTGTGAGCAACGGAAATCACTAAATGAAACAATTTGTTTTTTAACCCACGAAGAAACACTAGAGCAGCCCTTTTATTTTCCTGTTTTCTTCTTATTTAATGCGAATCTGCTTCCTATTTTCTTTTTCCATTTGAAACTCCAAAGAAACTGCAACTTTCGCTTTCTCATCTAATAAGGGTGGAAAACTCATATTTTTTCTCTTGTTTGAAAGTTTAGCGCATTTAGAGCAGCCGTTGATAGGTAGTTCTTCCAAGTTTCATTACCATCGCGGCCTTTAAAATTTCTAAAATAAGAGCACCTTAGCTGTCTCAAATATCTCCACTCACTTCAAGAATCCACATCGTCTTAACCTGACTCGAGGGGGTTTCGTCAGTTTTCAGGTGCTAATTAACTATTGCAGTTCCCCGCTACCTTTTTTCAATTAACAGCCAGCGATATTCTACACCATCCTATTTCTCACATGGGTGGGGGAAAAAATCAAAGAGATCAATCGCTTGCATACTCAAAGCACAGTTTGCTTCTACAGCTGAGAGAAGATTCAATGAGGAGTGCCAATAGCCGAAAATAATTATTCATTTGCATCATCGCTGGACATGTAAAAATGAAAAGATCAATCTGAGAGCTAGTCCTGCTACAAATCTTATTTTCCAGCTAATTACCAGGAATCACCTCTTTGTGACATTCTTGCGCCAAGCACTTTTGCCAAAAGAAAAAGAAGTTATTTTTGCAAAAATTCCGAATGGAATAAATTCCAAAAGGCTCCTCAACAGAGAAAAAAATAGGAATGCCTCTGAATCAAATTGAGGACAAATGCTTTCATTAGTTCGGACGCTAGAGTAAAAAATAAAGAAGCAAATAACCCTTAAAACTCGGAGTGGAAGCAAACTTGGTCTCATAATCGAAGTTCGCAATGTTCTAAATACTTCAATTAATTTCGCCAGTGCAAGAGCGAATTTTTGAAACATATAATTCAGGCTGTTATTCTTTCGAATGATTTGTAGCGATCCTGATTTTGTCAGCTCTTCCTCCTTTAAAATTAATCAGCTAACTCGTGAGTTACGAAAATTAAAAAACGCTCCGAAATATAGGTTTTAAAGAACAATCACAATTCGCTTTGATAATCATTACTTTCAAGAAATAAAAAAATGTCACTACCATCCTTGAAGATTAATACTACTTCTGCTCTTCAAGAAAAGCAAACGATCCACATCCCAAAATTCCTGACAAAAACGTTTGATTTGCTTGAGAGTAAAAGCTATCCTCATGCCATTGAATGGCACAACAAGGGGACAAGCATACTTATTAAGGACGCAACCGAATTCGAAAAGATCCTTCCTCGCTTCTTTAAACACAAGAAAATGGCCTCATTCATCCGACAACTCAATTTGTATGGGTTCAAAAAGGTCAAGAATAGCCAGAATCAGTTTATCTACTACAATCCGAAGTTCCAGAGTGGAAAGAGGTAATCTCACACTTCAATTCCTTCGTAATGACTAATTCAAATAGACATCTTCTCAAGATGATGAAAAGAAAATCTGATAATTCGGGCCCAACTTTCGAAAGAGAACAAGAAGAAACCGAAGAGCTCGATATAGTAGATGAGAACAAAGAACTCAAAAAACTCCATACGGAGGCAGCGCTCCGCATCAATGCGCTTGAAATCAAGCTGAAAGAAATTGCTGAACAAAACTTGCTTCTTGCAGAAATCGCTATGAAGAAAGAGTAAGGATTAATCTCCAAGACTTGCCAATTTATGACTTTTCAAGGCATGAAATTATTCAGCTCAAGAACAAAATCGCTTTCCGATGCTGTGACGAGAGTATCGTTTCAAATAAATCTGGACAGAGTGTTGACTCTCCAGTTGAGAAAGTAACCATTTTTATTTGGAAAGCCTTTATTAAATTTTATTTTAGGCTTTTAAACCCAAAGGTGCATTTAAACCTTTTATGAAGTCGCCTTCATCAAGCTTAGCTGCAAGCAATGGCGACCAAGAAGCCTCTCTAAAACTTAATGTTGTCAAGAACATTATCATAACCCCAAACCGGGATTATGAAGAATCAGATTCTGATCACAAAAGCGACGATAGTATTGCCAGAGTATCCGTTAAGGATAACCAGGAGACTCCAGCTGCTGCTGCCACCCACAACTACCTCACACTGTTCACCCAAACTATTGCTACTAGTAGTTTGAGACCAATTTTTCAGTTTAAAACCGAAGAATCGGTCAAAGCGAACTGAGGAACTCAAGCTTCTGTCTCCTCTGGATTTCAAAAGAAGTCAGGAGGATTTTTGTAACAAACATAAATTTTAAACAATATCCTATTAAACATAGATGATATTATAAAGAGAGAAGTATTCACCTTATTTCTCTTTTTAACTCTTCAAGGAGCATAGTCAAAGGTTAGTAGCTGTACTTATAGAATAAAAATTAACAGAAGTACAGTGTAGTGTTTAAGGCAACAGGATAATATGGACGCCAACTTTCTATTGATTTGTGATGCCTTTTCATTTTACATGTATCTAATTATGGTAGTGGTTTTTTTATTTTTTATAAATTGGCATTATGATAAATTGTCACAACTTATCAAAGTATCACGTTAAACTGCCTCATAGAGGATAAAAAATTGCTCTGAAACGCACATAAACAAACTCCAGACGCTGGAGATTTGGTTGATTGTTGACTTTTGGAAATTATTCTATTCCTTCAGCTTGAAGAGTAAAAAGGATGGTATGATTGTGAATAATTCAATGACTAGCACCCTGACTCTGATAATAGAGTTTATTTTTCTATGGCTAAGTTGCATGTAAGAGATCCGACATGAACGAATAAGGATATTTTATGATTCGCACTGAAAAGTTCAACAGGTTGGCGTTGTCTCTTGAAATTGTGATTTATTGAAGTAATCAATTGAAATTTGGAAGATAAGCATTATCCCAATTCATAACGTGACAATTGTAATAGTTATAAAGACCTATTAAAAGTCCGGCCATTCATTTTCACATTCCTACATCAGGCAAGCGCAAGTGGCTCATTTTTTGAGTTAATACTCGATGAACCGAGCAAAGTGACAATGAACATTGCCTACTTTTCCTTTTTGAAACATACTACTTGGTTTCTGTAGATTATACCCCTTTCATTGAGCACAAAAGAAAGAAGAAGTAATTGCGATTAAATCGAAAACAACCAATACTTATACGAGAGAAATCACCAATAACTTTCTTTTTTCCAAAATATTTTATTGCTAGGAAGGTTTAACCTTCGTTCTCATCCTACGGAACTCATGAGTCTTTGGCGTTAATTGCAATTTGTTCTGATCAACCTTCATAATAGTCAAATAAAAGTTAGGAGTTTTTCAATCAAATTTGAATATTCTTCCCTCAATTTAAACGCTTTTTGAAACTTTCTATCTATACTATTATCCACAAGAGCAGTTTCATTTTTTCCTTTCTAATGAAATTTCTCTCAAAAGGATTTTTCACATACACAATCATGACTCTGGTAGTAATAATCATCAATTGTTTTCTAAATCACTTTCTTAAATAAGACAAATTAATGCTTAGAATACTGATCTCCATCATATGGGATGACCCCCAATCTGGTATCCAAGAGATTATATCATTTCTAATCCCAAGTACAGCGTTATCAATCAATACTCAGAAAATAAAGTCAGAATTTGCATTATGTCTGCAATACCCTATAAAATTAAAATAAATTAAACTTCAATATGGGAAGGAGAAAAATTGAAATCAAGCCTCTCGAAGGAAAAAAAACTCGTATTGACACCTTTCACAAGCGGAAGATTGGCCTTGTGAAAAAAGCAGCTGAACTCTCCATGCTTTGCAATATTAAACTAATCCTCGCTTTTGAAGATTTGTCGGGAGAAGTCTTTAAATACTCAACACATGGGATCTTCGAGCCGCATGAATACTTTAAGGAGGCGTGGTATAACTCAGCCTATGAGAAAACCAGCGATGACTATCCAGACTTTTTCTCAAAGGTCTTTAAAAGAAGAAAAAAAGGTAAAGGCGAGACTGATAGCAATGCAGCAGATGGTGACGACAATGAGGGTGACAATGATAATGAGATTGAAATTGACTGTGATGAGGAAAAGAGCGATCGAGAACCTAAAATTATTGTTAATCACACCCCTGCTGAAACAGGGTCCGATCAGAGGATGCAAATTGAAAGACAAGACTCTGTAGCAGAGTTACTTGAAGAGTTTGGGAAGCGATTTTCGAGGATTGCAGGCATTCAAGGTGAAGAGCTGCTAGAAAATGTTTCAAAATCAATTGAGATGCTGAAGAGAGGTCAAACCGTCAATTACGAAAACCCTTCTAAAAATGAGATTATCCAACGAAGTAGAAGGAGGACTATTGAAACAAGCACACCAGTTATTGATGGAAAAATGAACGGAAGTCCTCACATGAGCAGAAATCCAAGTTTTGTGAGCTATACCAAGAAAAATACTCTTGATCTCGACTCGTCTCACATCCGCAAACATTCGCCATTTAATAGATCAGATATAAAAGATGATATAATTTTCGAAGAACCTGAGCCTGAACTGCGCGACAAGACTAGCTATATCTCCAATCACATTAAAGGCAATAATAGCATGGACATGGACTTCCTTCCTTTACCAGGTCAGACTAATTTTTTTTCGAGATATCAGGTACCTCAAGCTGACATCGTCGACTTCTCGAATAATTTAATAAATAATCAAAATGGCATAGTTCTCGAAGGTCCTGAGATGAATCAAGACCAAATGATGGGAGGGTTATTTGGTCGAGGGAATAAATCCGATTCTGACCAATCGCCTCCACAGTTTGAGGTCAGCCGAAATAATACAAAAGACTTCTGGCTGAATTTAAGCAGAGGAGATGGATCTATTGATCAGAGTGGAATGCTTAAAGAGGAACAAGATTTTGATGTCCCTCCTTTGCTGGGGAAGATGGAGAATAGACTAAATCCGGACGGCGGAAATAGTGGCCTTATGCTTTTCTCTCCCATTCCGATGACATCGATGACGATGAACAGAAAAGCTGAGAATAATATGGATTGGTTGGCGTTCTCCCTAAAAACTCAGCAGGAGCAGAAGCAGTTTTCGTTTGAACTACCTAATCAGTCATTTCAGAGTGAGCCCTCAATAATGAAGAGTCCAAGGTTAGAAAAGCACATAAAGGACTTTTAAATCAGCGCTTTGAAAATTATAAGTATTCGCTACATTGTGTGTATTCAAACCCTCAGTGTTTCATCAGCAAACACCAGAGATTAATAAAAATTATTTCGGAAAATTTCTGTACTCCATAAAGTGCCGATGCAATTTGATATCATAAGGTCTTATTGAATACAGTTTTTGTTTATTTATTCTTTAGAAAATGGATAAATAAGTAGGCAATTGATGTTTGGAACAGATTGTAAACGAATCATATATAAATAAAGTTTCAATTAGCTATAGAAAAACTGAAGAAAGGGATTTTGAAACTTCGAATTTTTCAAAAAAAATTCTATAGGACCAGGTAATGCATCCTTTCCCCTTTAGTTGCTCAATAGTCTACCTTTGCTATTCAAGGTTTGGATGCAAAATAATAGGAACAGCTTTTTTCTATTTATTCATATCTTTTAAATCGATCCCTGTATTTTCTTTAACATCAAGAGCTCAAAAGTGCTTCAATTTTGAGCCTCTCTGATGGACGACTCCCCAAAGCCAAATGAATCCTAAATTTCGTTGAAATGTTAATATTGTATGATGCCTTTCAGCAGCATTGGAATGAGCTTGGTTCGTTGATAGCTAGTTCGAGAAAATTATTGTAAGATAAGGAAATCAAAGTCTAAGACAAAAAGAATAATTTGAAAGTAACTTTTTAATGAGAATTTTTTTCGTTCTTCGCTGTTTTTTCATGATCGTTGTCGTAAAGGGTAGAGCATTTATACAAGCGCTTATATATTAAAGAAAAGAAGCCTTTGGTTTTTTTCAATTGCCTAGGTTCAAACTAAGAAAGTTAAAATAGTAATTATAACTGTTGTCGCAACACTCCAATCCAAAACACCCATTCTTAAAAAATTAAACGAAATCGTTTTTAGTTACTCATGCCCATCTTAGAAACGATTGATAATATACTACAGCTAATTCAAGAAGGGGCAAGCTTCTATGATGAAGACTTGAATGCCTTTGCTTGCACTCTTGAAACTTTGCATCAAACGGTGAAATCTCTTGACGAAAAAAAGTAAATTAATTTGAATAATGACTTCGATCTTTTAACCTCTCCAGTTTAACAGCTAATATTTTTGAGAAACTCTACTCTGATTTGATTGAATCACGAGAGGCTATCAAGCGGCTGTTCAACAGCAAAAGCTGGTAAGACATTTCTCGAATCGTTCGATTTTGCTCATTTATGAAATGATAAGGTGGCGAAACATATCAAACTATTTGCCAGGATCATGCAACCATGTCATAAGGAAGAAGAATCTTCAAATTACTCAAATCTTGAATCTCGTAAGCATCTTACTTGAGGTTAGAGCCCACAAAGAGCGAAATTTGCAACAACAAGCCGGAGTGAGCATAATGCCTGAGAGCATGGAATCCATGTCGAATGCATATGACATGCGGGATGAAGCTGACAATCATGAGCAATGGATTCACAGAAAGGTCAAAAAGGAGAGCAATACATGTTCGCAGACTATAATAATAGAAAATGCGAAAATAGAAAAGCGTTTTGATTCAGTAAGCAAACTAATCATCCCGATCAAGATGACATCGTACAGATTCAAGAATTACTTCTCGCAGTCTTTGGAACCAAAGAAACAGTCATTATCCAATGATCGATTAAGAGATCAACAAAAACAGAGAGCAGCATTTAAGCTGAAAGTTATCTATCATTCAGAATTTTTTTCGACCCTGAGCTCAGAAAACAAAGCTTTAACTAAGGTCATCTATTGGGAAGACAATTCTGCTGAGTATAAAATAGAGCGGAAAGATTTTTTATTTCTTCCAGAGAGTTTATCGATGAGAATCTCACGAGAACATGCTACGATAAGATGCTCTCAAAACGTTGAAGAAGGATTGATTTGTAAGCAAAACGACCGTGAGAGCAACTCAGAAGGTGGTAACTTGGTTGTGGATGTGTGTCAAAGTAATTCAGCCAGTTTTTCAGAAAGAAAAAGTGGCAGCAGAGAAGCAGACATTAAATACATCCTGCAAAATCAGAGTTCGAATGGAACATATATATTGAAAAGGCATTGTTATGGAGTTCTCTCAAGTCATGCAGAAATTATTAAAGGAGAGTTTAAAATCTTGGGAATTGGAGATAAAATAGAGTTGCAACAACAGGACATCATTGCAATCAGAATAAATAATATAACAAAGGAGGTAGCGTTCGGCTTCCAGTTTTTGTGTGAAAATCTCTAATGAGAATATATCTAAAGGAAATCATTTCTATAATTAAATCATGATAGGACATTCGAGTCCAATTTTGAAAACTTCTTGATATTAAATACACTAACTTCGTAATCAATTTTGATAGGTGATTATGACTGTAATTTTATATTTGTTGGTAGCACTCTTAGCCAACAGTAGATAACATCTTATTGGTTCTCACCGAATTCAGACGATAACATTATTGCTGTTGAGGACAATCCATGAATGTCCAAAAACACTTGCCCATAGGAATGCTAGCAATTTAACGTTCACTACACTGAAAATGGTGATATCTGTGGGGGATATTTCAACAATAAGAAATGCAAATTAATTGATCAAATATTAAATTCAAAGCTTTGATGCTACTAAAAATCAGCTGACTTCAATGTTCATATTTGCATACCACTTCATTTGAGCCCGTCTTGCTTATGATACTTATTTCAATCGTATTTCGATAGAAGAAAAAAAATTAATAATAACTAAACCATTAAAATGCAAGAAAAAAGTCCTCCAAAAATTGGTACAAAACTTGCAAGCGAAGTCAACAGAACTTTACAGCAATTTGATATTTCCATTGAAGATGTTGTCGAGTCTATGAGGAAAAATTTCGAGTAAATTTTTTTGTTCCACGACAACTGTTCAAAATTTTATTTAAAATTCAACTAAGCTCGACTCTGACTCGAATGATGGAACTTGAACTCCGAACCGACATAGAAGGACATCCTCCTTGTGATAATCCAAAATTCAAGCAAAGGAGCAGGACCGAACTAAAGGAGCAATAATATTCATTTTCTCAACTACTTTTGCAGACTCATTCAACGAAAATTAAATCATCCCCTGCAGTAATAGATAATGTCTTAATCCTCCATATTATAGAATTAAATACGAGTAAAGCTAGCTTATTTGAAAACATATTGAATTCATCATTCATTAAATGATCCGAACTGAGCTTGTGTAGCTGTGATAACTCTATTTTAGGCATTATTAATTAACTATGTTGGACATTTGGGAGATGTGGAGGTTTAAGAACTTTTCTCGTAGGATGACTTCGCTGAATCACTCTCTCTCTCACTTTGATATACCCAAATAGATAAATTTGATCGAATCACTCACAAAGCAAAAATAAAATTCAGATAAGCAAACTATTGACATGATCCAGGCAAAGAAACTATTTGGAAAGCCATTAACTCGGTCCCTTTCGAATTACGTCTCTCGAAGCTTCTCGATACTTAACAAGTTTCCAAAACCAACAGAAAACAGAGTAAAAACTCTATTTGTCCTGAATTCGAAAGAATATTTCTTCAGTACAAGTTCTGCTACCTCAGAAGGCTCATATGAAACTACCCTGAAAAGCTTTTTGGACAAAGAGTCTGTTACCCTCAAAGATACGGCAAGAATTTTGTTGACTCTTGATGAAAATAGAGACAAAATGAGAGTCGATGATCCATATTATCGGCTACTCATTCTCAAAATCAACACATCGTTGGTTAACGGAGAATCTGGAAAAGACATTGAATTCATTGCTGAAAGAGCTCTTCAACTCGGCATCAAAGATAATTTGTTCTGGTTTTCACTACATAACACGCTCAACTCAGGCCAAATTGAATTTTCGATTTTACAGTTAGTGAATATTTTTGCTACTCTTCTCCAAAACCGGGCCTACAACTACTTTGAGAATGAGTTTCAAAAAATAGCCGCAGGCTTCAAAAATGTCGTGAAAAATCACATTAAAGCAATGGATCACAAACAAGTGATCAACGCAATGTACCTCTTTGTGTACGCGGACGTAGACTTCCCTGAGTTGAAACAGAAATTCTTAGACATCTTAAACACCCCAAAAGATAAGCTAGATAAAATGCTCTCTTCAAATCAGCTAGCTACTACCGCGCTGCTGGCCTCACATCTTCTCCCCAAAAGTGACGCTCAACGTCGCAGATATTTATCAACGCTTAGTGACTTGATGCTCAACCGTCCGGATCTTGAAGACCATGTGTCAAATCTCCAAAAAGTCGATCTTGGAGAAGGAATCACTGAGATTTCCGAGGGAGTACTATGGCAAAGCCTTGCCTATCTAGCTTCAGTCTACTCTGATCCGAGCTGCTATTCGAGGTCCGTCTTGAAGAAACTTGAGGAAGAAACCTTGAAGAAATACGACAAAGGACATAAGATTGACTTTGTGAGCGCTTCGATGTTCCTCTCTGCAACGTCAAAAGCTAAAGATGGACTATCCGATACTGTTCTTTCAAGAATCCTCGAAATGATCCATACTCAAATGCAAAACGACGGAGCCTCCCAAATTGCGCAATTCGATGGTCTCAGCATCGTTAACTTCTTGAAAGCGATTAACATTCTTTATTCTAGCAAGCCCCAAAACCAGACAATCACAGAAATATTCGACTATTTGAGCTCGTTGATCATTTCTCAAAAAATTTCAAGCCGCTTCAAGAAGGATGATTACAATAACCTAAAAAGAATCTTTGCAGATTCCAAGGTCTTCCAGGCTTCGGATGAGCTTTTAGAATTTTTGAAAAAAGCTTCTGATAGACCTGAGCTCCAGAAGCAAGAAAAAGACGAGTTTCATTTAGCATAAGAACTATGCATGTAGATCGTTTTTTTGGTGTTGGGTTGTATCGATTTTTAGACGTGATTTCTTTTTGATTCTATTGATTAAGGGTTAGTGTATCTATCAATTTACGAGAATGAGTTCCTTTATGAGAAAATCGAAAAATCACTAAGCTCACATCGATCAAAATTCTAATTCTAAGCGACATTGAAGATAAGGCGGAATGTATCCAGTTAGGTTGAAGTTTCTTTTCTTTTCAATTTTAAATGCTAGACTTTTGGTTCTGATATGAATCACTTAAAGAAGCAACTTTATCGATTAGAACTCAACAAATCAATTCAATACTGGGAATAAAAGAGAATGTGATCCTTGCAGTGAATTTTCTTAGGCATTTATAATTGTTTATGCGGTAACTGGGAAATTGGAGGCTCCACCACTTTGAATAATTCCGACGATAACACCGAAAAGTCCGAGAGCGCTTCCGAAAATTTCAATAACGAGAAGTTTCACGAAAGTGGATGGAGTTTGAGCATCAGCAAGGGCACATCCTGCACCGGTAACGCCAACACATACACTACGGTCATGCAATGAATATTACAAATGATAGATGTAGTTAGGTTTTACCCGCAAACCAGGTTAGAGAGTCCAACTGAGATTCCAGTCCAAAAGACTGAGAAACCAGCAAACAAAGCTTTATCATAGGCAGCAGCATCCAACGTGCCAGGTGATTTGAGTTTTCCGGAAAGGATAATAGCGATGATAACACCATAGATAGCTACGGCCTCGCAGAAAATGATACTAGTCATCAGCAATAGATCAGATTGCAACATATGATTAAGAAGGCCTATACCTAACCAAGTTCTTCGATTTGATTCGAGGTGCTTTTACTGCTGCGCCGACCAGACTTGTTCCAGTGATAAAAATGCCCCTATAACGATCAGATGAGGATGTAATACAAAGCATAGTGAATTTTCGAGATTACCATGCAGCACCTATAATCGAAAATCCGAGAGCGAATGCAATACCAACGTTAGCCCATGAGTATGGGTAAATTCCGTAGAAAAGGTCTGACCAAGAGGTTACGTTTGTCGACATTGTAGTGAATTTTGCTTATAGAATTATTTATGTACCTATGTTTAATTGGAAATAACTATATAAGAATTTTACTATGGCATGCCTACATTCCACTTCAACAATTTTTTTTTTTTAGATGTCTGCTTCAGCTCATGTATCCTGAAATGATCCTCTTTTTGATTGAGCATTCATAGAATAATTCAAAAAATGCGATTGTGAAGACGTCAGTCATCGAGTCGTTAGCACATAGAGACAAAGTTACTCTCTTAGAGAAATGATTAAGAAGGCTAACCATAGATGCCCCTCGGTTATCTGAAAGTGAAAATATGATTTGCACTTGATCTATCTAACTCAAGAGTGAATCATCTCCAAGTGAATTGATTAAAATCAGGAGGTAACTGACTATTAAATTCGATTAAATTCAAATCAGTTTATATGAAATTCCAAGAGAGTTCAATTTGGCTTATTTTCTTTAAAAACTCCACTTCTGCATTGAACCTCAGAGAAAATGTTCCTTCTCTTCCAGATCAAATCAGGTTACTTGTTGACCCACATCAGTAAATTCTCAAGTACTGACGGCCAACCGAAAAATATCTCCAAACCCAACACAATGACTATGAAATCGGATTTTACTTAGGCAGAACCGTTTTTTCCAAATTATTTTACACTAATAGAGTAGTTAGATTCTTATCAGTCTTGAAAAATTCTTAGGAAATATTTGCTAGGATAGAAATAAATTTTCTTTCTTTAATATGAAGATGTTGTACTCATTTTTGCATAAGAAATATAAAGTCTTTCAAAGGTACTACCACCCATATAAATGACTAAGATAACTCTTTTAAACTACTTTTGTTTTCCCTCCCCCAAATCTATCTTGTTAATCAGATTTTGCTGCAGGGGACCTGGTTTTCGCTCACGCGAATTTCCTAAATCTATGCCAGGCGATTGCTGGCTTTGCTCAAAAACAGGGAGCTTGCGAGTAGCAAATAGATTAAATATCTGCTCGATTGTAGTCTGGCCAACGGAATATTGTGCAATTTTCAGATTTTGAAGCTAGTCATTTGATTAAGATGAGAGGGAGAGATATGAAAATTACTTGTTCTTCAATTTTTCCGAAAATGATTCCTATTCCCACGTTGGTCATCAGCTTGAATCTGTAGAACGTCTGGAAGTGCTCGACCAAAGAGACGTTTTCGAATGAGGCCTTTAAGAAAGTCTAAAACAAAAAAAGACGTAATGAGGACACTGAGATTAAAAAAATGGTCTTTTACGGTTAGCCTGTCGCCACTAATTTCAATCAAAACAAATTCGACCAAAAGCTTCGCTTTCAAGGTGCGTTTCTCAAGCTGCGGGAAAAATTAATATGAGCGTTTAAATTAATAAAATATTATATTACTTCGTTGAAGATTGCAGAGCCAACTCCTTTTGCACTTAGTCCGGAACTGATAAACTGCGCCTTCATCTTAGTGAGAATATCTTCAACTTGCGTTCTGTCAATAGAGTCACCTTCTTGTAATCCTAAATCAGAAAGGGTCTTCTGCACGAAATCTTTATTAGGGGAGTTCAACTTGAACTCCATCTCATATCCTCCTCCAAACTTGTTTTTGATGTGTTGAGCGCTTCCTAAACATTTGATTAAGCCATCGACTTGTATTGCGATGCGAGTGGAAAGAGCTTCTGCTTCTTCCATTGAGTGTGTTGTGAGCACAATTGACGACATTTTTCTCTTTGTTGAGATATTGGAGATTACAGTCCACATAAATCTTCTCGCTTCGGGATCCATTCCTGTGGAAGGCTCATCGAGGAACACAATTGGGGGATTTCCGATGGTCGCAATAGCGAAAGAAAGCTTTCTCTTGTTACCACCACTGTAAGTACCTGCTGGAATATTCTTGAATGGCTCGAGACCTACGTCTTTTATTTTTTGATCTATCATTCTCTTTCTCTAATGATATTTTATCATTGGTTTCCATCGAATTGAAATTTTATACATTTTTCTTTGGGATTCCCTTGATCGCCGCAAATAGTTCCAGATGCTCTTTTGAAGTCAAATTGTCCAACAAAGCGTCAAATTGAGGGCAATATCCAATGAATCGTTGAGCTTTCGCCATATCTTTTGAAATGTCGATTCCCTTGATAAACACTTTGCCTTCAGTCGCCGGAATCTCTCCAGACATCATTTTGAATGTGGTAGTTTTTCCTGCACCATTAACACCAAGTAACGCAAACACTTCGCCTTGTTCGACTCCAAATGAAATTTTATCAACAGCAACCTTATGTCTATTAGAGTCTAACATGAAGACTTTGCGGATTTCTTTGACTTTCAAAGCATATTTGTTATCGTCAGAATTAGCAACGAGGTTTTGTTCATTTTCTACATCGTCATCTATTGGTTTTGGTTCGTACTTAATCGATGACTCTCTAATGCATTTAGTAATGAGCGAATGAAAATGGGAGAGATGAAGATGCCAATTAGGAAAGATAAAATCAGAGAAGAGAGTCCCAAAAACTAAAAACAGCAATACTGCTTACCTTCCAAAAAGTTTTCCGAAAGTTATTTGTCTAGATCTCAGATACTCAATGAGAAAAACGAGAAGGAGGTAACCAATTGTATCAATGCCTAGGAACAAGACATCTGCACCTGCGAGACCAATATCAATCGAATCTTTGTAAGGGAACCATCCTTCAACAATAGAAATCGCTTGGCGCCTAGAAAAAATAAAATAAAATAATAATTATTAGAGAATTTGAAGTGAGTTTAGGCTTACGATGTAGTCAGCATTAACCCATTTGCGAAACAGAAGGTCGGGAAAATTCTCAGAATCCATGATATTGCCTTGGCTATATTGCTCGTATTAGAAAACAAGCGGAGTGTGGCGAGAACTGTTGAACCAATGATTCCGATAAGCATATTAATATAAAAACCGGCAACCTGTGCCGATCCCGCAGACTTAAAGATAAAAGACGCAGCGTACATAAAGCTGATATTAGCAGTTCCGAAAACCAGGAATAGAGCCCATGTGGTTACCCAATTATTATCATCTTTAAGTGTAGCAACCTTGAAAGCAGCTACGAGAAGCGGGCCGATGACACCTGGCAGAAGGTACTTCACCAAATCAATAAAGTAGCTGGAAAACCAATACGCTGAGATGGAAACTCCTGAGACTATCTGTTGATGCTTAACATTTGTTTCGTTTTCTTTGACGACTAAGTAGATAAGGCTTGCCCCAATAAAAGACACAGCAATTGTAAAAAGGTAACTCGCTATTACTCCATTAATAATACCATTGAATCTTTGATTTTGTACAGCTGTTCTTGGAAGACTGGTGAGAGCATGATTGATGTAATAAGAAGGGTCTTTTTCTTGAAGGATAGCGCTGCACATATAGTTGATTGAGAGAGGAGCAGCTTGTCTGGCTGTTGTATTGACAAGAGCAGTAAATTCCCATTGGTGGTTTATGGTATCTTCATTATCAATGAAATAGGCCATTCGAAGACTTGGATCGAATGACATCGCATTGGCAGTGATATCCTCGTCAAAAGCTGTCAGGCCTAGTTTGTCGCTCCCTTTAAGCGTTAAATTCTTGCCGAGATTTGTGACAAGATTTGAAGAAACAGAGCTGGCATCTGGCAGCATTTTGTTATACATCACATTGACCGGTTGGGCCCAACGAGTAAGAGGATCGAGAGGAACCACAGGCGTAGAGATTGTGATTGGCTTTTGCATGATAACCAACCCAACGATCATGATTATAATCGGAAGAAAGACCTCACGGATGATTCCTTGTTTGTCTCTTTTGAAATAACGCAGTTTCTTGAGTATAAGCGCAATGAAATGTGTTTTGATTAAACTGAATCGGCTTTTAATTCGTTCTTGGTCATAATCTTCTTCCCCTGACTCCTTTTTGAGCGCAGCTGCGGAATCATCGAGTTGACGAAGGTGCTCAGGGCTCGAGTGATCTACTGGGGGAGACATTTCTAGTACAAGATTATTGCTTGTAGGTAGCAGCGCCTTTTGTTTTTTTGATTCGTCACCGCCTACAGAGGAATCAATCTCTGCAACTTTCAAAAAGACTTCTTCGAGTGTTGTAATTGAAATACCATATCCAGATATCCCTAACCCCTCTTTTTGACTGTCCATTTCTGAGAACAGAGCGGCAAATTTGTTTGTTGTGTTTGAAGGTAGTTGCATTGCGACCTCAGCGGAAACGTTTGAAAGAAGAGTAGCTTGAGGTATGTGCTTCTTGATCAAGTCGATAATCGGTCCGGAAGGAGTTAGCGTGCTGTGTTTGACGAGGGTGAGATTATAGCCAACTCCAAATTTGTTCTTGAGGAAAAGAGATCTACCACAAGTAATAAGCTTCCCTTTTCCCATTATACCAATTCGATCTCCCAAGAAATCGGCCTCGTCCATGAAATGAGTCGTGAGAATTATTATCCTATCATTTTTGTAGGTCTTGAGCATTTCCCAGAGACTTCTTCTCGCGCTGGTGTCCATTCCTGAGGAGGGTTCATCGAGAAGGATGATGTCAGAATTTCCTATTAGAGCTATTCCAACAGATAGTCTTCTCTTCTGGCCTCCAGAGAGATTTTTCGCAAAATCGTCCTGCTTTTCAGTAAGATCCATGTCAATGAGCATCTTATCAATTGCATCATCAATTGCGCTCTCTTCCATTCCTTTGAACGTGGCAAAGAGACGAAGGTGCTCTTTTACGGTCAGTTTGGGAAATAGAATGTCATGTTGAGGGCAAACACCAAGTCTCTTTCTAATTTTATCCATTTCAGTTCTTATATCGTGACCAAAGATGCTAATACGTCCTGAGGTAGGTGCATAAAGCCCAGTAAGAACTGAAATCAGTGAGGTTTTTCCGGCTCCGTTATGACCTAAGAGCGAGAAGATTTGACCTTTGTACATGGTCATTGACACGTTATTAACCGCGACTTTTTTATTTGAGTACACCTTTCTTATATCACGGATGATAAGAGATTCCCCGTTTTGATCTTGAAGTTTGAGTGCTTCGTCAATCGGCTCCATATTTGGGTCTTCTTCATGATAAAGTGGCTCAACTCTACCAGAATTTCTCAATTTTCTTCTACAGCACCAAATCACACAGTAAAGTGGATGTTTTCTTACACCGAACTGCCTGGGCCAAACTCTCTCGATGTATGCTCCAAGAAGGTAGTAGAAAATCGTCGATAAAATTGAAGAGACAAGACAGTTTGCCATCGAAAAATTGTTATAGTCTGTTCTCAAAGTATCTCTTCCTAATCCGCTACCAATGGCTGACAGCGAAAGGATAATTTGCTGACCCATGTACAGATTACTTGTGGGAGAGAAGAAACTAAGCACTGTCTTCTGTCCTCGAGGCGCTGTATCGAGTGTGATGAAAGTCTTTATGAGGAAGAAAACCTGGAAGATAACGAGTGCAAAGATAGTTCCTGGTCTCACTCTACTAAAGAACGCTGAGCAGAAGTAGCCGACCGCCATAAGATTGATACTGTAAAGCCAATACCATATGAAGAAGATTATCCAACTTGTGCCGCTTGCGATCATTGTAACAACGAATATGGAGCTGAAAATCGCAATGAACGTGAAGATGATAAGGTAAAAGACAAAGTATGAGAAGAAGAACGCTGTTTCAGACATTCCCATCATTGTCATTCCTTCTTTTACCCGTCGTTCTTTATCTTCAATGAGATAAGCAACATATCTCAGAAAAGGCCATAGCAATGGGAAAGCAAGAAAAACATCTCCAGCTTGAATTAGGCTTTTGGCGGCTGTATTTTGAGTGTACGCAGGAATGGCAACCGACTGTATTTTCGGTTTGATATAAGCGGACGTATCGCCAAAGGCGTCTTGAACGAGAAGATTGTTAATGATACTCTGCAGCGTCAAATATCCTGAAGACAGGTATTGGATCAGAGCCAGATCTATGTTCTCCCTATTAGAGAAAATCAAATTAAACCCAGGTCTTATAGAAGATGTAATTACTTAGTCAAGAGGTCTATCACAGGAAGCGCTGGGTTCACATAGTCGCCAGAACTTATGCTGGAAGTGTTGAACATGAGCTCGTAGTTGTATTTGCCTGTTCCCGCACTCTCATTAAAGACAACAGCAAAGCAGAAACTATCGATCGTGAGGGAAAACTGAGGATCATTTATTTGATCCAATAATGCTTGTCGAGTATCGAAAAATTTCAATGAAATTTTAGATGCGTCGAGGTTCATCGATGGTATCTCAGCCAACTTTTGATATCCTAAGAATTAAAATGGACAAAACTAGTCTTCAGCCAAAATGTGAGAAAATAGTAAGATTTACCGATTTCTAGTTGAGATTTAATGGATTGCGTGATGGCGTTGTCAGGAACAAGGGCGATTGTGTTTCCTTTATTCTCAGAGTTCGGGCAATTCTTCAGTAAAGGGACAACCTGTGTAGAACCCGAAGCCGTCACTACTGTTTGCGTAGGCTCCCATGATGAATCTATCACAGTAGGCAGATTGTAGAGATTGGAAGTGAAAGATGCAGCATTTAAATCGCTTGTGCCTATTATGTACTTCATAACACCAAACAACAAAGCAAAAAGAACAGGAATAAGGATCTCAAGTACAGACTGGAGCCAATTCCTTTTCCAGAGGATGATGTTCTTCTTAAAGAGCACACTGAAGTGCGCATAGCAACCACAACAGCACATCGTATTTTTTATTCAATAAGTTTTACAACTCTATTTATTTTAAGTGGATTTAGAGCAAAAGATCATACTTGTTGTATTACAAATTTAAGTTTGGCTTTAAATTTTATATTTTTTCCTTTTCTTTTCAGTATTTTTTAATGCATAAGTTTTGTGATAGAAATACGATCTCCGAGGGAACACAATTTTACAAAATTCACGGCTCTCATCCTGGCTTCAGAATAATTTTTCATGGAACAAAAATGCTTTGATTTCGAACTAAAATGGGAATTAGCATGTGATTATTCAGCGAGTATTTTTCAAGGAATCAATTCTTGGAAATATACATGAAACCTTGCAAACCTCTCATTCTAAAACGGGAAACTGCAAAGAGCTTGACATCTTTAAGATTACAAATGATTAAAGAAATTAATGTAGGACAGCATTTCTATGCTTAGATAAAGATTTATAACAACAAACTGAAAAAGAAAAATAACTCTAAATCAATATGTGATAAAATAGCATCGATCCTGTTGAGATAGATTGGGTTCATAATGATTACTGGTAGTTAAATGCTGAATTAACTCTTATCAATGTATTCCAATGAATTGAACCAATGTCTTGAGATGGTTTAGTACAAAAGAGCTAACATAGTTGTCTCATGCACGAGATATATGATGAGAATATACTAAAAAGTTTCTCGTTTTCAAGACATTTTACCATAACAAATTAGTATTGATTTACTATTATTGAGAAAATTCTGTGCGAGATCTTTAAAATTTTAGCTTTTAATTTTCCATCTCATGGACCAATGCGTCTACTGAAAATTTCCCCCTTCTTGAACAAAAACCATATTTTTCCTATTAAAAATATCTTTCTTGTAACAGCTTGGAAACTGGAATTACCTCATCAGTTCTGTTGTTGCTAAATATATAAATAGCAGTGAGTTGCCATCGAATCCCAAACATTATTTGAGTCGGATTCTAGAAGAGTAAATTATGCGTGCAGATTGTTAAGCACTCCAACTACCTTCGAATAACAAGTAACTCATTGAATGTAAGTAGTTGCATATTTTAGCGGTTAAGAATTAGCTCTTAGACATTGAAAGCTTCCAACAAGCAATGAATGACATGGAGTGAGATCACTTTATAATAATAGGACTTCTAAATAAACGTTCAAGAGAACATGCATACTCGAGAGTGCGGATACGTTGTCTAAAGAATTTATTCGTGTAATACTACTATTTATAAATTTCTAGAGTTAATCATTTTTCATTTTTCAAGTCGTGCCTACCCAGATCTCATTATCTGTGACTCATTTGTTTTTTGTTTAATTCGATTAAAGTCACTTGCTCAATTAAGGACAAGAAATGCCAATATGAATGATGTAGTTTTCACTAAAATCTCATTACTTTTGAACAATTTCGAAAAGACAAAAATGAATTAATGAGCGGTTCCTTCTTCTTGGTTCATCCATTTAACTCTCTTTCCTTCAACCCATTCACCTTCTCTTTCAACTTGGTTGCTGCCAACATAAAATCCGCGACCGTGTTGTTTACCATTCTCCCAGTTTCCTTTGTATTTTCTGCCATCAGGCCATTCGAAAACACCGTAGCCGTGCTTCTTGTCGTCAAGGTATTGTCCCTCATATCTTCTGCCATCAGTCCAAGTGAAGACGCCAGATCCGTCCATTTTATTATTCTTCCAATCACCTTCGTATTTACGGCCATCAGACCACTCGTAAACACCTCTGCCATGGATGTTATTGTTTTGGAATTCTCCTTCATACTTAGAGCCATCGGACCAGAAGAACTTTCCGTATCCGTGCTTCTTTCCCATATTGTACATACCTTCATATCTTGCACCATCAGGCCAGGTTTCGACACCTGAACCGTGCTGTTTATCTTCGAACCATTCGCCTTCATAGGTTGCTCCATCCAAGTGAGTATATTTTCCCTTTCCATGAGCTTTATCATTGTACCAATCTCCCTCGTAGACATCACCGTCAGCATGGACAAGTCTTCCTTTGCCGTTGGCCATGTTGTTTCTCCAGTATCCTTCGTATTGGGAGCCATCAGTCCAGATTTGTTTTCCTTTTCCGTGTCTGAAACCGCCTTTCCATTGACCAATGTAGACGGCGCCGTTTTCGAGTTCATATGGGCCGAGGGTAGGAAGGGTTCTGTCTTCTGGTTCATCGTACTCATACCTGAACTCTCCGATTGCTTGAAGAGTAGCTAAGGTATTAGGATTTGAGTAATTTGGAACTGCTTGAAGAGGCTTGGCGTAGTTAGGTGATGGAGCGTGTTGATCTGAGGATCCTTCGGTTGGACCTTCATTGTAAGCGCTATGGACGCCTCCGTGAGGTCCACCAGCGTGTCTTTGTCCATGGAATCCTCCTTCCTCTTGAGATTTGCCTTCAATGGTGAGGCCTCCATGTTCTGGTTTAGCTGAGCAACAGTTTCCCATTAGAGATTGCTTTCAATAGATATTGAGATTGCGGATTAGAATTAGAATGCATCTTCTTATTTACTTTGAGCTAATAAAGCCTGAATCGATCCTCAAATTAGCAGCGGTTGGCGTTCAGTTAAAATGTAATACCGACAGATCTTAACAGGTTAATTTTAGCAGTCCTAAAAAGTACGATCTTAGCAAGTTCACGCCAACGAAACCAATCAAACTTGCGCTATTAACTGATCTCAAGAGGAGTGAACTTATAGCATGCATAAATTTTTCAATTACCATCAATTAGAACTCATCTATTGATAAACTAGATACTTCCATTCTTTTATAGCTGCTAATAAGTGGTTTTATGCTTTCTTGTACTTGATTATAACTGTTAGCTTTAAGTTCAACTCGAAACTTTAAATATCTCATTTGACCTTCAAAAAGAATGTTGTGTAGGTGCAAACTATTTTTTTTTTTAATTTGCTGATTTGTATTTTAGCGTTTTGGCTAATATGAGAACGTTTATGATACTCATCATAATGAGAGAATCATACCCTTGGTTTCTTCTATCAGCTTATTATTGCTTAATTGTTCAATCAGGGCCTGAAAACAAGCAACTGGTCCCTGGAGAGGGATGAGAAAAAGTTACTTGCTAATATTCTAAAATAAGGAAGTAGAGGGAGCTCAGATGATGAGTATTATTCCAGGAATATTATTCTATCATGTGAATCGAAGAATTCTTTTGGTTATTTTTGCAGATTTGATACTTGCCTTGCAAAGAAAATTTATCTAAATTTCAATACACCTTTTTTCCATCTATAGAACAGGAAATTGAATTTACTGAATAAGCTCTAAAATTCGGATCGATATCGAATTAGAGCTAGTGAGGCACATACAAAACGATATCCGTTCTCAACGCCAATCCAAACTGAACTTTTCTAGAAGTGATTACACAACGGAGCTTAAACAATGCGAATTGTGTCCTAATCGCTCTCTAAATTCGAGTCCTCTGATTTTTCAAGGGTAAATTATTTTCCTCTTTTCGTCTTCTTTTGAAAAATTTCAAATATTATGAATACGAGACAATACTCTTTAAACATCGTAGAATCAATTTTGATCTCGTTTTACTCTCATAAAATATTTTTCTTACCTGAGAAATAAAGAACTGACTGACTGTTCGTTAAGTTCGCAATAATGCCAATATATAAACTTTGAATTTCAAACTAATGTAATAAAATCTTCTTTCGATTCTAATAGAATTAAGGCACATTATTCGAGTTTGACAAGACCTTTGCTTGATTATCAATGTCTCTCAACTATCTTAACGACACAAGAAATCCTGGCAGTCACAATAAAATCGGAGCATCCGAAGCAAACAGTAACATCATCTTCAATATTTACCATTCTTACCTTTGTAGTTCCTACAATGGATTTGGATCAGAGAGGGCATCAGATCCTGAATGTTAACGAAAGTCTCGAAGTGCAGAAACGCCATGCAGAGCATAATCTTCAGCACTCTCACTGCTACAAGGCTTTCGCTATTATAAACTTTGTAATTAATAGAGACTAAATCTTGCTTTGTCTCATAATGATTAACTAGATTGGTGGTGTCATAACACTGATAGCCGGCGTCTTCACAATTGTCTACTTTGTCATCTTACGACAGGACGTTTATTCGCTCGGGATCGACTACAATTTCAGTTTTCTAGATCGATTCATTGTACTTTCGATTCATTGGATCTTCAATTTCATCGCAGCTATGCTCGCCGTTGTGGCAATCATGAACCGAAGCTACGGCTGTTTCAAGGCATTTGTCTTATTCCAATTTGTGAATATTATCCTCTTGATTGTGGGAAGCGCTTTCCTTGCGAACTATAGAATTAATAACTACCGCGGAAGAAACTATACCTATATCGATATCGTGCTTTATGTTGAGCTTGGACTTCTCATTTGGTTCCTACTCACCCTCATTCCTACCTGCTACCTTTGGAGTCCCTTATCAAGTAAAATTTCATCCTTACTTTCAGTTGACCTTAAATTCTTTCAATCTAGCTTACAGCCATGTAGGCAAAAAAATTGACCAAGCAAGTCAAGGGAAATAATTGGCCACGGATGCTTTGAGATTAATATTTTCCTTATCAACCTCATTTTTGAATTATTAATGAGTTCTTCAGGTTTTTTTTTTCCTCTTCCCTGCAAAAGATCTAAGAGTTATAAGATTTATATTATATGTATATAATTTTCTAAAGCACTGCACGAATAAGTATAAATCCACTAAATATTTTTGAGGTAATACATGAAATTGACTAACCAATTCTGATATTTTTCTATTGTCCGCTGCTGGATATTAAATTTTGGCTGGCTGGCATGCAGACATAAATTAATTTATAACTTCATCCATTAATTATTGTGATCAAGTTCTGCTCCAGTCTTCATTATATGAAAAGAATATGCCACTTGGAAAAAAGAGAACAAAATTTCAAATAATATTACAAGCTCTTAATCAAAGGTATGCTCTCAAACATGCATCCATATTTGAATGAGGTCAAACATAGAATTTTTAGAATCCATGAAGTGATGCAGATCTAGATTGCACTCTCGATAAATTTACAGGAAATTCTTCCCTTTGCTGTTATATTTCATACAATCCAGTGAAACCGAAGCTTCAACTCAAGATAGACTTTCTGAGACGTATGACAGAAGATTATTCTTTTTTAGAATCAGTCTTGTCCTATGCTCAATTAGTTAAACAATTCTTCTTAGAAAAGAACTTTGGAGATTTAAGTAATTATTAGATATCAATTCAAGATTCAGAAAATGAATAAAACAAAAAAAGATAGATTGAAAATGAAACCCTAAATGAAGAGGGGAAAAAAGTTATCAAGAATAAACACACATGAAGAACGGTTCCATAAAGGATCTCACAATGCGAATTACTAGGTCTGAAAAATCAGCTATCGATAGTAGGATATATACGAAGAAGTTAGAATTAAGAGGAATGGTTTCTTGGGAATTTTGAATGTTCATTATAAATTTAACGTGCAAGTAGTATATGCCAACATAATTAGTACTTCACAATGATTCATTGCTTAATTACAAACAATCATATAAATTTTCATACATTGGAGGAGAAAAGTTATCTTTGAGATTCTTCATTCATGGCTGGAAAATTCTTGCCTTCAGTTTTGGGAGATTTCTTCGTGTTGATGATCATCCTGAATAGAACATGTGAGCAGATAGTCGGAGCAATTGGTTAAAGGAATCGAATAGTCAAAATAAGTTTTTATATACGGAGAGGTACGACAATTTTATCATTGTAGGATAACGTTGGGCTTTTCTCTCTCAATTTATTTCGCAGTAAAGGAAAAAAGAGAAGGAACATCAAATGTTCCACCTTTACCGTGTTTACTGCTTGTTCAAAAACAGGAGAAAAGAGTAAAGATAATTACCTGTTTTCAGTCTATCGAATGATGAGCTGAAAGTATTATCAGCCCTCAAAAAGAGCAGGAAAACTTGAAGAAAGGTCTTCAGTACTGCCCTTTTTGGGTTGTAGGAGTCCCATTTATCCAGAATTGCAGAGGTTTGTTAGCTTATTTTAGCATGATTCCTTTTTGGATTTGAGATCTGCTAAAATGCTTTTTATTTTTTGATTATAGATTTCACCCTGTGAATTCAATTTAACCCAAGTTTTTGATATTGCCATTTTTGCCTTTTCAAGATGAGAAAAACCAAAACCAGAATAATTCTTCCTGTATTTTGGCTTCATCCGAGTGAAAGTTCCACATATTCCATAAATTTTGGTTCTACATTTGAACTGCACTTTACACCGAATAACTTTAGGCCAAAAATTTGAAAATTCGAGAGTTCGCAGATATCATTTATTGGTAAAACATATCAAACTATTTCTAAGACACTCCACATTCAGTGTGATAAGTTATGAAAATACTCCTGGAATAAAGCCCAAGACCTTCATGATTCAGAGCTTCTTTGAATAAAAGAGAGAGAAATTTAAAAACTACAACTGATCAATCTATGAATTTTAGATTCTGATGTTTTCTAAATGTCTGTAGAAAGAAATATAGAATAGTGAATCTACCATGCTGATATATGTGAAACGTTCTGCGAACTTATACTAATAATGCTAATAAATAGGATAACACTAATATCATTTTATAAATTTTTCACAGTCTTGAGTTACTCGTCTCTGGCCATGCTTTGTGCCATTCCCTTTGGTGAATTGAAGTCTTCACCTGGGCTAGGTCTTTGTTGCTCCGAAATTTTAACAGCTGAGATTTGGTGAGGTATATCCATTGGCTGATTCGGCTCATAATGCTCAAAGATCTTTCTCCCACCTGGCGAGCGGGCACCGCTAAGTGGAGAGAATGGGGTGTATTTTCCAAGCTCGACGGATTTTTTTGTTAGATCAGCATACTCACTTGAGTTGAGTTTCTCCACGTCGAGTAGCCTGTCCGCAGCCATAGGAGAATCAAACTTTGAAAGCGTTATATGATCTCTAAAAAGCATTGTTGAGGATTTCAAACCCTGAGCAAATGTTTACCTTAACACACAGTGACTGATTTTTCTGTCTATCTTTTTCATCTGATTTTTCACCATATCAAAGCAATAGTCTTCATTCTTTTTTATTACCTCATTTCTGAAAAGTCATTATTGTTTTGGTCTCAGTATTATGGATTGATTATTACTCTTTGTGATTAACCTCAAAATGTTCGAGTACTGGAACGAGCAGAGTTCCGAAGATAAAGATCTAGAAAATACAGTGAATCCAAAGGAGGATTCTTCAAAATTTACGGTGATTGCAGAGTAGAGCAAGGTAATGAAGAGCATGATGTTTCCAACTCTATGTTCGGTGAAGATCAGATTTGCGTTGATTGCGAGTGCAAATGCTAAAGGAAAATTATAAGACACTTGTTATTGTCTTTTTTAGTACCCATAGCCCCTCTAAAACCGGAGTATATCATGACATATTGGAAATTTTTCGAAATTTTGCCATGTTCTCTGAAACAATTCAACAGCGAACTGAATAGTTTTATTTGTGTGAATCTTGCCACGTTAATAATGATGAAAACAACGATAAATAGCGCGATGCCCATTTGTCTATTAAAGATTGAATCAGTCAGTTTCATTCCAAAAGAGAAAACTCAATTACGCAAAAGAAAAGTCAAAGCTGAAAAAGCCAAGACCAATAAATAGAAATGCCATTGTTTCAAACGAGTCACCAAGTGTATGATATATCTTTCGCGACAGCTAATTTTGAATGTCAACAAGGTCTATTGAGATCCAAGCTTACTTTTTTTCCTGAATGAGACAAATTGGGGATGGCATATTTTGCCATGGAAATCCCGCAAAACATGATTGTTACTATTCCAGATAATCCTAGACCCTTAACAATGAATTAGCTGATTCTCTGATGAATTGATATAGACTACCTCTCCTACGAGATAGGAACACCACGGGATAATGAGTCCAATTAATGTTTCAGTGTCTTCTTGCATTTCACTCGCCTCGGCTTGCGAACTGAAATAAGTCCTCAATATCTGTTGAGGAAGGAAGAAGGAATTAACCATTTGCATCAATTATGAGAAAAAAATATACCCAGGCACAAACAATTCCTATTAAGAACCCAAGTGTAATGCTTCCGAAGAAAATGATCAAGAAAGAACCGACAGCAGGTAATAGGTTGAGCTCTTCCTTTTGGATATAAGTATTGGCAACAGTTCTATCGAGAAATTCAAAACGTCAATCAATTTCATAGCGACCGCTTTATATTTACCTGTAAAAAACGACCGTGACAGCATCATTCAGAATGCTCTCCCCAAAAATCAAGGCGTAGAGGGTTTTGTCAGCATTCATTTGCCTGAAGATCGAGAGTGTTGAGACAGGATCGGTAGAGGAGACGAGTGCACCAAAAGCGAGACATTGCAATAACCCGAAGCCCTTGAACAAGAAGTTAACTATGATTACATTGGTTAGAAACCTTAGCTAATCCCAGAGAAGCGACTCCGTAGAGCGACAAAGCTGTTATTATTATTGCCGTTATTGTGCCAAAAACAGCCAGAACGAATATTCCACCCAGTTGATTAAAGAAGTTTTTCTAATATTTTTGTCAATTCCTGAAGAGTATCATGAGCAGCGTTACCTTGTCCATGTTCACAGCACTAAATTTTTATATTCATGATTACAAACGCATAACATTATGGCATTACCTATCGAATATGATCGGTGGAAGCAGCACAATCATGAAAAACTGCTCGTAGGCAGACTTTATAACGTTTAGCTCTCCATTCAGACCAACAGAGGACAAGAATGCTCCTGCGAGAATGCCTATCATTCAAAAATATTATAATATTTATACGTTAATTGGTTATTTGCTATACCAATCAGTGTTGTTAAGACCGTCTCTTGAACATATTTGCTGCCTGGCCGTGACTTCTTTTTTGAATCCTTTACGATTCTGCAAACAATCGCATTGATAATCATGAGCAGAAACATGATCAGAATGCTTGCGGACATATATTGGGTTTCCTGAATATAGTTTGGAGTGTTAAGAGGCAAAGTTTCTATCGAATGAGTACATTAGACTTCTCCAGCTTCTCTTCAATCTCAAGTTCTTCGCTGTCTTCCAGAGAAATATTCATGCGTTAGGTTAAATTTGAATGCTTTGTTGCTTTTAAAAAGAAGTTTAAATAGTCTAATTGAGAATTCAGTTATAAGTTAGATGACACACTTTGCATTTCGCTGGCAAAAATTAAATGTATGGAAATCAGATCAATTTGCTCAAGCTTAAAGCGAATCGCACACAGTACCTACATGGACATTTTGTTTTCTTGCAATGCAAATATAGTAATTTTTTCCCTTTTATTTCTTTCTTTCCAGCTCATTCTTATCTCCATTGGGTGATGATGATGAGTCAGGAATGATTTGGCTAACTCTGTCAAGCCTGAGACCAGCCGCTACCTATACTGTGAATGATGAAATTGCCATTATCGGCCTCAAACAATATAATGAATTCCATAAATCATTTTGATTGAATTTATCGTCAGTTGGTGAAAAGAGTCTTAAAGGGATTCTGACAATCTGTGTCGCCAATCCTCATGCTTGAAATTAACACGTTAATGAGAATAATAATCTCTGTATTGCTTGAATTACGCATTCGAAACCCTTAGGAACCAGTAACTAACTGGTTCGCAGTTAATTCAAGGATGTTGCGGCAGCAGTCATTACTCCATTTTATGATAAGCTATAAAGAGCTTCTTATGAATAATTTGATCCCTAATGCTCCAATTTGTAGCATCAAAGTCTAATCATCTGGAGTTGAAAATAAGCTGCTAAATTTTCGCCACTTGCTAGGCATTTAATCGCTTTTCGTACTGCTGTCAAGTAGCTTCACGAATAATAAGACAGAAATAGCAGCATTCAAACTTCCTAATAAGGCATAACAATGAATCGTTCCCGCTCCAATAATAATAGTTCCCTGTATCTGGCTGTGTTTGCACATGCTTGCTGTTAAACATTCCACATCATCATGCAAGATATGCCTCTTCTCAAAGATATTGTTTGTTAGGAATCTAAATCTCCATATGACGCAACACAGCTTCGACTATAAATACTGGAATATATTTTCCGAAAATAATTTTGCAAATCTAAAACAGAATTATATCGATACAATCTAAAATGGTCGAAATCCAAAAGCTCTTCCTTCTTGCCGGTTCCCCACACTCCTGGAAACTCCTTGTTGCTTCCGAATTCGTCGGAAAAACCGTCGACATTGAGTTCGTTACCCTTGAACGTAAAAATGATTACTTTCTGAACATTGCTCATTTAGGAATTTGATAGAACTCAAGACCCCTGAATACCTCGCCAAGAACCCTAACGGCAAAGCCCCAGCTGCTCTTACCTCAAAGGGCCCACTTTTCGAGAGCAACGCCATCCTGAGAGCCATCGCCCGTGCTCACCCTGAGAAGAAGCTCTATGGAAAGAACTCCTTTGAACAAGGAAAAGTTGACCAATGGCTCGACTGGGTGTCTGGAGACCTCATCCCAGTTGTTTACGGCACTCACGGAGCTATCAACGGCTTCAAGCCAGCTGACGAAAAGACCTTCAATGAGAATCTCGAGAATCTTAAGAAGAAACTCCAAATCCTCGAAGAACATCTCTCCAACAACAAATTCCTCGTTGGTGACGGCGTAACAATTGCTGATCTCGCTTTGGTCGCCACCGCTAGAGGCCCTGCTGCAACCATCTTCGACACCGAATTCAGAAAGGCATTCCCTAACTTTTTCAATTATTTCCACGCTGTTTCCAATCTCCCTGAAGTCGTCAAGACTTTGGGAAGAGTCAGATATGCTGAGAAGAGATGGGCTCTTTACGTCCCTCCTCAACCAAAGAAGGAGGAAAAGAAGGCCGCTGAAAAGCCAGCTGCCAAGCCAAAGAAGAATGATGACGAAGAAGAGGAAGAACAAAAGCCAAAGGTCGACGAAGCCAAAGTCGAGCTTGAAAGCCTCCCACCATCACCATTCAACTTC